>FLOH01000687.1_pt1 | contig 64766 bp, 52 predicted proteins | sample 756751 | NCBI WGS metagenome assembly FLOH01 (sample SAMEA4026879, study PRJEB14308) | marine metagenome | biome: coastal water; material: water | depth 74 m
GCCGAACCCTATCTTCGTCGGCAGCGTCAGATGTGTATAAGAAACAGTACGCTTGCATTTTGACGGCAGCCTGCAAATCAAGCGTGCCGACTATGCCATCGGCGAAGGCATATGGGCCGACTTTTCGGCCGTTGCCAATGAAATACAAATCAAGTTCCATCTGGTGGCCAGCGCTGCCAAATAGTACGCCTCACCCCACACGTCAGGAGATCCCCATGAAACAGATATCGCTCGTTGTTGCACTTTTAACCCTCACCAACTCCGCTTTTGCGGCCCCGGAAACCTTCAACATCGACCCGAACCATACCGCGCCACGCTTCGAATACAGCCACTTCGGCTATTCCAACCAGCAACACCGTTTTGACAAGACCAGTGGCAAGATCGTCATTGATCGCGACACCCATACCGGGTCTGTCGATGTGAGCATCGACGCCAAATCGGTCAATACCGGTTACGCGCTGTTCAACGGCCACATTCAGGGTCCAGACTATTTCGACACCGCTCAGCACCCCACCATCACTTTCAAGTCCACCATGGTCAAGTTTGACGGCGACAAGCCGGTGGCAGTTGAAGGCAATCTGACCATCAAAGGAATCACCAAGCCGGTAACCCTGACGCTGACCTCTTTCCATTCCATGAAACATCCGATGGCGAAAAAGGATGCAATCGGCGCCAATGCCGTCACCAAGATCAAGCGTTCCGAATTCAATATGAGCAAGAACGTGCCCTACGTCAGCGATGACGTTACTCTGAGTATCGCTGTCGAAGCGATCAAGGAATAAGGCCCGGACGACAGCCGCGGTTGGCAGTTGGTCGTGAAAACCGCGGCGCGCAAGTCGATGCCGAGAAATCAACTCAATCAGCCGTTGCCGCGTCTTTGTCAGGCGCTACAGAGGGGTATTCCGCCGTGTCGCCATCGCCGACTTTTCGCGCTGGGGGTTTATGGCAGGAGGCGGACGCGGTTCGTTGCGCTACCGGACAGTCTTGCCATCGTCGCAGCGAAGCGATGAAACAGTCCACCCGCAATAAAGTTAAAGAACCCCGCTCAAGTATTTTGGCGGGCCGCTATTCCAGATAGTTATCGGTCGCGCGGGCGAAGGACTCGTATAACGGCGGCAGTTTGATATCGTGCTGCTTCAAAAGCGGTGGTCGCAGATAGACCACGAACTGGGTGGTCGAAGCGATGGGAATGGATTTGGGGGAAACACCCGAATCGACTATCTGAACCGCCATTTTCGCGGCCACTTCGCCCTGTTCGTAGCCGGAGGTCCCGATCGCCATCATGCCGCCATCCTCGACAAAAAAGCCGTTGGTACCAATCAGCGGAATTTTCGAGTTCGCCTCGGTCCACGAGACAATCTCAGCTGCAGGAACGAGTTCTCTCGAGCCTTTGGAGCGTGTCAGTTTGCGGTAGTTGGTGGTAATGATGACGTCAGCCTGGCCGTCTGCCTCGCGGATCAGCCGTTGCCAGCCATCATAGGTAGCGGCCAGTTTTACACCGACCAGCTCTATTGGTTTCCAGTCGAAGTGCGACATATGTTCCATATCGCTCTTTACGGACTCTGAAGAATCGCCAATCAGAAGAATCCGTGGCGGTCCACCACCGGGACCCTTGATGCCGGTATCGAAAATTGCCTGCCTTACTGCGACGACCTGCTTGCGCTCCAGTACGCCGGTAACATTGAGCGCCTTGTCGTATCCATAGGGTTCGATACCGCCATTGAGTCCGGCAAAGACAATTTTTGTGCGCGGATGGCCGACAAAATACTTGGCCGCATATTTTTGAGCATCATCGTCGACCGCGATCAGGACATCCGGATCAAAGTTCTCGATCGCGCGACGGGCGCGCAGCCCCGCACTTTGCTTGAACTCCGGCCAGGGATAGCGCTTGAGATCCATGTTGTGCCAACGCACGGAGTAAAAGGCCTTGTTGTCGAGCACCCGTTTGAGGCCAATACTTACGTCACGCGTCCATGTGTAGTCAGGACCATAGGAGTGCAGGATAAAAACACGCGGCCGCGAATGGTTGGTCCACAAGAAAACCACCACCGAGCCGAGAATGAATAGCGCGATCAACAGTCGTTCCAGTTTCTTGCTCATAGCAGCCCCATCATTTCCCAGTAGGGCAGCGACATGTAAATTGCAGTGATTTTGCCTATATTCATGAGCGCGTTGAAGCGCAGGAATTGCGGTTCGTCATACACGCTGGATTTGGCGAGAATGTCTCTGAACTGTATGTAATAGGAACACTGGTAAGGAAAGAACCACATCTCGCCCAGGACCAGAATGATGAAGCCGATGATCCATGCATTCAGGCCGGAGGCTGTTGCCAACGGCATGAACACGGCTGCGGTAATGACAATGGTTGTGCTGATGGGCACGGCGAGCCGGATGATGAAAATCACGACAGCGAGCAGGGCAATGAAGAGTGGCAGGTTGGTTCGCATGAACCCGCCAAGTCCGCTCAGGTGTTCGGCCAGCCATGTATCGAGACCAACGGAATTGAAGGCGCCGACCAGTCCGACGACCCCGGCAAGATAGACAAGAAAAGGCCAGTCAATTTTTTCCTTGAATTCCTTTTTGTCGAGGAAGCCATAAACAAGAAGTGCATAGAGAATGGTCAAGGCGATCCAGGGAGGCTGGATCTTGTGCAGCGAGGCCGTGAGCACAGCAAGCATGAACACGCCCATGCCCAGAACCGCAGACCACTCCCGGTTTCGCAACGGCCCCAGAAGTTTCAATTGGGCGGCAACCTGATTCTTGGCCAGCACGTGCCCTTCCTTGTGTCTTTGCGTCCAGACAAACAGCACGGCGTAAAACGTCAGCATGATTGCACCGGCGACTGCGCTGGCAAAAAACCAGAAGAGCCACTGAAATTGCGCCTGAGACTGGATTGGCAGCAAGCCATAGATAACGAAATTGACCGATTTGCTGCTGAGAAAAACCGCAGACAGCACGCTAGCGCCCGTAAACGTGGTGATGGCCAGCCGGGTTGCCGCAGGACCCTTGGTCTTGCATTTGAGAATCTCCACCATATCGATCGTCAGGGGAGCAAGCAGTGCCACCCTCCCATTGATCGAGGGAACTACCGGTGTCAGCAGAATCCCGGTCAGCAGCAAGCCGAGATTTTCCCAGCGCTCGCCTTGGGGGAGTTTAAGCAGCAACCAGAGCAGGAAGCGATAGCTGAGACCGGAGGCGACGATCACGGTGCTGAGCCCGAGAATACTCATTGCCAGCAGAAATCCGTCCGATGCAAAACCTGAAAGAACGGCCGATGGCGGCGCGACGCCGAGGATCAGGATGGCGAAAATGGCGAAAATTCCCGGAACGAATTCGTCGACCAGGCTGAATACCCACATGCAGACCGTGGCAAGAAAGACGGCCAGAAACAAGGTGGCGTTTTGTTGCAGCCCCGAATCCGGGCCCAGCCAGAGCGTCAACGCGGGCAGCAATATAGTCACCAGCCAGCCGAAGGGTTTTGACCAATTTTGTGGTAGCGAGCCGGTACCTGGCTTTGCCGATTCAGTAGTCGCCAGCGCCGAACCCGGCAAGGCGAAGCTCTGTAAAGACAGGCTGCGCAGCGTCGGATTGGAGGCAAGCAACGCGCGCACAGACCTTTTTGGAATGGCCAGCACGGAGAGATCGGTCAGGGCGACTGCGTCGCTAAGGTAAGCGGGCAACTCGATCAAACACTCCTCGCCGCAGAGTCCGTTTGACGGGGTGACGGCGATACTGTCAGACCGCGTCAGCTGGACAGTTCCCGCACAAACAATGAAAAAATTGCCCGCGGCTTCGCCCGCCGAAAACAACTTCTCGCCGGCCGCAATGCGGCGCTCAGTGACATGAGGGAGAATTCTTGCCAGACTTTGATACGAGCATTGCCCGAGCACCGGATTGGCCAGTAGCGGCTCTACGAAGGCGGATTCGTAACCGTTTGCCTTCGTCTGCAAATCGCTTCGGCCGTTGTCAGTCACTTCAGCTTGGTTTCCGATGTTGAATTTTGAAAGAAAGCACTTACGCATTTTCCGCAAGACACCATGCGATGAATGATTCTATCTCAATCAGTTGACCCACCCCCTTGAATCAGGACTGGGAGCGGTCGGCAGCCCGGTTCAACGAAAACACTTGCACGGATTCGTTGCGGCCCTTCAACTGATGGAAACCGAGGTCTTCGGCAAGCACGTCGTCACGATGACGAATGGCTTCATAGGTAGCTCCGTTGCAAAGTATGGGATTTTCGTCAAACTCCTTGGTAAGCGTCTCCAGACGGGCTGCGACATTCACCGCGTCGCCAATCACTGTATAGAGAAAGCGTTCGAGCGATCCAACCTGCCCGACGACTACCGGCCCAGTGCTGATGCCGATGCCGGACTCCAGCGAAATTTCACCGAGTTCCGCACGACGTTGATTCAAGATCTTCAAGCTGTCACGCATGGCAAAAGCCGAGGCAACGGCACACCATTCGATCTCTGCACGACCGACCGGCGCGCCGAAGACGACGATGATCGCGTCGCCGACAAAATTGTTGATATATCCGCCCCAAGGCTTGATTGCGGTGGCCATGGCCGTCAGATACTCGTTTAGCATTTCCACGACGTCGCGCGGACTCATTTTCTCGGACATGGTGGTAAACCCGCGCAGATCCGAAAACAATACTGTGACCCGGCGCTTTTCGCCACCAAGCGCCAACTCGCCGGACAACAGCTTTTCTCGGACTTCGGGCGAGACGATTCGACCAAAAATGTCACGCTCCCGCTCGCGGGCGACTACGCCATCGATCATGGTATTGAAGGTCTCGGCCAGCCGGCCGAGTTCATCGCGCGAATGAAAAGACACCTTTGCCTGTGCGTAGTCGCCGTGTCTGGCAGCTTCCGCCGAGCGGGCCAGATCGCGAATAGGGCGAATCAGCATGCGCGCGAAAAGTATTGCCATCCCGGTCGCCATCAAACCGACAATGCCCGCGCTGTACAGAGCCTTCTCGTACAGCGTGATCAGTGGCCGCGAAAAGCTCTCCCGGGTTTCGCTGACCGCGACGATCCAGTCGTGATTTTCGGTCGGCGCAAAGCCGACAACTCTTGGAGTTTTGTTCAACGGAGACAGATATTCGGCATGGCCGGGCAAACGCACACCCGACATTGCTTTGGCCAGATCAGTCAATCCCAGAGATTCGACATGATCGGTGCCGAAGCGCTTCTCATCGGAAATCTGCTTCTGTAGTTCGGCGGAGAGCGGCGTCAGGCTATGGTAGAGGAGGCGAGGGTCGGAGTGATGAATGACAATACCGTTCGCATCCACCAGGAAAATGTTGCGCTCGGTGCCTTGCGCTCTAGCGATGGCAGTTATCGAACGACCTTTCATTTTCAGGACCACAACTCCGGCGACGTTGCCGACCGGGCTTCGCACAACACCCGAGAAATACACACCGGCCTTTCCTGAAGCTGTACCCACCTCCATGTCGGAGATGTATTCGTGACCCAAAACCGCCTGCTTGAAATAGTCTCTGAACGCAAGATTGCGACCGATGTATTCGGGCTTGGTCGAAGCCGCGACCAAGCCATTTTTGCTCAGGATCATCATTAATTCGATGTCCTCGTTGGACGCCAATATGCGATTCATCTTGTCCTGCGCACGAACACGATTCCGCGCCGACGGACTGCCCGCGACACTGATGGCCTCTTCGCTCCATGCAAAGTAAGAAACCAGATGACGTGTATCGCTAATCAGCTGGTCGATCCGGCCAGCCGTGGTTGAAGCCAGCTGTTCCAGATTGTTTGACTCGTTGCTCTCGACGCTGGCGATGCTGCCTGTCAGGTTGTACCAGCCGGATACAAGCATCGGCAGCAACGCCACAAAGACGAAGACCGCCGCCAACTTGCTTGTGATCGACCAGGATCCGGGCTGAAAAATTGAGGTCTTCGCCACGGAACCGGATCGGCTTCTAGCTCGACTGCCTGCCGGCTAGTTCGTGGCCGGACAGTCGTGCTTCTTGCCGTCCGGCATGATGGCGTTGCAGAAGATCGCCTCTTCCATTGAAACGCTGCCCATGGTGGCGCCAGTCAGGTCAGCGCCAGTGAAATTGGCCTGCTTGAGATTGGCACCTTCGATTTGCGCGTTGATCAGCTTTGCTCCACTGAAGTCGGCACCCTGCAATCCAGTGTACGAAATTTTTGCGCCGGTCAAATCAGCGCCACGTAATCGCGCGCGCAACATATTTGCGTGACGAAGTTTGGCGCCAGTCAGATTGGCCCCGGAAAGATCGGCGCCCTCCAGATCGGCACCGGTGAGATCGATACGCTTCATGTTTGCATTGCTGAGGTCCGCATTTCGCAGGCCCGCATTGCTGGCGAAGGCATCTATGAGACTGGCATACTTTAGCGACGCAGTCACCATAACGGCATCTGTTATCTCCGCAGCTTCCAGGTTTGCGCCGTCCAGTTTGGCAAAAGTCAGATTGGCGCCGCGCAAAGTGGCGCCATACATGTCCGCCTCTTCAAGATTTGCCTTGGCCAGATTGGCGTGACTGAGATCGGAAAGCTTGAGATTGGCGTGGATCATGATCGCGCTTTCCATCCTTGCATTCACCAAGGATGATCCGGCAAATCCCGCACCAAAAAGATAGGCTCCCGTCAGATCAGCACCGGAGAGATCTTGTGCGGGGAAGCTTTCATAGCGCAGGTCGCACTGCACGCATGCGCGCGTTTCCCTAAATTGCGTGACAGCCGCCGGATCGCCCGCCACGGCTGGCCCGCAGACGGCAGCCAGAGTGAGGCCTAGGCCGGCGATAAGAGTGAGCAATTTGCGGGGTGCTGTAGGCATTGAGTAGTTCAATTTTTCGATCGGGTCAGTAATAGAGGAAATCGACAACCTGATGCAGTCGCTCTTCCACGGTGGCCTGCCGGTCCCAACGTTCGAGCGTCACATCCCCGGTGCGGAATTCACGATAAAGCGCGGAAGTGCCCAGATGATGGAATACCGACGCCAGATTGGGGTAGGGCTTGAACCAGTCTACGTAACGAGCGCGCAGTTCGCTAAGTGCCTGACTGCCGTTGCTGCCGACGACAGCGCCCTTGCCATTCCGGTCGCCCTTGTACACATAGTCAGCACGCCGTGGCGTGACCAGTATCAGGACGGAACGCTGAAAATTGCTCGTCTTGGATTCTGAAAACAGGTATTGCAGAATTGGAATGTCCTGCAGCAGCGGCACGCCATCCCTGGTGCGGTTGGTCTCCTTCTCGGAAAGACCGCTAAGAATCAGGGTTTCGCCAAAGTTCAGCACAGACTGAGCATTGACAGTCGTCTTCGAGGTCTCGATCTTGTACTGGAAATTATTGTCGCTACTGGGCGCCTTGAGGAAAGTTCGTTCTGCAACAATTTCCATCTTGATTCTGTCGCTCCCAAGAAATTGGGGGGTAATTGCCAATCTGACACCAATTTCCTTTTGGATCTGAACGGCTGAGCCTCCCGCAGTGCCTCCGGCTACCGCTGCAGCATCGAGGCCGGTACCCGAAAAAAATTCAGACTTGACACCCTCCAACGCAGCGATTGTCGGCCGGGCAAGAATCTCGTTGGAACTGCTGTTCGCATTGGCGATGTTGAGTGAATAGGTGAGTGCGGGAATCGTGATCGCGTGCGTTACGGAGCTTGTGCTAGTGCTCGCCCCTGTTGCGTCATTGGATATCTGTACCGACGAACCGAAGGCGGGACCGGCCGTACTGGTAGCGGCGCCGCCACCAAATTGAATGCTGAGCGATTTCAGCAGGTTGAAACCTTTTTGTGTGGCTATCAAGTCTTCGGTGCGCAATATGACCACATCCACCAGCACCATGCGCTCCCCTTCAGGCACACCGGACTGAGTCGTTTCTTGCGCAGCGACCTCCTCGGGTGGTTGTTCCTGCGCAGCTTCGGCAGGTTGCTCCTGAGCGACTTCGGACGGCTGCTCTTGATCTACAGGCGCCTGACCTGGATTAGGATTGAACTGGACCCGAACGGGCCCTGCAATGCCTGCGTTCTGGTGAAATCGCCGCCAGCCACGCAGCCTGTCGGCGAGGCGGTTGGTGGCTCGCGGATCACTTTGTGAAGTGCGGTAGCTTTTCAGGTATAAATCTGCCTCGTCGGCGCGACCCAGCGCGGCCATGACAACCGCCAAGGCTCGCTGCACCTTGGGCTGACTGGGCTCGATCGCTTCCAGCCTTTGCAGCGCGCCGACGGCAGTCGACGGGTCACCGGCATAGTAGGAAGCCGCCGCCAGTTGATAGAGCATCTCCTTGTCCGAGTCGACATAGAGCAACGCCTCGGCGAATGCGGTCTGCGCCTCCTTGTATTGCCGGCGATCCAGCCGCAGGTTGCCCAAGTAGTAACGCGCAAGCCAGTTGCTACCGTCAAACTTGATTGCCAACAGGTATCCCTGTTCGGCCAGATTGTATTTGTCGCTGTCGCCGGCCGAGGCCATCAAGTGGTAGGCCAATCCGTTGAGCAACTGAAGATAGGAGTTGCTGGGACTCAGCTGCAGTGCCGTGTTGAAACTTTTTGAGGCTTCGGCAAGACGCTTTTCCAGGAGGTGCTCGATTCCAGATTTCGCCAGCCGTTTTGGTTCGTTCGATAGCCCTTCCGTCGCGCGCAATCTTTCAAGAAGCGATATGTCCGCCGCAACAATTTTCTGACTCGGGCCGATGGCATTGTCGGCAGAACTGTCGGCCGGGCTGATTGCGGAGCACGCCGAGCCCAGGCCCAACAGCGCCGCAACAACAATTCCTTTGGTGACACGACTAACGAGTGGTGGGCAGGGCGAGCGAGTCGAAGTGCTCATTTTTTGCCGAACTCCCTGTAAGCATTTGTAGCGCCGTCATGAAGCGGAATAAGTATGCCGTCATGTGCCATGGCGTCGACCTGCAGGGATGCCAGCGCCGGATGGGCTTCGCGAAGATCGGATAACTGGCTGAGTATCGCGGCGGTGAAGCGGCGTATCGATTCCGTACCAACCTTGTCACTGGTAATAACCGTAGTCTTCATGCCGAACGACGGAACGGCATCGGGATGTCCCTTGTAGATGCCCCCCGGAATGCTTACCCGCATGAGGCTCGGAAACTTTTTCAAAATGCTGTCGACGATCGCAGCTGGAATTTGAAATATCGCGCCACCGCATTCCTCGATCATTTTCTTGAAGAACGGCGCAGGCATGCCAAGGGCCTGGAACATGACATCGATTTCATCATTGCAAAAGGCCTCGCCCATGCCGGTGGTTGTTAACTCCTTGTAGGAGGCGAAGTCCTCGTTGCGCAGCTTGGCGGCATCCATGACCATCTTGACGATGCCGCGCTGGCTCGATCCCTTGTTGCCCAAATTGACCCGCTTGCCGACGATGTCCTCAAATTTTTCGAAACTGGCGCTGCGCTTGACGATCATGGTGACCGGTTCGTCATAGAGCGAGAATACCTGGCGCAGGGATTGCGACGGACCGCGTTCGGCGAAGTCGCCCTTGCCGTGATACGCATCGAAGGCAAGATCGGTGCGGGTGATGCCCAGACTCAACTCTCCCGAAAGCACGGCCTGAATGTTGTATTCGGAGCCACCGGTGGAGTAGGCGAGGCAGCGAATAAGTTCTTTCAGGCGCAACTTGTTGACCAGATCGCATAGCGCAATGCCTACTGGATGATATACACCGCTAGTCGAAGCCGTGCCAAACGCGAGGAATTTCTTCATCACCGGTTGCGGTTCCGCTGCAACAGCCAATGAACTGATCAACAGCGAAATCAAGATCCACGCTCTTGCGATGCTACGCATTCCACTCCCTCTTAAGCTGGCGCCATGCAATGGGGCAATTTAGCCTCTAAACGACTTTTCAGCAACAAGCGGGCGTTATCGTTTCGCGAGCCAGGAAAAAGTCGGCGCTGGCGATACGGCAATGCTCAATCAATTTTGGGGAACTTCGATCAATCATCCGTATTTGTGTAAACATTAGCCAGGTTCCAGCAGACAGAAGACGCGCCATCAAAAATATGGCCTCTCAATGAAGAGTCCAAAGCACATGGCCCCGAATAATATTCAGTCCCGACAGGGCCGGGAGGGAGGCTGTGAATTTCAAGTCTATTGCTGCAGACATAAATGCAGGCGCCGTCGGCGCGATCATTGCGTTCCCCATCATCCTGAACTGCGGCTTTGTACTGGCGCAGCCGCTGGGCGGACAATTCATCGCGATGACAACCTCCGCGGCACTGGCGGCCTCCATTGTGGTCGCTCTGCTGCGCAGCGTGCTGGCTGGCGAGCCACTGCACCTGGTATCACCCAAGGCGACATTTGCCGTGATTTTGTCCACCTTGCTCATGGGGGCGATCAGCCAGCCCGCCCTCGCCCGAGCCTTTCCTTCACTCGAGCAACAGGCAGGGGCGCTGATGGCCCTGGCTTTCTTGTGCACTTTGCTGGCAGGAGCGTTTCAGGCCGTCCTTGCCCTGTCCCGACTGGGCAAGTTTGTACGGTTTATTCCCTATCCGGTTATCGCCGGTTTCATCAATGGTTTTGCCATTATCTTGCTGCTCGCGCAGATACCTGCCATGTTGGGCGCGCAGAACTGGTCGTCGGTTTGGTCGATGGCGCAAGGAGCATCGGCTCCCCATTTCGGCGCAGCCGTGCTGGGTGTCGCTGCCCTCCTGATAACAATACGGCTTCCTCGCTGGTTGAAATGGGGCCCGGCCGCCCTGTGGGGAATTGTCCTGGGCAGCGCACTTTACTGGGCGGCTAGCGCACTCTTGCCAGGAACAAACTGGGGTCGTGTTGTCGGGACAAGCGCACTGACATTACCTTTCACACCACAATTTGAAACCCTGTCGGGTTTGATCCGCAGCGATGTGTTTGCACAGATTGCGCCGGATCTGGTGGCGACGGCCATCATGATCGCAATGATTGCCTCGCTGCAATCCTTGATCAGCATCTCGGCATCAGGCGCGGTGACAGGCGTTCGTCATGACAGCAATCGCGAACTTCTGCTGCAGGGCCTGGGCAACGTCGCCTCGGGCGTAATGGGAGGGTTGCCCACCGGTGGATCGCCATCGATCACCCGCTACGTATTGAACAACGGCGGACGCGGACGTGCCGCCAACCTTGCACATGGTCTGGTGCTGGCCGGCTGTGCAATAGGTCTCGGTGATGTGATCGGGCATATTCCGATATCCGTCATGGCGGGCGTGGTGGTTGCCGCCACCCTGAACCAGTTGGACGGCTGGAGCCGAAATCTGCTCATATTGGTCGGTCGTCAGCGACAAGGCATTAACTCCGACCTCCTCGCCACGGTTGTGGTGGTATTTGCCGTCACCGCGATCGTCGTCGTTTTTGGCGTCGTGCCAGCGCTTATCACCGGCATGAGCTTGTCTCTTGTGATCTTTATCCGGGACTCCTCGAAAAACATCGTACGTCGCACCATTACAGGGACACATCTGCGTTCGCGCACCGCGCGCCCCTCTGCGCATCAAGCTGCCTTGAGTCGGTTTGCAGACCGAATTGTTTTGGTCCAGGTGCAAGGCGCGATTTTTTTCGGCTCGGTTGAACAACTCACCGACCACTTGGAGCGCGCCACCACCGGCTGCCAGATGCTCGTGCTAGACCTGAAGCGGGTCGACAACATCGACGGCAGTGGCGTCGTTGCCCTGAGTCAACTGAACAAGGCGCTGCAACGAAGCCATTGCACGCTGCTGTTGGCCTATGTCGCCGAAAACTCTCCAATACGCAAATCGCTTGAAAATCTGGGGGGAGCCGGCTTGATCGCAGACGGCCGCTGTTTCGACGATACAGACAGCGCGGTGATGCATGCTGAACAACTACTGCTGCGTGAAGCGGGCTTTAAGCTGGACGACGAGACGGAGTACCCGCTTGAAGCTTTCGATATCCTCAAAGGCTTCACGCCCGAAGAACGAACTCAGCTTGAGGTACTGCTGCACCGCGAAGAATTCGAAGCCAACACTGCGATAGTGCGCGAAGGCGACGACAGCGACTTTCTGTATTTGCTCGCCGCCGGACGAGCAAGCGTCTCGCGACAAATCGAAGGACGCGTATTGCGCTTTTCGAGTTTCGGCCCCGGTGTCAGTTTTGGCGATGTCGGCATGCTGACCGGCCGGCCACGCGGTGCCGATGTCATCGCCGAAACCCGCAGCGTGTGCTGGCGCCTGGAGGGTGAAGATTTTCGGCAGCTCTGCCGAGTACAACCCGAGATCGGTCAGCGCATTCTGGTCAACCTCTCTGTGGGTTTGTCCGACATCGTCACATCGCTGTCTGAGATGGTGCGGGAACTCGAGGAATAGACTGCAACTGGGATAGCTCGGACAAACGCACGGCCCACCGGCACCGTCTGCGCGCCATGCCAAATGCACGCCAAATATCACTACTAGACATAAGGTTTATTTGACTTCGAGAGTGTTCCGGCCTAAGGTCTTCTGCATTGCGCAGGTATCTAAATGCCATAGAGCGCTTTCCAGAGTGGCCCCGCGAAGCACATACGGCCACCAAAAATAACTAGAAATTTATTGGTGGAGATCGTTATGGTTAGCATCAAAACGTTTCGTCGTTTTGTTCGCGGTTTACTTGCGCTCCCGGCGCTGTTCCTGTTTGCCACCATCATTCCCCGAGCGGCCTGGGCCACCCCAAGCAGCGATGCCATCGCCCCGCTCACTGATCTGGCAAAGCTGGGCTTGCCTGTCGTCTCGGAATTGGCACAGGAGCTGAAAGGCCTGTACAAAAACGTAGCTGCTGTTTCCGGCGCCTACACCCTGGAGGATGCGGAGGTCTTAGGTTTGAAGGGAACCTATGTGCTGTTCAAGCCCGCGGGGGCGACCAAATTCATGTTCGCTGCCTTGTTCAAGGATATTCCGCTGGACCGCCTCGGGCAGAGTTCCTTTTTTGATGGTACCCAACCGAAAACGGTTCTGATGGTCTTTTCCACCCCGAGCGTTGGAAGTGCGGCGGTATCCGCCTGGCCGGCCGCACTCAAGAAAATGGACCCCGCGCCGACCACGCTGTACATCCAGTCCGGTCTCAACATGTACATTCCGCTCAAGAACTCCATGGGTTCGGACGCCATCGACATGCTCAAGGACATCGGATTGAGTCTCGACGGCCTGCGGGTGGAAGTGCGTGTATCAGTGGATAAGCAGTTGAAACAGAAGATTTCTGCCACGGTCGTCACTACGAGTGCCTGGGAAAATCCCTACGGGCTGAAAGATACCAAGCTGAAGAACATGGCGCTGCAGTTCGCGATTTCAAAATCAAGGTCCAACCGCACGAAACGCACCGTTCAGGCATGGGGCGACTTTGTGCTTGGCAGCAAAACCTACTTTTTGTGGGGCAGTCAATCGAATTCTTCCCCCGCCTCCAAAAATTACCCGCCCACACGCGCCTTCAGCCTTGCGGCGAGTTCGATTGCCATGAGCGACCTGATGAAGTTCGTTGACGCCATACCGACTGTGGGTGATTACCACCTGGGGGCGACGGTGAACAACAATTTGCCGACCGACAAGGTATTCATCAAGAACAGCAAATACGCCAAGCCCGCGGCCGACAGCTTGCCGGATAAAGGCAGCTACGTGATGCTGTATGCCGAACCCGGCGAATCGATCGCCAACACAGGAGAGAGCGGCCCCAAGTTCTACGCCAACGGAGAGCTCGAACTTTTGGGTTGGAAAGCCGCCTCGCTCAAGTTGGAATTGGATCCGAAGAAAGGCCGGATGGAAGGCGGCGGCACCGTCGCTTCGCCACCCACCGGGTCGCTTCCCCTCGGTGCTGGCACCAGAATGTTTATTGACGTAGATGCGCTGCAAAATAGATTCAGAATCAATATCGCCGGCAGCGCAACTATTGAGGGCGTCACCCTGGCCGGCGCCAGCTTTGACGTCAGCAAGACGCACATAAAGGGCTCGGTCGATCTGGGCTGCGTGCCACCCATGCTGAAAGCAACGGTCGATGCGTCCTTGGGCAGCGCAAAGATTCCCGCTCCCGGCATCGGTGCCTCGGAATGTGCCGAGAAAGTGGCCGGCGCAATCGGTGACGCGGCAAAAGCGGCCGGCCATGCGCTCACGAACACATCGAAAGTGGTCGGCGACAGCATCAAGGGATTGATCGCGTCTCTCAAGGGCGAAAAAGGCAAGAAGACCAACGCCTCGATACCGCTGTGGGAAACGGCGGCCCGTCACATGATGGTGACAAACATGATCGCAGACATGAAAGCCAAGGGCATTGCTAAAGTCACCTTCAACCAAGCGTTGGCGTTCCCCGCAGGCTTCGGCATGGATGCAATTGACGTACCCATCACGGTAACCAAGGCCCAACTGAAAAAAGCAATTGAAACACATCGACTGCAGGAGCGATGGACGTTTGTCCTGGCTCTACAAATTCAAAAACAGTTTGGTGGGCGATATTACTAAAACACAAATTACCGCTGCCGGAGGCGATCCGGACGCCGAGACAAAGTTCTACAAACCCTTCAAGACACGCGCGGCCGAAATCAAGGAGATTGTCGAGAAACACAGCAAGCCGCTCAATGGCCTTGTTCGCGATACGAAATACGAGAAAGAGTTCTTGCCGCTGGTTACTTGCGAGGACACCAAAGCCTGACAACACTGCTTGAAGCCCCCGCGCGCGTTGCACAGGGGCATGGGGTGATTGGGCCAAGGGCCGACAAATGATAAGCCGCCGACATCCGGTTTTTTGCATCAGGTTTCTGATACGCGCGAAGAACGAACGCAGTTTGAGGCACTGCTGCGCCGCGAAGAATTCGAAGCCAACACTGCCATCGTGCGCGAGGGTGGTGGCAGCGACTTTCTGTGTTTGCTCGCTGCAGGACGGGTGATCGTATCGCGACAAATCGAGGGGCGTGTATTGCGCTTTTCGAGTTTCGGCCCCGGCGTCAGTTTCGGCGAAGTCGGCATGCTTACCGGCCGCTCCCGCGGCGCCGATGTCATCGCCGAAAGCCGCAGCGTGTGCTGGCGCCTGAATGGCGAGGGCTTCCTGATCAATCTCGCCGTGGGTTTGTCCGACATCGCCACATCACTGTCCACGATGTTGCGGGAGCACGAAAAGTATCAAGCGGATAGCGGCCACTAAATCACCCAATATTGGCACCTCGCTGAAATTCGATATGCCATGCCTTTGTCCTATTTCGACGAGTGGCTCGGGATTTTTTGTTGACACCTCGGATTTATCGGCCTAAGTTGAAAAATCGTCGCGGAGCTTCGCCAAAAAATAAATGCCGGAAGCGTCGAGCGCTTTTTCCGGCTAATAACTAAAAAAAAAGGAGACCGCAATGTTTGCCATATATGCTCGCCGCAACCCAGTCCGTGGCTTATTCTTTTACCTAACTGTCATCCTGCTTGCCGTCGCGCTTCCCGCCCGTGCAAACCTGCCGACCGATGTAGCAGAGCCGCTTACCACGCTCGCAAGCAAATCGCTTCCGATCATCTCTGCGCTGGCCACCGAGCTTAAAAAGCAATTCAACACCGTAACGGAGAGTTCCGGTGCCTACACACTCGAGAATGCAACGGTCAATGGCTTGACGGGCACCTATGTGCTCTTCAAACCCTCCGGGACCACGAAGTTCATGTTCGCCGCCTTGTTCAAGGATCTGCCTCTGGACAGCCTCGGGCAGAGTTCGTTTTTTGACGGTGTCACGCCGAAGACCACTCTGATGGTCTTTTCAACGCCGGGCATCGGTAGTGCGGCCGTATCCGCCTGGCCGTCTGTGCTCCTGGATATGGATCCCGTACCGGCCACACTTTACGTTGAGGCCGGCCTCAACATCTTCATGCCGCTGAAAGGGCTGGCCAGCGAGTCGGATGCCACCAAGCTGTTGAAGGAGGCCAAACTCAGTCTTGACAGCCTGCGAGCGGAAGTGCGCGTGTCCTTAAAAAAAGCCCTCACCGCCACCGTCGTCACCACCAGCGCTTGGGAAAAGCCCTTTGGCTTGAAAGGCACCGAACTGAAAAACATGGCGCTGCAAATCGGCCTCACAAAAAGCAGCAATACCACGAAGCGCAACATTCAGGCGTGGGGCGATTTCGTGCTTGATAACAAGACCTATTTTCTTTGGGGCAGCCAGTCCAAATATTCCGTCAAGTCGGGCACGCCTCCGCCACCCTCACGCGCCTTCGGTCTGGCAACCAAGTCGATTTCCATGGAAGCCGTGATGGAATTTGTTGACGCCATGCCTGTGGTTGGCGATTACAAACTGGGCAAGACGGTCAACAACAATCTGCCGACCGACAAGATCACGATCTCCAACACCAGTTACAGCAAACCTTCGGCTGGCGCCCTGCCGGATAAGAAGAGCTACGTGTTGTTGTATGCAGAGCCCGGCGAAAAGATTGCCAACACAGGCAAGAAGGGGCCCGTTTTCTATGCCAACGGAAGCGTTGAACTCCTGGGCTGGAAGGCAGCCTCGCTCAAGGCCAACATTGATCCGAAAAAAGGCAAGGTAATAGGCAGCGGCACGATCGATTCGCCACCTACCGGATCCTTGCCGCTCAATGCCGGTGCAAAAATGAAGATTGACGTTGACGCGCTGAAAAGCAAATTTTCGATCAACCTTTCCGGCAGCGCAAAAATCGAGGACGTCACCTTGGCCGGCGCCAGTTTTGATGTCAGCAAGACGCGCATAAAGGGTTCGGTCGACTACGGCTGCATACCGCCCATGCTGAAAGCATCGATCGACACAGCGCTAAGCGGCAGATCTTTGCCCCGGCCCAGCATTGGCGCCTCGGATTGTGCCGAACGCACCGCAGAGGCTCTTGCCGACGCGGCGAGGGCCGTCGGCCATGCGCTGACAGACGCGGCGAAATGGGTGGGCGACGGCATCAAGGGTCTGGTCAAGTCGCTCAAGGGTGAGACAACGACAATTACCAATGCCTCGATCCCGTTGTGGAGCACCGCGGCCCGCCACATGATGGTGACCAACATGATTACCGACATGACCGCAAAAGACGTCACGTCGTCCAAGTTTACGCAAACATTGACACTGCCCGCCGGCTTCGGAATCGGCACTACGCTCTCGGTCCCGGTCACGGTGACCAAGACCCAACTGGAAAGCGACCTGACGAAAATCAATTGCAAGCGGGATGGGCGTTTGTCCATGCTTTACAAATTCAAAAATAGCTTTATTGCGGGCATGACGAGTGATGCCATCAGAGCAGGCGGAGGCGATCCGGACGCTGAGACGAATTTCTACGAGCCCTTTAAAACGCGCGCGGCCGAAATCAAGAAGATCGTCGAGAAGGTTAAATCCGACGGCGGCATAGTCTGGGCCCCCACAAAAGACGCTGTCAATTTTCGGAAATACATGGATCTGGAGATTTGCGAAGACACCAAGGCCGCCTAGCAACGCTGTGCCGTTGCCTGACACCCCGCAGACTTTGCGGGGTGGGCGCGATCCAAGCTGCACAAGCAGGCCAATGCGAGACCCTCTGCTGACGTCCGCTTGCCAACAGTTGATTTTCTCTGCATCAGTGCCGTTGTGCCGATTTGGCAACAGTCACACCAAGCAAACCACCGTGCCTGTATTGAATCGCTTCGCACCAAGGGTGTTGTTACCAGGGCCGCACTCGCCAATATAAGGACATGAGTATGTCTACACGTCACAAACACCTCGCCCTGATATTATCTATGTGCTTGGTCGCGATGGCCAGCGCGCCACTGTCGGCCCATGCCGATGTATTCAAGAAAATGAAGAAAAAGGCCAGGCAGGCAGCGAGTTCGGTATCCGCTGCAGGCAGTGCGGTGCAGGATGCGTCGGAGAAGACGGCGCATCGGGTCGGCGAGGTAGCGCACGACAAAGGCACCACGATCGGAAAGCAAATCAAGTCGGCCGCCGGCAGTACAACGCACGAACTCATCGAGAACGGCAAGGTCGTCGGCCACGTCGTTATCCAGAGCGGCCGGATCGTCGGCCATGAAATCGTCGAGAACGGCAAAGTGGTCGCCAGCGAAACGGAAAGCGACGGCAAGTACATTGTCAAGCAGGGAAAGATCGTCGGGCGCGAGGTTGTGGTCGATGGCAAACTCGTCGGCGAAGAAATCATCAAGGACGGCAAGGTCGTCGGCCACAACGTGGTGGCCGGTGGTGAGTATGTAATCAAGGCCGGCGAGATCGTATTCGATGGTTTCTCGAATCAGTGGTGCAAGACCATGATGAGCGCGGTCAAGGCCGGGCTGAAGGTCAAGATCCCCGCGGTACCCGGCCTTCCCGGTCTGCCCGATTTCGACGACATGCTCGCTGACATGACCAAGGCGAGCGCCAGGCAGATGAAGGGCCTGACGGGCGGCAAAAAAGGCCAGATGCTGGATCAGGTAGCAAAGACGATGAAGCAAAACGCGAATGCCATTCCCGAGCTCAAGCAGATCGTCGCCGTCGCCAACAAGAAGCGCAAGGAGGTCGCGGATCTGTTCAGCCCCAATGTATTTTGCGAACTTAGCGACGAGGCATTCGACAAGAAACTGACCGAGTTGGACCTGATGCCAGCGGGCCTGAAGAAGAAGTTGGGCTTTTTCGACGGTGGGTTTTTCATCAAGGACGCCGCCGCCGCTTCCGGCAAGCATTTCTACTATGCCTACAACCAGTCGAACGCACTCGCCGGCGTGGCAGGAGGCGTGCTCACCACCTCGATCATTACCGATTTTCGCGGTCATGGCGGTCGCTATGTCACGCTCGGGCCGCAACTGGTGAGCAACATCGGCGTAAGTGCCGGGTTTGGGCCGACCTATTTTCCTTCAGTTTCCGCGGGCGATCTTGAAGGCTGGGGATGGAGCGTCGGCATCTCGGGCGGACCGCCGAGCAAGATAGTCTCGGGTGCGGTCGAAGTTGCCATGGACCAGAACTTCAAGAAGTTCCAGGGATTCGGCACCAGCGGGTCGATCGGTCTGGGCGTGATCCCCGGAGACGTTGCGGTATCGAACACCTATACTTGGAAGCTCAAGGCCGAGCGCGGAAGCTTGTATCGAAAAATCGGCAAGTGAGAGATTTCGCTACGGGACTTTCCGTTATTTGAAAGGACCCGTTTCGAAAGTGCAGCGGCTAATGGGCGATAGATAATTACCTGCACTAAGCTGACAAAGAGCTGTACTATTTTCGATTCCAAGTATTGCCCTGACCACATTATTGATGGCTACATCCACCTTTGGATCGTGCCTCGATCTGATTAATTGTTCACTGTGGAGGTAACAATCATGACGTCAAAAACATTCCAGCGCTTATTTGCCCTTCTGGTTTCATGCGCATTTTGTCTCGGATCGATTCAGGCTCATGCGAACATATTGGACAAGGCAAAAAAGGGGGTCAAGAAGGGCGCATCAGCCGTATCGAGTACTGCGAAGAAGGGCGCCTCGGCTGTCAAGAAAACCACAACAACTGTAGTTAAAGGAACGACCAGCACCGCCAAAAAAGTGGGTGGCGCGGTGGCCGGTGGCGCTGCTGTTGCAGTGGGTGCGGTAGCCGGCGCCGCGACGACAGTCGGCAAGGGCGCCGCTAAAGTGGCGGGTGATACCTTTCACTCAGTAGACAAGACAGCCCACAAGGTTGGCGATGCCGTTGTCGATAGCAGCGAAACAATCGGCAAGGAAGTCAGCAAGACCGGCGATACCGTCACGCGCGAAGTTGTAAAAGACGGCAAGGTGGTCGGTCGCGTCGTCATCAAGGGCGGCAAGATCGTCGCCACGCAAACCGTCGAGGCCGGCAAGGTGATCGCGACTAAAACAGTGGAAGGCGGCAAGTTCATCGTCAAGGGCGGAGAAGTCGTTGGTCGCGAAATCGTTGTAGGCGGCAAGGTCGTTGGCGAGGAAGTCATCAAAGGTGGCAAGGTCGTCGGCCATACGGTTATCGAGGCCGGCAAATACGTCGTCAAAGCCGGCGAGTTTGTACTCAATGGCCTGGCTGCCGAAGTCTGCAAGGCCACCATGGCCGCGCTGAAAGGGGCCACCAAGATCAAACTGCCGGCCGTTCCTGGCATGCCGGGCCTGCCCAACTTCGAGAAAGTCATGTCCGACCTGATGGCGAAGACCGGTGCGAAAAAAGCGCTGTTCAAGAACGCTGGAAAGAAGAATGAGGTTCTCAACCTGGCGGCGAATGGCATCAGTGCTTCAAAGGACGTAATCGGCGAAATGAAGCGTCTGGAAGCACAAATGAAGTCAGCAGCCGGCAAGGTCAAGGATTTGTTCAGCGAGAGCAATTTCTGCACGGCATCGCCTTCCCAGATCAACAAGAAACTCGCCGACCTCGGATTGCGTCCCAACTTCGCGGGGAAATCGGCCTTCCTTGATCAGGGCTTCTTCATTCGCGAAGCACATGCAGCGCCTGATCATTTCTTCATGGCCTACAACCTTTCGGCATCTGCCGCCTATGGTGTCGGTGCTGGCCTGACACTGTCTATCATCACCGACTACAAAGGCAACACCGGCTTCTACGTGAGCCTGGGGCCACAGCTTGTGACCAATGTAGCGGGCGGCGCTTCACTGGGCGCGGGCTTCTTCCCCAAGGTGTCGGCTGACAGCTTTGAAGGCTGGGGCTGGAGTGTCGGTGCCTCGGGCGGCCCACCGAGCAAGGTTGTTGGTGCGGCGGTCGATGTGTCGTTCGACGAAACCTTTACCAAGTTCCAGGGCTTCGGCGTCAGCGGAACGGTGGGCGCCGGCATATCACCGGTGGATATCGGTGTTGGCGGTTCGTGGACCTGGAAAGTCCGGTAGTATCCGGCGTTCGAATTTCGACAGAACAGCATCGGAAATCGGTGCCGGCGTCAACCAAATCAAACGCTTCGCGTTTATTTAAAAGTGGCAGTTGCCGCAACATTAATCAAACAAATATTGGAGGAAGTCAGAAATGAAAAAATTGATCGTAGTCTTTGCCGCGACCTTGTTCGCCGCAGGTTCATACGCCCAGGCGCCCAACAAGCTGAAAGGACCAATGGGCGATGCAGTTGAAGGCATCAAAGCAAGAGTCTCAGATTGTGAAGCCAAGGCTGTCAGCAAGGATGGCAAACCGCTGGCTGGCGCGGCCAAGGGTGCCTTCGTCAAGAAATGCATGAATGGGGGCGCCGGGCCACGGCCGATGCCGCCCAAGCCGGGGATGATGCCGAAGCCGATGCCGCAAAAGCCGGAGATGATGCCGAAGCCGATGCCGCACAAGCCGGCCGTAATGCCAGGGACCAAGAAGCCGATGACGCCACAGCAAGCAAAGATGGGGGCCTGCGCTTCCAAGGGCAAGGGCATGAAGGGCGACGAATACAAGAAGTTCATGAAGGCATGCCTCAGCGGCAAGTAATCGCTCAGCAGTAAACAGAATGCCGGCTCGATGATGAGCCGGCATTTTTTTCGCCTGCCTATCGAGCTTGCTGCGGGTCCAGTCCAAGGATGCAGACCGAATATCGCCGGGACCTTGGGCTTGCATCGGATCGCAAGGCGACTTAGAACGCTATCGAGGCGACCTCCAGCGATAGCTTCTCAATCTCGGGCTCGTCCAGTTCGAGAAACCGCCGGCCGAGCGCCGCGAAATGGAATTCCCCCACCTCAGCGGCAGTTTTCAGCTCTGCCATGCGTACCAAGCTGGCATTCTTCGCCGTGTCACCATCGCCGACTTTTGTCTCTGAATAGGCTGCAACGAGGTTTGGAAATAGTTCGCGGCGCATGCCGTCGAAAGTGGAGAACCAGAAATGCAGCGAATCTTGGGTGTCTCTCTGCAGCAGTGCCGGCAGCGTCACCAGGCAATCTGCCAGGTTGTCGCGCACCGCGCGCGCCAGCAGTTCGGCACGCTTGCCACTGAAACTCGCCAGCTTTGACGGCCAGCGATCACCTAGCAAACGGCCGGCGGCAATTTCGCCCTCTTCGTGCAAGACCAGAGTTTCAATTTCACCATCGGCCATACGTTCGATGGCGGCCGCCGGATCGACGTCGAAGCCGTAAGCCAGCAGGGCCGACTTCAGCGCGCCGTCGCGTTGCTTGAGATTCCATCCCTCGGCTTTTTCCCACAGCCACTGGCGCATGGCCTCGCGACGCACGATCATCGTCGCGCCTTGCGATGCGGCCGGAATGGCCGACACGTCGCGTGCATATTCGCAACCGCAAACCAGAAGCCGCGCTTCGCCACGCTGTTCGTCGCGATCCAGCCGGCCGAGAAAGAAATGCGGCTTGTGGAAACGGCCCACACCTGCGCCATAGACCAGTCCGCTGCCGGCCAGCGCGTCATTGACCTGCTGCGCGGCGAATGGCTCGAAGCTTTGCCCGGCAACCGGTAGCGCAACAAAGTCTTCTTCGGCTATTTCCTCCCAGCGTGCCTCGCGTTCTGAAATCCAGCGCCCGACATCGTCGCGCGGTGGTGATTCACCATAGGGCAACTCGTGCTCCCAACGGTAAAACTCGCGCATGCCAAGCAGATAGGTGCACAGACTGACGTCGCGCGCGTGACGCGCGTCGGCAATATCACAATTGGTTTGCACCGCGCTTACCAGCGCCGCCATGTCGGCAATCATCCTGGCGCGCCGCCATGACGGCGGCGCGGCTTCCAGGCCGCGACGCCTTTCACGATCTCGGAAAAGGGCAGGCTCTCCAAATCGCCGAATTGTTCCCGCGCCATACGAACCAGCCGGCGTATATCGGGGGCGATCGCATCGGCGTCGAGCAAGGCCTTCAGTCCATCCAGTCCACCGCACTGAATTTTCATCACCATCGCATGCGGCAAAATGTGCTGGGTGTCGGCCAGACCCAGAGCAAAGGCCGACTTTTCTCGCAAAAGCGCTGACATCTGCGCACAAACCACTCGCGCGACCGGCTGAGCGCAAGCCACCGTCTCACGTTCGGCTATCTGGTGCGGCACGGCCAATTCGCACGCAGCGTGACGCGCCACCAGCGCGCGCTCAAAAATACAGGGCAGCCGATTAATCTCTCCTTTGGCGTGACGAAAGGCAGCTTCGTCAACCACGGGACTAGTAATCCTCTCCCGTCATCGGCTCTTCGCCACGCGGCTGACTGAGAAGATCTTCCGCTTGCAACTCGGTTTCAGCGAAGATGGTCTTGATCGTCACCCCCTCATTAAGATCAGTTTCACGACGCAGGCGCTTGGCCTCCTGCGAGGCTTCCTTGAAGGCATCGAATTGGGCAAGTTTCTCTAGTCGGGGAACCGGCCCCAGAGACGTGACTCGATAAATATAGTAGGGCACGATAATTACTCCACGTAACGCTTGGTTGCCCGGCGATTGCCGGGTTTTGATTTCTGGATGATGACCCCTTTTACGACTTCGAGTCCGGAAATACCCGTACCGGGATAGGCCGGGTTCAGCGCCTGCAAGTGCCAGCCTTCGCCGTGTCTTGTCAGTTGGCGAAATATCCATTCGCCATCAAGTTGAGCGAGGACGAACGAGCCATCGGTAGCCAATCCCTCAGGCTCTATCAGAATAATTTCACCCTCGAGGAACTCAGGCTCCATGCTGTCGCCGAGCACCATCAGTGCGAACGGCTCGGCCGAGGAACAGGCTTCGAGTTCCGGATCGATACCTTGTGCTTGAATGGGAATGATGCGCTGCGCCTGGGTCATGTTGATTAGCTTATGTTGGGTTGGTCGGATGTCAAAGCAACTCGACATGTAACTGTTGAGAGGGCACGCCCGCTGCGAGCAACGCGGCGGCCAATGCTTCCACCTGATCCGCCGCACCGGCAACATAGACATCGCTCTCAGGCATGGCTGAATGTGCCGCAAGCGCCACCGACAAATCATCAACAGCCAGTGCGCGGTAACTGAACTCGTCCAGGGCCTCATCCCAGGCGCGACACTGCTTGGGCAGATACTGACCGCCTGGCTGCGAACTTGCCCAGTAAAGCGTTATGGTCTCCGCAGCATCGACCGCCATGGCATGCTCAAGCAGGCTGTTAATGGGCGCAAAACCGGTGTCGATGGCGATGAACACCAAAGGACGCGGCGACCCCTCTTCCAGAACAAACCGGCCCCAGGGTCCCCATACCGATATCTCGTCGCCGGGCTTGATCCGTCCGTCGAACAGGTATTTTGAAAAGTCGGCGCTGGTGGCACGGCGATCCGCACGGCCGACATGGAAAATCAGGTTGCGATCATCGCAGGGACAACTCGCCACCGGGAATTCGCCATGCAGGTCACTGCCTTCCGCCGCGTCGGCGCTGACACCCAGGGTGACGCGCTGGCCAGCGAGAAAACGCAGACGATTGCTGCGCGGCGTTTGCAGATGCAAACGCATGACCTCATCGCTCAGCACATCCACGCTGCGCACTTTGGCGACGATACGCTGCTCGGGGATGTCTTCCGGTGCGCCGGCCTCCAGCACCTCCAGCACAAGATCAGAACTAAGCGCAGTGCAGGAACACATCAAGACGTGATCCTGAGCTTTTTCGGCCTCCGTAAATCGATAGTCAGAGGGCGACACGGTGCGCACATCACCTTCCACCACGCGCGCCTTGCACAGCCCGCATACCCCGTTGCCACAGCCATAGTTGGGTGACAAGCCGGCACGTAATGCCGCCTTCAGCAGCGTTTCCGAACCTTCGACAAAAAATTCCCGACCGGATGGCCTGACCGTAACGTGTGCCGACATGACTCGCAGCATAGCATCGAGCGCCGCCATGTCGTGTCTCGGCGAAGGGGCACCCAGTGCCTGCGCCAGGCCTTTGTCGAGCAATCGTCCAAGCTCCTCTGCCTCGGGCGGCGACGACGCAGCGAGCCTCGTCTGCACTAACTCGATAAGCGCGTGATAACGCGTCAGGGTTCGCTGCAGTTCAGCCAGCTCCTGCCCCTGCGCAAACAAGCGCTGGGCCAGTGCTTCCTGGGTTGGCAAAACGCGCTCACGCAATCGTCTGGCGAATGCATCCTCGCGAATCACCCGTGTCTTTTCGAAACTGCCGGATTCGTCCAGATTCAGTGCCGGCCAGCTACGTTGCAGATCGTCCGCGGTCACCATGCCGTCAAAGGACGGCAGTTCGCCTTCGCGTATGCGCTTTTGCAAAGCCACACGTGAGATTCCCAGCAAATGGGCGGCACGAGAAAGAGTCAGCCATTGCGACATGCCTGCAAGCATAGCGACACTGAAGCTTTCGCGATTCCAAAATTTTTATGGTCGCTTCTTCAGCGGCAACTGGGTAGGGTGCGGCCCTGGGTAAACAGGCAGCTCAGTTACTCAGAAATTCACGCCTGAAATCAGCGACGGGCATCGGCCTGCCGCGCAGATAACCCTGCATCTCGTCGCAACCCGCGTCAACAAGAAACTGGCGCTGTTTCTCGGTTTCGACGCCTTCGGCAATCACTTTCAGTTGCAGGCTGTGGCCAAGCGCGATCACGGCATGAACAATGGCACAATCTTCCGCATCACCCGGCAAGCCTCGCACGAAGCTCTGATCTACCTTCAACTTGTCGAGCGGTAGACGTTTGAGATAGGCCAAAGAGGAATACCCGGTACCGAAATCGTCAATCGCCAGATTGATGCCCATCTCGCGAAGGTCATGCAGAACCTGAACACTGTTCTCGACCTGACTCATGATCGCACCTTCGGTAATCTCCAGTTCCAGAAGCGCTGGCGACAGATGAGTCACATCGAGCACGTTGCGCACCATGCCCTGAATCTGCCCGCGGCGAAATTCGACCCCCGAAACATTGATCGACAGCACTCCAGGACTGAGTCCGGCGACATCCCAGGCCGCCCATTGAGCACAGGCGGCGTGCTGCACCCACTCGCCGAGCGCGACGATAAGACCCGATTCTTCGGCCAGCGAAATGAACATTGCCGGCATCACCATACCCTGCTGTGGGTGCTGCCAGCGCACCAGCGCTTCGGCGCCGAGCAGCAGGCCGGTCTTGAGCGAGAACTGGGGTTGAAGATAGATCAACAACTCGCCACGTTCGATGGCTCGCCTCAGGTCGGTTTCCATCCTGAAACGATCGAGCGAGAACTGCGTCAACTCGTGGGTGAAAAACTCGTAAGTGCTGCGTCCTCGTTCCTTGGCGCGATACATCGCCGCATCGGCATTCTTGATCAAGTTTGCGGAGTCGTTTCCATCCTGCGGGAAAAAGGCAATACCAATGCTGGCACCGACAAAGAACTCATGCTCGAGCACCACCGGATTCACGCGCAGATCTTCAAGAATCTTGTCTGCAATGCGTGAAACCATGGCCGGATCGTGAATGCCTTCCATCACGATCAGGAACTCGTCACCACCCAGCCGGGCGACCGTATCCGACTCGCGTACCATGGCGCTAAAACGTCGAGCTACCTCGCACAAAACACTATCACCGATATTGTGGCCCAGGCTATCGTTGATATTCTTGAAACGGTCTAGATCAACAAATAGCACTGCCACCTGCGTTTGCTCGCGCTGGGCACGCAGCAACGCCCCGCGCAGCCGATCCTCCAACAGCAGGCGATTCGGCAAGCCCGTCAAATGATCATGATGGGCCTGATGGGCCAGCAGTTCATTGGCTCGTTTGATCTCCGAAATATCAGAAAAAACGCCGACGTAATGCATGGCCTTTCCGGTGGCGTCTTTCACTGCACTGATGGTTAGTGCTTCTGGAAACAGGCTGCCATCCTTGCGCTTGTTCCAGAGCTCGCCCTGCCAGCTACCGCTGCGCTCCAAGGTGTCCCACATCTCGCGATAGAACTTCTCGTCCTGGCGATTGGATTGCAAAATCCGCGGATTTTGGCCAAGCACCTCGCTCTCGCTGTAGCCCGTGATCTCGGTGAAGGCGCGGTTAACCGCGATGATCGTGCCATCGGGAGCGGTAATGGTAATGCCCTCCAGACTGGTATCAAAAACGGTGGCCGCTTGCCGCATGCGCTCTTCCATGCGCTTGCGCTCGGTGATGTCGAACATCACGCCGATCAACCCGCCCACGCTTCCGTCAGCATCGGCAAACGTAGCCTTGTGGAACATCACTTCGCGCCGCTCGCCATGGGCGGGCTGAACCTGCGCCTCATACACCTGAGCGCCAGGATTGTTGAACAGTTGATCGTCAGCGGCCTTGTAGCGATCGGCGAGTTCCCTGGGCGCGATGTCATACACCGTGGCACCCAGCAGCTTGTCGCGCGGCATGCCCAAAAATTCCAGATAGCGCTGGTTGAAACCAAGGTAGCGCCCCTCGCTGTCCTTGTAAAACACCGGACCGGGAATCGCTTCAATCAGTTGCTCCATGAAATTCAACTGCCTCGAGACTTCCGCAGTGCGCTCAGCGACACGTCGTTCCAAATCGCGATAGCTCAGACGCAGCGCTTCTTCTGCCTGATGCCGTCGAGTGACATCCCGACAGGTCCAGATCCAGACTTCCTCTCCGCCCTCCATGATCGGCTGGCCGTTGATGCGAACCCAAATCGGAGTCATGTCTTTTCGCTGGTGCAGAATTTCTGCCGAAACTCCGTGACCCTCCCTTCTTGCCTCGTCCATACGACGCCCGATATCCTCATACTCTGCGTCGGTCGCAAACAAGCTGCGAGTTTCCCTGCCAATCAAATCTCCCGATTGAAAACCGAACATCTCCTCGTACTGTCTGTTGCAACGAAGCAGAACTCGATCGCGTATGTAGGCTATGCCGATCATCGCGTTGTCAAAAATCAGCGCGTACTCCCGGGCTTTTCTTGCCAGCGCGTCTTCCGCCGCGCGACGCGCGGTAATGTCGTCGTATATCCAAATCCAGGTCACTTCGCCACCAGCGACATTTACCGTGCGCCCGATCACATGAACCCAGATCGGCGTTCCATTCCTCTTGCAATAACAGATTTCGCCATCAAAAGTCTGGTGGTCGCCATTGGCACCGGCATAAACGCGGCGGCCCGTTTCTTCCCAGTCGTTATCGCTGGCAAACAACCGGCGCGTTGATTGCCCGGCAAGTTCTCCGGGGGCATAGCCAAAGATTTCTTCCAACCTTCGATTGCAGCGCAGGATGTTGCGATTGCGCTGATAGGAGATTCCGATCAGTGCGTTATCGAAAATCAGCTGCTGTTCCTGGTGACTCTGCTCTAGCGCCTGCTCCGCAGTTCGGCGAGCGGTTATGTCCTCATACAACCAGACCGTACCCGCTGTCTGGTTTCCCGCTTCCAGCAGACTGCCGATGGCATGACAACAAATCGGCGAGCCATCGCTGCTAACGTAATCGATGTTGTCGTCAAAGACCCCCGTTTCACTGATAACCGAGTAAACCCGTGCGCCATTTTCGGCCCAAGCTTTTTCATTGGCAAAGAGCACACGGGTCGACTGACCGATCAATGCGCCCGCCGGGTGCCCGAACATGGCCTCGAAACGCGGATTGCAACGCAGAATCACGCGGTCACGTACGAACAGGATGCCGGTATGGGCACTCTCGAATATCAGCGTCTGCTCCCGCAACAGCGCATTCAGTTCGTCCTCGACCTGGCGTTTGGCGGTTAAATCGTTGTAGAGCCAGAGATGGCCCTCGTCCGGATTGCCCTGATTGACCAAACTACCGATGATCTGGCACCAGATCACTCCCCCATCACGACGCTTGAATGAGACTTCGCCAATAAAACTTCCGGTTTCGGCTATCGCCGAATACGCCCGCTGGCCCGTCTCTCTCCACGCATCATCGCTCAGGTAAAAAACTCTGGTCGGTTGCCCGATCAGTTCGTCCGGGCCATAGCCAAGAATCTCTTCGAGGCGAGGATTGCAGCGCTGAATGATTCGATCGCGAAGTACAAGGATACCAATCTGCGCGTGCTGAAAGATCAGCTCATACTCACGCAGCTGCTGTGTTGCAGCCTTGTCGTTGATCGGTGTCATGGCAGAGATCTATAACTTTATGGATAGGCTTGCCGAGGTTATTGCATGGTAGCCGAGTTTCACGCAACCAGACAGGAATTAATGCATTTTGGGAGACGAGACTCCAGTTATTCTGGCATCGCCGCAAGCTCTATTTTTGGTATCTGCCGCACCCGCCAGACCGGGAACGGTAAGATGCGAAAAACTTGGGGAATCAGATGACGGACCATGAAACTGCAGGACTCGGACTGGCCCCGGCGACCGCTACCGACTACCGGGAACTGGCACGCAAGCGGTTGCCGCGACACCTGTTCGATTACCTCGACGGCGCGGCCTACAACGAATACACGGCTGGCGAGAATCTACATGCCTTCCGTCGTCTGCGGCTACGGCAGCGCGTCATGCGCGATGTTTCACAACTGAATCTGCGCACCCAGGTACTGGGGCAAGATCTTGATCTGCCTCTGATCCTCGCCCCTCTCGGACTGGCCGGCGTCATGGCGCGCCGAGCCGAGGTGCAGGCGGCACGTGCCGCTGAGCAGGCAGGGGTCGCGTTTTGCGAATCGACAGTATCCATATGCTCGATTGAGGAAGTTCGCGCAGCGACCAGCGCACCCTTCTGGTATCAACTCTACATAATGCGTGACCGGAGTTATGCCAAGGAACTGATGACTCGAGCACAGGCAGCGGGATGTCAGGTACTGGTACTGACCGTCGATCTGGCAGTGATGGGCACCCGTTATCGCGACATCCGCAACGGCATGGCCGGCGCGTTGTCGCTGACGGGCAAGCTGACCAAGACATGGGATCTGCTCTCGCATCCGCGCTGGCTGCTGGATGTGGGCATTCGGGGCAAACCGCTGATGTTCGGCAACCTGACAACGGCCGTGCCCGACGCGCGCAGTTTGCCGGAGTTCAAAGCCTGGGTGGATAGCCAGTTCGATCCGCGCATCACCTGGGACGACCTGGCCTGGGTACGCGAAAACTGGCCGGGAAAAATTCTGCTCAAGGGAATACTTGATGTGGATGATGCACGCCAGGCGGCGGCATACGGCGCCGACGGTATCGTGGTCTCAAATCACGGCGGACGCCAGCTCGATGGCGTCGAGGCCAGCGCCACTGTGTTGCCGCGCATTGTCGATGCTGTCGGTGACAAGCTCGAGGTATTGATGGACGGCGGCGTAAGAAACGGTCTTGACGTAGTCAAGGCACTCGCGCTCGGCGCCAAGGCCTGCATGCTCGGGCGCGCCTGGGGCTATGCCGTCGCCGCTCGCGGTGAAGCTGGCGTCGCCCATATGCTGTCTTCGATGCGCAGTGAAATGACCACAGCCATGGCCTTGTGCGGCCAGACCGACGTGCGCAGCTTGAATCGTGAGATGTTACTTGGCCAGGACTGAACGGCTGATGTAAATGTGCCGTATCGCCATCGCCGACTTTTCGCCGCCTTTGGACCGGTAAAAGTATGCGTGACCACGGAGAGCACAGAGAATTGTGCAACACCGATTCTGGTTTTCTCCGTGCTCTCCGTGTTCTCCGGTCAAGCTTTAGGACTTTTCCTGCTGACCGCCGCCAAAATGCCTTGCATCAAGGCTAGCGGCGTCGGCGGGCACCCGGGGATGCGCAGATCAACGCCGATTACGTTCTCGATCGCACCACAACTGGCGTAGCTCTCGCCGAACACACCACCATTGCAACCACAATCACCGACTGCCACGACCAGCTTGGGATCGGGAGTGCCATCGTAGGCAATGCGCAGCGCGTTCTCCATGTTCTTGGTCACCGGTCCGGTGACCAGTAGCATGTCGGCATGGCGCGGGCTGGCGACAAATTTGATGCCGCGCCCTTCCAGGTTGTAATAGGGATTGTTGAGGGCATGAATCTCCAGCTCGCAACCATTACAGGAACCGGCATCGACTTCGCGTATGGTCAGCGCCTTGCCCAGAACATTCAGTATTTCGTCATGCAGCCGGTCAAGTTCACGCTGCGGCCCGCCTTCTGCGGCAGGCATGGGCTCCGTCAGGATGCCGGTGCGGAAGATGTGCCTGAGCAGGGGAATCACAAATCTACTCCGCTGTAAGAAAGATTGAAGGACTTGTTGATCAGCGGAAAGTCGGGAACGATGTCCTTCATCACCGCGTGCTCCAGCGCCGGCCATACCTGCCATGACGGATCATGCGGATGAACGCGAGCCAGTTTTCCGTCGCTATCGAACTGGGCGCCAACCAGCACTTCGCCGCGCCAGCCTTCGACAACACCCAGTCCGCTGACACCGGCAAGCGGCACGACATCGGACAACGTGGTGCCGGGAATCATGTCGTGCACGATTTTTTCCAGCAGGCGCAGCGACTCGAATATTTCGTCGAAACGCAGGGCAACGCGGGCAGCGACATCGCCGCGTTCGTCGCTGGCCGGGCGCACGCCGAGTTCCGCATAGGGCGGCGGCGGTGTGTAGGCTTGCCGGTGCGCCCGACCATCGAGGAGTATGCCGCTGGCGCGAGCGGCTAATCCCGTTAACGAAAGTTCAGCCGCCAGGGCGGCGTCAATTGCGCCGGTGGTCGCAAAACGATCCTGCAAGCCCGAGTGCTCGTCGTAAAGCGCGCGCAGCTCATTAACCGAGTGCATGAAGACGCCGCATTGTTCAACCACAGCGGCCATCGCCGTCGCGTCAATATCGGCCAGTACGCCACCGGGCACGATGCAATCCATCATGAAACGATGACCGAACACCTGCTGGTTGAGGCGCAACCAGTCTTCCTTCAAGCGCAAGAACTGAGTGAGACCAAAAGCAAACGCGGCGTCGTTGCCCAGGGCGCCCAGATCGCCCAGATGATTGGCGACGCGTTCTCGTTCCAGCATCAGCGCGCGCAGCAGCAACGCTCGCGGTGGCACCTCAACCTTGCACGCCGCCTCGACGGCATCGGCATAGGCCCAGGCGTAGGCGCAGGTGGAATCTCCGGATACGCGGCCCACCAGTTTCGCCCCACGCGGCACGTCGGCACCGATGAACAATTTTTCGACGCCCTTGTGCTGATACCCCAGTCGCTGCTCGAGGCGCAATACGCGCTCGCCGATGACAGAAAACCGGAAGTGACCCGGCTCGATGATGCCGGCATGAATCGGGCCCACCGGTATTTCGTGTGCGCCTTCGCCGCCGACCTGGACAAAATCGTAGTCACTTGGCAAATTTTCGAAGCCGACACCCATTCCCACTTCGTGCACCGCATCGTGCCGCAACGGATACCAGTCCGCCGGCCAGGCGCCATGACGTAGCCAGGGCCGCTGATCACCACCTTCCGTGGCAATGCCCACCATGTCGCGGGTCGCCCGCTGCATGCGGTTGGCAGCGGAAAAAATGTCCGACAAATCAGGATAGACGGGTGCATCAGACGGCAGATCGAGGCTCACCCAGGCATGCCCCCGGTCAATACCGAAGACGCAATGCAGGCGAAAACCTTCGCCACGTTGCCGCTCGTCGCTTCCCCAGATGGCCGCCATGCGACCACCAACCTTGCGCACGGCGGCAGTGAAATTCCTGAGGCAGTCTCCATTCGGTGTACGGCCGCGCCAAACCGGTGCGCCGACGCCAGATTGCCGCGTGAATTCGATGGTGGTGTCGTCGCAAAGAAACATGATCAGCCGAGCATCCTTGCCGCCTCGTGAAACCAGTGGGTGAGGTAAGGCGGAATATAGAGACCGAGCATCAGCACAATGCCCAGATGGAGGAACACCGGAGTGATCGCGGGCGCATGCGGCAGGTGCTTGGCTACTGTCTCGCCAAATACCATGGGCTGTACCTTGCCAAAGATGGCAGCAAAGGCCACGCCCAGCCCCAGCAATAGAATCGGGGTCGCCCACGGATAGTTCTTTATGGCATGGGTCAGAATCATGAATTCACTGGCGAATACGCCAAAGGGCGGCATGCCAAGTATTGCCAGCGTACCGAGCATTAGACCCCAGCCGATCAGCGGATTGATTTTGATCAGGCCGCGAATATCCGCCATCACCTGCGTCCCGGTTTTTTGCGTGGCATGTCCGACAGCGAAAAAGATAGCTGACTTGGTCAACGAATGCATGGTCATGTGCAGCAGCCCGGCGAAATTGGCCACTGCGCCGCCCATGCCGAAAGCAAATGTGATGAGGCCCATGTGCTCGATCGACGAGTAGGCAAACATCCGCTTGACGTCTTTCTGCCGTGACAGAAAGAAGGCGGCAACAAGCAGCGTGAACAAGCCGAAGCCCATCATCAGATTGCCGGCGAAATTTCCGGAAATGGCGCCATCGGCCAGCACCTTGCAGCGCAGGATGGCGTATAGCGCGACATTGAGCAGCAGACCGGACAGCACGGCCGAGACCGGCGTCGGGCCTTCCGCATGAGCATCCGGCAGCCAGTTGTGCAATGGCGCCAGGCCCACTTTGGTGCCATAACCGACCAGTAGAAAGATGAAAGACAGCGCCATGATGTTTGGCTCAAGCTGGGCTTTCACCTCTATCAGGTGCGTCCACAAGAGCGCGGTGCCGCTTGCGCCGAGCACGCGCTCGGCGGCGAAGTAAAGCAGAATGGTTCCGAACAAGGCTTGGGCGATGCCGACACCGCAGAGGATGAAATATTTCCACGCCGCTTCAAGACTGGCCGGTGTTCGGTAAAGTGAAACCAGCAGCACAGTCGTCAGCGTCGCTGCTTCCATCGCCACCCACAGGATGCCAAGATTATTGGTGGTCAACGCCGCGAGCATGGTGAACATGAACAACTGGTACATGCTCTTGTAGAGTCGCAAACGCGGCTCAGTGAGCTTGCCATGCTCACGCTCATTCCTCATGTAAGGGCCGGAAAAGATGCTGGTGGTCAAACCAACAAATGCCGTCAGCGCGACGAAAAATACGTTCAGGGAATCTATGAAAAATTGCTCGCCAAAAGCGAAGCGTGGCCCGTTGGCAACGATCTCGGCAGTGAGTCCGACCGCGGCAAGAAATGTGCAGAGACTGGCGACAACGTTGAGATTGGGCGCCCAGGTACGTTCGCCAAACACCGCCAGCAACGCACCGCTGACGAGGGGGATGACGAGCATGAGAATGAAAAAATCCATCAGTTGTCTTTCAGACGTTCCATGTGATGGATGTCGAGGCTGTCAAACTCATCGCGAATCTGGAAGAAAAATACGCCCAGAATAATGACGCCGACCAGGACGTCGAGCGCAATACCCAGTTCCACCACCATCGGCATGCCGTAGGTGGCGCTGGTGGCGGCGAGGAACAAGCCGTTTTCCATGGAGAGAAATCCGACCACTTGGGTAATGGCTTTGTGCCGCGTGATCATCATCAGGAAGGCCAGCATTACCACGGCGAGCGCAATGCCCAGGGTGCCGCGCGTGATGGTTTGCGAAAGCTCGGAAATCGGCAGCGCAACATTGAAGGCGATCATGACCAGGACAATGCCTACCAGCATCGTGGTCGGAATATTGATCAGCGCCTCTACTTCACGCTTGACGTTGAGCTTGCGTACCAGGCGATGCAGGATCAAGGGCAGCAACACTGCTTTGAGGATCAGAGTCAGGGCCGCCGAGTAATACAGATGCGTCTGGGCCGTGGTCATCGCCACCACCAGTGTCGCCAGAAAAAGCGTCAGGCCCTGCAGCGCGAAGAGATTGACCAACGCCGGCATTCGCCGTTGTGCCAGCATGGCGAAGGCCAGCAGCAGAATCACCGCAGCAAACAGATTGATCAGCTGGGCCGAAAACGGAATGACTGCGGTCATACCCGGGTCTCCAGCATCAGGCGTACCAGCAGACCGAGCACGGCCAGCATGAAAGCGGTTCCGAGAAACTCTGGCGCACGGAAAATGCGCATCTTGGCGCTGATGGTTTCGATCAACGCCAACAAAAATCCGCCGATGGCGAGCTTTAGCAGCAGCAATGGAATCGCCGCCAGCAGCGCAGGAAAACTGTCCCCTGCGGCGATGCCCCAGGGAAAGAACAAAGCCAGGCCGAGACATGAATAGGCGTAGAGCTTGAGGCTTGACGCCCATTCGATCAGCGCCAGATAGCGACCCGAGTATTCGAGAATCATCGCTTCGTGGATCATCGTCAGTTCCAGATGGGTAGCCGGGTTATCGACCGGCACCCGGGCGTTCTCGGCGAAGGACACGAAGGTAAACGCAATGCCGGCAAAAGCCAGACTTGGATAGATGACAAATTCCCGATGCGCCAGTGTCTGCACAATGGTGGTCAGGGAAGTTGATTGGGCAATCATGGCCAGGGTAAATATCACCATCAGCAAGGCCGGCTCGGCAAGAAAACCAATCAGCATTTCACGGCGGCCACCGAGGCTGCCAAAAGAGGTGCCGACATCCATTGCCGCCAGCGAAATGAAAACCCGCGCCAAACCAAAAACCCCGACCAGGGCGAGCGCATCCGCTGAGGGAGCCAGCGGGAGATCGGTTGACAAACTTGGAATAATTGCGTTGGCGAGCACCATGCAGCCGAAAACCACGAAGGGTGCGACACGAAATAGTGACGAAGCTCCGTGCGCCATCACTACATCCTTGTGAAAGAGCTTTTGCAGTGTGTAGTAGGGCAGCAAAATAGGAGGCGCATTGCGACTTTGCAACCAGGCACGACACTGCCCTACCCAACCCGAGAGCAGCGGCGCCAGCACCAGCGCCAGCGCAATCGCAAACGCCTGCCCGAGCAGTCCGGAAATGCTGATCATGGCCTCGCCACCAGCAACAGCACCAGGAGGGTGATAAAGCTGTACATCAGATAAACGGCGATGCGGCCACCCTGCAAGCTGACGATCAGCGTTGATATCCCGTTGACCAACCTTGCCAGCGGCAGATAAAGCCAGTGCCAGAAATGATCATCGACTTGAACACTGGAATAAGGCTGAGTGTCGCGGGCTGTCGGGAAATGCCGAACCATGCGAAACATCGGCTCGAAGATTCGACGGATTGGCTGACTGAAACCCTCGGCTGTGTCCTGCGCTCGCGGTCCTTGAAAGTAGTAGCCACAATCCCAGGCGGAGGTGCGACGCACTCGGCCATGATAGAGACGGCGCACCAGCCAACGTCCAAACAGCAACGTGACAGCAATAGTGACCAGGAAAATTACCGGTTCATAACTGGCACGCTCTGGCGAGATCGGCGCCAGCATCCACCAACCCTGCTCATTCAACCTGTCGGCAAGGCCCGTTCCAAGAAGTTGGCGAGAAGCGGCATCAATGCGCAAAATCACCGTCGAGGGCAGGATACCCAGCAACAGTGTGATGAGGGTCAACCATGCCAGGCCGAACTTCTCCCACGGCCCGGCGTCGCGGGCATCCTTGAGCGCCGGCTCGCGCATCTGACCGAGGAAAATGATGCCGTAAAACTTGACCATGGCAAAACCTGCCAGCGCCGCGACAAGAACGACCATCGCAGCCGCAACCGGAACCACCATGTTCAGCCAGGGATGCGGCAGGCCGGGCGAAAACAGAAAACTTTGCAGCAGTAGCCACTCCGAAACGAAACCCGAAAATGGCGGCAGTCCTGCGCTGGCAATCACGCCGACCAGGGCCAGCCAGGCCACCCAGGGCATGCGGTGTATCAGCCCACCGAGTTTGCCCAGGCTACGCTCCTTGGTTGCATGCAACACCGAACCGGTACACAGAAACAGCAGGCTCTTGAAGGCCGAATGCGCGAGGCAGTGGTAGAGCACGGCTGTCATGGCCAGCGCCGCCAGTGTGTCCATGTGATAGGCATGAAATATCTGCGTCAGGCCGATGCCCACAGTGATAAGACCGATGTTCTCAATTGATGAATACGCCAGAAGCCGTTTCATGTCGCTTTGCACGGTGCTGTAGAGCACGCCAAATAGCGCGGTGACGAGACCTACAGCCAAGGCCACGACGCCCCACCACCAAATTGTCGTATGCAGTAAATCAAAACTCACGCGCAACAGTCCGTAGATCGCGGTCTTCAGCATTACTCCGCTCATCATCGCCGACACCGGCGAAGGTGCCGCCGGGTGAGCCTCTGGTAGCCAGACATGGAGTGGTACCAAACCAGCCTTGGCGCCGAAACCGGCCAGCGCCAGCAGGAAAGCCGCCGAGGCCCAGAACGGCGACAACTCCTGGGCGCGCATCCCGGCAAAGCTGTAGTCTCCCGCCCCGCCGGTCATGACGCCAAAGCAAAGCAGGATGGCGATGGCGCCGACATGGGCGATCAGCAGATACAGGAAACCGGCGCGGCGAATTTCCTCGTGGCGGTGATCGGTGGTAACCAGAAAAAACGAAGACAACGCCATGAGTTCCCATGCCACCATGAAAGCGTAAGCATCGTCGGCCAACAATACCATCAGCATGCTGGCAAGAAACGCATGATATTGGAGGCACATCAAACCCGGTGCAGCGCCCTCCCCCTTGCGAAAATATCCGGCGGCAAAAATCGAAATGCCCACTGAGACAAAACCCAGGAGCAGGGCAAACACCGCCGTCAAGTTGTCGAGACGCATATGGAAGGGCAGGTCAGGCAGGCCGATGGCGAGCACGGCGACCTGCGCTGTTTGGCCAAAGAAACTCAGCGCAACCAGCCCTACCAGCAAACCGACCAGGGCACCCAGGGGAAAGAGAATTTTGCTAATGAAATACAGATTGCGCGGAGCCACAAGCCCGGCAAATCCGATAAGCAACCAGGCGCAAATGGCAAACAGCAACACGTCGATGGATAGAATTGCCGTCATTACCGCTGCGGCAACAAACAGGATGTGTCTTTGATTCCTTCGGCGACGAATGTGCTGTTGACCGGCACGAGGATGCGATGAAGTCTGGAGTGCGAGCGTCGAATCACGATCACGGCGAGCAGGCCGGTGGCGCGCATAAGCTCAACCACCTTATTCGTCAACCCCGCGAATACCATAATGACGCTACTGCTCCTCAGTCGCTCGGCCCGATGATGAATGCCCTTCAATCGGATCAAATTCGTTGATGCCCCGTCCAACGAGGAGAAGATACTTTGCTTTCGAGTTGCAGGCAACTGCCACACGCATGACGCATAACAAGCCTTGGATGCCATTCCATCGAATTGGGTACTGCGGCAAGTTGGTGTCTTCCGTTGAAAGTCGGCGATGGCGACACGGCAACTGCATCTCCACGCCAAGGCTTTCAGGCGTTCTTGCCCTTCTGCCACAGCACGTCACCGCAACCCGCCTGCTTGTTGAGCCAGCGACCGAGGACGAACAACAGGTCCGAAAGCCGGTTCAGATACTGACGCCCGACGTCTGCCACTGTATCTTCTGCTGCCAGCGCGACCAGCGCACGCTCGGCGCGGCGGCACACGGTACGCGCCAGATGAGTGACGGCCGCAGCGCGACTTCCACCCGGCAGGATGAATTCCTTGAGCGGTGAGAGTTCCTTGTTATAGAGGTCGATCGCCGCTTCCAGTTGCGCCGGTTGCGTGGCTTTCAGCAACACCGCTCCCGGTATCGACATTTCACCGCCGAGATCGAAAAGATCGTGCTGTATGCCTGTGAGCAGTTCGCGCAAGGGTGTCGGCAATTCCTCGCAGAGCATCAGGCCGATCACCGAGTTGAGTTCGTCGACCTCACCCAGCACGGCAATGCGCAACGAGTTCTTGGGTGTGCGCGAGCCATCGCCCAATCCCGTTGTGCCCGCGTCGCCGGTACGCGTGTAAATCTTCGACAGTCGATATCCCATTTTTTGCGCTGCTCCTCTTTTGATACGGGAGTGGATTCCTCCTCAAGCCTGATTCTTGACCGCCGCGGTCATTTTCTCGGGTTCCGGCTGACGCTTAACCACCAGCACCGGGCAGGCGATGCGACCGATTACCTTGTCAGTCGTGCTGCCGGCGATGGTACGTGTCAAACCCTTGCTTTGGTTGTTGCCAATCACCACGAGATCAGCGCCAACTTCATCCAGAATGCGAAGAATGGTTTCGGAAGGAACACCCTCCACCACGCGGGTATCGCAGGCCACACCTGCCGCCTTGAGAAACGCGGCTTTTTGGGCGACATCTTCTTCAGATTTCTGCCGGTTACCGTCCTTGCCAATCACAGACAGCACGGTAACCGGCAACCAGGACGCTTTGGCGATCTGCGCGGCTAACTCCACCGCAGTTTCACAAATAACCGAGCCGTCTGTTGCAAACAGGATGCGTTTCTTCCACGGCTTGGACTGTCCACCCGTGACCAACACGTGACAGGGCGCCCCAAGAATGATCTGCAGGGCGATGTCGCCGACCATGATCTCCTTGAGATCTCCACGTGGCGGGCGGCGACCAATAACCAGAATGCTGCTGTCCGCATCCGCCGCTGCGCCAACGATTTGCGGTACCGGCAACTTGCCATAACGGACAATTTCCTCGGTATCGACTCCGGCACGTCGTGCCGTATCGACCACCTTAGCCAGTCGAGTGCGCGCTGTTTCCTCCTCGGCTTCGCTGGTCACGGCAGTCATCACGTCCAATGTCACGCCGAAGCCGTGAGCCAGGGCGATTGCCACTTCCATCGGAGGCAATGAAAATTCGCTACCGTCAGTGGCAAACATCAGGCGCTGGCGGCGCAGGCCATCGGGCAGGATGCCGCCGTGACACTCCTTGAAGATCCGCACTTTGCAGCTACGGCAGACATTGGGATCGAGCGTCCAGTAAAGCGCACCCGTGACATTGGTCATGACCGGGAAGAAAGCACCTTCACCGATGTCCTTGACATAGTCTCCCTTGCGCAGGAAATCGTAGGCACTGGAACCCAGACGATAGAAGTACAAGCCGCCACCCAGCCTGCGCCGGCGACGTGCCTCTTGCGCCAAAACCTCGGCGCCGGCGACGTCTATGGTGTTGAGACTGGCGGCGGCAATCAGTACCGATTTCTGCCGCGGATTGTCCTCGTCGATTTGCTGCAATACCTGCTGCACATAACTCGCAGCACCAAAGTACACCGAACCGTTGATGCGCACGATGCGCAGCTGCGGACACTCCGGCTTGCCCCGGGCCCGTGTGAAATGGTATGCGCCTTCCTCGATTGCCGGCACCACAGGAATGATCTCCGGCTTCGATGAGCGATAGAGATACATCACCAGCGACAGAAACACGCCGACAAAAATACCCATCTCGAGATTGATCAAGGTGCCAATCAGGGTCGATGCGAGAATCGCCGACTCAGCCTTGCTGGTGTGCCAGATATGCTCGATATGGTGGAAATCGATCAGGCCCCAGGCGACGAGAAATAATATCCCGGCCATGGCGGCATTGGGCAGATAGGCGGCAAGCGGTGCCACCACCAGCAACACCAGCAGCAAAAAAATGGAAGCAAACACCGACGCCAGCGGCGTGCGTGCGCCGGCCTCGAAATTCACACCACTGCGATTGAAGGAACCCGACGCGGCATAGGAAGAAAAGAAGGCGCCGATGATATTTGACAAGCCCTGCCCGATAAATTCCTGGTTGCCATTGATGCGCTGCTCGGAGCGTACCGCGATGGCGCGGGCGATCGAAACCGCTTCGGTCAATGCCAACATGGTGATCACCAATGCAGGCCCAATCGTTTGACGCAGAGTTTCCAGCGAGAAATCGGGAAGTGAAAGTGGCGGCAACTGGGCCGGCAATGCGCCAACGGTCATGATGCCGGTAGCACCCTGCCCTTTCCAGACGTTGAGAATTTCGGCAACGATACTGCCGACAATCATCGCCACAATCATGTACGGAATTTTCTTGACGTAGCGTCGGGAAAGGATGCCAGTAGCCAGCGTGACGACACCGACGCCCGCAACCCAGGGATTGATATTGCTTGCCTGGGCAAACAGTTGATGGATGATCTCGTGGAAGGGTGTGCCGCGAGGAATGTCGATGCCGAAGAAACTGCGCACCTGACTTGCCGCGATCAGGATCGCCGCACCTGCAGTAAATCCGATGACTACCGTGTGCGATATGAAATTGACCAGCGCACCCATACGCGCCAGCCCCAGTACAAGTTGAAACACACCCACCAGAAATGTCAGCGTCAGAACCAGGCTTATGTACTGGGCCGAACCCGGCTCCGCCTGGTGCGAAAGCGCGGCAAACACCGCAATGGAAATTGCGGTGGTCGGCCCCGAAACAAGGTGCCACGAAGAGCCCCACAGCGCAGCGATGATTGCCGGCGTCATCGCCGCATACAAGCCGTATTGGGGAGGCAAACCGGCAATCGTGGCAAAGGCAACGCCTTGCGGCAAAACGATAAGGGCCCCCGTGAAACCGGCCAGCATATCGTCGCGCAGGGTGCGACGGTTGACCATCGGCCACCAGAACAGGAAGGGCAAGAATCTTCCGAGGAAACTATTTGCGGGGCTCATGGTCTGCGCGGGCTTGCCGGACAAATAACGATGGGTTTGATGAACAATTGAATACTCGTATGCGTAATTTGCGCAAGAACAGGCCGCGCAGCGCCACCGCCAAAAATAATATCAACTCGGTATTGAGTTGCAGTTCAACTCTGCAAGCTACCCTGCACCCAAACCTTGGGGGCTCGGAAACCGCCTTGATGAAGGCAGGGTTGCAAGTATAACGCCCCACTTGCGCGCAACGTCGCCCGCTGATTCGAAGCACTGATTCACCGATAAAAATCCTGTGACTGGCCAATTTTTCCGGCTTGCTAGTATCCTCGGAAAGACACCCGGTCGGCCAGATGCCGGGGCACCCCACGCCACTTGCTTGCTGCCTTCCCACAGAAGGAATTTATTGGTCATGTTCAATATCAAACTAGGGACCCTCATCGGCGCGGTGGTTTTTGTCGTTGTCTGGATTTCTGCCGCGATGGTGGTGCCGAGTACAGACATTGCCGTCGTCTTCGGCATCCTGATGCTGACCGTATTTCTGTTTGCGTTCGAAATCGTCGGTGTTGATGTTGCCGCAGTGAGCATCATGGTACTGCTGGGCTTGCTCAGCACCTTCGGCAGCGTGATCGGTCTGGTCAAGCCGCTGGTACCCCATACAGAACTGTTTCGTGGATTCTCCAGCAATGCCGTTATTTCCATTATTGCGGTGATGATTGTTGGCGCGGGTCTGGACAAGACCGGCTTGATGGGTAGAGTGGCTGGCGTCATTCTCAAGCATGCCGGCCAGACAGAGGCACGTATCCTTCCCGCCGTTTCGGGTACGGTCGGCTTCATATCGAGCTTCATGCAGAACGTCGGGGCCGCCGCGCTATTCCTTCCGGTGGTGAGCCGCATATCGGCGCGCACTGGTGTGCCACTATCGCGCCTGCTGATGCCGATGGGTTTTTGCGCGATCCTCGGCGGCACCGTCACCATGATCGGATCGAGCCCGCTGATCCTGCTCAACGATCTGATGCTCACCTCGAACGAAGGCTTGCCTGAGGCCCAGCATATGCAGCCCTGGTCGCTGTTTTCGGTCACTCCGATAGGCATTGCACTGTTAATTTCCGGCATCGCCTATTTTTCTTTCGCGGGCCGTTTGGTACTACCGGGGAAACAGTGCGCCACCATCAGAAGCGCCGATACGACGGACTACCACATACCCTTGTATGGACTCCACTATTCGGTCTTCGAAGTCGTGATACCCATGAACAGCCCGCTGGTCGGAAAACTGCTCGACGACATCGAAAACCCCAACCACCTGCGCGTGATCGCCATGTTGCGCGGTCTGGACGGTATGCGGCCGGGGCCGGTTGGCGTCGCCCGGGACGTCCTTATCGAGGGCGGAAGCGCGCTGGGACTTCTCGGCGAACCGCAGAACCTGCGCGACTTCGCCGCCAGAAACGGCCTGATGGTGCGCGAGGAACTCCACAGTTTCGCTGAGCAACTGGCTCCGAACAAGTCCGGCATAGCGGAACTAGTGATTCCACCGGGCTCCGACCTGGTAGGCAAGACGGCCCGCGAAGTATGGATGCGCAAAGTCTACGGCATCGCCTTGGTAGCCCTGCATCGCGCCGGCGACACGCTGCGCGAAGGTGACGCCGGAATCCGCGACATGGAACTGAGGGCCGGCGATGTTCTGGTAGTACACACATCTTGGGAGGCGCTGACCCGTCTCCAGAGAGATCGCAATTTCGTCGTCATCACCACCGAATTCCCCCATGAGGAATTGCGCCCGACCAAGGTCAAGCAGGCGCTCGCGTTCTTTTGCGTCGCGCTCGGTTTGATCCTGTTCACCGACATTCGCCTGTCCGTCGCGCTGATGACGGGTGCCATTGGCATGATCCTGTCCGGCGTTCTGCGCATCGAGGAAGCCTACCAGGCGGTAAGCTGGAAAACAGTATTTTTGCTCGCGAGCTTGATTCCGTTGGGCCTTGCGGTGGAAACCAGCGGCACCGCAGCCTGGATCGCCCAAGAAATTCTGGCCTTGCTAGACGGCACGCCGATTTGGGTGATCCAGCTCGCCATCGCGCTGCTCACCACCGCCTTTACATTGGTGATGTCCAATGTCGGTGCCACAGTGCTGCTGGTGCCGCTGGCCGTCAATATCGCGATTGGCGCCGGTGCCGATCCGGCGGTGTTTGCATTGACCGTGGCACTGGCCGCCTCCAACTCGTTTCTGCTGCCGACTCACCAGGTCAATGCGCTGACCATGGGCCCCGGTGGCTACCGCGTGACTGACTTCCTGCGTGCTGGCGGCATCATGACAGTGCTGTTCATCGTGGTTCTGATGGTGATGATGAATATCGTCTTCTAGCGAACGTCGCACTGCCATCCGCCACGGCGAGGATCCGCAGCGGCGAAGAAGGCGCATTTCGCCTGACAGCCCTGCTGCGCGGAAACTTCATCAGACCTGTCCGCAAAACGAAATTCCAAGCCTGCAAAGGTGAGCATTTCTTGCGCGACCGCCTTGTGGCACTTTGCTTCATCAGCGCCGACTTTTGCAATGCCGGTGAAAAAGGCGTGGTCATGGCCTTGCTCGCCTTGCGGAGGGAGTCGTGATGACCGGCATATTGCATAGACAGACAGGCGGCTTCTGGGGCCGCCCCTGGAAAGGCTAGGGCCTAATCGGCCATCAACGAATCCGAAGTCACTCCAACTCGCACGTTGCCCCACAGTTGACCATTGACCATGATGGGAACACAGATATCGCAAAGCAACTCACCGGTGTCACGAATATACGTCCTGAGCAATACCGATGACGTATTGCGCGCGGCGCGCAACTCGCCCGGCGCCTCAAATTTTCGGCAGGTACGATTTCCGATAAGGTCGACTTGATCATCCCCCGACAAAGGCTTCGAGAACTTGAGGTTATGGGCGGAGAGATAGCCATCGGTGTTGACCGCAACCGCATAGATGCAATGCGGAAGCGCACTCAGGCTGTCTTCCAGTATCTGCTGGCAACGTCGGGTGAACTCGTCGCCCCAGGACAACTTGTATTTTTGCGGCTTGGTAGTTCCGAATGGCTGATAGTTCTTGTCGAACACATTGACCCCACTGTCTGCCATCTGCTGCAGTTGTGTCTGTATTTCCGCCTGAAATTTCTGGATACGCCCGACAGCAAAATCGAAAGCGCCGGTGCCAATCTTGAAACGGGAAACAAGCTCCTGCACATTCTCGGTGGACTTCGTCAGCCCCTCGGTTCGAGTCTCCGAGTCCTGCATGTGGGTCAGCACCTGTTTCGACAGTCCGTGAATCACCTTGACGCTATCGTGCACCTGACTGTTTGTCGCCGACAGCTGCTCCATGCTTGATGCGATGTGAAGAAGTTGCTCTCCGGTCTGCTCAAACTCACTGACCATATGATGGAACTGAACGGCGGAGCGGTCCACCACTTCCCGGGTTTGCTCCACGTCAGCATTGATTTCTTCGTTTTCCACCCGCGTAGTGGACACCAAACTACGCATGGCGTCGATATTTCCGGTGATCTCACTGGTAGCTGATTTGACCTTCTCGGCAAGTTTTCGCACTTCGTCCGCAACCACCGCGAAACCCCGACCCTGTTCGCCGGCACGGGCCGCCTCGATGGCCGCATTCAGCGCCAGCAGGTTGGTTTGATCGGACACCTCGCGAATCAATGAAGCAACTTGGTTGACGCTTTCGGAGCGTCGCGAGAGATCATCCACCGTTTGATTGAAGCGCAACACTTTGTCGCTCACGGTGTTGATCTTGACCGCAATCTCCTGCATCTCGCCCAGTGAAATCCGGGCATTGTCCAAATTCGTGGTCGTGGATCTCGATATGACCTGAGTTGCGTTTGAGACTTCTTCGATGACTTTGGTAGTTTCGACGCTGGCGGTAAAAACGGTTTCAGTCACTTCGCCCTGCTCGCGGGCGGTTTTGCCGGTTTCGTCCACCCTCGCTTTGACTTGCTCGGCGTCCTGCGAGATTTTTACGCTCATCTTGCGAACGGAGCTGATGATCTGCCGCATTTTTTCCGAGAAGTGGTTGTACGAGACGGCCATGTCGCGCAGTTCATCGTGAGTGTTCAAGGGCAGAGTGCCGGTAAAGTCGCCCTCACCTTTGGCCGTCTGTTCGAAAATTTTGGTTATTTCGCGGATCGGCCGGACTATCAGAAAGCGCAAATAAAGTATTTGGAGAACCGTCCAGATCAACACCCCTGCGGTAAGCGCAACCATCAGCCAGAATCCTGCATCCAGCGTGGTGTTGACCTGCTGAGCCAGTTCGGCCGGAATTTTCCCCGCTGCAAGCTGAGCTTGAATGTCGCGGCTCAACTTCACGTAAATGCCGAGATAGAGGAAGTCGACCAGAGCAATCAACAGAAAGCTGCTCAATTTTTTGGTCAGAGAATTCCAGAATTTCTTTTCTATGGATTCGTGAAGATCCCAAAAACCGCTCATTTTTATATTCTCCTCCGCTGGTCAGGCTCGTTCTTTAACGCCAGCCGGCGTCATCAGACTCCAAGCCGCGCTCGCGTTTTCTTTTCATTGGGCCCATTTTCTGGAACACTATCTTCGCTTCACTGGTCTGGGTGACAAACTTCCTCAATACTTCTCTCTCACCATACCTCGCAAACAGTATTACTACCGGTGGCTATCATCCCACAAAAGTAATAGAGATATTCAGAACAAATACCGGCTCGGGACAACTGTCTATCGGCACCTAATTCGTATTACTTTAGTTGCGACTTGCTGCACTGCGGAAGACAAGTCCCGCTTGTTAAGCCTTTCGAAGGCTGAATTGAATCAGATCAGGCCCTGCCATGTACGTCCCTCGAACTGGACAAGCCACCTCTTCCGAAAATGTATTTGGCCTTTCGGTCATGTTCGGGCCGACTCAAAACCTACTCTTTTAGTATGGTTATAAGTTTATGATTTATAACTGATTTACATCAATTTATTGTCGTGGGGGATGGCTCATATTAGCGGCACCCCAATCTAAAGGATTCACGCCATGCACATCCATACTTCGCCCGATTCGATCTATCCGTTCGATGCCCGTGGTATCGCCAAGCGCTTTCGCCATGCCGCGATTTTTGGTGCGCTCGACGCCTTGCGCGCCGGCGAAACTATGCGTTTTGTAAACGATCACGACCCCCTGCCCCTGCTCGATCAACTCGTACAGCGCTATGGCGAAGCCGTAGAGATCACCTACAAGCAGCGCGAACCCGGCGATATCGTGATCGACTTCGTCAAAAAACAGTAGTCCACAATGCAGACGCCGTCCTTCTTTAACGAAGTACGCAGCCTGGTCGTACATGATCCGCTTGCCGAGTTTCTCGGTGCTGCGGAGCATGGCCGCATCGAGTACCGCTATCTTGATGCGGTCAAGCTGGCCGGTCATTCCTGTCCCACGGTAGCCGCTGCCTACTGGATGACGCTGAAAGCCTTAGCGTACCTGTATCCGGATACGTTGCCAGAACGCGGCGGCATTCGTGTTCAGTTCCGAGAAGACCGGTTGTCAGGCGTTACCGGAGTGATAGCCAATGTTGTCTCGTTGCTGACGGGTGTCACACAAGACACCGGATTCAAGGGCATCGGCGGACGCTTCGACCGGCGCGGGTTACTCTATTTTTCTGTTGATGTCGCGGAGGAGATACGCTTCACGCGCATCGATAGCGGTGCTGCGGTGGATGTCTCCGCACATTTGCAGAGCGTCCCCTTTGCGCCGCAGACGAGTGAGTTAATGAAGAAGTGTCTGGCCGGTAACGCAACCCAGGAAGAGGCAGCCGAGTTCCGCGAATGCTGGCAAGCGCGGGTACGTATGCTATTGCTCGATCACGGCGACGATCCTGAAGTGTTCTTGTTACGTGCGGTAGTGCGCTGATGCAATTCCGGCCGATCTGGCAGGCTGCACCAAAGTAGCCTGAAGGCTAGCGAATCCGCGAGCGCCGCGCTTCCTGGCAATCCATGAGCTGCCCGGTGATATTGCGCAGCCGCTGATTGAGCAACATCAGCAGCTCCATCAACAATTTGACACCGATGTGCGGCTCTTCGGCAATGATGCGCGACAGAGCATCACGATCAAGTACAGCAATTTCGACAGTGCTGAGCGCAACACAACTGGCAAACCGAGGCTCGCCGTCAATCAGGGACATTTCACCCAGGGTCTTGCCCGGTCCGGCGGAGCCGACGATCTGAGGTAGACCGCGCACATCCTTTTTGATGATTTCCACGCTGCCGTCAAGCAGCAGCAGCATGAAATCGCCTTCATCACCTTCATGAATGATTTCCGTACCTGAAGGCGCGCGATATACGCGCATGTAGCGGGCAAGCCCTTCGAGCTCGTCGACTTCGAAATCCTCGAAGAGCTGAATGACTTCGATAATCTCCCGGATGCGGCCGACAAAGGGCACGGCATCCCCAAGATGCTCGACAGTCTCAATATTATCGATTGAACTCATGGCCTTGGCATTATATGCCGCCCAGCAGGGCAATGACCAACAACAACCACCCGACTATCGCCACCAGCAGATGCGGGTCGGTCAACAGTTCCTGCACCGGGTCGCCACCTCCGCTCCTTCGGTGCAGGCGCCAGAGATAGCGCAGCATGCCATACAGCACGAAGGGTACGGTTACGATCAGCCCGCGCGTGCCATGCAGGGCCACGGTTTCGGCACTGACGGTATACAGCGCATAGGAAATCACGGTGCCGGCAGCAGCGATGCCGATGAACTGATCAAGCATCGGCTCAGTGTAGTGTTCCAGCACCCGGCGGTGACTGGAACTGTCCGTGGGCAGCGCATTGAGTTCCGCCCGGCGCTTGGCGAAGCCCAGGAATAGCGTCAACATCAGCCCGCAGAGCAGCAACCATTGCGAAGGGGCAATGCCCAGACCCAGCGTGCCCGCAAGAATGCGCAGCATGAAGCCGGAGGCGATGATGAACACATCGAGGATCACCACGTGTTTGAGCCCCAAGCTATAGCAGACGTTGAGCACCACATAGGCGAGAAAAATCCAAGGTGCCGATCCGGCAAACAGGAAGGCAATGGTGCCGCCAACCACCAGGCAAGCCGCCCCTAAAGCAACAGCCATACCGACACTGATCGTGCCCGCGGCCAACGGCCGGTGTTGCTTTTCCGGGTGCAGGCGATCCTGCTCGCGATCGATCAGATCGTTCATCACATACACGGCGGAGGCCAGCAGGCTGAAGGCAGCGAATGCCGCCAGCGCCTGGCCGAGCTTGACCGGATCGGCGCCGGCATGGCCGAACAACAGGCCGACGAAAACAAAACCGTTCTTCAACCACTGATGGGGGCGCAACAAGCGCAACCAGGCGGGCAAGCGCGAAGCGTTCAGCGACGACATGTTTGCCCCGAAAAGTATCGATCACACATATAGCACGCAGTTTGCGGCAGCCAGGCCGGAATTGCATAGTACCTCTGGCGGACCGAGGCCAGCACCCCGTCACGGTAGGCCACATAGTCAAAGCCATCGCCCTTTACGCGCCAGAATCGCGCGCCGCGAACTTCGAAACTATCCACGCTGACTTGACGGAAGTATCGGCGGTAGTCTTCGGTATTGGGTTGCGACTTCCGCAAAATCAGAAAATCTCGCCCCTCCAATGTGCGGAAATCCGTTGCCAAGTCGTCATGCCGGGCGTGGCTGGAAGCCTCGCCGAACACCACCACATATCGGCGCAGGTTGTATCCCATCGTCACCGCATTCGAATAACCGTCCATCGCCAGCACCCGGTCGCCGCGCTCGTTCTTGTCGCTCTTGAAATAGGGCTCGAGCTCGCGCGCCAACGCCTGGTGCTCAAAGGTCAACACGATTCCGTCATACAACCGGGTCTTCTGCCAGGTTTCCAGCGGCAGGCGGGAAACCACCAGAATGCCGGCGATGTGGAGCGTTGCGAAGCCCGCAAAAAATAATCCGAGGCGACGCAGACTCGAGGGAGGCAGCCGCAAGGTCAACCAGATCAGGGTAAAGGGCACAAAGGAAAGCAGCCAGTGCAGACCGATCTGTTTGACAAGCGACAGGCCAGCAAACATCAGGAAAGGCAACCAGGCCAGCGTGCCCAGCGACACGGGATATGAAAACTCGGCGCTGACGATACGGCGATTTGAGCGGAAATGACGCCAGACCATCCACAACACCGGCGGACCGAGTGCGTACACAAGCGTCACGACATACAGCAGTGGTGTCTTCAGTGACCAGCCGGCATCGCCATGACGATTGACGAAATTGAACATGTAGTTGGGCCAGCAGTTACCGCTGTTCCACCAAGCCATCAAGGCCAGTGCCGGCAAAGTGCAGACATAGGCGATAGCCAGTCCGGCAAAAGCACCTCGAGTGCGCCGGCGCAGCACATCCACCAAATAGGCAAAACCCAAAATCGCCGCAAAGTATTTCGAGAGCACCGCCCCGGCCAGCAGTACGCCTGCAATGGCATACCAGCGCGGCGAGTCGTCATGCGAAGCCCGAATCCAGGCCAGACCGGAGAACACGCTGAAATAGATCAGCGGAGTATCGGTGGTGATGAACACGTTCCAGACGTTTACCGGCGCCAGCAGCACCAGCGTCGCGGCCCATAGTCTCCGCTCTTCACCCGGTTCGTCGATCACATGCGGTAGCGCCCAATACACACCGAGAGCCAGCGATGCCGGCAGCAGGATGGACGGCAAACGCAGCCACCACTCGACATCGGTGATCTGCAGCAAGGCGGCCAGCCACCAGCCGATCATCGGCGGATGGTCGTAAAAACCCCAGTCGGGTTTCCAGCCCCACCAAATGAAATAGGCCTCGTCGCCCGTGATTGGAAATGCTGCCGCCAGCCAGAAACGGAAAACCAGCGTAATGACCAGCAGCGCAGCAAACAGGCGGCCGGTCATGGCATTCCTAAAACCGGCATAGCCGGAAAAGCATTTACCACGGGGAACACGGGGGGCGCGGGGGAAAACAAAAGCTTTGCCGTGCCCCGTGTTCCCCGTGTCCCCCGTGGTTAAAGAATTGAATTTTGCTCACAACCTCCGACGACTTGAGTTATGCCCGCCTAGCGCTCGGCCAACTTCAGGCGGCGCGCCTGTACCGCCTTGGCGAGAATTTCCAGCACGACCAGCGTGTCTTCCCAACCCAGACAGGCATCGGTGACCGAGACGCCATACTCGATAGGCTTGCCCGGCGCCAGATCCTGCCGGCCTTCCTTGAGGTGAGACTCGACCATTACGCCGAATATTCGCTCTTCTCCGGCGGCCAGTTGCACCGCTACATCCCTGGCTACGTCGATCTGGCGCTTGAACTGCTTGCTACTGTTAGCGTGTGAAAAATCGACCATGACCCGGGCAGCAAGGCCTGCTTTACCCAACTCGGCGCAGGCGGCCTCAACTGCCGCGGCCTCGTAATTCGGTGTTTTGCCGCCACGCAGAATCACATGGCAGTCCTCGTTGCCGTTGGTGGAAACAATCGCGGAATGACCTGCCTTGGTCACGGAAAGGAAATGATGCGGGCTCGCGGCTGCCTTGATCGCATCGACAGCAATTCGCATATTGCCGTCGGTACCATTCTTGAAACCCACCGGGCAGGAAAGACCAGAGGCCAACTCGCGATGCACCTGTGACTCCGTGGTGCGTGCGCCGATGGCGCCCCAACTAATCAGATCGGCGGTGTATTGCGGCGTAATGGTATCGAGGAACTCCGTGGCACAGGGCAAACCCAGCTCATTGACTTCCCACAGAAGCTTGCGCGCAAGTCGCAGACCGTCGTTGATCTTGAAACTACCGTCCATGCGCGGATCGTTGATCAATCCCTTCCAGCCCACCGTCGTCCGCGGCTTTTCAAAATACACCCGCATCAGGATCAGCAGATCGGCGGTGAAGCGCCCAGCTTCCTGGTGCAGTTTCTGTGCATACTCGATGGCTGCCGTGTAGTCGTGAATCGAGCAGGGACCGACCACCACCACCAACCGGTCATCGGCGCCGTGAAGTACTCGGTGCGCGGCCTGTCTCGCCTGAAAAGTCGTCTCTGCGGCCGCTTCGGTAGTGGGAAACTCGCGCGAAAGATGTGCGGGCGGTGAAAGTTCCTTGATCTCGCGGATACGAACATCGTCGGTAATATGCTTCATTCTTCAGCCTGGATGCGGGTGGAGGCACGATTCTACCGTTACGCGGACCAGGGACCAAAGGCTGAACATTTTATTGATGCAACGCAAAACCTGCGTAACGTTGTAGGGGCATTCTTCAAGCTTCTGTCGTCTGATACTCTTTCAGCGGACAAATCGAGGGAGGAATCATGTTCCAGGTTCGTATCCACGGCCGCGGCGGCCAAGGGGTTGTGACAGCGGCTGAGATGCTATCGATTGCGGCGTTCGAGGAGGGCCGCCACGCACAAGCCTTCCCCAGTTTCGGTTCAGAGCGTACCGGCGCACCGGTGGTGGCCTTTTGCCGCATCGCTGATCAGGAAATCCGTCTGCGTGAGCCCATCATGGAGCCCGATGCACTGATTATTCAGGACCCGACCTTGCTGCATCAGGTAGACGTATTCGCCGGTCTCAAGAAAGGCGGCTACATCCTGATCAACACCAACAAAAGTTTCGAAGAGCTCGGCCTTGGCGACTACGTACGCGACTGGCCGCATGAGCGCTTGTGCACCGTCGCCGCCACCGATTTGAGCAAGAAGCACGTCGGCCGGCCGATGCCCAACGTGCCCTTGCTGGGTGGCTTCGCCGCCGTGTCGGGCGTCATTCGCCTCGAGTCGGTGATCAAGGCCATTAACGACAAGTTCTCGGAGAAAATCGCCGCCGGCAATATTGCGGGGGCTACCGAAGCCTATGACATAGTGCGCGCCGAGATGGAAGAAGCGCGCCGCCAGGAGGATACCCATGCTTAAACAGTGTGAAGGTTCCCATGCCGTCGCAGAGGCCGTTGCCCTGTGTCGACCAGAAGTTATTTGCGCCTATCCGATCTCGCCGCAGACCCACATCGTCGAAGGCCTGGGCAAGATGGTCAAATCGGGCGAGCTTGCCGACTGCGAGTTCATTAATGTCGAATCCGAGTTCGCTGCGATGTCGGTGGCAATCGGCTCGTCCGCCACTGGCGCTCGTACGTATACGGCAACCGCCTCGCAGGGTCTGCTGTTCATGGTCGAGGCGGTGTACAACGCCTCGGGGCTCGGCCTGCCGATCGTGATGACAGTGGCCAACCGCGCCATCGGCGCGCCGATCAACATCTGGAATGATCATTCGGATTCACTCTCGCAACGTGACTGCGGCTGGATACAACTCTTCGCCGAAACCAATCAAGAGGCGCTCGATCTGCACATCCAGGCTTTCAAACTGGCGGAAGAGCTCTCGCTGCCGGTAATGGTCTGCATGGATGGATTCATCCTGACCCACGCCTACGAACGAGTTGACATGCCCACGCAAGAGCAGGTCGACGCCTTCCTGCCGCCTTACGAGCCGCGTCAAGTGCTTGACCCGGCCGAGCCGGTTTCGATCGGCGCCATGGTCGGGCCGGAAGCCTTCATGGAAGTACGCTACCTCGCCCATGCCAAGCAGATGCAGGCACTGGAGCGAATTCCTCAGTTGGCCGAAGAATTCAATACTGTGTTCGGCCGCGAATCGGGCGGCCTGACTCATACCTACCGCGCCGACGATGCGGAAACCATAGTGATAGCCATGGGTTCCGTACTGGGCACGATCAAAGATACCGTGGATGACATGCGTGAGGCAGGGCACAAGATCGGCGTGCTTGGCATCACCTCCTTCCGTCCCTTCCCGGTGGTCGCCGTCGCCGCTGCACTGAAAAACTGCAAACGCTTCCTGGTGCTGGAAAAGAGCCTCGCCGTCGGCAGTGGCGGCATTGTCGCCACCGATGTACGCATGGCGGTCACTGGCATGGGCCTCAAAGGCTATACCGTGGTGGCCGGACTTGGCGGGCGCGCCATCACCAAAAAGTCGCTTGCCGCGCTGTTTGACAAAGCCGGTCGCGATGAACTTGAATTGCTCACCTTCCTCGACCTCGACTGGAAAGTCGTCAACCGACAGCTTGAACGCGAAAAGCAGACCCGGCGTTCCGGCCCCGCGGCAGAAAGCATGCTGCGCGACCTCGGCACCGTCGCCTCAAAAATCGCCTGATCCGCGGAGACAGCCATGTCATTTCAACCCGTCAAGTTCTACCAGACCGGCACCTTCACCGTCGGCAACCGGCTACTTCCCCCCGAAGAGCGCAGCGTGCAGTCGCAGACAAAGCGCTACAACTCGCTCAACTCCGGCCACCGCGCCTGCCAGGGCTGCGGCGAAGCTCTGGGCGCGCGTTACGCGATCGACGCGGTCATGGAGGCAACACGTGGCCGGCTGATTTGCGCCAACGCCACCGGCTGCCTGGAAGTGTTTTCCACGCCTTATCCGGAGACTTCCTGGCAGGTGCCATGGATCCACTCGCTGTTCGGCAACGCAGCGGCCGTTGCCACCGGCATAGCCGCTGCTTTAAAGGTCCGAAGGAAAAAGGGTGAGCGGCGCAACATCCGTGTTGTCGCGCAAGGCGGCGACGGCGGCACCACCGATATTGGTTTTGGCTGTCTGTCGGGCATGTTCGAGCGCAACGATGACGTGCTCTATATCTGCTACGACAACGGCGGCTACATGAACACCGGTGTGCAGCGCAGTTCGGCGACACCTTCGTCGGCACGCACGGCCACCACCATGCCGCTTGGTCCCGAGCCGGGCAACCCTTTCGGCCAGGGCAAGTTCGTCCCGGCAATCGCCATGGCGCATGAAATTCCCTATGTCGCCACTGCCACGGTGGCCGACCTGCGCGATCTCGAATACAAAGTCACCAAGGCCATGGGCATTAGCGGCGCGCGCTACATCCACATTCTGGTGCCCTGTCCGCTGGGCTGGGGCACGGCCTCGCACGACACCATACGCATTGCCCGGTTGGCAAAGGAGACCGGCATCTTCCCGGTGTTCGAAGCCGAGTATGGCGAAGTAAAGTCGGCGCTGGCGATACGGCGACCGCTCCCCGTTGAAGACTATTTGCGCCCACAAAAACGCTTTGCCCATTTGTTCGGTAAAAGTCCGGCGGTGGAAACCATTGCCCGGATCCAGGCGCAGGCAGACAAGAACATTCGCAGGTATGGATTGCTGGAAACGGAGGCACCATGAGCACATTCCCCCCACCCCCCTTTCCGAGAAAGGGGGCGATCACTGTTCCGCCGCATGCGCGGCGTCCGGTCCATGACTCGCTGCCTCTTTGGGGCGGCCCTGCGGAGGCACCATGAGCACATTCCCCCCACCCCCCTTTCCGAGAAAGGGGACGATCACTGTTCCGCCGCATGCGCGGCGTCCGGTCCATGACTCGCTGCCTTTTTGGGGCGGCCCTGCGGAGGCAGCATGATGGACAAACCATTCGCAATTACTCTCAACCCGGGCTCGTCGCTGGCCAATCACACCGGCTCCTGGCGCACCTCGCGCCCGGTGTACCTCGACCGTTTGCCACCCTGCAACAACCAGTGCCCGGCTGGTGAAGACATCCAGGGCTGGCTGTTTCACGCCGAGTCCGGCAACTACGAAAAAGCCTGGCAGCACCTGACCAGGGACAATCCCTTCCCCGCCACCATGGGGCGTGTCTGCTATCACAGCTGTGAAGACGTCTGCAATCGCGCCAAACTGGATGCCCCGGTGGGCATCAACTCGGTGGAACGCTTTCTCGGCGACGAAGCGATCAAACAGGGCTGGAAACTCGCGCCCCCCGCAGCCGAAACCGGCAAGCACGTGCTGATCGTCGGCGCCGGGCCTTCGGGCATGTCGGCGGCTTATCACTTGCGCCGGCTCGGTCATCGCGTCACGGTACATGACGCCGGCCCCTTCATGGGCGGCATGATGCGCTTTGGCATTCCCAAATACCGTCTGCCGCGTGAGGTGCTCGACGCCGAAATGCAGCGCGTGGTCGACCTGGGCGTCACGGTCAAGCTGAATTCGAAAATCGACAACATCCTCGAAAGCATGAAGGCCGCGAGTTCGGGTGGCCCGTTCGACGCGGCATTTCTCGCTGTCGGCGCGCATATCGGCAAGCGCGCCATGATCCCGGCCGGTGACGCGGCAAAAATTGTCGATGCGATCTCAGTACTGCGCAGCATGGAAGGCCAGGACAAACCCATGCTTGGGCGCCGCGTGATTGTGTATGGCGGCGGCAATACCGCGATAGATGTCGCTCGCACCGCCAAGCGCATGGGCGCCGAACCGATCATCGTCTATCGCCGCACGCGTGAAAAAGCGCCAGCACACGATTTTGAAATCGAGGAAGCGCTGCAAGAAGGCATCATGGTCAAGTGGCTTTCGACCATCAAACAGGCGGGCGAAAGCTCCATCACCATCGAAAAAATGGCACTGGACGACAAAGGCTTTCCGCAACCGACCGGAGAGTTCGAGACCATGGACGCCGACTCGGTGGTGCTGGCACTGGGCCAGGATGTTGATCTGGGTTTGCTGAACGACGTCCCCGGACTGGAAGTCAGCGACGGCGTGGTCAAGGTCGACCCCAACATGATGACGGGCCACCCTGGCATCTTCGCCGGCGGCGACATGGTGCCGGCCGAACGCAATGTCACCGTCGCCATCGGCCATGGCAAGAAAGCCGCCCGCAATATCGACGCCTGGCTCAAGACATCCAGCTATCAGGCGCCGCCGAAACATGAACTGGCGCTTTTTGAGCGGCTCAACACCTGGTACTACGCCGACGCGCCAAAAACCGTGCGGCCCATGCTCGACATCATCCGTCGCCAATCCACTTTTGACGAAGTGCAAGGCGGCCTTGACGAAACCAACGCGCTGTTTGAAGCCAGGCGCTGCCTCTCATGCGGCAACTGCTTCGAGTGCGACAACTGCTATGGTGTCTGCCCGGACAATGCGGTGATCAAACTCGGTCCCGGCAAGCGCTTCGAGTTCAACTACGACTATTGCAAAGGCTGCGGCATGTGCGTTACCGAATGTCCGTGCGGCGCCATCAAAATGGAAGCCGAGGAGATCTGAGAGCGCGCTGCCTGCGCCCGGCCTGAAAGCCGACGCCTCGAGTCAGGGATGCCCGTCGCCCGCAATGGTCTGCAAGCAGCGCTCGCAAACCGGCGAATCCGCGCGCAGCACATGGCCGTACTTTTGGCATTGCCTCTCGGTTGCAAACAAAGCCAGCTCCGATCTTTTCGAGGCCAACGCGAAGATCAGGATAGTGGCGGCGATAAAAACGAAGTTTCCTCCGTTCTCCCCCATCTGGCTCACGGCAAAAGTTTGCAGCATTGATGCGGCGAGCATCATGACTCCCGCACCGATCACGAATACGGTATTGGCAAAGTGCCTTGCCTTGGCTTGTAGCTCTTCTTTCGATGGCGTCACGGTAGCTCCGCAGGAATGAGTGGTTTCGATCCGACCGCACAGTTTACCTGCAGCGCCAGCAGCATGAATGGAAGCCGTAGCGTCTTGCGTCGCCCCGTTTAACGCCCGCCGGGGCTCGAAACCGCCACAACCCGATTCAGTCCGAAAATGTCGGCGCTGATGATACGGCGCTGGAAATCCGAAAAGCCCTGCGTGTCGCCAACGCCTATCAGCCGGGGTCGCGCATGAAGGATTCCTCGACGATCATCCGCAAGCCCTTCGCCGAGCATCCTGAGGTGTCCCGATGTGTCTTGAGGTGCCCCGATCTGCGTCGGGGAGCACCTGTCCGGCCGGCTAAGACCTGCGCAACGGCCGCAAGGCCAGCCGTGAATACACGGAGTCGATAATTTCCGCTTCGCGCGGGTTGAGGGAGAAAAACCCGTAGCGACGCCAGGCCCGGATCGCACAGCGAAGTTCGCCCAGAGAATATGCACGGTTCATCCTGTACCTCCTGTCTATTTCACTCGCATGAATTGAACGTCTGGCCGACATGTATTTGCACTTTTCGCCTCACTTTTGAACCACACAGACCGCATGGCACGCAATGCAAAAACAGCTGCTTGTCAGAGTTGGGCCGATTTCATGTCCAGCAAAAGCACGGAAGATTCTTTCACAGACCGAAAACATTTAAGCGTCAATCACTGCCGAAATTGCCCCTGAACTCACCGGGTTTGCCACGCCGACCCGCGCGCCGGAAGCTGGACGAATAGCACCAACGCACAAGCATTCACCGGCTATGGTTCCGGTCGCGGAAAGGCAACCGGCGTGCATCGATATCCATCAGTATCTTTATCTTCTGCTCGGGGAAATTCGCAAGCAAACCTGGGCCACGCGCCTCGCCAGCGAACGCGAACGCTGGACAGTGGGCAACAAACGCCTTGCGTCAGGTGCCGCGCCATCAATTCGTGGCGGACGAACTCCGGTTTGGTGCGCATGCCAACCGCCCGCTGCCGAACGGCCACGGCCAGACCATCTCGCAACCTTATATCGTGGCCTTGATGACCGACTTGACCCAGCCGAGACCGGACGATGTCGTGCCAGAGATCAGTACCGGATCGGGATATCAGTCAGCCGTGCCGACCTTGGCTGGGCTGACAACGTCGGAATCGCCAAGGCACACCGACAGTTGAGCAAGTGCGGCGCGATCGGTGTTGAAAATATTGGCCTCGCCAATTAGCTCGATCAGACCGGTTTTATCCATCACGTCGTGCACCTGTCTCTTCAGGCCACTGAACAGCAGCGTAACGCCATTGTTGCGGAAGCGCTCAACAAGGTTGGAGAGCGCAACGACTCCCGAAGCATCCAGATCGTTGATGCCGCTGCATTTCACCAGAATATGGCTGAGGGCCGGCGTTTCGGTTTCGAGGCGGAGCAGAGCATTTTCAAAATACGAAACATTGACGAAGCACAACGCCCCATCAAAGCGGATCGCGCCCGCCCGCTGGTGCAAGGGCGCGAGGCCGTGGCGCTTTGAGTCACGCAGGGTGCCATCGTCGTGCATGCCGAGCAATGCGACGCGGGGCCGCATCATGCGGTAGAGCAGCAAAGCCAGCGACAGGATGATTCCTGTGATGATGCCATTCTGAATATTGGGGGCGAAGGCCAGAGTGGTCGCGAAGGTGACGATAGACGCCACGCCGTCATCCCGATTGGCGCGCCACGCATTGGCGATAACCTGGAAATTGATCAGGCCGAACACGGCAATCATGATGACGGCGGCGAGCACCGGCTTGGGCAGATGGTAGAGCAAGGACGTGAAAAAAAGCAGAGTCAGCAACACGCAAACGGCGGAAATCACCGACGCCAGACCCGTTCTGGCGTCAGACGCGAGATTGAGTGCGGATCGGGAGAAGGAACCGCTGACCGGCATCGACTGGCTGAATGCCGCGGCAATCTTGGCCAAACCCTGGCCGATCAGTTCCTTGTTCTCGTCCCATGGCTGGCGCGTCTTGATGGCGATGATCTTGGCGCTGGACATCGCCTCCATGAAACTGATGAGCGCGATGATGAATCCCGCAGGCGCCAGCGTCATGCTTGCCTGCCAATCGAGCAGAGGAACACCGAAGCTTGGCAAACCGGCGGGAATCTCGCCGACGACCTGACCCCCGCTCGCTGCGTAGTCCACAACATAGCTGAGCAAGGTCAGCGCCGCGACGGTAATCAGCACGCCGGGCAGTTTCGGTGCCAGCCGCCGTAACGCGAGAAGCATGACCAGCCCGCCAACGCCGAATCCAAGCGATGGGCCATGCGTCGCCTCGAGATTGGACACGACTTGCCAGATATCAAGCAGGAAGTGGCTCGACTGATGCGCCGGAATTCCCAGCAGGGTTGGTAACTGCGACAGGCCGATGATGATCGCGGCCGCATTGATGAAGCCCATCAATACCGGATGCGAAAGGAAGTTCAGCAGCACCCCGATACGCAGCACGCCAAACACCACTTGGAATATGCCCGAGATGAGAGCCAGCAGGATCACATACGCGTAGAACATATCGCTGCCTTGCGCGGCCAGTGGCGCGACACTGGCTGCAGTCAGCAATGAAGTCATTGCCACGGGGCCGGTCGACAATTGTCTCGATGAGCCAAAGATCGCGCCGATGATGGTCGGTACCAGCGCCGCATACAGACCGAAATAGGCCGGCACACCAGCGAGCTGCGCGTAGGCCAATGACTGGGGAATGGCCACCAGCGAGACAGTGACCCCCGCCATCAGGTCATCTTTGAGGGTGTTGCTGCCGGGATTCAACCGCAGCGCCGAAGGCAGATATTCAACTATTGAAGCCATGTTGCCTGCTGATCGGTATTGAAAACCGCCGACGACCCGGCGCTCAAGCCATCGACTCCTTGATCCACTTTACGGAATCGACCGAGGTCGAGACGGAATAGGTGTGCGGCGTCATCGCCATCGAGCATGGAGTTGGTGCTGGTGCTGCGCCTTCACGATTATTTTTCGCCTGGGCAAGATCATCCTCCCGACGCGCCCTCATCAGCCGCTCCAGTTCGAAACGGTTGCCCATGTTGGCCAGGCTCAAAGCGTCGCCAATCCGGTTAAGCAGTTGAAAAAATGTATTCATGAAGGTTTTCAGAAATGTTTTAACGCACGCGAAGGACATATCTGTCGCACTTTCCATGCCACAACAGCTAAGCCTATGTTGCAAAACAACTCTGTCGTAAAGCTGTGGTTTTCATCGCTGATGTCGGCGCTGCATAATGCAGCTATGACCGATGCCCTTGTCTTCAATCCATCACTAACGACAATGAATTCAGTACGGTAGCCAAACTGTTGCGCAAGCTGCCCACGCGTTGCATAATGCAACGTTTTACCAACCTCACCGGAGCCTCCGGCATGAAGCGCTCGGCCTGGCAACCTTCCTTAAGGCGCAAGATCGTTCTCGGCTATCTGATGATCGCCGTCTTGATGCTTGGCGCTTCGATGTTCACCTTTGAACGACTAAGGGTCCTGGAAGACAAGGTCTACCTCGGCGAGCGCGCCGCGGAATTGTTCGACACCACGCTCGAGATTCGCCGCTTTGAACGCAATTACTTTCTGCATCGGCAAGCCGCCGACTATCAGGAGAATGCCCGTTACGTGGCCAGAACGCGCGAACTGCTCGAGCTGAACAAGGCGGCTTTCGAGGCACTGGAAGCACCACAACAGCTTGTAGCCTTTCGTGAACTGTTGCAGATCTACCCGCAGCGCATGGCGGCCTATGCCGCGGCGACCGGCCCCGCGCAGGTCGACGTGCTCGAGCGCCGGGTTCGGGAAACCGGACAGCAGATCGTCGCCATCGCCGAGACGGTGAGCAGTGCCGAACACCGCGTTGTTCGTTCATCGATGGCGTCCGCCCGGACCATTCTGGTGTCGGGCATCGGTCTGATCGCGGTATTGATTATCGTCCTCGGTCAGGCGTTGTCGCGCAGCGTCGTGCTGCCGCTCAAGGAGATGCAGGCTAGCGTTGACGCCATCTCTCGCGGTGCAAGGGAAAAACTATCGCCACCATCCCGTGACCGCGAAATCGTTTCCATCATCACCGCCTTCAACCACATGCTCAGGGAACTCGAGATCCGGCACAAACACCTGATGCGTTCGGAGAAACTCGCCTCCATGGGCACCATGCTCTCCGGGGTCGCCCATGAGTTGAACAATCCGCTGTCAAACATTTCAACGTCTTGCCAGATACTGCAAGAAGATGTTGAAAGCATGGACCCGGCCACCCGGGAAAAGTTTTTGACGCAAATCGACAGCCAGACAACCCGGGCAAAAAACATCGTCAGGTCCCTGCTCGATTTTTCCAGCGACCGGCCTGACCGCCCCGAAACGGTGGCACTGGCGGCACTGATGGAGCAGACGCTGAGCTTCATCCGGGGCGAGATTCCTGTAGACACGGCCATTCAGGTCGACATTCCAGCAAACCTGGCATTGACGGCCGACCGCCAGAGGCTGCAGCAAGTCTTGTTGAATCTGATCCGCAATGCGGTGGAGGCTGCCGGTGAACGCGGTCATGTTGCCGTCAGTGCGCGGCGGCATCGCGTCACCGAAGACGAAGCAGGTGACGCGATGCAGGGCTCCGGCTGCAATGTCACCGGAGACGTCATCGACATCGCGGTGCACGATGACGGACCGGGCATCGCTGGCGACGTGCTGCCGCGCATATTCGATCCGTTTTACACCACCAAGGACGTGGGCGAAGGCATGGGACTGGGCCTGTTCGTCGCTTTCGAGATCGTCGAGGAGCACGGCGGCTGCATTTCCGCAACCAGCCTGCCGGGGCAGGGCAGCACTTTTACGCTTCGACTGCCCGCGCGAGGGGGCGCTGCCAAATGAGGGACGAACACAAATCTGGAGAAGCGATGACTGACAAAGGTTCGGTGTTGATAGTCGATGACGAGGAAATCGCCTTGGCCAACCTGCAACACGTCATGCTCAAGGAAGGCTACCGCGTCACGGCGACTGACAGTGGCGCAAAGGCGCTGGCATTGCTGCAGAACCAGCATTTCGATGTCGTGCTGACCGATTTGCGAATGGAAAAGGTCGACGGCATGGCGGTGTTGAATACGGCGCGCGAGCTCGACCCCTATGTCGAGGTCATCATGATCACGGGCCACGCCACTACGGAATCCGCCGTCAAGGCAATGAAGCAGGGCGCGTTCTACTACATTTCCAAACCGTTCCGCCTCGAAGAAGTCAGGAAAGTCGTCAGCGAGGCCATGGGAAAGAGCGCCCTGCGGCGGGAAAACGACTTGCTCAGAGAGAAGCTCGAAAGCTATCGGGACCCGTTTCAAATTGTCACCCAGGACAAGGAAATGAAGCGCCTTCTGGATCTGGCGCGACAAGTGGCGCCGACCGACTGCAACGTTCTCATCACCGGAGACAGTGGAACCGGCAAGGAATTGTTCGCGCGTTACCTGCATCATCACAGCAACCGGCGCGATGGCCCCTACGTTGCGGTAAATTGCGGCGCCTTCACCGAATCGCTGCTCGCCAACGAATTGTTCGGTCACGAGAAAGGCGCATTTACCGGGGCCACATCGGCGAGAAAAGGTCTCTTCGAAGCCAGTTCGGGCGGCACCTTGTTTCTCGACGAAATCACCGAAATGCCGCTCGCCATGCAGGTCAAACTGTTGCGGGTGATTCAGGAACGGGAGGTATTGCGACTCGGCGCCTCGAAATCGATCAAGTGCGACGTGCGCGTGATCGCCGCCACCAATGCTGATATTGCCGAGCGGGTGAACGCCGGCAGTTTTCGCCAGGACCTTTACTTTCGCATCAATGTTGTCACCCTGCGCCTGCCACGCTTGGCCCAAAGGCGCGTCGACATTCCGCTTCTGGCGCAGCATTTCCTGCAGAAACATGCGACACGAATGAATCGACCGGTCACACAAATTGCCCGTGAAGTTGTCACACTGCTGACGAATCACGACTTTCCCGGCAACGTCCGCGAGCTCGAAAACATAATCGAGAGCGGTGTCGCGATCAGCAATCAGGAAACACTGGAAGCCGCTCAGTTACCCGATCATCTGAGAAACCTGGGCGTCATTACCTTCCAGAAAAAGAATGGCCGCCTGCCTACCCTCAACGAACAGGAGCACGAGTACATTCGCCGCGTGCTCGTCGAAGTCGACGGCAACCAGACCGCGGCAGCGGAAATCCTGGGCATAAACCGCGCATCTTTGTGGCGCAAACTCAAACGCAAGCAAGAAGCCTGAGGTGCTCACGCGGCAGCCGTACTGACCACCTGAAATCTTCCTTGCCGCTCAGGGGCCTTACAAAAGTCGGCGCTGGTGAGACGGCGATGAAAGCTTCGGAACCGCCGTCTAGACGCAGCCCGTGGGCTTGGGCATGCCAGCGTAGCGCGCAGCCTGCTTGGCGGGGCCATAGGGAAACAGGTCGAACAGGTATTTCTTGTCACCGAATTGCTCGCCCAGCGAGCCGCCAATCAGCTTCGACATGACGCGCAGATTTGGCGCTGTGCCGTTTTCCGCGTAGTAGTCACGGATCCAGCGCACCACTTGCCAGTGCTCGTCGGCAAGAGCAAGTTGGTCACGCTCGGCGAGACATTGCGCCACATCTTCGCTCCAGTCGTCGAGCGAGGCCAGATAACCCTCGGCGTCGGTTTCGATTTCACGGCCATTTACGTTGATCATTTTTTTCTCTCTATTTGGGGTCGGGGGATAATACTTGAGTATTTTTGTCGGATTATAAAGTAGCAAACCCAGACTGCTCATAAAAGCTCCTGTCGAAGCAATCGCCCTGCTTTATCCCCGCCGCCGCGCAATGACCAAATGCACGGGCCACACTAATGTGGACGCCTGCGCCGCAAATCCGGATAATCGGACAGATTCCGTTTGTCCATGACCGGCTTGAGGTTAACCCCGGCGCCGGTCGATTTTTTTCATTTTTCGAGAGCTCATCATGGCCGCAGTCATGCCACAAACCACCCATTCACCGGCACCGCCACCCGCCGCCAGCCGTCTGCTGCTTTCCGGCAACGAAGCCGTCGCCCGCGCCGTCTGGGAATCCGGTGTGCGCGTCGCCGCCGCCTACCCCGGCACGCCGGCCACCGAAATCATCGAGTCGCTGGCGCGCTATCCCGACCTGCATGCCGAATGGTCGGTCAATGAAAAGGTCTCGATGGAAGTTGCCCTGGGCGCCTCAATGACCGGCGCGCGAGCATTTTGCGCGATGAAGCATGTCGGCCTCAATGTCGCCAGTGATTGCCTGATGACCATGACCATCACCGGCGTCAATGGCGGCCTGGTGATCGCCGTGGCCGACGACGTCGGCATGTCATCCTCGCAGAACGAACAGGATTCGCGCTACTGGGGCCGCTTCGCGCACATTCCGGTGCTGGAGCCGGCGGATTCGCAAGAAGCCTACGAGATGACCAAGTTCGCTTATGCGCTCTCCGAGCAACACGAAACGCCGGTGCTGCTGCGCCTGACCACGCGCATCTGCCACGTCAAGGCATTGGTGACCGTGGGCGAGCGCGAAGCCCACGAGCCAGCCGGCTTCGTCAAGAACCCGCAGCGCTGGGTAATGGTGCCGGCGCACGCCAAGCAGCGCATTCCCAATTTGTTCAAGCGCGACGATACCCTGCGCGACTTCTCCGAAACCACGCCGCTGAATGTGCTCGAAGCGGGCAGTGATCGCCGTGTCGGCTTTGTCGCCTCGGGCCCGGCCTACATGCATGTCAAGGAAACTTTTCCTGACGCGCCGGTGCTGAAGCTGGGCTTTTCCTACCCCTGGCCGCCGGAAAAAGTTCGCGCGCTGGCGGCGATGTGCGACCACCTGCTGGTGGTTGAAGAAACCGAGCAGTTGCTCGAAACCGAAATCAAGGCCGCCGGCATTGCCTGCCATGGCAAAGATGTACTGCCCCGCATCGGCGAGCTATCACCGCAGGTGCTGCTGCCGGCGGTGGACCGCCTGCTGGGCAAGGCCGTGCCGCCGCCGGCCGTGGCCGACGCGCCGCTGAAGGTGTTTCCCCGGCCGCCGACGCTGTGCGCCTCCTGCCCGCACATGGGCATCTACTACACGCTGTCGCAGATCAAGAACATCATCGTCTCCGGCGACATCGGCTGCTACACGCTGGGCGCCGGCCATCCCTGGAATGCGTTGGACACTACCATCTGTATGGGCGCGACCATGGGCGTCGCGCTGGGCATGGACAAGGGCCGCGGCGAAGTCGACAAGAACAAACGCATCATCGCGGTAATCGGCGATTCGACCTTCATGCACATGGGCATGCAGGGCCTGCTCAACATCACCTACAACCAGGGCAATGTCACCGTCCTGCTGCTCGACAACAACACCA
>FLOH01000688.1_pt1 | contig 64724 bp, 62 predicted proteins | sample 756751 | NCBI WGS metagenome assembly FLOH01 (sample SAMEA4026879, study PRJEB14308) | marine metagenome | biome: coastal water; material: water | depth 74 m
TCTGGTAATGGTATCTCGAATTCAGATGGCGGCGATGAGTCGTGCGGACATTCCAGAATCAGAGCGCAAAGATTTTTACCTATATGTGGATGAGTTCCAGAACTTTGCCACAGACAGCTTCTGTTCGATCCTCTCAGAGGTCCGAAAATACCACCTAAACTTGATAATGGCCCACCAATACATTGGACAGCTTACCGTATCCAAGTTTGGTAATAGCTCAAGTAAAATCCGCGACGCTGTATTTGGTAACGTCGGTACAATGTGTTCATTCAAGGTTGGTGCCGAAGATGCCGAATACCTGGCCAAGGAATATGCCCCACTCCTCACAGAGCAGGACGTCATCGGGATTTCAAACTACAAAATGTACATGAAGCTAAATATCGACAACTCAACAAGTCGACCATTCTCAGTTTCAACAATTTGGGACACATCAAGCGAAAATAAAAAAGTAGGTAAACTAATTAAGGAATACGCCAGACTAAAACATGGACGTAAAAAAGAATTTGTAGAACAAGAAATAACTACCAGAATCGGGATTGATATGAATTCAGACCCAGTAGATCTGAGCAAAATGCCTTCACAACCGGGCGGAGCTGGCGCAGCAGCCGTGGGAGGGGGAGACATGGCCCAAATGATGGCCGGAGCAATGCCTGAAGCAGAAGAATTGCCCGAGCAACTTCCCGAAGAATTACCTGAAGAAGAAACTCCTAATACAGAAGAGACCCCACCGCAAGCGGAGGAGCCTCAAGATCAATAAACGGTAAAACCTTATCTTGAACCAGCAACTGGGGGAGGAGCTGGATCAAATTGAGGAGAAGCAGGAGCAGGAGTCGTACCAGTAACGTGTCCACCAAGAATTGCCGCAGGGGGATTAGCTACGACTTTCGCAGGTTTAAAATTATCTGCCCCCAACTGCAAAGCAGAAGCAACACGCTCAAGCTTAGATTGAGCCTCAGACTCTTTAGCAACAGCGCTGTTAGTTCTAGAGCTAGCAGCAGCTCTTAATGCTCCGGCTTGCACATTAAGTACAGCCAAAAGATTATCACGTGAAGCGTTAACATCCGCCTTTGAAGCTTCAGTTGCACCTACGGCACCAGTATAAGCAGAACGAGCAGAACTCAACTGATCACTAGCCAATGCACTATAACTTACTGAAACATCCTTAGTCGCATTAGGAAAATAATCAACTTCAGCAACTTTTTTAGCCTCAGCCTCAAATTTAACAGCCAAGCTGGTGTAATAAGCAGCCCAAGCGCGATCATTTGCGGCAGATTTAACCATTACAGCGGCCTCGGCACGCAAACCTTTGATATAGATATCACGAGCACTATTCAGACCACGCTCATTACCACTATAAACGCTACGAGAAACAATAAGACGTGCTCTAGCAGCAGCAACAACATCAAGCGGATTTGTGCTGATACCCGAAATTGGATCAAGCGGAGCTGGGGCAGGCGCAGCAATCGGAGTCGGAGCTGGAGCAGGACCAGTTGGTACAACCTGAGTGCCACCACATGCAGCAAGTAAGCTAGATCCTAAAACAGCAGCACCAGCCAAAGCACCAGACAAACGTTGTCCAAGTCTGTAAGGCTCATCTACCACAGGTTCAGCAGCAGCAAGCTCATAAGGAACAGCAACTGCATCAGTATCCACACTCTGACGTCCAAAATTATTATTAGTATCCATGAAAAATATGAATTAACAAGTTAAGACGTAATTATACGAAATATAGAAAATAAGTCAAGCCGGTTTTAAAGTGGTGTCAGGAGAGGGACTTGAACCCTCGACCTCCGGGTTATGAATCCGACGCTCTAACCAGCTGAGCTACCCTGACCCTTTACAAACAAACATATTTGGTTGCGGGGGGGAGATTCGAACTCCCGACCTCCGGGTTATGAGCCCGACGAGCTGCCACTGCTCTACCCCGCGTCAATAAGCTAGAAAAATTTAAAGCAAATACCCACTAATGTCAATCACCAAAAAAGAAATTCCCCCAAAGCTGTGGATTAGTCATCCCCTTATACCTAGCCAAACCACTACCATTCTCAACATCATCAGGCAAGACCTCATTAAGCACCGCCTCAGAAATAATAATTACCTCCTCACCCTGATTAATAAGCCCAAGATTTTGCTTTGCAATCTTATCAATATACTCCTCAGAGGTAAAATAGAGATAATCCTCAGTTTTTTGCCTATTTTCAGACTCAATTCTCAAATTTTCAGACTCAAAAGTGGTAATATACTTATCCACTGTATAACTATTATAAACATTTTTAGTCAAAGAATAGATCAAATAACCCACCAGCAAAAATTCGATGATAATTATCAACTTTGTCAAACCGGATGTGTGCGAAAAACATGAAGACATAGGCAAATATGAGATATACGGATCCTATCACAGTTTATTTTTTTTATCAATTTAGCTAGACTGTTGATATGACCAAATTAGAAAAGATCCACATTATAGGAATAGGGGGAATAGGCGCAAGCGCTCTAGCCCGAATCTACAGCCAAAAAGGAGTCCACGTGACCGGCTCAGACCAAAACTCCTGGTCCATGACCGACGAGCTACAATCAGAAGGAATTAAAGTAACCATAGGCCATAGCCCAGAAAACTTACCTACAGATGCTCAAAAAGTAATCTACTCTGAGGCAATTCCAGAAAACAATGTAGAGCTGCAAAAGGCCCACCAGCTAAACATACCATGCCAAACATATTTTGAAGCCCTCGGAGAACTTTCAAAAGACTACAAAACAATCGCCATCGCCGGAGCCCACGGCAAGACTACAGTCACAGCCATGGCCACAAAAGTACTCCTAGACGCAGGCTTTGACCCAACAGTGCTCATTGGTAGCAAAATGATAGAATTAGACGATAAAAACTGCCGCCTAGGCCAATCAGAATGGTTAGTAGTAGAAGCCTGCGAATACCGTCGATCCTTCCTCCACCTAGAGCCAAACATCGCCATCATCACCAATATCGAATACGAACACCCCGACTACTACAAGGATTTCGAAGACTATAGATCAGCATTCACAGAATTCACAACAAAACCCACAATTGAAAAAACAATAACAGCATCGCCCCCAGTAGAGTTTGAGCTCCAAATACCAGGGCAATACAATAAAGTAAACGCGGGCAACGTGATGGCACTTGCCAAGCATCTAGGAATAGACGAGAGCGGCGCCCAAACATCCCTGCAAAACTACAAGGGCGCCTGGCGCCGCTTCGAAATCAAAAAACCAATAGGGGACACCATGATAATAGATGACTACGGCCACCACCCAACCGAAATCAAAGCAACGCTATCCGCAATCAAAGAAAGATGGCCAGAAAAAAAACTACTCTGCGTCTTTCAACCACATCAATACACCCGCACAGCCGAACTCCTCGAGGATTTTACTGAATCCTTCCACGACGCAGATTCAGTAATAATCCCTAATATCTACAAAGTCCGCGACACTCAAGAAGCTATTAATAAAGTAAGCCCGGAACTATTAGTCGCAAAAATAAACGACAAAAGCCACAACGCCCGCCACGGCAACGGCCTAGAAAATACCCGTTCACTAATTTTAGATGAAGCAAATAGCTACGGCATTGTCATAATAATGGGTGCCGGCGACATCTGGCAAATGATGGGAGAGTACTAAGTATTATTCAAAAAAACCTAGCTAGTTTAAGCCACAAATCCCCGGATACCCTCCCAGGGAGATTGTTTAGTAAACCTAAAAATCATCACTTGACGCAACGAGATAATAGTGTATGATGAAGAACTTTGTTATATGAAACAATCATGGATCGAATAGATACAACAACTAGAGTGGATACGCCAGACAGCCATATTCAAAATGAAAGGCAAATAAAATCCACTAAAAGAATAGCAACTCATCAAAGAGGTGTTAATACCGCAGCAGGTATTGTTTCAAGTAATAACCAACATGTCCAAAAGGCCTACAGCCATGGCACAAATTGGAAAAAGCCGCCACTAACAGACCAGGCAAAGCAAACAGGCGGCTACACAAGAGACGTAAAACCAGAAGGATTTGATCAAACAATCGAAGCAAGAGAGCAGGCACCTACTGTACAGAGTGAAGTAATTAAGTGTGGAGTAACCGAGCACGCAATCGATTCAACAATTTTTAGCGACACTAATGTGCTACTGGAAATTGTCCAAAATTCTGAATCCAAAGACTCAAAAGGAACCTGGTTTGACGTCCAATTTTTTGCAAAGGGAGAATGGCGCTCCGTTGTAGGCTCAATCCAGGACTTCACCGATGAGGACATTAAAAAAATTAGAATTGTAGATAACGGAAAAGGCTATATGCCGCAGGATATGACCACTATAGGAGGTGCAAAAAGATACGACCCGGAATCAGCAGGAAAATTTGGCAGTGGAATGAAATTATCTGACCGTATTGCATTAGCACATGGAATGAATGTGCGCAGATTTTCAAGAAACTGGAACGCATCACCATACCTAGATCAGGGAATAACTTCCGCAGGAGCAGTGCATACAGTTAGTTACAATGTTCAATATTCTGAAGACGTTTTCCCAGGCTCAGTAGTTGAATATGAAAATCCAACTACCGAATTAATCAACGCTCTCCGTGACATCGAAAACATTTATCTCCCACTTGATCGTACATTTGAAGAACGCTTACTAGCTCAAAATGAAGCAGGAATAATTTTAAAACCAAAAGCAGAAAGTGGCCAAATAATGGTTGCCGGACGCAGCTATGAACTTACCGTGCCAACAGAAGCGCCACTACTTTTTTCCTACGATCTACACGAATGTGCTATTGATGACCAAAATAGACACTTTGTTGATACCAGCAAAGTGACAGCCAATATCCGCTCAATACTAGCAAAAACAACCGATATAGAGATATTTAGGCAACTACTAAAATCCATCGAAACTAAAAAAAGGGGATTTCATGAACACACGCTTAACGGACTCAATTCAGTACCAGAAGGCTTTCTTCAGGCAATCAAAGAACACTTTTGCATAAAAGATTACAGGAAGGTTTATATAAGCAATACCAGAAATGTAACCAAAGATAACAAAGCCCTTTTAAACAGAAAAGGCTATCAGGGGATTGAAGTTCCAAATTCACGATTCATATTAGAAACCCTAACTAATATACAGGTTTTAGACGCTACCAAAGTAGTTGACGATCTCACCACTGCCCACAATCTAAATGGGGCACATTATCCAGACGAAAGCTTTGCCTCAGTCGCCTGTAGAGCAATATATGCATTAAGAAATCTCGACCCAGACGTAGAATCTGAAATAATCGTCGTACTCCAACACAAAAAGACAGGAGCAAACAAAGAGCTACCCTATGGTGATTTTGTCAAAGAAAAAGATCAAAGTGAATACGACGTGAATTGCTTAATTGTACGTACTCCAGGAAAACGATTTCAAGGAGAGACCACCGACTTAGTAGAATACTTCAAGCAATACCTCATTGCCTGCAATAGCGCCGGAGTCAAAACATCTGTTTACGACAAAACAACAGAATTAAACCAGGGAAATGGAGGATGGGGAGGAAACTACATATTCATAAGAGACTGGTCAAAATGCCCTCCCACTGAGCTGGAAATTCACATTTATATAGAAAATCAAAGCCAAGCCACAGAACTTAAAAAGCTACACCAATACTCACTAGACCTTGATGAAAATTATCAACCATTTGAAAAAACAGCGCACGGAGACATCGTACAACTAGATGATACAAATATTTACGAACAAGGAGTCAGAAGAAAAGAAAAGAATCACGATTCTTACTGCATTTTCAGTTACAACTTCCCCCATCACACAAATGATCTTGCCTCAGATGTAGCTAGAATTGTCGAAAATGCAAAACGACCTGAAGTACCAGTAGCAATACTCAAAAGAGCAAAAAGTGCCGGCGAATACGACCAATATCTTGAATTTAGTGCCGAGATCACCGACGAAGAAATTAGAGCAAACTGGAAAGCAGCATTTGAGGAAATATTTGGAAAAGATGCAGTACTGAACGATATGCAATTGAGTGAAAAAGGCAGCAGTGCCAGAATGGTTGCAAATTCATCTGGGATCAAAACCCACACACTACCTAGGACGTTAGTCCAAAATTTAATTAATTGTGGAGTCAAAGTATTATCAGAAGCAATAAAGGTTAACAAAGCTAAAGTATACAAACCTAACCCCCTAAAGGCCGAGCTTCTAAAGATAACAGATGCCATAGACGCAATAATTTATGAAGCACTACCTCCAAACGTAAGAATGATAAAACCAAGAATCGTTCTCGCTCACTCTGTCAGTAACCCATACGGGACAGAGCTCCAATCGGGCAATGGATACCTAAATCCAACCTTGGAAGACAATACAATTTACGTATTTGACAGCGTAGTTACAAAGGGCAAGATTGACCAACTTGTGACATTCTTGCTCAACAAAAAAACCGAGGTCTACTCCGATACGCTCTCAGGAGATAGCTTTTTCAAAACCTTTTCCGAAGACGATTTCCTTAACTTTAAAAGCCGAGTCATTAACATTGCCTCAAGAGCAATTACAAACGTAGACTTCTTCAACAAAGTTAGAAAAATGATTTTCAACAAGAAACAACGCTTTGGGCAATTGGTGGAAGTACTAATTTCAGAATCACAGACTGTAGAACAAGAACCGGAAGAAGATATCGTAATCACGGGCAATATCAAGGAAACACGATGGGCAATTACCAATACCCTACACAGTTTGGGAAGAGGAGTAGATGCCACAATCGCCAATTTAAGAACAATCGCCGCAATTGGACTTAGAACAGCAGCCAAAATCACAGCAACCCTAGCAGTCACGGGAGCAGTGATAGGAGGTAGCTATATGGCAGCAACATCGGCTGCAGAATCAGATTGGCTCAAAAAAACCTTGGAAAAAGTTGAAGAAATAGCCAATACACCAGGGACAAAAGGCTATCAAAGACCAAAGCTTAGAGGCAATCAACCAATCGGAGTATCAATAGAACGCAGTAGCATTCAAAGAACAGAAAATACTACTGGCGAAAACTACGCACACGATGCTCTTGCCAATTTTGTCACTACACCCTCACTTTCTTGGGGATACTTCATGAGCGAACAATCTCTTACAAAATACACAGGCCAAGGATGGGAAGAAGATTCAGAAGCTCCAGACTTTGAAAATCCTCAATATGCTCATCAAAAACGTTTTGCCCATTATCAAAAAACTGGTGGGGCAAAAAAAATTGAATTGCGCACCAGGGCAGGAGGTTTTATAGACACAAATTCAATCAGGCTAATTTCAAAAGATGGCAAACAGGATTTAAGTTTTATAACCAATAAACTGCCAAATGGAGAAATTAAGATAACAATTCTCTCAGAAAACATCGAGGCAATTTTATACCAAACAGCCAGCCCCATTAATTGGCAAGAAACAGCAGAAAAGCTCACTGACCAAGACTTTGCAAATATTGATCCAAAAGCTCTATCATACTACACCCAAACGCCTGATATAGACCTAAAGAGTATCCCATTCAAATCACCAAAATTCCCCGAATTCAATAATTATCAAGAATTCATTACCCATATAAAAACTCTTGCACCATTAGAGCGCATTACAGCAATAAGAAGTGTTATCCTCAAAATGCGCTACACAAGGACGGCAAAAACAGAGGCCGCTTTTACAAAATTTCATAATGGCAAACTACCTCAAAAAGATTTCTTAGAATTCATCCTCAGTTCCGACCAGCTTGAAAATCCCGGAGATGGCGATTGCGATACCCAAAACACTATTGCTGCACTACTTTTCAGATACGCAGGAATACCATCAAAGCTCCATTTTGTTTTTACCAAAAAGGGTGTCGGCCATGGCCCATCTAGTATTTTCCTACCAAAAATAGGATGGATACTTAGCGACACCATGGGAGAAAGAACCCTCGTAGAAAGAATCTCAGAAGAAGATCCACAATTAGACAGCACTGGAAGAGAAAGCACCGAAGAACAAGCCCGAGCACGAATAATAGAAACGCTCCGTCGCCGTGCCGAATTCCAGACACGTGAGTGCTACAAATTTCAATAATTGACAAAACCACCCAAACCGTATATAAACTTAGCCACTAACTAAACAACATGAACACACCAACACCACAACCAGTCACACCAGACCTGCAACACGAACTATCTCTCGTAAGAATAGCCCACGCTGAAGTAGGAGCACCAATAAGCCCAGAAGAGGCGCTAAATCAAGCACGCCAAAGACTAAGACTTAAAGTTTCTTCAGCGAGTAACCCTGAGCAGAGTCCTCAATCAGATACCCCAGAGCTTTAATTTCATCACGCAAACTATCAGAAGCCCCGAAGTCCTTAGACTCACGAGCTTCTTTGCGTTTTTCAGCAAGAGCAGTAATTTTAGCAGGAATTTCATCCTCTTCAACAAAAATCACACCAAGCACCGCATCGATTTTTCCCAGAAAATCCAAAATAGATTCAGGACTTATGCTTTCACCTGAATCCAAGGCAGAATTAGCAGCTTTAATAAAATTAAACAACGCCCCAAGCGCACCAGACGTATCAAAATCATTATCCATCGAAGCTTCAAATTCATCAAAACTTCCTGAGCTATCATAAGACACAGCACCTTCCAAAGATTTAACCCTAGAAACAAAATCATGAATCCTTGCCAACCCCGCCTTAGCATTTTCCAACAAAGCGTCCGAAAAATTTATCGGATTACGATAGTGAGTCTGTAAAAACATATACCTCACTACAACCGGATCATATTTCCTAAAAATATCACGCAAAGTAAAAAAATTATTTAAACTCTTGCTCATCTTTTCATTATCAATTTGAATGAAGCCATTATGCATCCAATGCTTAGCAAACGTACCATCACCAAGTGCACCACGGGACTGAGCCACCTCACATTCATGATGTGGAAATTTTAAATCCAAACCACCACCATGAATATCAAATGTATCTCCCAGGTGAGCCCGGCTCATCGCACTACACTCAATATGCCAGCCTGGACGACCAAGGCCCCAAGGACTATCCCAGTAATCTTCGTATGGTTCTTCATCCTTAGCCAACTTCCACAAAGCAAAATCCTGCGGATTCCTCTTATCATCATTAACCGCTACGCGAGCCCCCATTTGCAACGCATCTAAATCCTGACCAGAAAATTTACCATAATCTGCATAAGTCGAAACATCAAAATAAACTCCATCCTCCAACTCATAAGTATGGCCGTTTTTCTCAAGCACCTCAATCAAATCAACCATTCCCTCAATATGCTCAGTAGCCTTAGGCTGAATATTAGGCGGCTTAACACCTAATGCAGAATAATCCTGCTCATATTCTTTAATAATCCTAGTTGCCAACTCAGCCACAGAAACATCATCCTCATCCGCCCTCTTAATCATCTTGTCATCAATATCCGTATAATTAGAAACAAAATTAACGTCAAAATCCCTATATTCAAAATAACGCCGAATCACATCAAATGCCACAGCACTCCTCCCATGCCCCAAATGAGCCAAGTCGTAAACAGTCGGGCCACACAAATAAAAACCAACCTTGCCCTCCTCAAGAGGCACAAAATCAACCTTTTTTCCTAGGTGAGTATCGAAAATCTTAATCATCTAAACTAATTTATATAGTAGTGAAATCAAAAGCCCAGCAATTACATCAATTCCAATTAAAGCAATAAGTGGTGCAAAATCAATCATCGCAATTTGATGTGGCAACTTTCGAGCAATATTAATAACCGGATCAGTAACATCATGCAAAAAGCGTGAAAACTTACCCTTGCCACGCCCAGGAGCTCCCATGGTAAACCAAGAGATAAGAATCCTACCAATGATTGCATAAGTAATTAAATTACGTAAAACATTGATAAAAATAGCTGTAAAATTAACAAAATCGATAGTCTGCATAAGCCTTTATATTACAAAGGCGATCTTAGCAAAACTTATCAACTTAGACAAACCTCCTTGAAAAATTAGTATAAAAAGCGCCAGCAATTAAAGCTAAAACAACCAACCAAAGCAACTCAGGCCCCGTCTCACTAACATCAGCATCCATTTCAGCCAGGGCATCTCCACCAGCAGTGCCATTAATTACATCTATAGGAGTTGAATCAATGACTCCACCGCCACCAGGGGTAGCAGAAACAATATTACTAAAACGCTCACTGACTCTACCGGTAGAGTCAATAGCCACAGCAGCAAAATAATAGGTGACACCATTATTTAAATTTGGAATATACCAAGTAGAGGCATTTGTAAAAGTATCAACAGCCTCACTCAATTGATTTGGAGCAAGTCCAAAGAAAACACGATAATTAACAACAGGACCAGCGCCAGCAGGGGTAGGATCCCAAGACAAACTAACTCGCCGATCAGCAGCAGTAGCCGTCAAATTAGTGACATTACCAATCAAGCCACCAGTCACAACAGTAGAACCATTTTCAGTTCCAACCTTAACCGTTTTAAATTTAGTAAGCTTAACCTCATTACCCAAAACATCATTAACCGTAAAATCCAAATCATAATCTCCAGCCTCCAGAGGAGCCGCAAAACTAGTTTCATAATATCCTTTTCCACTATTTTGCATAGCATAGAGGTTTCCCCTAAAATTAAGAACAGCCTTTGAAAGCTGATCAGCAGTGTGCAATTGAACCTTCACAACAGTGCCAGGTGTGACAGTTTCAGAGGGCAACAATATTGCCTTAGAAATTTCAGGCCCAGAGACATCCACCTTAATTAAAATAGGAGCACTGGTCTCAATTATTGTCCCAACCTCATTCACAATCGCCACTTGAATTTTATGGCTACCACTTCCCAATGCGGGAGTAGTAAAAGCAAAGCTACCCGCAATATCAGCAATCAAAGAGCCAATTTCAACATCATTGTTGTAAATTTTTAAACGAGATCCTGGAGCAACTTTTCCACTAACGACCTGAACATCATTACTATAAGTCCCTGCAACAGGGCTGGAAACAACGACGCTAGAAGCAGGAAGGGCAGAGCTTCCACTAGTCGAAACCGTAAAAGCCATCTCTCCATAAACAGGTAAATCATTTAGATCCCTAGCCTCAATCCCATATGTACCAGGCTGTAAAAAAGACAAGGCCAAGCTGAAGGTATGCTTCCCTAAATCATCAGGAGTAAAGGTGTAGTCAGCAGGTAAACTTACATAGGACTCAACACCATCAGTAACGGAAAATCTAATATCACTAGCATAGCCAGTAACGATTTGATCCGCATCATCATAGGCCGAAACAGTAAAAGTTGCATTTTCACCAACCTTTAAATCCGAGGAAACCCCCTCAATCTTTAGATGATCAACAGGGCCAGAGGAGTTACCAACATCACCAAAAAGTGATACTGTAGAGCCAAAATACACAACCTTAGCCCGACTTTTTAGAATGACATCCTCAGTAGAATCATAAGCAGAATAGTAAACTATACCCTCATTTGACGAGGAGATAATAAACACACTCTCTCCATTAGCATTAGTAATCCCAGAAGGGGAATGTGCCTTGACAGTAGAGTCAGAGCTGGCAATCAGTTTAACCCGATGACCGGCAACCCCATAACCTGCGCTATCAACCAACTTTACAGTAATAAGAGCCTCCGACCCTGCAGACCTAACAACCTGTTCCGCAGGAAACACCACAGACTTACCAAGGTCAACAGATGCAAAAGCAGTCCCTGTAAAAGAAAATGCTCCCAAAACTGTTAAACAAACCGTTAATATTATTTTCCTTAAATTCATTTTTCTATTTAAATCTATCAATTATACCTCAAAATAGCCATTTTATCAACCATTCGCCACATAAAAAGAAAATACGTCAATATCAAAAAAAACAAACCAAAAACCCTTAAATAAAAGCAACAATTCTGCTACAATAACCGAAAGTTAAAGCTTAAGAAAAATATATGCTTAAAAAAATAACTGCAACAATAATCACGGCACTAATTCTGACCTTAAACCTAAGCTTAATAGCATTTGGAGAAACACATGACAATGAAGAACCAACTTACTTAAAAGCAGTAATATCAACAGAAGAGTCAATCGAAATTCAAAAAAGTACAATCTTTGAATCATCACAGTCTTATATACCAAATCCAGACCGTGAAATTAAGTATCATTGGGATTTTGGGGACGGAAATAAAAATGAAGGATCCGAAGTCCTTCATGCCTACAAAAGCCCCGGAAGGTACCAAGTAAAATTAGTAATAGATGATGGACACTCAGAATCAGAAACAACTCAAGAAGTTTTCGCCTATAAAAAATTAATAGTCCTCATTACCGACCAAACAGAAGCTAAAGAAAGAATCAATATAATTAAAAATTTCGCTGAAAACGAAGGTGTATTCACAAAGGTCATAGAAAGCTTTGGATCAAGTACGGAATTCATCTCTGAGGAGGTTCTTGCAAAAAAAATGACAGAGCAATCAACGGACATCCAAAAAGCTAGCCAAATAATAGTATGGACAAAAGAAAACGCAGGACTAAACGCACTTTCTCGTTTTATACTAAACAATCAAAACAAACTATCAAAAAGTTTCGCTCAAAAAAGCATAGCCCTTCTAGATGAAAACATCTCAAGAAATATCAACAGAGTGCAACGACAATTTGAGCTCATACAGCCCAAAAACATCGTCATTGCCAAAGAGGCAGCACTTTATAGAATGATTGATAGCAACGACGACATAGAATTCATAAACCTCCTTAAAGCTGGTGGTTATGAATACCAAATAGTAAACGCAAACACAGGCAAACTAAGGCCATGGAATTTTATGTCATATTTTGTAAACATCCTAATTAACAACGGGATACCAGATAATACAATCGCCCTGTTACTACTATTACCAGTTATCGCCACAACTGTTGCCTTTATGAAGCAAGTTGTAGGCACCACAACATTTGGGATCTACACACCATCAATTATTACACTTTCATTTTTAGTAATAGGAATGCATGCTGGACTCCTCACACTAATTACAGCAATTTTAGTTGGAGCTGCCTCCAGACCAATCCTTAAAAAAATACGCATGCTATTTATTCCAAAAGTAGCAATTGTAATTACACTAGTCTCACTTTCACTATTTGTACTCCTAATTGCCAGTACATATTTAGGACTATTTGACGCAGAATTTCTTTCAATCGCAATATTCCCAATGCTAATACTAAGTACACTAGTAGAAAAATTTGTTAGCTCAAAGGACAGCAAGGGAATGACAACAGCCGCAGCCTTAATGGCATCAACAGTATTCGTTTCAATCATCGCATATTTTATAGCCGGAGGAGAGATCGACCTAGGATTTGTAAACTTTAGATTCACATTTGTGAAAAATATTTTAATGAGCTACCCAGAATTAGTAATCCTTCTTTTGGGGGTAAATGTCCTTCTTGGACGATGGACAGGACTCAGGATTATGGAAACAATCCGTTTCCGAGAAGTATTAAGACATATTGAAGAATAATGATATTTAAACACAAAGGCGTTCTAGGAATAAATGCCAGAAATCTACTATACATCCGTCCATACAATCGCAAAAAAGCGATTAAATTAGCTGATGACAAAATAAAAACCAAACAATTCCTGGCAGCCAGAGACGTTCCAGTCCCAAAACTATTCGGCTCAATCCGTACAAGCGATGAACTCAAAAAATTTGACTTCACCACACTACCAAGCAGCTTTGTAATTAAGCCTAATCACGGATATGGAGGAGAAGGAATAATCCCAATAGTTGAAAAAAAAGGAGATAAATGGGTCACAGCAGGAGGCAGAGAATTAACAATGCAAGACATCGAAGAGCACATAAATGACATAATAGATGGCCGCTATTCTATTTCAAATATTAGCGACACAGCCTTCTTCGAACAATATATAATATCAGACGACATTCTGGCTAAATACTCATACGAAGGTCTGCCAGATATCCGAGTCGTAGTTCACAACCTGATCCCGGTAATGGCCATGCTTAGGCTCCCCACCAAAGAATCAGAAGGGAAAGCCAATCTCCATTTGGGAGCAGTTGGAGTTGGCATAGACATTGCCAAAGGGGAGGCCACCCACATTTCATATAAGAACAAAATAATTGACGAGTTACCCGAAAATCTTGGAACAATTCGTGGACTCAAAATTCCATATTGGGATGAAATCCTCCTAACAGCATCCAAAGTTCAATCAATTACAAATCTAGGATACATGGCAATTGACATCAGTATTGATAAATATAGCGGGCCAGTATTGCTAGAAATCAACGCTCGAGCAGGACTTGGTGTACAAATAGCTAACCTCGCTCCACTAAGAAGACGCCTGGAGAGGATCCAGGGAGTAAAAGTAACAAACCCTATAAAAGGAGTGCGCATCGCTAAGGACATGTTTGGAAACACTATCGAAAAAGAAATCGAACATCTTTCCGGCAAAGAGGTTATAGGGCAGGAAGAGGAAATTGAATTAATCCAAAAAAAGGGTGTCTACAAAATATTAGCCAAAATAGACACAGGGCGAGAGCGCAGTATTATAGACAGATCAATAGTAGAAAAAGCCAAGCTATTTGAGGAAAACAAAAATAATGATGAAAAATCCACCCTAAAACTTAAATTCAATATCAAAAAGCAGAGAATCCAGACAATAGTGGACATAGCTGACATTGATGAAAAAGAATACAAGATGATCATCGGCAGCCGAGACCTTAGCAACTTCTTAATAGATACAACAATGAAGAAGCAGGGGAAAAATGCATCTACAAAAAAAATAGAAACAATCGAAGAAAATACCCCAATAATAAAAAGAAAAGATAACTACCACCTAATTGATCAACAACTCAATCAAATAGATAGCCAACTAAAATTACTCTATCACTTGCGCCCCTTAAACCTAATTGAGGAAAAGCAAAAGTTCTTCGCAAATCCATCTAGCAATCCGCAATTTGAATACGCCAGATTAAAGTTTAACTCATTAGACCTAGTCGACAAACTAAACAAAATTGAAATAACAGATCAAAACAGCGAACTTGGAGCAATTTTTCAAGCAAAGAAAATAGAAATATCTCAAAAAATAGCCCTAATTGAATCTATGGATGAAAGCAGATTTACAGAAATTTCCACAAAATTATTCTCTAAACCATCCGAAGAAGATTACTTAACAGCAATCCAATTACTAAAAAACACAACCAATCAAACAGAACTAACAACTGGACAAACATTCAATGCTCAAGAGGTAAAACAAAGATTTGAAGAAGTCTTCAAATCATATGGACTAAAAAACTGGAAAGTTAAAATAAAGGAAAACATGGTTGCAACCTGTATAGCAGGAAAGAGCAACAGGCTATTTATACGAAAAGACATCCGCTTCACAGAAAAGCGAATTCAATCACTGATAGTTCACGAAATAGAAACACATATTTTAACTGCAGAAAACGGAAAAAAACAACCATACAACATCCTAAACAGAGGACTATCAGGCTATCTAACAACCCAAGAAGGAATGGCAATGTTCAATGTAGAAACACAAGAGGGGCTCCCATTTAAAAATAATAAAAGAGCCTTAACAAATCTAATCGCAACATACAGAGCACTAACAAGTTCATTCTCAGAAACATACAACTTCCTACTAGAACTGGGTGTCGACCAAGATCAAGCATTTGGGTCAACTCTCAAAGCAAAAAGAGGATTTTACGACACTGAAAAAAAAGGAGCATTTACCAAAAGTTACGTGTACTTCAAAGGCTACAAAGAAGTAAAACAATACATCAAAGATGGGGGATCACTGGAAGATCTATATATGGGAAAAATGAATATTTCAGATGTTGAGCGCGTTAAAAAAATAGACGGAATAAAAAAACCCTCGATTCTACCAAAGTGGCTCAAAGAATAATCATAGCATCACCAAAACTGTAAAACCTATATCCTTCTTTTTTAGCTAATTCATAGAGATCCAAAACTACTTCACGACCATCATCACACCCCTTACTCTCCAAGAAAGAAGCCACCAGCATAATTAAAGTGCTTTTCGGCAAATGAAAATTTGTAATTAATCCGTCACAAGCTTTCCAAACATAGGCCCCAGGATAAATAAAGATATCAGTTTCCCCCTTAAAAGGCTTAAATTCACCATCCACACATCCAGACTCCAAAACCCTAACAGAGGTAGTACCAACAGCAATCACACGTCGACCATCTTTTTTTGCATCATTCAAAATATCACAAGCATACTCGCTCAACTCAAAAAATTCACTATGCATCTTATGACCAGAGAGGTCATCAACGCTCACTGGCAAAAAAGTACCCCTTCCAACATGCAAAACAACTTCAACGACAGACACCCCCATATCCTTGAGCTCCCTTAATAAACGATCAGTAAAATGCAAACCAGCAGTGGGGGCAGCTACGCTCCCGGAATCATTTGCATAAACAGTCTGATATTGCTCTGATGAAGCAGTGCTTTCAGTAATATAAGGAGGAAGGGGAGTACTACCGGCCCTTTCTAAAACGTCATCACAAGAAAATTCAACCACTCTAGTACCATCTTCCAGGATTTCCAATACAGTTACCTCAAAATCTGGAGAAACAAGTACAGCTCCAACCTTAAAAAATTTACCAGGCCGCACCATTACATTGAAAACCCTATCCTCAATTTTCTTTAAAACAAAAATCTCCAATTCACGATCACCATGTTTAAACAAAATTCTAGCAGGAATTACTTTAGAACGATTCACAACTAAAACATCACCATCCCTCAAAAATGATGGCAAATCAAAAAAGCTATTCTGGCCAACCTTACAATCCACAAAACTTAATAGCTTAGAGGAGTCCCTGGGAGAAACTGGATTCTGCGCTATAAACTTAGACGGCAAATCGAAATCAAAATCAGAGGTCTTCATTTAGTTTTTCCAATTAGTACTATGATCCTTAACAGATTGAGTACTGTCAGTTTTACTATCTCTTTTAATAACAATCAAGGTCATATCATCCCCCTGAGGTGCATTACCCATAAAACCTACCACATCTTGAGCAATGTGATAATTAACCCCATCAGCAGAATACTGAGGAGCAAATTCCTTCACAGCATCCATTAAACGCTTGAGATCATAAAGTTCACCAGCAGGATTACGAGCCTCAGTAATTCCATCAGAAAAAAGCACAATAAAGTCACCCTCAGCCAAAGGCAACTCAACCTCTTTAATTAGTTTAGAATTATCAGGAACCATCCCTAAAGCCACACCACCAGACATAATGGCCTCACACTTTCCGCTATCAGCACGATAAACCAAAATGTGCTCATGACCTGCACCTACAAAGGTCATCTTTTGAGTTTTTTGATTCCAACAAAGAAGCACCATAGTCATAAACATAGCCTTTTTAACATGACGCTTAATGTAGCAATTAACCTTAACCAAAACCTCAAAAGCCGAATCATGCAAATCAGAAAAAACACTTAAAAGAGAATTAACCATGGTCATAATCAAACCAGCCGAAACTCCATGACCCGTAACATCACCAATATAAATATAAGTATTATCCTTCTTAGTAAAGATATTGAAGCTATCACCGCCAAGCTCAGTAGCTGGACGATTTTTAGCCGAAATATGCAGCCCTTTAATATCCGGACTCGCCAAAGGTAGGATATCCCTTTGTAGTTGAGATGCCACAGATAACTCATCCACCATCCTATCACGCTCCTTAAGCTCAGAAGAAACCCTTGAAAACCCTTTCGTCACCTGATTAAAAAAGTGAGCAATAACCCCAACCTCATCAGTACGCTCAGTATAAACTTTCTTATATGTCTTGCCTGACAAAAGTGCCTGCATCTGAAACATAACGCCCCTTAACGGCTTTATAATATCAAAATATAAAACCATAAAAAACAAGATTATTAAGGCAAAAGCGCCAGTCAAAACATACTTAACATCAATAGCACCTGAATCACCTAATAAATAAAACAACCCAAAAAGAAACACTAAAAAAAACACCAAATAAAGAAATAACTTTCTAATTAAACTTTTTCCAAAAAAACTCATTAGGCTTGGTTAACATATGACTCTACAGTGTCGTGAATTTCAACTACATCCTTAATACCAATAGCAGCAAAAACATCAGCTACATGCGAATTAAGACCCACAATCACTAATTTTTTACCATTATCCACAAGATGAGCATGAGTTTCCATCAAGTAACCAATTCCCTCGCTATTAATAAACTTCAGCCCATGGAAATCAAAAATAAGACTAGCAGCAATACAGGAATCAACAATCCCATCAAGCTCCTCCTTAACCTCACTATGACCAGCCTTATCAAACTCCCCGATAAACTTAACAACTCTATAATCCCCACCGTTAACAGGTGGCTGAACATCTAAACGTAAATTCTGAGGCATAAAATAGGAATTAGATAAATATTTTTTCTTGCAGTAAGTCTAAAGCAAATTCTTAACATTTTCCATCTCATCATACTCCTCAATCAAGTAGTAAAGCCAACTAAGAGTACGGAGTTTTCGTTTGGGCAACTTACTTACAGATTTCAAGGAGCTAGTCACCATCAATTCAGACAGCTGCTCAGAGACAATTTGCTTCACAATCTTATCAACATTTTTGAAAATTCGCACGTCAACATTTTTCAACAAAGTTTTGACCTTAAAAGAAACTTTCTTATCAGCAGCAAATAGCAAATCAACAAGCACAGGAATAGAATCATCAAAACCCATTTTTGCCATGGCAATTGCACTAGCCATTCTTAAATTAACAGGAGAGTTATACAAATGCTTAACACAAACCTTTTTAAATGAATGAATACCCAGCTCACCAATTGCATACATTGCAGCCTCAAGCTTCTTCCTACTCCCAGACTTAACAAGAGCAGAAATGTATGAAACGGATTCCTTAAAATGCTTTTTAAACCTGCCCAGAGCAATAATGGCAGCGATTTTCTCATCCAAATCAGCAGAATCCAAATAAGGACGAATAAAGTCAACAACTGCCTCATCAGAATAATTCCCCAAAGTATAAATTGCATCAGCCTTGAGCGTACCCTTTTCTAACTCAATAACATCAAGTAAAAAATCTACAGTAGCAACCGAACTAATACGAGACAATAAACGGATAACCTTAGAACGAACCTCATCACTATCGGCATTCTTGTATAATGCCTTCAAAGCATTAATAAGTTCACACTCTAAAAATAAATGTTCTCCCTTATAGTCACTAATCTTTTTATAAGCCCACAATGCATCAAGGGCGCCAATTCTGACAACCGAGTTTTTTGCCTTAAAGCACTCGATTATATATTGAAGTGCATCTACATCCTTAAGTTCGGCAAAGGCTCTCAAAGCTCTTATCCTAACAGAAATAGGTTCATTCGAGTTAATAGCAACACGTCCCAAAACCTCAATCCCCGAACCAGAATGACCACGCTGAGAAAGTAGATCCATAGAATTAAATCTAACACTCTTATCCTTGTCCTTCACCAGCCCATAAATCGCAGAATCAGTATATACTTTTTGCTGACGATTAACATAAAACAACAAAACAAAAGCAAAAGTAAGTAAAGTAACATTAATAGCAAAAATCAAAGAATCACCATTAAAAAAATGCTGCAACATCAAGATAAATAAAGTACCAAGTAATGCACCAATAGGCCTAACAACGCCCTCAAGAAACTCCCTCGTAAACTCCCGCAACTTTTCATTTACCACATAATAGGAGCTATGATACGCATTTGTATGCAAAACAGAAGTAATAGTAAAATTATTTCTCGCCAAAACTGCAGTATAAAAATTAAATGAAAACATCAAGCCAATCACACTCAAAACCGTAAGAATAGGATGAACAAGCATACTACCAACAACTCCTAAAGAGTTAATTAAGCGACTTCCAATTAGCAATTGCACAAGCAGCGCTGAAAAACTAAATAGAATAAATAATTCTCCCAAATCATGAACAAATGCATGCTCAAAACCACTACCAGCATTTAAAACAACACTAGAAACATTCTGGTAAAGAGCCGTCATATATTGAAAATCCAACAAATTAAACAAGAGCCATTGTATAAATACAATTACAAAAAGCCCACGAACAAAACCAATGCCTCGAATTGACCGAAACTTAGCCAATAAATTGGACCAAGAATTAAACTCAAACTGCTCTTCAGCTTCTGACTTCAAAATCTGCCTACTTAAAGTAGGCAATTTTACAGAAACATGTTTAGCCAAGACCAACAAAGGAACTATCAGTAAAAGAAGCGCGATCCACAAAAACAAAAAACTAAGAGTCTCAACAGAGCCAGCCAACAAAACTATCACTAAACCAGCAATAATACCCCCAACAGTTTCAGCAGATTCAATAAGGGGAAAAGTACGTTCACTCTCTAGCGAAGTAAAAAGATCCTCAACAAACCCTCCTAAAACTACATTAAATTGAAACAAAAATGTCGAAATACAGACAAGTAAAAGCGAGAAAAGCAAAATCTCACTACCCTGAAAAAATAAATAAATGGCCAACAAAATGGTAGAACACAGAAAGAGTGTCCCTGACATCAAGTACTCTCTTTTTACACTCCCCAAAACCAGAGAATATAAAAAAGTACCGATCAAAATAAAAATAGCATTTAAACCAAATAAGTATGGCAACTGTGAAATCCCGAATCTACCTACAAACATACCCACTATAACGGTCCAACCAATTACAAAACCAATGCGATATAGCAGTCGAATCAGCCAAACCAAAGCAATTCGCCCCCACTCACCTTCATTAACATTAAAAATTTTGTTAAAAATCGAAATCTGCCTCAAATTTGGTAACAACATTTTGTTTTTATTAGTATACAGTATTATACTACAAAAGAAGCCATTATTCAAGCCAATAAGCGCAATTCCAGACAAAACAATGTAAAATCAACACATGCTCAAAAAGATATTTAAACCAGTAAAAATTGGAGGTGCAACAGCGCTGATATCCCTCGCATCACTTCTAAGTTACGCCATTGGATTAGTAAGGGATGGAATTATCGCAAGCAAATTTGGAGCAACAACCGCCACAGACGCCTATGGAGCCTCATTTATAATCCCTGACATCCTATTCAACCTATTTATTGCCGGTGCACTTATGGCCGCATTCATGCCAGTCTTTGCCCAATATTTAGAAAAGGATGAGAAAGAAGCTCACAAACTGGCCAATACCATGCTCACAGGGGCTAGCCTCCTAATAACAATTCTTTCAATCACGGCTTTTATCTTTATGAGGCCACTTGTTGAAACAATCTTTTCAACGGCATCACTTGAAAACCAGGAAAGCATTATCAACATGACCAGATTAATGCTGCCATCAGCAATACTCTTTGCTATTAGCAATACACTAGGAAACATCTTAATGACGTACAAGCATTTCATCGGCTATGCGATTTCACCAATCCTTTACAATGCTGGAATAATCCTGGGAATTATCTTCTTAAGCGAAAAATACGGCATATATTCAGCAGCTATAGGGGTTTTAATAGGTGCAGCATTACACACAGTGATTAGATTAATTGAAATAGGAACCACACCATATAAATTTAAACCACAGATCCAATTTAACCACCCGGGATTTAAAAAAATCCTCAAATTAATGGCCCCAAGATCACTAAGCCTTATTGCATGGCAAATAAATCTCTACATTTTTGCCATAGTCGGAATGCGTATGATAGATGGGGGATTTGCCGCATTTAATTATGCACGCAACATCCAAAGTTTTTCAGTAAGCCTCTTCGGAATAGCCTTCGCTACAGCAACATTTCCATACCTCAACTCAGCTGCCAGCCAAAATGATATGGGCTCATACACAAGACACATTCAAAAAACCATCCAGCGCATATTATTTTTCACAATACCTGCAATGGTAGGCCTATTTATGATGTCTCAAGAAGTTGTAGAAATAATCCTAGGCAGGGGAGTATTTGACCAAAAAGCCACAGATCTCACTTCAATTCTTCTTATATTTTTCGCAATATCCATACCATTTGAAAGCATTACCCAAATCCTTGCGCGCGGCTTTTATGCACTAAAAAACACCATTACACCAATGATAATCAGTGTTGGATCGATGACTATAATAGCCCTGATTACCTACTTTATTGCCCCAAAATTCGGAATACAATGGTTTTCAATTGGCTTCAGTATAGGCTTTGCCCTAATAGTCATCCTCCAAACATTATTTCTAAAAAAACACTTCGAAGGCTTTAATCTAAAACAACTACTTATAAGTATTACAAAGACCACCATAGCCAGTATCACTATGGGAATTGTCATCCACTTTAGCAGTGGATTAGAAAACTACCTACCCCTTAAAATCTCACACGTCGCTAGAATAATTATTTCAGCAGGATTATATTTTGTCGCCGCAGCCATTGTAAAATCACCAGAGCTAGCAAGCACCAAATACATATTCAACAAACTATTCAGACCCAACAAGGCTAATAAAAGTTTATCAGAGCTTTAAAGCGATCATCAACACCAACCTTTGTAATAGAAGACTCTACGAAATTAAACTCTCGCTTCAAATTTTCAATATTACGCCCCCCCAAACCAGATAACCCCTCTGGCCCTATTTGCAAAGGAGCAATATAAACCAAAAAAGCGTCAACAAATCCTGCATCCAGAAAACTCTCATGCACCTTTGCTCCTCCCTCGACAAAAACACTTTGCACCCCAAATTCCTCGAACAAATATTTCAATAAAGCCGAAATATCAACTCTCTCACTCCCAAATCTCCTAAATTTAACTCCAGCATCCTCAAATTTTTCAGCCGCATCAGGCAATAACCTCTCAGTGCAAGCAACAAAAACATCCTCATCCCTAAAAACTTTAGAATCAAGACCTAAAGATAAAGTCGGATCAATAATTACTCGCAAAAGACTACGACCATTAGAAGAGGCCAATTCACAATTATCTGCCTCAACAGTTCCTAAGCCAACTAAGACACAGTCACAGTAACTCCTATACTCTTTTGCATCCGCTCTCGCCTCATCGCAAGTAATCCACTCCGAATCACCACCCGCAATCTTGCCATCACAACTGATAGCAGCTTTTAAAACCACAAAAGGAAGTCCATTTAAAACAGTTTTAAGAAAAGGCTGATTTAACAATCTAATTTCCTTATAAAAAGGGGATTGTTCATTCAAAAAAACAACCTCAACCCCCTCACCTCTCAAAATCTCGACTCCCTGACCATTAACCTTAAGGAATGGATCTTTCATCCCAATAAACACTTTTCTAATCCCAGATTTTACAATCAAATCAGCGCAAGCAGGCGTTTTTCCCACATGAGCACAAGGCTCTAAAGTTACATATAGCTCAACCTCAGACAAGTCACCAATATATCCTTCCAATGCCAAAACTTCGGCATGAGGGCCACCAGCAACTTGGTGCCAACCTTCACCAACAATTTTGCCATCCTTCACCAACAAAGCCCCCACACACGGATTAGGAGACGTTAACCCCATACCAAGTTTAGCCAACTCAATTGCCCTTTTCCAAAATTTATCTTCCATCAGACATTCTTTAAAATATGTCCCATTTTATCCTTTTTTACCTTCAAATAAGAGTGAGTTCGCACATTGGTAGGCAGTTCAATCGAAACCCTTTCAGTAACTTGAAGACCATAGCCCTCAAGCCCCACAATTTTCGCAGGATTATTTGTCATTAATCTCATCTCGCAAACACCCAAATCAACTAAAATCTGTGCACCAATACCATAATGACGCAAATCAGGAGCAAACCCAAGCTTTGCATTTGCAGCCACAGTATCATATCCCTCCTCCTGCAAAGCATAGGCTTTAATCTTGTTAACTAAGCCAATTCCTCGCCCTTCTTGCCTCATATAGAGCAAAATACCAGTACCATTTTTAGAAATTTCTTCCAAAGCATGATCCAATTGAACTCCACAATCACACTTATAAGAATGAAAAACTTCACCCGTAATACACTCACTATGCACCCTAGTCAAAACCGGCTTTGTAAAGTCAACATCCCCCATAACCAATGCAATATGCTCAGAATCATCAATTAAACTCTTATAAACACGCATCTCAAAATCCCCAAACTTCGTAGGCAAAGAGGTATGCGCAGCCACCTCAACCAATTTTTCATTACGACGCCTAAATTCGATTAAATCTTTAATTGTAATAATTTTTAACGAATTTTTAGCGGCAAAGTCAAACAATTCACCTCCCTTCATCATCTCACCATCCTCACGAGCAATCTCACAAATAAGCCCAACAGGTCGGCCTCCTGCCAAATTAGCCAAATCAACAGCAGCCTCAGTATGACCAGCTCTAACCAAAACACCACCATCAACAGCCTTTAGAGGGAATATATGACCAGGGCGCATAAAGTCAGTAGCCAAAGATTTTTCATTTGCCAAAAAGCTAACTGTTTTTGCACGGTCAGTTGCCGATATTCCAGTAGAAGTGCCATGAGCATAATCAACAGAAATGGTAAAATTACAGTGACTTGACTCAGTATTCTGATCAACCATTGGCGCCAAACTCAATCTCTCAGCAGTTAAAGCATCAACGGGAGCACAAATCAAACCACGCCCCTCCTTCGCCATAAAATTAATAGCTTCTGGCGTAACTTTCTCAGCTAGCATCATCAAATCACCTTCGTTTTCACGATCCTCATCATCAAGAATGACCACCATCCCACCATCCTTAAGAGAAATAATGGCCTCCTCAATTGTATTAAAATCAGACATAAATAATCTTTTTTAGAAGCGAAGTATGCCACAAAAACGATTACAATGCAAACCTGATAAAATCTTTAACAGAAGCACCAGCCTCAGCCAATAGCTGCTCAATTGTTTTTTCAGGATCCTTAACAAACTGTTGCTTCACAAGAGCACTTTCCTCACGAAATTTCTTCTCTTTACCAATCATTATTTTCTCAACAATTTCAGCAGGCTTTCCCTCTGCAGCAAGCTGCTCAGTCCAAATTTCTTTTTCCTTGGCAACTAGATCCTCAGAAACCTCATCTGGAGAAAGCACTTTAGGACTCATCGCAGCAACATGCATTGCGATATCAGCCCCAAGCTCTTGGCTACCACCTTCCAGGTCAACAAGCACTCCAATTTTTTTATTACTGTGCACATAACTGCCAACAGTTGCTCCTTCATAAACCCTCACATCACCAACTCTAATATTTTCACCAAGTTTTAAAACAGCATCATTAACTTCAGCAATCTCATCTCCAGCAGAAGAAACTTCACCAGACAAAAATTTACCAGCAACAACATCACCCAAAGTAGAAAAATCATCACTAATCGCTACAAAATCAGTCTCACAAAGCAAAGAGACCATTACCGTTTTTGAGCCATCACTCTTTACGACAATAGCGCCATCAGAAGTAGTCCTTTCTGCTCTATCAGCAGCCTTAGATACACCTTTCTTGCGAAGTAAATCCACAGCTCCATCATAATCACCATTAGCCTCTTCTAACGCCACTTTACAAGCAGTCATAGAAACACCAGTAGCATCACGCAATTCTTTAATTTGTTCAATTGAAACAGACATATACATATTGTTTTAGAAAATAATTATAATTTTTCAACAGTTTTACCTGTAAGTAATTCATACAAGAAATATTGAGGTAATTTCATAGCTATCTGCCCCACAAAAGGCATTGGCACCGTAAGACTAGTAAAAGCTAAAAAGAATCCAGCCCCATGAAGCGCCAAAACTATTACCCATAATACCAAACTCACAAAAGGAGCAATAAGTGCAATCAAAATAGTCAAAAACCACATCACGAACAAAATAAAGCCCTGGCGTGCATGTAGCATCACTACATTACTACCATAAAGCCTAACAGCTGCCAAAACACAGATGGCAACATTTAATATAGGCACATAGCAAGCAAGCGCCCACCGCCTTTCATTAGGCAATTTAAGAGGAGAAACCTCAGGCATTATTTAGTTGATTTACGAGATGTTTTTAAAGCTTCAGCAACCTTACCAAGAAGGTAAGTTAACGATTTAAGAGCATCGTCATTTGCAGGAATAGGATAATCAATCACACTAGGATCTGCATTAGAGTCAACAAGACCAATTACTGGAAGACCAAGCACTTTTGCCTCCTTTACAGCAATCTTATCTCTCACAACATCCAAAACAAAAACAGCATCAGGTACATCAGTAAGTCCCTCAACACCACCCAAAGAAGCTCCCAACTTATCGATCATCTTTTTCAGGCCAGACGCCTCTTTTTTTGTATACTTTTTAAATTCACCAGCAGCCTCCTGCTCCTTAAGGTCAGCCAAATACTTAATACGAGCCCTTACTGTTTTAAAATTAGTAAGAAGTCCTGGAATCCAACGTGAAACAACAAATGGCATACCAGCAATATTAGCAGCCTCCTCAATTAGAGTGATAGCTTGTGGCTTTGTACTAACCAAAAGAACAGTCTTACCATCTCTCGCAAGCTTTGACAAAGCCTCCAAAGCAGCATCTAAGTAAATTGCTGTTTTCTCTAGATTAATAACGTGAACCCCATCTCTCTCGCCGTATAAAAACTTTTTCATACGTGGATTCCACTTTTGGGTACGATGACCGATATGAACGGCATTCGCAAACATTTCCTTTATAATTTTAGACATAATCCTTGTGGTTTACGCCGCACTTTTCTTAAATTTGTGTCATGCCCGCTAGGGGAGGATTTCACAATTGAAAAGAGAGACTTGATATAAAATATAAGTAGCGTTAATCTAAAGAAAAATCATAAACAATGCAAGATAAAATTCAAACACAGGCCAAAATCAAAGCTTTACGTCAAGAAATTGACAATTTAGATAGCCAACTCTTAAGCATTCTCAAAAATAGGCAAGAAACAGTCAAGAAAATAGGTCTTTTAAAAAGAAAAACAGGCCAGAACACAATCGCGCCAGAAAGAGAAAAGGAAATCCTCTCAAAATGCAAAACAGAATTTGAGAAAACAATCATGCAAAAAATCATCGAAGAAAGCCGGAAAATACAGGAGTAGCACTTTGACTTATTACGCCATTTTTGCTATAATAAACACAACAAATCAAAAAAAAACAATGAACGAAGAAACAAAAATAACAATAACACTTCCAACAAGCGCGTACTTTATGTCGGGAATCAGAGATTTTACTCTAAACATGGTAAAAAATACTACCAATTTTCCTGAAAAATGGGCCTTCAGATTTCAATCAGTAATTGACGAACTCTGCAATAATTCAATTGAATACGGTTCAGCTGCAGGTAGCGATATCCGTGTTACCTTTATCCATAAAAAGGATGATTACCTAGAAATTAGCGTAGAAGACACAGGAACAGGTAAAAAACCGGCAACGGCTGAACAAATGCGCAAATTGATGGAAGAAAGAAAAGAGCCAGGATACGTATTCTCAGGAATAAGAGGGCGCGGACTAGTAAAAATTGTGGGAGAATGGTCAGACGAACTTAAATTTGAAGACCGCCCAGGTGGGGGACTAAAGATCTCAATTAAAAAATATATTAAAAACGCTCGCCAAAACCAAGCGGGGATTCCAAATGAAGCAACTGCAAATAATGAAGTTGTCATAAATTAATAAATAATAACCTTATACCTCATGACCGAAGCAACAATTACAATCGAAAATATTGACGCAACTTCAAAAATTGCCCACATAGTTGGTCAATTAGATGAAAGCAATGTAGACGAGAAAATTAAAGAAATTTATAAAGCCATCGAGGAAGTGCCAAAAGGACTAAATTTAATTTTAGACCTAGAAGGTTTAGAATACATGAATAGTAAATCAATCGGCTATATCACTGACATTTACGGAAAGATTACAGAAAGTGGTGGGCAGGCAAGAATCGCAGGAGCAAAGCCAAATATTAAGGACATCCTGCAAGTCGTTGGCCTAACTCAATTGATCCAATGCCATGACACAATTGATGAAGCAAAAAGTGCAATGGTAACTGGAGCCCCTGCGGCCCCAGCCATCGAAACTACTGTTGAAGCTACATCAGCTCCAGCACCAGAAGCTACACCTGTAGTTGAAGTCGCTCCAGAAGTTGCACCTTCAATACCTACTACAGAGTTAGAAACCCCAGCTGTAGAGCAAGCTCAACCAGCTGCCCTGGAAGAAGCCCCAATTGAGGCCGCCCCAATGGCAGCACCAATAGAAGTACAACCAGAAATTGCTCCAGTCACACCTACTCCAGAGGCTAGTCCGGCTCCAGAAGCACCAGTTGCACCACAACCACAAGCTGAAAGCCCTGTGGCTCAACCAGTCGCACCAGCTCCTGTCGCTGAAATTCCAGCAGCAGAACCAGCTCAACCAGCTGTTGCGCCAGAGGCACCTGCCCAGCCTGAAGCTACTCCACCACAAACAGCAGCTACAGATGGGGGAGCATACAAATTCGAAGCCTAATAAGAAATCCATAATGAGCCAACCCCAATGTTGCAAAATCCAATCTTTCTCATAGGAATTTCTGCACTCTTTGCCGCCATACCAGTGGCAGCCTGGCTCTATATTTTTTTCAGGAAAAGCGACCAAAGTAGAAAAGTTGTTGCAATGGTCTTTTTTATTGGCTGTTTTACGGCTCCCGCCCTTCTCGGGCTCCAACACCTTTGGGACATATTCCCCCAGTTCAATCTAGCAAGTAGTATTGAAAACGGTTTCCAAAACCAAACTGGGCAATTCATAGCCATGTTCCTACTTTTTGCCGCAATGGAAGAAATCATCAAGATGTTTGTAATAATAGAAGTAGACAAAAGAACAATCCTCATAAAAACTGTCAGCGATGCCCTAAGATTTAGTTTCGTCTCAGCCCTAGGATTCGCTTTCGTAGAAAATATCTACTACTTATACCAATTCTGGCCAAGCCTAAGACTTGGAGAATTAGTAGGAATGTACCTTTTCCGTTCAGTATTTACCGCCTGTGCCCATACAATTTTCTCCGGAATATTCGGTTATCATTATGGAATAGGTAAATTTTCAATTGATATCACCAGACAGGCAAAATTGGCAGGAGAAAAGCAACCAGCTTCACAATTTATCAGTAAAATCTTCAATCTTCCAATCAGTCATGCATACCAGCAACAAATGCTCGTAAAAGGTTTAACCTTAGCAATTTTTATCCACGCAACCTACAACTTAGTACTCCAATACAACAAAGTAGTACCAGTAGTTATATTTGTAATAATGGGATTCTTTTACCTACGATATCTTCTAAAAAGAAAAGCAGGCAATCTAATAATGACAACGGACATCTCCGAAAAACAAAAATCCACACTTGCTAAAAAAGATGAAGAGGTCGTCGAAGAACTTTTAGGAATGTGGTTCCAAGACAAGCGCTATGTTGACGTTATTCACATCTCAGAGCGACTTTTAGAAAGAGATCCTGACAACAATGTAGTAAAACTTTTTAAGGCCCGAGCCCTCGACAACCTCGACAAGAAAAACATCTATCACGAAATTTTCGGAAACCTATTTAAAAGCCAGGACCAACTAAGCGAAAATGACAAAAACATCATCTCAAAATACACAACAGAAAAAGAAATATTCAACAAAGTCCAAGAAATGATTAAAAAACAACTTAAAAAGGAAGGAAAAGAATTCAAAGAAAACCCAAAAAAGACTCCACCTAAAACAAAAAACGAAGGCCCACTTGAGCCATACACAAAAGGAGATGATTTCAATCTTAATATCTAGTAGAATAGATTCATGAGTTTCAAAGATGCAAAAATAGCTCTTGTTTTTGATTGGATGACCAATCCGGGTGGGGCCGAAAAGGTCAACGAACAGCTTCACAAGATGTTTCCAAATGCCCCAATTTTCACATCAATCTATAATCCAAAAGCGTTACCTCAATTTAAAAAGGCGGCTGTCACTACTTCATTTATCCAAAATTTACCCTTCGCCAAAAAAAAGCATCAATATTACGTAGGGCTCATGCCACACGCCTTCGAATCATTTGATTTAAGTAGCTACGATATTGTGATATCCAGCTCACATTCATGCGCCAAAGGTATTATAACCAAACCAGAAACACTACATATTTGCTACTGCCACAGCCCAATGCGTTATGCCTGGGATAATTGGCACACCTATATTAGGCAATACAAAATGAATCCTATTCTCAAATTTTTTGGCAAACGCCAACTTCACAAATTAAGACTATGGGACAGACTATCAGCGGAAAGAGTAGACCACTACATCGCTAATTCCCAAACAACAAAAAGAAGGATCCAGAAATACTACAACAAACCATCAGAAGTCATCCATCCAATGATTAAGGCAAAGGAATACGAAATCTCGCCACAAACAAAAGGCTATTTTCTAGCAGTTGGTAGACTGATTCCTTACAAAAAATTCGACCTTATAGTTGAGACATTTAATAAACTAGGACTCCCACTAAAAATAGTTGGCAGTGGAATCCAAGAGGCCGAACTAAAAGCAACCGCCAAAGGAAATATAGAATTCCTCGGATACGTCGGTCAAAAGGAGCTTAAAAAATTATACAGCGAAGCCGAAGCCTTAATCTTTCCGCAACTAGAAGACTTTGGCATCACAGCAATAGAAGCCATGGCCTCCGGACGCCCTGTAATCGCTTATAACAAAGGGGGAGCGCTCGATTCAATCACAGAGGAGACCGGAATATTCTTCACACAGCAAACCCCAGAACACCTCAAAAAAGCTATCGAAGAATACCAAAAAAGGAAATTCGACTCCCAAAAAATAAAAGAGCACGCCGCTCAATTTGATGAAAAAGAATTCCGTAAAAAATTCATAGACTACGCAAAAGCCAAATGGGAAAAATGGCAAGAAAAAACTAAGTAACCAAAGCGATCAAGATATTAACGATCGCCCAAGCTGAGAAGATCAACACTAGGCCAATGATCCCATTCTTCAAAGCCTCTTTACCTCTTTCGCTTTGCTCACTAATCCCGGCAAAGAGATATTCATAACCTCCATAAACAATCGCTGCAACAGCCAAAAGCCCAGCCAACTGCATCACGAATTCCAAAACAAATCTAATATAAAATGGCATCATCCAAAGCTTAATATCTCCAGTTTTAATGGCACAACCTAGAATGTCACGACCAGTAAGAACATTAGGAACATTCGAATTACTTCCCCCTGTAACAATCCCACTAACACTAAAAGTTAGCCGACCTGCAATAATTTCCCTAGCTTTCTTAATATCACGATTTACAAAAAGTCTAACACTTTCGCACTGCTTCATGGTCAAATTAGTACCAGGAAGGACAGTTCCACGCTTGCTCTCAATTTGAAAATCCTCCTCAGCCTCAGACTGCTGCTTCTTTAACACGCTTAAGTTATCCGCTAAAACTTTCAATTCATCATCGATACTTTTTATTTTAGCTAAAATATCATTATACTTATCAGTCGAGTACTTAGTAGCAGCCCCCTTATACTCCGGATTATTTGGATCAAATTTAACATCCTTACCAACATAATCCTCAAAAAGCTTCACATGTGCCTCCTTCTCTGAAATCAAAGCAGCCTTTTGAGCATTCTTCGCCGCAATCTCCTTCTCATAGCTCTCAATAACACCCGAAAGTTCATTCTTTTGAGCAGCTGTATCATTAGTCCCCGCAGGCAACTCCTTCGCAAACGCCACAAAAGACAAATTAGCCGTCAAAAACAAAGCTACCAGAGGAAAAATTATAAACTTTCTAAAACGCATTATTCCCTTTAAATAAGATATTTACAAAGAAATTATATCATATATACTACCATCTACCATAACAAAATCAAATGCAACGCGCACCGATGATCGCCATAGTGGGAAAACCGAATGTAGGGAAATCAACATTATTCAACAGACTGATAGGAAAAAAACACGCAATCATTGCCGAAGAGGCAGGAACAACCCGTGATCGCCTGATTCATGAATTCGAATGTGACGAATACCATACGCTTTTAGTTGATACTGGAGGGCTTGAATATGGGAAAAGAGAAAACATCGAGGAAGACATCCAGTCACAGGCCACTCTTGCAATTACCGATGCTGATTTAATTCTATTTGTAATATCCAGCATTCAAGACCTCGGACCAGACGACTTTGCCGCAGCAGAAATAATCAGAAGGAGCAATAAACCAATCATTCTAGTAGCAAATAAATGCGACAACCCGATTATTGAACAAAACATTCTCAATATCTACGAGCTTGGATTCGGAGAACCAGTAAAAATATCAGCGATTCATAAAGTTGGCCTAGATGTACTAGAAGGAACGATTGGAAAAAAGTTGCATGAATTAAAATTCAAGAAAGGAATAATTAAGAAAAAAAATACCCACACCAATATCTGTATCCTCGGAAAACCAAATGCCGGTAAATCGTCACTGGTAAATGCTTTACTAGGTTCAGAAAAAATCATAGTTTCAGATGTAGCAGGCACAACTCGTGACGCCATCGACACCGAAATCACCTTTAACAATCAGTTATATAACTTAATAGATACAGCCGGACTAAGACGCAGAGGAAAAAGAGAAAGAGGGATCGAGAAATTCAGCGCCATGCGCTGCATAAGCTCAATAGAACGCGCCGACATAGTAGCCCTAACGATAGACGGAAATGTCGGACTAACTAATCAAGACTGCCACATTGCCCAATATGCATTGGAGGCCAAAAAGGGACTAATGATTGTCATTAATAAATCCGATCTCTTCGAACAAGACGAACAAAAAAAGGACAGACTAATCGCCAAAGTTCGCCGAAGGTTTGCATTTGTACCATGGGCACCAGTAGTTTTTACTTCTGCAACAAACAAAAAAAATACTCACAAAATTCTTGAACTCGCAGACGAAATCACAGCAGAGCGTAACAAACGCGTCCCTACAGCAGAGGGAAACAGCTTCTTCCAAAAAGTCACCTACAAACATCTACCAGCAAGTGCCAAAGTGAAAAAACCACGCTTTAGTTATGGGACCCAGGCTGATGTCAATCCACCAACATTCGTATTATTCTTCAGCAATCCAAAAAACCTTCACTTTACATACCCTCGTTACCTCGAAAACAAAATCCGTGAAGAATATGGATTTATCGGAACGGCAATCAACCTAAAAATTAAAAACAAGCACGCCGAAGACGATCCAAAGTAAGCTTTTCATCACGATACATTCTATACCAGCGCCCTCGATATTCACGACGTCGATCGATATTGTGAAATTTTAGCATATGCTCATTAATGACCAAGCTGCCATCATTAACCAAAACCGCTTTCTTCTTAGCTCTAGAAATCTGCCACTTTCTCAAAGCGGTTTCCAAAAAATCCCCCAAAAAACCTCCGAAAATAAATTCAAAAAAAGCAACAACCCAAGGCTTCGAACCAAAAAAAGAATCACCCTTCACGATAAACTCATTCCTCTCAAAAAATCTTCTAATCCATTTATTATGATCCCAAAGCTCATCAACAATCAGATCATCAGCAACAATTGGCACAAGATAACAAAGCCAAAAGCCCAAATAAATATCATTTTTTAGAGCAATAGTAGACAAATCCAAAGCATCATCATCCACAAAAAAACTTAAACAAAAACGCCCAGCAACTTTTTTACCATGCCGCCTAACTCCAAACAATTGCAACAAACAGGTAACTACAGTGCGCACAAAGAAAAGCCTTCCGGATTTTGCCACAATAAATAAATCAATATCACTACCTTCATTCACTGTCCCAAAAGAAAGATTATTGCAAACCGCCACTAAGCGCACAAAAGGCACCAATCTCAAAAGTGGTTTCACACGTTGCACTTTTAGCCATAACTCATTTTCTACTTTTCCCATAAATAAAGTATACTACATAACAATGGAACATATAAAAGAACTCAACAAATTAGTCAAGAACGCCCCACATGCGCCCGGGGTCTATAAAATGCTCGATCAAGAGGGGAGAGTAATATATATCGGTAAGGCCAAAGACCTAAGAAGTCGCCTTACTCAGTATTTTCGCAAAAATTATCAACATTCAACAAGAACCAGAAAACTTGTAGAAAAAATGCGCGACATTAATTTTATAACCGTAGACAGTGAGTTGGAAGCAATGATTCTTGAAACCAACATGATCAAACAATTCCAACCAAAATACAACGTCATCATGAAAGATGACAAAAGTTATGTATATATAAAAATCACCAACGAAGCCTTTCCCCAAATCAAAATTGTGCGCCAAATAGAAAACGACAACGCCAAATACATAGGGCCAAAAACAGCATCACATAAAGTCAAAGCAACATTAAAAGTGCTCAAAAAAATTTTTCCATTTCGTCACTGTGGCCTCGGCATAGAATTAAAGAAAGAAAACCCTCCAATTGATGGAAAAATAAAACATGACGTAATAGTGACTCGCAAAGTTATTAAATACCCCTGCCTAGACTACTACATCAAGCGCTGCATCGCTCCATGCATCGGAGCATGCAATATCAAACAATATCAAGAAATCATCAAAAATGTAGAGGATTTCCTAGAAGGAAAACCAGACAACATCCTCAAAAACCTCAAACAGGAAATGAAAGACCAGGCAGACCAAAAAAACTTTGAAAAGGCTGCCAAGACCAGAGACAAAATACTAAAAATAGAATCAATTCTTGAAAAACAAAAGGTTGCCTCAGTCGAACAAAACTCCAGCGACATCATCAACTACTGCGTCACCCACAACCATGCCTATCTTAATCTCTTCCAAATCAGAAATGGCCAACTAATTGGCCAAGAAAACTTCACTTTAAAAGCTGAATCATCAGAAGACAACCAAGAAGACCAAGAGATCCTTGAAGGGTTTTTAAAACAATACTATGAGCTGACGCATGACATTCCTGAGGAAATCTTAATCCCTCACGAAATAGAATCAAAAAAACAGTTGGAAGAAATTCTCTCCGAGAAAAGAAGAAAAAAATGCAAAATCAAAATCCCTAAAGCTGGAGACAAAAACAAACTGCTAGAAATGAGTCTCAACAACGCCAAAATATTTGCTGACCGCTCAAAACCTTCCTGGCAACAAGAGAGCGAGCTCACCATCAACGCCACAAAAGAGCTCGCCAAAATCCTCAAACTAAAGGAGGCTCCCAAGCGTATTGAATGCTACGACATCTCACACCTAAGCGGCACTGAAACAGTTGGCTCAATGGTTGTATTCGAAAAAGGTGCCCCCAAAAACGACATGTACCGAAAATTTAGATTAAAGACCGTCCAAAACAAACCTGATGACTTTAAATCAATGGAAGAAGTCTTAACAAGGCGCTTCAGCAAAATAGCCCTATCTATCAAGCACCAAGACTACATTTTTAAAAAATCTCGCAAAGAAGACAAAGAATTTATCGAAAAAAATACCCCCTTAAAAACAGATGAAAAAGGCTACCAATTCTACATTTTAGAAAAAGACAAAAAGGCAGCAGCTACAATTGCAATCAAAGAACACAATCCAAAAATGGCAGAACTCAACGGACTCTACGTAGGAAAGAAAGAAAGAGGAAGTAAAATTGGGTACAAACTAATTAGAAGCGCCATTGAAAAAACAAAAAGCAAACGCGTCTATATAATTTGCAAACCAGAACTCAAAGAATATTATCTCTTAATTGGTTTTGAGGAAATCAAAAAAAATCCTGAAGAAATCAAGGAACGCTATAAGGAATTAAGCAAGAAAGGGCCGCGCACAGTTTTAGTTTACGACAAACTAAAACACAAACCAGACAAGTCATTTGAAAGGATACCAGACCTAGTTATCATAGACGGAGGCAAGGGGCAGTTATCGTCCGCTGACAAAATATTCAAACAATTTGATCTTAAAATTCCCCACATTTCACTCGCCAAAAGACTGGAAGAAATTTTTATACCAGGCCAAAAAGATTCAATTATCCTACCAAAAAACAATGAAGGGCTAAAATTACTCCAACGTGCCAGAGACGAAGCCCACCGTTTTGCCATTAGTTATAATAGGCAACTCAGAGGCAAAAAATTGTCAAACAAATAGAAAAATTGTAAACTAAAGCAGAATTCTCATTCCTAACAAATTCAATATGAAGAAATACTTCTCTTTTGCTGCAATCACAGCGCTATTTTTGACAATAATTCCAACAGCAAGCGCGACAACAATAAAATACCAAGACACGGTAAATAGTACAGTACTTTTAGAAGTTCAAGATTCACAAGGAGATTTATACTTTGGCAGTGGAATAATAATGAGTAGTGATGCCTTGATCTTAACAGCTGCCCACGTGGTTATTGACCAACACACAAATCAGCCAATTGAATATATCAACATTTGCACAATCAAATCAGAATACGAAAACCCAAACTGCCAATACTCAGGACGAGTTTACGCCTACGACATTGAGCTAGATTTAGCTATCGTTTCACTAGCATATGCCCTCGATAATGATCTACAAGAAGCAGGGGACTACATTAATATAGAAACAGCCCAAGCTCAAAAACTACCTTACACAGATTTTGCAGACGAACTCCCAGGCCTTGGAGACAGTCTCCTAATTTTAGGATACCCAGAATCAACCCAAACCTCGACAATTACACTTACAAAAGGTGCAATCAGCGGATTTATCCCCGTAGATGATGTTATTTGGGCTTACACAACAGATGCCACAATAAACCCAGGAAACTCAGGAGGCCCTGCATACAACCAAGATGAACGCCTAGTGGGAGTAGTCACAGCAGTAACAACCGGAGGAACAGGAGGAAATTATGGATACATAATTTCAACAGACCTAATATATCTCTGGTTCCAAGAGCTCGTAGACAGTGGCGCCCTAAATGACACATTCGTAGCCCAAGTATTTTCTAACGACTACCTTCAGGGTAAAGAAGACCTAAATTACAAAAATTCAGAGGTTTTCACAGACGTAACATTCAGCACAAAGAATGCCACAGCAATTGCCTACCTAAAAGAAAATAAGATAATTGGTGGGTATCCTGATGGCAGCTTTAAACCCCTAAAAAACCTCAATCGAGCCGAGCTTATGAAAATTTTAGTAGAAGGTGCCGGCTACACCCCAGACGCCAACCAATATAAAAATTGTTTCCCTGACGTTAAAGAAGACTGGTACGCAAAATATGTTTGTTTCGCCAAAGAAAAAAACTGGGTGACAGGCTATAAAGACGGTAAATTCAAACCGACAAACAATGTAAATAAAGCTGAAGCAATAAAAATGCTCCTGGAAACTTTTGCCATTGCCACAGGCACACCATCACGAGATCCATACATAGATGTCAAAACAACAGACTGGTTTGGAAAATACATCAATGCTGCCAAAAACCTAGGATTTCTAGAAGAGGCCAGCAACTACTACCATCCAGAAGACCCGATGTCACGTGGCACAGTCAGTCAAAATATTTACAGACTACTATTACACAAAAACAACCTCTAAAACAAGACAACTTCAGCATCCTTTAGGGCCTTTCTCATCCATTCATCGATAGGGAGGTCCTTTTCGTATTCCCTCACATCCTGCACTCTAGCAGCAAGTTCAGGACTCCTTGGCGAAAACATACTACAAGAATCCTTGCACGGTAATTTTGAAATATCAAACGTCCCAATTTTTTCAGCAATTTCAATAATCTCCTCTTTATCCATTCCAATCAAAGGTTGATACACGGGAATACTAATCGCATCATTGATTGCAAAAAGATTTTCTGCAGTCTGAGAAGCAACCTGGCCAAAACTATCACCAGTAACAAGGCCCTTAGCCTTCTCTCTAAAAGAAACCTCCTGAGCAATTCGCAACATCATTCGTCGATACATAATCGTGCGAATTTTCCCGGGAATGTCCAAATTAGTAGCAATCGCTTTTTGAATATCCCCAAAAGGTACAACATACAATTTTGAATCAAATTGAAAGTCACACAGAATTTCAGCCAACTCCTTTGCCTGCTCCATTTCAGATTTATCAGTATAAGGATAAGCATGAAAATTAATCAAAATCACCCTAGCACCACGCCTCATCATCATATAAGAAGCAACTGGTGAATCAATCCCAGACAACAAAAGAGAGACTAGTCTCCCCTGACTATTAGGCGACAAGCCACCAGCACCCTCATATGTTTTAAAGGAAAAGTACCCCTTTTGATTAAAGAATTCCAAATCAATCGTAAAATCAGGATCTTTCATTCTAACAGGCAGCTCAAAGCCAGAACGCAAAACCATTGCCCCAATTTCCCGTGCCGCTTCAAAAGATTTAAAAGGCAAAGTCATAGACCTCTTAACTTGAACCTTGAAATTCCTAGGCATTACATCAAATTCAGGCATATTCTCAATAATCTTCTCTCCCAACTTATCCAACTCAATCCCTCCAACAAAAACAAACTTAAAATTTTTCACTCCAGGAACCCTAGCTAAAAGCTCCGCATACTCAGATTCTACAAAGCCTTCTGGCAATTTAACCAAAAAACGTCGCAAACAATGAGCCACCCTAAAAGTAGAACGAAAGCGCTTCTCTAGACGAACCTTAAGGAATTTCCTCAGCTTTTCAATAAAATAAGGCGCATTCCCACGCTTTAAACCAATTTCTCCGTAATGTATAATTAAATATCTATCCATAACAAAGCAACTTATAACACATTTTCGCCACCAAGAAAACATGATACAATCCCTCAGCATGAAAAACACACTACCAAAATTAATGGGCGTCCTAAACGCAACCCCCGATTCCTTCAGCGATGGGGGACAATTCAACAAAATTGAAGACGCACTAAAACAAATTGATAAACTTCAAAAAGATGGTGCAGATATCATCGACATTGGCGGAGAATCAACTGGGCCAAATTCAAAAGACATCACACTCGAAGAAGAATTAAATCGCGTTATCCCAATTATTGTAGCTGCCCGCAAAATAACAGACCTCCCAATTTCAATCGACACCAACAAAGCAGCAGTTGCAGATCAGGCAATCAAAGCCGGCGCCACAATGATCAACGACGTCACAGCCCTCCGCAACGACCCCAAAATGGCCTCAGTTGCCGCTACTCACAATTGCCCAATAATCCTCATGTACTCCAAAGACAACACCCCTCGAACCACCATAGAGGCCAAAGAGTACGACAACATAATCCAAACACTTGAAGATTTCTTCACTGAAACAATCAAAACTGCAAAGTCAGCTGGAATCAAATCAGAAAACATCATAATCGATCCAGGGATGGGTCAATTCATCAGCTCAATTCCGCGTTACAGTTTTGAAATAATAGCTCGTCTAAACGAGTTAAAAAAAAGAAGCCGCCAAATAGCGATTGGGATTTCACGCAAATCATTCCTTGGCGGCCCAATCCAAACCCGCGACGAAACCGGAAAAACAGCTAGTGCTATTGCATATTTAAACGGAGCAAGTATAATACGTACTCACGATGTTGGGGGACTAAAACAATTTTTAATTAACTTAAACAACTAAAATGCCAAACATGGAATTAAGCTGCGTTTTTCATTTTGCAGCGTCACACTTTCTCACAAAATATCACGGTAAATGTGAAAACCTTCATGGCCACAATTACAAAATTATAGTTACTATCCAAGGACCAGTACAAGAAGACGGCATGGTTTTAGATTTCAAACTTCTCAAAAACAAAGTAAACGAGAAAGTAATCGACATTCTAGACCACACACATCTAAACGACACCCTCGACAATCCATCCGCCGAAAATCTAGCAGTATGGATCTGGGCTCAAATCAAGGACGAATTACCACTGAAAAAAATAGCAATTTACGAAACAGATGATTACTACTGCGAATATGACGGAAATTAATACAGCCTATCTAGGTCTCGGCTCCAACTTAGGAGATAGAAAACAAAATCTCGAAATCTCCATTACTGAAATCGAGGAATTCGCCATCGTCACAAAGAAATCCAAAATCCACGAAACCAAACCAGTAGGATACAAAGATCAGAATGACTTCCTCAACATGGCGATCGCTATTACCACTAAACTAACCCCACTGGAATTAATTTTCCGCCTTCAAGAAATCGAACACAAAATGGGCAGAGTCCGCGAAATAGAAAACGGTCCACGCATAATTGACATCGACATCCTCCTCTACGAAGGGAAAATTATCAACCAACCAAATCTCAAAATCCCACATCCAAGAATGCACGAAAGAGATTTCGTGCTCACCCCACTCAATGAAATAGCCCCAAACGCCATTCACCCAAAATTAAAGCAAACAATCAACAAATTACATGAATCACCAAAAAATCGAACAATTAGTTAAAGAACTTCTCAAAGAATTGGGCGAAGACCCCAATAGAGAAGGACTGAAAGAAACACCTCGACGTATCGCCAAATCTTACGAAAGACTTTTCGGTGGCTACAAAATCGACCCCCAAGATTTCCACACAGAATTCGACGGCGAAGACTATGACGAAATGATCATCTGTAAAGATATTGACTTCTATTCAAATTGCGAACACCACATGCAACCATTTTTCGGAAAAGTATCAATAGGCTACATCCCAAACAAAAAAATCATTGGTCTTTCAAAACTACCACGAATAGTAGAAACATTTTCACGCCGACTACAAAATCAAGAACGGCTAACAATGCAAATTGCCCAAACTCTCGAAAAACTTTTAAAACCAAAAGGTGTCGGAGTAGTGATAGAGGCCAAGCATCTTTGCGTAATGGCCCGTGGCGTCGAAAAACAAAATGCCACGATGACTACATCATCATTCCGCGGACTCTTTAAAAAGAATGCCAAAACCCGCGACGAATTCCTTAAGCTAATGCGATGATCCTGCTCATAGATAACTATGACTCATTCACATACAATCTATCTCAACTGATTGAATCGTTAGGCAAAAAAGTAAAAGTAGTCGCCCACAACAAGATCACACTCAAGGAAATCGAAAAACTAAACCCTCAAAAAATCGTAATATCTCCAGGACCAAAACGTCCAGAAAATAGCGGCATTTCCAATAAAGTAATCAAGAAGTTCTATAAAAAAATCCCTATACTTGGAGTCTGCCTAGGGCACGAATGCATAGGCCAAGTTTTTGGATCAAAAATAATTCATGCCAAAAACATCCTCCATGGCAAAACATCACCTGTTTACCACAGTGAAGACAAACTATTTAAAAACATCAAAAATCCATTCAAGGCAGCCCGCTATCACTCACTAATACTCAATAAGGTTCCAAAGGATTTCACCTTAACTGCCTGGACCAAGGATGACGAGATAATGGCAATATCGCACAACAAATACCCGCTAGTTGGAATCCAATTCCACCCCGAGTCATTCCTTACAGAGCAAGGTGAAAAGTTAATGCATAACTTCCTATATGAACTCTAAAGATTTTTTCAAAAAAATCAGTTCACAAGAAAAGAACGCCTGCTTTTTATATAGCAAAACCAAATCAGTCATCGCCATCAACCCAGTCGCCACTTACAAAGGTGACAATCTGTTGGAATTCAAAAAATTCCAAAAAAAGCACTCCAAAAAACTCCTAATTGGATACTTTTCCTATGACCTAGCCTATCAAATTCACAACATCAAAGCCCACACCAAAGATGATCTAAAACTACCTAAAATCCTTTTTTACGCCTTCGACAAATGGTTGGAATTTCAAAATGGAAAAGCTGATTTAAAGAATTTCGACAAAAATATCTATCAAAAAATTTCAAATAGACCACAAAAAAAATCCACTCCCTACAAAACAGCAAAAAACTTCACTCCAACAATCAAACGCAAAGATTACGACAATGCCTACCAAAAAATTGAAAACTACATCAAAGAAGGGGACATCTACCAAATAAATCTTACTCACCGACTAGAGGCTCAATCCGACATCAACTCAAGAGATCTATTCCTCAAAATCCTAGAAAAAAATGATGTTGATTTCCCAGTCTACATTGAAGATGAAGACTTTCAGATCTTAAGTGCCTCACCCGAACGTTTCATCAAAATTCATGGCACCACTATCGAGACATGCCCTATAAAAGGCACCCGGCCACGAGGAAAAACAAAAACAGAGGACCAAAAATTCCAAAAGCAACTAATTGAAAGTGAAAAAGAAGCAGCCGAACTCAACATGATTACAGACCTACTAAGAAATGACATCGGTAAAATTTCAAAGACAGCAACAGTCAAAGTCCAAGGACATCGACTCCTAAGCAAATGCCCAACGGTTTGGCACACATACAGCAGAATCACCGGAGAAATCAAAACAACACCCGTTGAAGCCCTAATAAGCATGCTACCTGGGGGATCAATCACGGGTTGCCCCAAAAAGCGTGCCATCGAAATCATTGACGAACTAGAATCCCACTCCAGAGGTATCTACACCGGAAATATTGGTTACATCAGCCCAAACGGAGATCTAGATTTTAATATCGCAATCAGGACAGTAATTAAAAAAAATGATAAACTATATCTACAAGTCGGTGGGGGAAGCGTTTTAGATTCAACAAGTAAATCTGAATATAAAGAAACCCTCGACAAAGCCGCTTCATTTATGGACATCCTATGACCACATTAGTAAACAATAAATTCGTAAAAGAATTAAAAGTTAAAGCTGACTCACCGCTTATCCGCGGTTTTGGCATTTTCGAAACACTACGTACCCATAACGGCAAATTATTCAAAAGCAAAGCACACATAAACCGGCTTTTTAGCTCTGCAAAACAAATAAACATAGAAATTAAATACAATAAAAAAGAGATCAGCGAAATGCTCGAAAAAGTTATCAAAAAAGCCAAATATAAAAATCAACGATTAAAAATAATCGCAATCCCAAACCAACTAATCATTAGCTCAACAAAACAAATTGATGATCCAAAAATATACCAAGGAGTTTCTGTAATGAGCACAAAAGCAAAGAGGGAATTACCAGAGCTTAAATCAATATCATATTTAACTTCCTATCTGAGTCACGAACAAGCCGTCAAAAAAGGTTATTTTGATGCACTTTTGACTGATGAAAATCAAGAAATCTACGAATGCGCCTACGCCAACCTATTTTGGTTCGAAAATAACACCCTATACACCCGAAAAGGGCAAATCCTACCAGGCATCACCCGCCAAACCATTCTCAAAATCTCACCATTCAAAATAAAATTCAAAACAATCACCCTAAAGGATCTAAAAAAGGCCGATGAAGTTTTTTTTGACCTCAAGCATCAAGGGAATAGTCCCCATCACCAAAATAGACAAAACAAAAATCGGCTCAAAAAAACCAGGCCCGAATACAATTAAGCTGATCCAAAAACTAAGCAACACGATCAACAAGTAAATCTTCAATATCCCCAGTAGAATCAGCACCCAATTCTAAATGAGCATGCAAAGCTTTCGCCACTTCAACCTGCGTAAATTTTTTTAAACCATCAACAGTCCTTGCTGCCCAATAACCAGGAGAAAATGGCACTAAATCAGCCCCCGCACAACGCAACCCATAATCTGAATGAATACTTTTACCGTCCCGAGGATGAAAATTACTTACCATCCAATCATGAAAATCTAAAAGAAACCCCAAATCAGAAGGAAGATCCTCAAGCCTAGCGCCTCGCTCAATCATAAAATCCTGTGCTGACTTAGCACGTGCAATATCATTATCAGAAACCTCTCTTATTGAACCATCCGCAGCAATTGCTACAGAGTACCCCAAACCAACTCCAGTAATTTCATCACCCCCATCACGCAAATTTAGTCCACTCATAGTGATTCAATACCAAATAAGTACCCAAGCATAGCAAGTGCAACAACCCAAATCAAGGCCCCAGAAGTTGTATAAATTATAAATGGTGCAATTTTCATCTTAGAAAAACCAGCAGGAAGAGAAATAAGTTGCCTCACAACAGGAACAAGTCTCCCAACAAAAGTAGAAATGCCACCATACTTCAAAAACCAAGACTCCGATTTTTCCACCTTGGCTCTACTTAATAAGAACCATTTGGCATAGCGACTCTCAACCAGATTCATCACCAAGGGACGCCCCAACCACATCGCCAAAAAATAATTAATAAGTGCCCCAACCAAACTCCCCAAAACCCCAAAAAAAACAACCAAATAAATATTCATCACACCATGAGCAGCTGCCAAAGCAGCGGGCAAAATCACAGCTTCAGAAGGAAAAGGCACAAAAGAGCTCTCTACAACCATCAGTAAAAAAATCCCCAAATATCCCAAACTTGAAGCAAAGCCAACCAAAAAATCAACAAACTCCATCATTATACCAATTCTTTAATATCATGATCTGGCAAATACAAAATCCCCAAACCAATCAAAATTGAAACGACACTACTCAATAAAGGATCATTCGGGAAAACATACATATCAATCAAATTCCAAACCCCTCGCCACACAAAAACAACAGCTACAACGACAATAAGCACTCCAAAAAAACCTTTCCTAAGCTTTAAAGAATAAGTTTTTTTTGTATTCATAGTATAAAATTAATTGGTGCCCAGAGAGGGAATCGAACCCTCACTCACTTGCATGAACGAGATTTTGAGTCTCGCGCGTCTACCAATTCCGCCATCTGGGCAAAACACTAAATAAAATTAGCAAAGAATCCGCCAGAAGGAAAGTAAAACTTCATTGATTAATACGCCAAAACTTGCTAACAATACAATACTAACTAAACATATATAACATGTTTTGCGACGAATTAAACATTAAAGTAATAGCCGGAAAGGGTGGAGACGGGTGCTCCAGCTTTCGGCGCGAAAAATTTGTCCCTAAAGGAGGACCAGATGGTGGAGATGGTGGAAGAGGCGGAGATCTAATTATAAAGGTAAATCCGCACCTCAATACACTAGGGCATTTAGCAAACAAAAAAATCTACAAGGCTCCAAAAGGAGTCAATGGAAGAAGAAAAAACCAATTCGGCGCAAATGGCAACGATCTGGAAGTAGAAGTTCCACCAGGAACAATAATATTCAACGCAGACAAATCCGAAATGTTAGCCGACCTTAATAAAGTAGGTGAACAAGTGATGATAGTACAAGGAGGTAAAGGGGGACTGGGAAATGCAAGATTTGCCAGCTCAACCCACCAAGCCCCTCGTTTTGCAGAAAACGGAGAACCCGGGGAAGAAAGAGACATTGTACTCGAATTAAAACTCGTAGCCGATCTGGGGATCATCGGTCTACCATCAGCAGGAAAATCAACATTAATCTCCGTTATCAGCAATGCCCGCCCAAAAATTGCCGCTTACCATTTTACAACTCTAATTCCCAACCTAGGAGTAGTTAGTATGGCAAAATTCGGAGGTAGTGCTAATGACACTTTCGTAGTTGCCGACATCCCAGGACTTATAGAGGGTGCCAGTGAAGGCAAAGGCCTTGGACACCAGTTTCTCAAACATGTTAGCCGTACAAAACTACACGTCCACCTCATCGACATCTCACAACCAAATATTAAGGAGGACTACACAACAATTCGTAACGAACTTAAGGAATTCAACAAAGAGGTTGCCAAAAAACCAGAAATCATCGTTCTCAATAAAATAGATATGCTACAAGAAGATGAAATTAAGGAAAAAATTAAAGAGATAAAGACAGTAGCAAAAAAAGCCAAAATTTTCACAATTTCAGCAATCACGCACGAAAATCTTAAAACATTAATCTTTGAGATAGTAAAAAGACTCCAAGAAATCAAAGAATCCGAAAAAGTAGTCAAAAAAGTTTATAAAAAAGATGTCCCAGTGATGCAACCACACCTTACAATCGAAAAGTTCAGGATCCAAACGCTAATCAAAAATAAAGACTGTACAATTTTCCCAATAACCGGAAAACGTATTGAGCAGCTAGCTGTAATGACTGACACCAACGCCCTGAAGGGCTTGAAAGAGTTTACCACTTCATGGACCGAATGGGCATCCAAAAAGCAATTGAAAAGGCTGGAGCAAAATTTGGTGATATAATCCTAATAGGAGAAACAAAAATCCCATACCGCAAATAAAATGAAAATTTTTGTAGGGCTAGGAAACATAGGAGACAAATACGTTAAAACCCGCCACAACGCAGGCTTTATAGTTTTGGATAATTTAGCAAAAGAGCTAGAAGAAAACGAAGGACTACAAATAAGTTGGAAAGAGGAGCCAAGACTAAAGGCAATAACGGCCAAAATTCCATACAAAGATCAGATTTTACTACTAGTGAAGCCCACCACGCTAATGAATCTCTCGGGACAATCAGTTAGCGCAATTCTCAACTTCTTTAAAGAACCAATAGAAAACTTAGTGGTTATTTATGATGATATAGATCTACCACTAGGAAAAGTTCGAGTTCGAGAAAATGGCTCAGCCGGAACGCATAACGGTATGAAATCAATAATTGCAGACATAGGCAGTCAAGAGTTCAAGAGAATCCGAATAGGAATCGAAAGTCGAGGGGAGCACAGCCCAGAACACCAAGACCTACATAGTTTTGTCCTCACAAATTTCAATGAAAACGAAATTCCTGAGCTCAAGGAAGGCGTGATAGCAGCAATAGACGCTATAAAAACCTCAATAAAGCAAAATTAAGCTTGACCAAAGACAGTTTTTTCCATATATTTCACAGGCACTTTTTAAGAATACAATATGTTCGCAATAATCGAAACAGGTGGAAAGCAATATCAAGTCGCTAAAGGCGATACACTTGAGGTAGAAAAGCTTGAAACCGAAGAAGGTAAATCAGTAAAACTAGACCAAGTCCTACTAGTAAGCGACAACACAGGCACAACAGTTGGAGCCCCAACTGTAAAAGGAGCCTACGTTGAAGTTAAAGTGGTTAATCACAAGAGAGGTGATAAGATCAGGGTATTTAAGATGAAAGCTAAAAAAAGATACCAAAAAACTCAAGGTCACAGACAATCTCTAACAACAATCGAGATTACTGACATTAAATTAAGTGGTGGTGCTAAAAAGGAAGCTCCTGCCAAGAAAGCAGAAGCCAAAAAAGAAGCTCCAACCAAAAAAGTAGAGGTCAAAAAAGAAGCTTAAATCGCTTCAATAATTTGTTTCAAATCCGAAGGAAGGTCCGACTTAAAATCGACCTTCTTTTTTGTTGTAGGTGAAATAAAGCTCAAACTAAAGGCATGCAAAAATTGTCTTCCAAGACCAAATTCCTCCTTAAATTTTCGATTAAATCCAACCTTACCATAGACAGTATCCATTACCACAGGATACCCAATCGCCGCCATATGAACACGGATTTGATGAGTACGCCCAGTCTTTAAATCCACTTCAATCAAAGATGTAGCCCCAAACTCCTCAATAACCTTATAAGCAGTCACAGCCTTCTTAGAGGCCTTGTTAGACATAACAGTCATCTTCTTCCTGCTAGTCTCATCTCTGACAATAGGGGAATCAATAATGCCCTCAGGATGCTCAGGCCTCCCAACCACTAACGCCAAATAGCCTTTTTTAATTTTCCTAGCCTTGAATATTTCAACAAAATATTCATAAGTCTTTAAATTCTTAGCAACAATAAGTAGGCCAGAAGTATCCTTATCCAATCGATGGACAATCCCAGGACGCACACTATCCCCAAACTCCGGCTTAATCTTATCCAACAACGCATTGACCACAGTCCCGGATCGATGCCCGGTATCAGAAGGGTGCACCACCATTCCGTATGGTTTATTAATAATCAAGAAATTCCCGTCTTCAAAAACAACATCAAGACTAAGATCCTCAGCCTTCAGAGTAAAATCCTCAGCAGCAGCCTCCTTAACATTAATTTTCTCACTACCATTAAGCTTAAAACTAGCAGCAACTTTCTCACCATCAACCAAAACATCACCATTTTTGATCATCTTTTGAATCTTGGTGCGACTTAACTCACTATATTTTTCAGACAAATGCTTATCTAATCTCATAGAAAGAACCTACAGTTTTTTGTTCAGCAATTCAACACCTCTCCATGCAGCATCAAAAATAAACCTATGCATCTGTGCTATCTCCTTGGATTCGATCACAACCCCATATTCACCACCTTTTTCCAGACAAATTATCGCCACCTTATCATCATAAATATTCATTTCATTAGAAAACATCCCCCAATTGGCCTCCTCAGGATGATAAAGCACAGTAGTCATCCCATCAGACATATTATAATTACTATCAAAAAACTCCCGAACATCTAGAAGATCAGGAGTCATAGCCCTAAGCGGGATTTTTTTATTCTTAATGCGGCAATCCTTATACTCAATCAAAAAGTCCCCAAGGCCACATTCAAACCATTTATGAATGGCTAAATAAGCCCTAAATTCACCCTTAGTAGTCAAAGCATCGTACATAGCCTCCTTAACACCATCAATCCCATCAAAATACTTCACCACAGGCCTAGAAAAAGAACACTGCTCAATCAAACATCTAAACTTAGGAATATCGGTCAAAATAGACTCCCTATAATAATCAAACGTCTTACATTTACGATCAACATAGCCAACCAAAGAATTAGGATCATTAGGAGAGAAAATACAAACATTATTATTCATACATGAAGAAACAACACCCTTTTGCCTTAAAGATTTCAATACTGAATAAGCAGTTGTGCGATTTAAGCCACTCAACTTAGCGATCACACTTACCGCCTGAGGCCCCACCTTAAGCAGCTCAAGATAGACCAACGCCTCATTATCTGTGAAACCTATTTGACACAGCTTTTCCTTAAACATATTAAATAAACGTAATCAATAAGCGAAGCAAGGTATATTAATAACAACCTTTCTAAATAAAGTCAATACCAACTGACCAAAGGTGTTGACGATATCAGAACAACACAACATGGTTGCCTTTTTAAAGCCATTCTGTTAATTTTAAAAAAAGTAACCCACGGTATATGTCAGATCAAATAAAAACACTTCTAGATAGGGGAACATCTGAAGTAATAGTGCGCAAAGAGCTAGAAGATAAATTAAAATCAGGTAAAAAATTACGAGTAAAGCTTGGAATAGATCCATCTGGAGCGGATTTGCACATTGGCCACATGGTCGTAATAAAAAAACTAAAACAGTTTCAAGAAGCAGGACACCACATCATTCTACTATTTGGAAACTTTACAGGTCAGATAGGGGACCCATCAGACAAGCTCGATTCTAGAAAACCAAAAACCCAAGAAGAACTTGAGAAAAATGCTAATAAATATCTAGAACAAGCAGGAAAAGTCCTAGACACCAAAAATGTTGAAGTCGCTTGGAATGCCGACTGGCTAGGCAAATTAACGTTTGCTGACGTAGTTCAATTATCCCAAATTTTCACAGTACATCAAATGCTAGAACGTGATATGTACCAAGAAAGGATCAAAAAAAGCCACCCCATATACATGCACGAATTTCTCTACCCACTAATGCAGGGGTATGATTCAGTAGTACTAAAAGCCGATCTCGAACTAGGAGGAACAGACCAAACATTCAACCTGCTCGCCGGTCGTCCAATTCAAAAGGCTTACGGACAAGAACCACAACACGTTCTCACAGTGCCACTACTAATCGGAACAGATGGCAAGGACAAAATGGGCAAGAGCCTTAATAACTACATAGGAGTAAATGAAAAACCTAAGGACATGTACGGAAAAACCATGTCCATAACAGACGAACTAATTATTCCATATTTTGAATTGGCAACAGACGTCAGCCTGGAAGAAATTGAAGAAATCAAAAAGTCACTAGCAGACGGAGAAAACCCAAAAAACTTAAAAATGCGACTAGCAAGAGAAATAGTCACACTTTACCACGACAAAGACGCCGCTATTCAGGCAGAAAAAGATTTTCAGGAGGTATTCAAAAATAAAGGCATCCCAGATGATATAAAATTAGTGGAATTACCAGAAAAATCTTACAGCATAATAAACTTATTAGCCGATAACGGACTAGCTAGTTCAAACAGTGAAGCTCGCCGCCTAATCGAAGGTGGGGGAGCAAAGATTAATGGCCAAAAAGTAGAAACTATAGATGCAGAAATCGACATTAGCAAAGAAACATTGATCCAAGCAGGTAAAAGAAAATTTCTAAAAGTTATCGCTAAGTAGAATGCTCCAAAAAAGATTAGATCTAGTTTTAAGCACAACTAAAAAGCATCTTGGCAAACTCGAGCAATTAGGAGTAAAAACGATCGAAGATTTTTTGCTCTATTTCCCACGCACCTACAACGACACAACCACATTCACTCCCATTTCTGAACTCACAACCGACGAAGTCCACACAATCAAGGGCCGACTCACAAGCTTATTTAACGTCAGTACAAAGTTCGGCAAAAAAATTACTCGCGCTATATTCAGTGATCACTCCGGGGCAATCGAAGTAGTCTGGTTCAACCAACCACACCTAGTCAGAATGCTCCCGCGAGAATCAGACATCATCCTTAGCGGACGTCTAAAATTCTCATTCAACAAGCTTTCACTTCAAAATCCCTCATATGAACTCCTAAGTCGCAATCAGGAGCAGGTACACAGTGGCAGAATAGTTCCCGTATACCATGAAACCGAAGGAATAACCTCAAAGTGGCTTAGAGAAAAAATAAAGCCCCTAATCGACGAATGGTGCAACAGCTTTAGTGAATACATGCCCACGGAAATCCTCGAAGAACAAAACCTCATTGATCTCCCAACTGCAATTCGTGAAATCCATTTTCCAACAGACGACAAATCACTAGAAAAGGCCCGAGCACGTCTGGCCTTTGACGAGCTATTCATACTCCAACTTCGTGCTCTCCAAAAAAAGTGGCATTGGCAAAATATTTCAGAACACGAAAGTAAAAACATCGAAGACAAAACAGAGGAAATCCAAAAATGTATAGATTCATTACCATTCAAATTAACCAATGCCCAAACTCGCACACTACAAGAAGTAATGGGGGACCTTAAAAAACCATTCCCTATGAGCAGACTAATTCAAGGTGATGTAGGTTCAGGAAAAACTATTGTCGCCGCCCTAAGTGCACTCAATACAACAAAAAACGGATATCAAGTAGCGATAATGGCTCCTACAGAAATCTTGGCAAAACAGCACTATTCTACTCTTATTAAGGTACTAAGAGAATTTGGCCTAAACATTCAATTCATAGCCGGAAGCACAACAGCAAAGCAAAAAACAGAAGTGATCCGCCAAATGAAAACCGGAACAGTCGACATCGTCATTGGCACACACGCCCTAATCCAAGACAAAATTGGCTTCAAAAACCTCGGACTCGCAATAATTGATGAACAGCACCGCTTTGGAGTAAAACAGCGCAACATTTTAAAAAGTTTCGGCTCACCTCATCTCCTAAACATGACAGCCACTCCAATCCCACGAACCCTAGCAATCACTCTTTACGGCGACCAAGACCTCTCAATTATCGACGAAATGCCAGCAGGACGACAAGAAATTACCACGCGCCTAGTTTCCGAAGCCAAACGTATCCAAGCCTATCGTTGGATAGAAGACCAAATCAATAAGGGCAGGCAAGCCTTCATAATTTGTCCACTCATAGATGAATCAGACACACTCGAACTCAAATCAGTGACCCAAGAATACTCCCACCTTAAAGAACACATTTTCCCTCAAATGGAGATAGGCCTATTACACGGTAAACTCAAACAGGAAGAAAAAGACAAAATAATGGAAAAATTCAAAGAAAATAAGATAAAAATTCTTGTTTCCACCTCAGTAATAGAAGTAGGAATAGACATTCCCAACGCTTCAATCATGATGATCGAAGGCGCAGAACGATTTGGCCTCTCCCAGCTACACCAATTCCGCGGACGTGTCGGCAGGGGAGAGCACAAGTCATACTGCTTCCTCTTCACAAGCTCCTTATCAGAAGACGGCCAAAAACGCATAAAATCCATGGAGCAACATTCCAGCGGTTTCAAATTAGCAGAAATAGATTTAGAGCTCAGGGGACCAGGAGAAGTCTACGGAGTCAAACAATCCGGAATCCCAGATTTAAAGATGGCTAGCTTGACAGATTCCGTAACTATTGAAAAAGCAAGGAAGAGCGCGCAGGCATTAATCAATAAAGACCCATTACTAAAAAACTATCCAAAACTTTTAGCAAAATTCAGCGAAAGGGAAGAAATCTATATCCATGACTAAAATCCATCAAAAACTCCAAAAAGACTCTAAAGATATAAACCATAGACGACCCAATATTCAACTTTTTTCTTAAAACGCCTTAAATCGCAAGTTTTAAGGGCATGGCTTAGAATAGAGCAAAACAAGAACCAAGACGCTGAAAAAACCTCCGACAGTAGCTTAATTAAAAATCAACAAAGTACACTAAAAAAGCAGTGAAACAGAAGACAACAAACAACTTTAGCAAAGTGCTCTACCACACTCGTTCACTCCTTTTTCTTTGCACAAGATACATTGTACAAACTAAGCATACATTGTAAAAAATAGCCAACAACCAGAATTCAGCCAACTACTACTCCCCAACCACACCATTAAACATTTCCATACTCTCCCTAAGCTGCTCCGAACACTTTAATGCAGCCGCCTGGCAAACATAAAAAGGCCCACCCCTATCTCCTTCACAGGCAACAACCGCCTCGCGGCATTGAACTAATGCCTTTACGGAACCTATACGCTCAGCAACAGCAATATTATTCATATTAACCTTATCGAGGACAGCTGCAGCAGTAGACTTTGTCTTTTCAATAATATAAGACTGACGAATACTCAAAGCAGAAAGAGCAACAACCACAATAGACGCAACAGCCATAACCTCTAACCCCCTATCAACAGGCTTAAGAGTTCCTCCCGGACTATCCATACTACTTTTAGCCATAAAATAAAAATTATTTATTGAGCACAATGTAATAACATAGTACTAGTTTGTCAAACCCTTCACCATATAAGTTCCATCCAACTCATATCCCTTTTTTCGATAATATTCCCTGGTACCAATTCCTGCAATTACAGCCATCTTTTTAAACCCAGCCTCACTCGCCAATTTTTCTGCATCCATCATCAAACGACTTCCCCATCCCACATGCTGTTTTTGATCACCAACATGATTACCAACAGCAATTTGCTTACCATAAACATGCACTTCACGAATCAGAGCAGCTCCTTTCAATTCATCAATAAAAATTCTACCTGGAAACCTCAAGCGCAACAAAGCAATCAATTTATCAGCTACCACATCCTCGTAAGCTAAAAATAGCTCCTCTCCATCACCAGATTGATAACGACGCACCACAAGCTCGATATTCTCAGGCTTCACCTCAAATCCCATAACCTCTCTTGCCCTAATATCACGACAAAAATCGCCAGAAATTTTCATCCTCTTCTCTAAAATTTGCCTCACATTAGAAACCTTGGAACCAGCGGCAATATCAGGTGCCGGAATGTCCCGCGCAACTCGATCAACACGACACCACTCCGGAATGGACTTCATATTTTTATACAAAACTTCCTCAAGAGTCGCATCATCATAAGGCACAAACCGCCCATCTTTATACCAATCATAGAGCTCAGTTTCCTTAATCACCATACAAGGATAAATTTTGAGATAATCAGGCTGATACTCAGGCCCACTAAAGAGATCCCCCACCATCCGCTTATCAAGCTCAATAGTAGAGCCAGGCAAATTAGGCATCATGTGATAACCAATCTTAAATCCCGCATTACGGAGCATCGTAGTAGCCTTACGCACCGAGGCCAAATCATGACCACGCTTAGTTAACTCTTGCACCGCATCATCAGTAGTTTGCACACCAATCTCAGTCTTAGTCACCCCAAGATAACGCAACCGTTTAATTTCATCCTCAGTAATATAATCCGGGCGAGTTTCAATATTCATTCCAATACAACGCACCTTAGATGTTTCATTTATTTTTACAACCTCATCAAAACTCAGATCAGTATTAATAGGTTCAAGAATCACAGTATTTACAGTTTCTGTTCCATATTTACTCACAACATCTTGTTCAACTGTCATATCCTCCATTTTATCAGCTTTACCATCAGAAATCTGATCAGTAAACTCATTCATAGCCATCAGGCACTCTTTAATAAATTGTTCCTGATAGTCTTTGGGATAAGAACTCCAAGTCCCACCAATAATCCTCAGCTCCACCTTGGACACCTGGTGACCAGTCATATGCAAAGCCTTCAAACGTACAAAAGTCTGTGTATAAGCATTAAACCTCTGCCGAAAAGCTCTCTGCGCAGCAGGCTGAGTTGGTAAATAACTTTTTGGCATCCTCACATCTGTCGGACAATAAACACAACGTCCAGGACAAGCAAACGGCTTAGTCATCACAGTGACCGGCGCCACTCCACTCATAGTCCTCACTCCCCTTTTTTGAATAAATCTCAAAAGATTAGAATTAGGCTCAATATTACCCTCTTCCAAAAGATCATTATATGCCTTAATAAAGTATAAATTATGAAAAATCTCTCCCTTTGCCTCCTTTACTATGGCATTTCTAAACTTTTCAAAGTCTCTACGAGTAGTAAACTTTTTATCAGCGGCCATCAAAACGATAGCCCTAGCCAATTCCTGATTATCTGCCAAATTTAGCTTAGAAAAATCCATATCTAATTTACAAACCAATAATTTTCATATATAAAACCATATATACAACAAAAAATCCAGTCCCCCATATGAACAAAAAGACAGCAACAAAAATTTTAAAAAAAGTTATCACGGACTACGACATGATTTCGCAAGAATTCTCCCAAACTCGCCAACACGGTTGGAAAGAATTTGAAAAATATTTACCCCATCTCAAAAAAACAGACAAAATAGTAGATCTAGGCTGTGGAAATGGGCGCTTTTTTACATTCCTTAAAAAACACGGACTGACAAACTATATAGGAATAGACAACAACCAAAAATTCCTCGATTTGGCCAAAATTCAGCAAAAGGAAGCCAGATTCATCAAAGGAGATCTGGCAAAAACACCTCTGGCCAATAAGAGCCAAAATGTAGCCACAGCAATAGCCTCATTTCATCACTTGCCAACAGTCAACCTAAGGAAAAAATCTCTCCGCGAAATTCAACGAATTCTCAAAGCAAATGGCACCCTAATAATTAGTGTTTGGAACTTGTTTCAGCCAAAATACAAAAAATATATTTGGATTTCACGCCTAATGTCTATATTATCACTTGGCAAATACGCCCCACGAGATACCTTTATCCCCTGGGGAAAAACAGGAGTTAAAAGATATTACTACGCATTTACACAAAAGGAGCTACAAGATTTACTTGAAAACAGCAACTTTAAAGTAGTAAAACAATACCTTGGAAATAACATTGTTATGATATGCAGAAAGATCAAATAAAAATTTTAAAGGTAAGAATAGACAGAATAACCAGCAATGAAGCAATAAAAAAAATCTTCACCTGGCTCAAAGAGGATCAAAAAAGACACATCACTACACCAAATCCAGAAATAATACTCAAAGCCCAAGATAATCACAAATATCTCACAATACTTAATAGAGCTGATTTAAACATTGCTGATGGGACAGGCCTTCTCTGGGCCGCCCATTACGAAAACAGCATCCGCAACAACTACAGCAAAACAGCAAAAACATTCAAAGCATTTTATGGGCTGATCTTAGCCTTATTAAACCCTAAAAAACTTAGAGTAATTCTACCGGAAAGAGTCACCGGAATAGACTTTATGGAAGAAATATGCAACCACGGTGCGTCCAAGAAACTGAAAATATTTCTCTTGGGAGCAAAAGATGGTGTAGCACACAAAACAAAAGAAATCCTTGAATCAAAGCATCAAGGGCTAAACATTGTAGGTAGCCACAGCGGTTCCCCATCAATTGAAGACGAAAATTCAATTGTTGAAAAAATCAACAACGCAAATCCAGACATTCTATTTGTAGCCTACGGGGCACCAAATCAAGAAATTTGGATCAATCGCAACTTGGACAAATTAAAATCAACAAAAATTGCCATGGGAGTAGGCGGTGCCTTTGATTTTATTTCAGGCGAAAAAAAAAGAGCCCCAAAAATAATGCAAAGAATGGGGCTAGAATGGCTATATCGCCTAATAAAAGAACCAACACGCAAAAACAGGATCTACAATGCAACCATAAAATTCCCTACCTTAATTATCCGAAAGTCGCTAAAATCATAAAGATCATTATGGGGCTGTAGCTCACTTGGCTAGAGCGCAACGCTGGCAGCGTTGAGGTAAGGGGTTCGATTCCCCTCAGCTCCACCAGAAAGTAGCGAGTTTTACGATCCGCAGCGGAAGCAAAGTCGCATCTTTGCTGTAGCGCAGGAAAATTTTCAAAAAATTTGCCGCGGCCAGCGAAAGCAAATTTAGTAGAAAATTCAGTAAAACCCTATTGAAAGAAAAAGAGATTGCCGCGAAGTGGGCGGAAGTTTCTTTTTGTTTTACAAAATCCTCCCTAGGAAGGGATATCCGAAGATTAATGGCTTAAGAAAGCCAAGTCTTTTTTTCAAAAGTGGGGTCACAAAAGTAAATTTAGTAGAAGGTTCAGAAAAATCTTATTGAAACACTACTACTTCCCCCTCTTTTTAGCCTCACTAGTCTTCCTCTCAATAACCGTTTCGATATAAGGCTTGGCCTTTTCGATGATGTAATCCACAGCACGTAGAGGTTCAACAATTGTTTTATGAACACGATTAACCACCTCCTCAACATCATCCATTACACGAGAAAAATCACGCAATATCAAGATTCCGTAGAAAATTAAAATAGAGAGAAAAATAACTAGAACAATAGACCCAATAGCCAGTGACATATTCAGAACATCGCCAGAAGTAGCAAACATAGGAAAAAGTTAAGAGTATCTACATTATAGAGGATTTAAATACCTTAGGCAATAAGCTTACGGATAATTTCATCAACCATCGCAGGGTTTGCTTGCCCCTTACTTTCCTTCATTACCTGACCAACAAGAAATCCAATTGCTCGATCCTTACCATTTCTGACATCCTCAACTGGACCAGGATTCGCAACTATTACCGTTTTACAAATCTCCTCAATGGCACCAGAATCACTAACTTGCTTCAGCCCTTTCTCTTCAACAATCTGTTTAGCCCCCATACCTCCAACATACATTTCCTCAAAAACCTCTCCCTTGGCAACATTATTTGAGATCACCCCTTCAGAAACAAGTAAAATCAACTCAGCCATATTTTTTGCCGTCACCTTTTGATCAACAATAGCTATTAAGTCCTCCTTAAGCTTTGCCATCAAAACAGTATTAATAAAAGAAACAGCCCTTTTAGGTTCATTAGTTAGCGCTACAACCTCCTCAAAATAAGCAGCTAAAGCAGGATCCTCAGAAATAATTCTCGCATCATCTTCATTCAGGCCAAGTTCATCAATAAACCTTTTAAATTTAACAGCAGGCAATTCAGGCAAACGGCTACGGAATTCTTCAACCATCTCGGAACCAATATGCAAAGGCGGAATGTCAGGCTCCGGGAAATAACGATAATCATCACTCTCTTCCTTTTCACGCATAAAATAAGTTTTTCCATCCGCCTCATTCCAACCTACGGTGATTGGCGTATCAGAAACTTCATTAGTCTCCCATAATTTACCCTGGCGCTTAATTTCATAATCAATGGCACTTTCAAGCGCCCTAAAAGAATTCAGATTCTTAATTTCAGCACGAGCATAAAGCTTTTTATCACCAACAGGTCGCAAGGAAACGCTGGCATCAAAACGCATCATCCCCTTCTCCATGTCCGCTTCACTACTACCCACATACCTCACAATTTTTTGAATCTCCCGCGCATAAGCAGAAGCCTGCGCTGCACTACGCATATCTGGCTCAGAAACAATCTCCATCAAAGGTGTACCACTACGGTTAAAATCAACCAACGATCCATTTCTCACATGAGTGAGCTTTCCAGCATCATCCTCCAAATGCAATCTAGTAATTCCAATTTTAACATTTCGCCCATCAACCATCACATCAATAAAGCCATCAAGAGAAACAGGTTCATCAAATTGAGAAATCTGAAACCCTTTTGGATTATCAGGATAAAAATAATTCTTACGATCAAACTTACAACTCGCTGGAATTTTGCAATTTAAAGCTAATGCAGCTATAACCCCCTTTTCCACAGCCTCCTTATTAATGACTGGAAGCTGACCGGGAAACCCCATACAAACCGGGCAAGTATTTACATTAGGCTCCTTATCCCAAGAGTCGTTATCACAGCGACAAAACATTTTAGTTTTAGTCGATATTTGTGCATGAATTTCTAAACCAATTACAACTTCTAATTCCATAAGTAAACATTTATAGACCCAATACTACAGTTGTGCCCCCAGATCATTCAAGCCCTTTTTAAATTGTGCCAAAGCATCCGCAACCTCAGACTTTTGCAATTCAACCATCTCATGAGCAACACGATTACGCAGTTTATGAGCTCTCCAAACACCATTTAAATCAGAAAACTTTCCTCTACCCTTTTTTAGCTTTTCACCAAGACTTCCATCAAAACCATGTCTTCCCAAAGTATAATCCAAGAGTTTATCAGCATCGAGAATAGAAGCATTAGGATTACCACTAGCCATGTCTATAATTCTAATCCAATGAGACTTTATATATTGCAAAGACTTTGAATCCAATTTTGGCCCAGACCTTTTAAAAAAAATCCAAATCACCAAAACAAGATCAAAGAGCAAAAACGCCAGTAATAAAACTATCCACAAAGGCATTAAGGTTTTTTCTTAGGTTTTAATTTTTTATTATGAACATGATAGGCAATCATCTCAGACAGCATCCCCTTTAACTCCTGATGGTCACGAACACTGCGCTCATAAATATATTTTTGTTGGTATCTCATCACCCTCCGTTCAAGTTTTTTGGGAGAAGCCGCATCCAATAAAACAACTGACGTTTTAGCCCCAAGTTTATCAATCGTAATATCACCATAGTTAAAAATTGTAGGCAAAAATCCACTAATTGTATAAGACGTCCCCTCAATCATGTGATAATCAACCCTAGTAGAAGTCCTATCAAAAAGCCCATTGCGCTCAATATCTATCACCCCAATATTAGTAAGCAACCAAGCATCAAAATACCAATCAAGAAAGTGATAGACTAACCCCATTGTGCCAATAAGGGCCCACATAATAAAAATAGTAATAAATCCTGGGAAAAACATATAGCCAAGAATTGGCAAAATAATTCCAAAAAAAGTAACCTTCGCAGCAGCAATCTTAAACATCAACAAGTGTCTATGGGCAACATACAAAATTCTCTCCCCGTCATCCAAATTACCTAGAAACAAACGATGGCTCAATTTCATACACAGATTCTTAAATCTCTGATATATTAACAATAATCACTCCTCATAACAATAAACAAATGAAATTAAATCCCACAAACATTGCCCTCTGGTTTCTAGATATTGGCATTAATGTGGCAATAATTTTTGGTTTAGTCTTTGCAATTCAGAGCTGGATTATTGCGCCGTTTGACGTATCAGGAGCCTCAATGTGTAACACATTTAACTATATAGACAATAAATGCGAGACTAATTTTGGAGAAAAAATAATAATTAACGAAGCCACCTATCTATTTAATGAACCAAAAAGAGGAGAAGTCGTGGTATTTAAAACTCCTAACACAGATGAAAAATATCTAATCAAGAGAATCATTGGCCTACCAGGAGAAACTGTAGAAATAAGAGATGGCAAAATCTACATCAGGGAAGAAAATTCCCTAGAATATAATGAGCTTAAAGAATCATACTTAAATGAAGACAACTTTGAAAACACAGAACCCTATTTTTCAAACCTTACAACCTTCAAGGTGCCAGAAAATAGCTATTTCATGCTAGGAGACAATCGAAAATCAAGCACAGACTCAAGAAGCTGCTTTAGTAGCACTATTGACATCGACTGTGTACAAACACCAGAAAAATCATTCGTTTCAAAAGAATATATTCGGGGAAGAGCCTGGATAGTCTGGTGGCCACTTAGTAATCTACGAATAGTAAAATACTAAAAGTCACGAGAGGCAAAATAGAATTCTAAAAGCAGCGCAGCAGCAATTAGCAAAAATCCTGACCACCAATTCAGGACTCTTAGCATTTGAAAAACCAGAGAAAAAATAACAATTAATGACAAGACAACCCCCTGACGCAAAGCAATATTGATATGCTGGTAAAACACTTCATTCTTAAAGAGCCACACTCTAAAATAAAACCCTAACACCGCCAACGTACTACTAAGTGCTACAAACAAAGTTGCAAAAAACAAAGTCAGACTAACTCCACTAGAAACAAATGGGTTCAATTTAAAAAGGATTAATAAAAATCCCACCCATGCCAAGAAGCCAGAAAACCCTATTATAGCCATGTATTTATTATACGTCATGGTGAAACCATTTTTTTAAAGAAATAAGCCAAAATGTCACCGCCAAAACAAAAGTAACAATTAAATAAAAATAGAAATGTGAAAACAGCAAACCACTAACTAGGTCAAACAAATTCAAAACCGTTGCAGATTGAAAGTCCGGCTTAAAGTTAACAATTGCAAATAAATAAAGAGCAGTCAAAAAACCAGCAGAGAATAATGTCTCTGAAAGCTGTTTAAAAAAGTTTTTATCATCATGAACAATTAAAAAAATCAACAATAAAATAGACAAAAGTAGGGCAAACAAAACAACTAGGGCCTTTGTCATCAAGGAAGGCAAAAATTCAGAGACATTACCATTAATCATCCTAGGGACCTTCACAGGAAAAATCTGAGCATCCGGAAATTCACTAAACAGTACTCTTCCTAAATCGAATTCAATGTCATTCTTCAAATCAATCACCGCCTTATCCTGAGGTATGCAAGAATAATTCTCACCTAAATCCTCTTCAGTTTCACACAACTCCATACGAGTGACGAAATTATCAGCAAGCTTCTCAGTAATCAAATCCTCTCTATCAGAAATCCAGCTAAGCGGAAGGCTAAGCAGTACTTCCCCATTTTCATCAACAGTCGCAGCCATAAAATCCTCAACAGCCGCATCAACAGCAGAAACAATAAGATCCTTAGTAAAAACCTGAGAAAAAACTACTCTTAAATCCTCAGCACTAATCTCCCCAGAAAACCCAGACAAATCAAATTCCATAGGCAACTCCTCTGTAACGTATGGATAAACAACATCAACAAAATCACCAGTATAAAAATCTGCGTTAAATAAAGTTTGATTTAAAGCAAGAAGAACCAGCAATAACAAAAAAACAAACGAAAACGCAAGGTCAAGAATGCTAGTAATAAATTTTCTAATCATAAAACAAAGTTAGCAAAAAAAAGCCAACTTATAAACTAAAATTCCAAAGATTTTTTTGACAGATCATCCGAAACAATCTCATACTGAACTTTCTCCTGTAACTTACCCTTAATACTAAAGCCAGAGGCCTTAGGGTGCCCTCCCCCACCAAAAACCGCAGCAATTCTAGAAAGGTCAACATCCTCACTACGAGTCCGCATAGACCCCTTTACATTGCCCTGGCGATCTTCATTAATCAACACAGCAAATTTACTATCAGGAACCATATTCAAATAATCAATTACCCCTGACAAGTCACCCGGCGAAGCTCCAATCTTTTCATAATCATCCTCACGAACAACCGACATAACCACATCGTCAGAAGTAACATGTGCCTGCTCCAAAACCTTTCCCCAAAGACGTAAGGTAGAAACATTATTAGTTCTAAACAGCGCTTTAACAATATCACCAATCCTAGCACTTCTTTCCATCAGCTCAGCAGCAATTTCATAAACCTCACCACTTGTATTAGAGTGCATAAATCCCCCAGTATCCCCATAAATTCCTGAAACAAGGCAAGTAGCTATATCTGCATCAATATCAACACCCCAAGCATTAAATAGGCGATATATCATCACAGTAGTAGAAGCAGCTTGTGGATCAACATAATTAAGTGTGCCAAAGTGATCATTAGAAGCATGATGATCAATATTAATCATCACAGCATCAGTCTTAAAAAAATTTTCATATTTTAAATGAAAATTGGTCATATACGAAGCCCCCGCATCAACAATCACTACTAAGTCAAATTCTGCCAAATCAAATTCCCCAACATACTCGTCAACACAAGGCAAGAATGAAAAGACAGAAGACGGTTTATCTATGCAGGCAAGGACAACATCCTTCCCCCACTGGCCTAAAAGCAATCTCAATGATATCGCCGACCCAAGAGTATCAGCATCAGGTTTCCTATGGGAAACGACCAGTATTTTACTGGCTTTTTCAAACTCTTTCTTAATTTGTGAATAAATTTCCTCCATGACATCAACTTATAAAGGATTTAGTATACCATATTTTAAGTATAAGGCAATAGGTAGTTTACAAAATCCCACACGAACTGCTAAAATTTCAAAAATAATCAAAAAAAATGAAAATTGCCTTCTTTGGAACTCCTGAATTCTCAACCTCAGCTCTAGAAATATTAAATAAAATACCCAACTTTGAAATAGTTGCGGTTTTCACCCAACCAGATAGGCCAGTTGGCCGTAAAAAAATCCTCACACCACCACCAGTTAAAAGTAGAGCCTTAAAATTAAATTTAAAAGTGCTTCAGCCAGAAAATCAGCGAGAATTGATCAATTCCACCAAAGACCTAGACGTTGATTTCTTTATAGTTGTAGCTTACGGAATGATCCTAAAAGAAGAAGTACTAAATATACCAAAGCACGGGTCAATAAACATACATGCATCACTATTACCAAAATACCGCGGAGCGTCCCCCATTCAACAAGCACTTTTAAATGGAGATAAAGAAACCGGAGTTACTATAATGAAAATAGACAAGAAGTTGGACCACGGCCCTATATATATGCTTAAAAAAATACCAATAGAAGAAAACGACAACCTTGAGATTCTTACACACAAATTAGCCATCCTAGGCAGCCAATTACTTCCACTTACACTTGAAGACATCAAAAGTGGAAAACTAAAAGCGATTGAGCAGCAACACTCAGTAGCCACACATTGTGGCAAAATAAAAAAAATAGATGGCCAATTTCAATGGCAAAAATCAACAGCCCGGGAAATCTTAAACATGATCAAAGCCTACACTCCATGGCCAACAGCTTACACAAAATTTAAAGAGAAAAACCTTAAAATTATAGAAGCGAAAATGGATTCAGAAAAAATACCTGCCGGAGAATACAAAAGCACTGACAAAACCCTTAAAGTAGGCACAAAAGAAGGAACGCTAGAACTAACAAAAGTCCAAATAGAGGGATCCCAAGCAATGAAGGCTAACCAGTTTATAAACGGCTACTTCTAAGTAATGCACCACAAAACCCAAACACAAGCCAAAGTAAAACTCTTCCCTGATATAGACTTACAAAATAGTGATCAAAAAAACCAATCACAAAAATAAACAATAAAAGCGCCAGCGACAAAAAAAGACCATCACGCCCTTTTAGATCTTTTAGTTTTTTTAGCTTCGAAAAAAGTCGATAAAACAAATCCAAGAAAAAGTAGAAAAACAACAATCCACCAAAAAATCCCAACTCTACCAACTGCAACACAAAGATATTATGAACCGGCTGTATATGCCATGGCAAAAGCTTAGAATAAGTAAACTCCTGCATCACAGAAGTAAAAGCACCAGCACCCACCCCAAACCAATTACTCCACAATATTTTTCTAGAAATATCCAAATACTCAAACCTCTCAACAATCGCAGTATCTATAAACAATCGCTGAAAAGCAATTTTTGGAACACCAAGAAAAGCTAGCAAAATCAAAAACAAAAAAACAGCAATAAAAAAGCCTTTGCCAACTTTTACTTTATTAAAATAAAGAAAAAATCCTCCACATAACAAAAGTGCTAAAAATGCGCTTCGTGAAAAAGTTAAAAGCAAAGCAAGAAAACAAACTACCGCTAAATAATAAAAGTACTTTTTAAAATATTTTCCCAAATAAATTGCCAGCATTAAAGCAATACCCAGGTAGCCAGCAAAAACATTAGGGTGAGGAAAAGTCCCATAAACTCTCAAAAATTTATCCTTCAAAAAATCAACTTTAGCTACTCCCAATTCTGTGGAAGACAATACGGGTTCCCCAAAAAACCTTAGACCAAGAGATTGCTGTAAAATATACTGAGATATGCCAACAAGTGCTTCAAAACTCATCACCCAAACAAAAATAACAAAAATAGTTTTTAGTGAAACAACTCGATTAACAATCATTAAATAAAAAATCAAAGACTGCACAATTCGCAAAAAATAAACTCCAGAAACGATAAAAGCCTCAGAGAAAATCAAAGACAAAAGGTAAAACCCCACTATCGCAAACAACATCCCAAACACAATTAAATTCCCAAAATCGAATTTCACCTTTGGAGAAAACCCTAACTCCAAAAACCAAAAAAACACACTCACAAGAAAGGCAAAATCGCTTATATAAACAAACTGACTTAAATAAGGATTAAAGAAGCCAGAAAAATAAATAGACTCAGTCAAAACAATAGAATCAAGCTGGAAAGGTAGAAAAACTAAAAACAAACAGAAGAAAAACCTAGCCAAAAAGATCGGCCTTAAAAAAGTAAAATTACTTAGATTCATTTTCGATCTCATCAAAACCCACCTTTTTAGGAATCAAACCCTCCTTCGGCAATTTAGCACCAATTTTATCTTGAGCGTCTAGCAATCCCTCTTTAGGGCTACTAGATAAAGCCTCTGTAATAACTTTAGAGAAAAGATCCTTATATAGATAATAATCAAGAATAGGAAAACTTTCACTATAGCCAATCTGGCTAACAAAAACACCATAAATTGGTACTTTTTTCTGATCAGAAATCATATCACGCCTACTTGTTGGATTATTAG
>FLOH01000689.1_pt1 | contig 64662 bp, 53 predicted proteins | sample 756751 | NCBI WGS metagenome assembly FLOH01 (sample SAMEA4026879, study PRJEB14308) | marine metagenome | biome: coastal water; material: water | depth 74 m
AATTCGTTCCCTACCAGGATTACGAGGTCGCTCTTTCCAATCAACGGCTGTTTGATATAAACGTTCGGGTTGCCCAGGCACAGCTCGCGACCGTGCGTAGCGGCGAAAAACAGGAAGAGATTGATAATGTCGAGGCGGAAATAGCTGCCCTCAATGCCCAGCGCGAAGTCCTTGCCGCACGAAAAAGCACCTATACTTTGATTGCACCCTTCAGTGGTATCGTATATGAGAAGCCATCGGGCAGTATAATCCTGAAGCTCGGAGACACATCTCGATTAGTGGCGCAAGTCCCCATCAGGCTGCGATCAAGGTCGTATGTAACCGTGGGGCAGCAGGTAGACTTCGAGATACAAGGCATCGACAACGGCATCGTGTCCGGGCACATACACTCGTTGGGTACCAGTGTCGATGTGATGGGGGATGAGCAGGTGGTTATTGCCACTGCGGCTTTGGATATTCCCAGGGAGGAAGTTTTGCCGGGAACATTTGCACGGTGCATTTTTCATCTTCCGCCGGTAACCCCGTTGGAATACATATTCAGAACACTTGGCTCGCAGTTCAACAGGTAAGCATATGATGCGCTACGAATACAAGTATGTGGTCCCCATCAGCGTTCTTGGCGAATTGAGAAAGCGTGTCACGCCGTTTTTGGTCCATGACGCCAATATGGCCAAGGGCGGCTCCCAGGGATATACCGTGCGCAGCATCTATTTTGACACACCCGGGTACGATTATTACAGCGAAAAGGTGGAAGGTTTCAGGAAGCGCAAAAAGGTTCGCATTCGGGGCTACAATGACCACAGTACCGACAAACCGGTATTTCTCGAAATCAAGATGAAGGACCAGAAAAAAGTCAGCAAGCACCGTTCAGCGGTCAAGTATGGCGAGCTCGCCACGTTTCTCGCCACGGGGGATTCGGAGCGTTTCATCCTGCCGAAAATGGGATCGAAATTTCCGATTGATGCCTCGGAACGCTTCATGTTTCATATGAAAAACGCATTTCTCATGCCGGTTGTTCTGGTTGTGTATGACCGTGAGGCATATTTTGGCAAATTTGACAGTTCGCTGCGCATGACCTTCGATAAGAACCTGCGGGGCATGATTCTTCCCGAACTGTGCCACCTGTATCAGAACAGCGGTCTCACACCGTCCGTGCCTAATCATTTTATATTTGAAGTCAAGTTCAACGATATTTTTCCGATGTGGCTGAAGTCGATCAATACATCGCTCGGCATAACACTCGGGTCATTTTCGAAATACACCACCTGTATCGACGAGCAAATGTTCGTCCGGCCCGGTAGACGGCACCTGTATCGTGCCTGTGTACAGGCATAATGGTGCAAGTGACAGGAGGAAGCCATTAATCCCGCGCGTGATTTTCCTGCAATATTCGTCACGTCCCTCAGTCTGAGCCGCATCATCGGCAGTCTCAGTGTTGCGTTCGCCTGCGGTATGATCATTGCTCTTTTGTACCGGATGACCTACAAGGGGACCAGTTACTCTGTTTCATACTCCCAGTCGATTGTCGCTTTCGCCCTGATAACCACGGTGGTGATCATGGTCATCGGGAACAATCTCGCCAGGGCATTCGGTCTTGTGGGCTCAATGTCGATCATCCGGTTCAGGATGGCGATCAAGGATACACAGGACATCGTCTTCATCTTTTTCACTCTTGCCATCGGCATGGCGGCGGGAGTAGGGCAGCATTCAGTGGCGGTGACCGCGACGTTGGTCATCGGCATGTTCATCCTCGCGTTGTCGAAAACCGGATTCGCCACCATGCACAAGCGCGAATACCTGCTCCAGTTCCACTTCGCATCCGATAATGCCGAATCCATCCCCTATGTGGACATTCTCAAGAGGTTCTGCCGAAATTACAAGTTGGTCAACATCAAGACCATCGGTGATGGCGGGTATGTGGAACTGTCCTACTATATAGTCCTGAAGAGTGTTGAAACCGCACGTGAAATGGTCACACGTATCCGCGGTCTGGATGGCGCACAGAACGTCAACCTCTTCTTCGACGAGGAGTAGCCACGGCTCACCGACATTTCGGTCCTTGCGACATAGTTAGCAAAAAGCCCCTCATCTGAGGGGCTTTTTTTTATGCGATAGTGAGGTGTATGGCTGTGCGGCAGGAATTATTTAACGAGCAGGACAGACCCGGTCAGTGTGGTTTTACCCGTTTGGGCACGGTAGATGTAGATTCCCGCCGCCAGGGAGCGACCATCGAAAACCACCGAATGCGTGCCTGCCGAAAAGGACGAGTCTGTGAGCACCGCGACACGCTGGCCGAGTATGGAGAAAATCTCGATGCGGACATGGCCCGGTGCATTGAGCGAGAACGGGATGACCGTAACGGGATTGAATGGATTGGGATAGGCTGGCCCGGCGCTGAACACCTCGGGTTGCGCGGCAGTCACCGATGTGATGAATACGCTGTTTCTTTCACCGGGAGTGCCGTGGAGCTGAGTGGATGCCACCCAGCTGTAGAGTGTGTTGTTGTCGAGAGCCGGCGTAATGAGTTCGAGGGTGCTTCCGAGGCCATCCGCTTCCGGAGGCCAGGGGAGTTTGTCGTCATAAGCGACCGAGTCCACGAGCGCCCCGGCAGCATTGTAGAGCATGATACTTTCACCGCCGCCGCTGAGGCCGAAGGGAAAATTACCGATGGCAGCCTCCATCTCGGGATTGAGGATGCGGAAAAATATCCAGTTTCTGCACAGGACCAGATAGCTCCACGGTGCCATCGTCATGCCGTCGGGGATGATGAAAAAGTGCCCTTCCTCGTTGTCGGTGAAGATGAACTCGGAGATGTCAACAGGGTCCGGGCCATTGTTGAAGAGCTCGACCCAGTCGTCGGTGTTCCAGTCATCGGGGGAATTGAAATTGAACTCGTTAATGACGACTGGCGGGGGTGTGTAAACACCGTTTATGAGCGCGGCCTGTTCCAACAATGTGCCTGCGGGCGCATCCGCAGAAACGGACACGCCCGTGAGCATGAAAATCGCGAGAATACCTGCTATTGTCATCATCCACCCGGTTATCCGCGCGGGGGGAAGGTGCGTTATTTTCATCGGCGCTCCTATTTCATCAGAACCATGCGTCGCACAGTCGAATGACTGCCCGCGCTCACACGGCAGAAATAGATGCCCGCCGACAGGTCACCTGCAGCAAATACCGCACGGTGGCGGCCCGGCACAAGACGCTGGTCAACGAGGGTCGCGACACGTTGGCCGAGAACGGAGTAGACCTCCACGGTGACATGTTCCTCGGTGGGTATGTCAAATATGATGGTTGTCTCGGGATTGAACGGATTCGGGAAATTCTGTTGTACCGCAAAGGCTGTGGGAACAGCGGCATCCTCGACACTGACAATGAAGACGTCGTTTTTAGCGCAGGGAGTGCCGTAGGATGCCGAGGCGGCCCAGCTGTATGGCATACCGTTGTCGAGCACGGGGTTGAGGAGGGACAATGATTTCCCTTCCCCATCGGCAGCGACCGGCCAAGGCGCTGTATCGAGGTATGCCACCGAGTCCGAAAGTGCGCCCAATGGTGTGAACAGCCGCACCGTATCGCCGGAATTGCCCAGTCCGAATGATAAATTGCCGATGGCGGGTTCGGCCGTGGGATACTTGGTCCTGAAGGCTGCGAGATCACGGCATACCACAAGGTATCCCCAGGGTTCGACAATCGTACCGGTGGGGATGGTGAAGACATGGGCGTCATCATCATCCTTGATAACCCAATCGCCGAGGTCGACCTGGACACCACCGGGATTGTAGATTTCAATCCAGTCCCCGGTCTCATGCTCGGCAAGGGAGTTGTAGTTGATTTCGTTGATGACCATGCGGTTGGCGCCGCCGGTCTTTTCGAATACCGCAGTGACCGCAGTATCCGCCGAAAGTGTCAGGGTGGCGGCCGCCGATGCGGCGAGGTCCGTGCCATTCCACCTGACGAAGCGGTATCCCGGTTGGGGAGTCGCGGTGATCGTCATGGGAACACCCGTAAAGTAGGTGCCCGTCCAGGGGAATGAATCGGGAGTGATGGCAGTGAGCTTGACACTTCCCGCACTCGAATCGGACAGGTCCACGGTTAGTTGTGCTGTTGGGGACAGGCCGAATTTGGTGGTCAGAAACGTGCGCATGTAGGACGGACGGTTATTGCCATAATCGTACATAATCGACACCTTGGCCGCCCAGTCCTCGTAGGACTTGATATCACGGCCACTTTCTGCGGTGCCGCCCCATTTATCCCCGTGCCGCTGCATTTCGGGAGCGATCTCTCCGGCGTATTTGTCAAGATGCGCCGTGACATTCGCCGGGAGGAATATGGTGTTCATGTAATCGCTGAACCGGTTGATGAATTCGTTTTTGAAATCCTGATTGGTCAATAGCTTATTGAGGATGACCGTGGCGTAGATGGGCTGGACGTTGGGCCTGTCGGTGATGACTTTCGTCGTTGCCCAGTTGAGCGTGTCGAATGTGTATTTTGAATTGTTCTGCGCTTCGATTTTCCAACCGAAACAGAAGTCCAGGTCAAATGTCAGCCAGCGCCATTTGCCGTCCGGGGTCCGGGGACGCCAGTACTTCATGTTGTTATGGGGCCAGTCCCAGTTGCCGATGTAAATATTCGACACCATGTAGTCGAGAAAGTTGCTCATATCAATCTGTGTCTGGATATAGGCGTAGCTTTCTGCAGTGGACATGTCATGGGTGTTTATATAGTCGATCATCGCCATGAAGTGGGTGTTATCTCCTGCGATGACAATGTCGTTTGACGCCAGGTCGGTTTCGAGAATGTCAATGTTGTCGGCAGCAAAGCCGTAATGACGGGCGATGTATTCCTCATTCTCTTTTTCATGCAGTGGCTGGAGGCCCCAGTATTCGCCATTGAGATAGACGATGGCTGCACGGTTGGCCTGTGTGTCAAGGTCCAGGCCCTTGATGAGTTGCTGAAGAGAGCTGCTGCGCAGATAGGTGAATTCGAAGTCATTGCCCCCGTTGCGGAGCATGAAAGTGGAGTACTCGGTATAGGGCAGGTCGGGGAACAGCTGGTAGTTAATCGTGTCGCTTCCATACCGGTTGCGGGCGTAGATCCCCAGCGATTTCTGGGGGAAGCGGCGCAGATAGCCGCCAAGTATCTTCACGCCAGCGGCCTGACTGAATCCAAACGAGCCATCCGCCTCGAAAAGTTCCACATTGACCGGTATTTCCCAATCCTGCCAGAAATTCGCTCCCTGAGTCGTTGCTGTCGGCTTGTAGGGAGATTTTCCGGGGTCGGGCCCCAGAACGTAGATGCCGGTGAGGTTGTCCCAGAGATTGGCCGGTGCGGTGGAGATGGAGAATACCGGGATTGTATGGCTGGAGTTGATGAAATAGGTGTTGACCGCCACCGGGCCTGGCAAAAGGCCGGTCTGGAAATTACGTGCTTTGACCACGGTCGTCTGGTCGACAGTGAATGTGCCGGTGTATACTGTCGAGGAATCACTTGGCTCGGCGCCGTCGAGGGTGTAGCGTATCTCGCCACTTTCATCTTCGGTGGCAAAAGTGACCGATACCGCCGAGGAGTAGAATCCGCCATTGAGCGACATGTTGACCGTCTGGGCGAAGTCGGTGAATCCTGATGCGGCGTTAGCCTCTTCGGGAGTCGGCACGGCGAAGAACACCCAGTCACCAGAGCCATCCGGTGAGCGTCCCAGGGAGTGGTCGGCCGGTATGAGGCCGGTATCCACGGAATCGGCAGTGGCGCTTTGGGGATCGGTCAGGATGATGGTGTCGCCCTGCGATCCGATCTTGAAGTTCGCGTGCAGTTTCGGCTGGACGAGGGTGAGCACGTCCGACAATCCCCGAGGATTTGCCGGGGGGGTGGACATGGATACGGTGAGAAACCCGATGAGGGTCATGTCGCTGGAGTTAATGTCGTCATTATGCACCTGGATGGCCAGCACGTTCTCCCCTGCCACAAGAAGCGAGGAGGGAGCTTCAATGGTGAACATCTCGGGCTGATTGCCAGTGTACATGATCGCTTCATGGGAATACTTGGCTTCAGTGGTGTAATCCACCGGTATTCCTGCGGTGCCGATGTTGGCGCGGGCGATCTCAACGCCGTTTATGTATGCCACGAATGAGTCATCATAATCAATATGCAACCAAGCAGAAGTTATGGTCGTGGGATCCTCCACCACAAACGTTGTACGTGTGAAGCACGAAAGGGCGAGATTTCTTACCGACGCTTCGATACCGGTGGCATCATCACTGTCGCCATAGCCGATGCCGCTGGTGCCTTCCAGCCAGGCTGAATCATCGAAGCCGGCCTCTGCCCATGTGGCGGGCATGGCTGACGACGGTACGACGTACCGCAGTGAATCGCCGCGCGTAACGAGTGCATCGAAATAACCGGGGGCAACCGTACGGTCCTTATCGGAGGCGAAAACGACAATATGGCCGCCCGAGGGAAGTACGGTGGACGGGAATACCCATTCAAATGGCGTATCCGCGTCGTCGGTGAGGCCGTAACCGGACAGGTTTACCGCTTCACCACCGGTATTGGTGATTTCTATCCAGTCGGGATAGTCGCCGTCCTCATCTGCCACTGTGGCCACATTTGACGACATGACCTCGTTGAGCACCACATCGCCATATGCGGGGTGGCCGAGTAATATGGCGAAAGCAAAGAATCCCGCAGTGATGGGTGACATTCGTTTTATTTTGCGAAACAGCGAAACTGCAGGCATTGTCATCTCCTATTTCATAAGTACCATGCGTCGAACCGCTGAGAACGATCCGGCGGTCACACGATAAAAATACATGCCCGCGGCGACATCTGAGCCCGAGAACACCACGTGGTGACGTCCGGATTCAAGGCGGGTGTTCACAAGGGTTGTAACCCGTTGTCCGAGGACTGAGAATACCTCGACAGTGACATGGTCCTCGCTGGGCAGATCAAATACAATGGTTGTTTCGGGATTGAAGGGATTTGGATAGTTCTGGAGTACCTCAAAGGTCGTCGGTTTCACATCATCCGCCACCGACGTGACATAGTTGTCATTCTTTTCGCCGGGAGTGCCGTAGGAGTTCGTTCCCGCCCAACTGAGTGGATCGGTATTATCGAACGTTGGATTGAGAAGCGAGAGTGTCGCTCCCGAACCATCGGGGGTTGTCGGCCACGGATCATTATCCAGATAGGTGACGGAGTCGACAAGAGCGCCCCAAGGGGAATACAGACGCACCGAATCTCCGGCATTGCCCAAGCCGAAACCGGTCTTTCCGATCACTGGCCCGGCGTTCGGGAATTGCGCGCTGAACGCCCCCGGGTCTTCGGCGACAATCAGGTAGCCCCATGGCGCGACGGTTGTGCCATCTGGAATAGTGTAGGCACGCGTGTCATTATTATCCTTGAGCAGCCATCCGGACACAACGACCGGCTGGCCGGTGGGATTGTAGAACTCAATCCAGTCTTCGGATGGTAACAAGTTCGACGGATTATAGGAAATCTCATTGATGATGAGGCTGTTTGCCAGACCGGCTTCCTTGAAAACAGCGGTCAGGACCGTGTCCTCGGCGAGGGTGATGACGGTCGAAGCGGAGTCGGGAAGCGCAGCTCCATCCCACCCAACGAACTCCCAGCCGGGATTGGGCTGGGCGGTCACACTCATGGGGACTCCCTTGTAATACTCGCCGGTCCAGGGATAGGCATCAGGAGCGAAGGTGGTGAGGCTGACACGTCCGCCCTGAGAGTCGGTGACATCAACGGTGAAGTTCACGGTTCCTGCGAGGGAGAACTTCGCCCGCATCTGTTCGCGCACAATCTGAGCTCGGGCCGCGCCGAAATCAGACATGACCGTCACATTGGCATGCCACTCGCCCATGGAGGGGATGACATTTGGCCAGCGCTGGATCTGACGTGATATTTCGGGCTCGACGACCGCCTTCATGGTGCTGATGCGGTTGAGGACGAAGTCAGGCGCGAAGCAGGTGTTGAGATAATCGGCGAACCGGTTGATGAACATGTTCTTGAATTCGGTATTCGTCAAAAGCTGGTTCAGGGGGAACAGTGGGTCCTGGGGATTCCACCAGTCGGCGGTGTGCTTGTGAGTATCGGTGAACCAGTTGTAGGTGACTGGCTTCGGATTTCCGATATTGCCCCCGAATTGGTTTTTTATCGGCCCCTCAAATCCGAAATCAAGGTCGAAGAGCATCCAGCGGAATTTCCCGGAAGGGACACGTGTCCGCCAGTAGCGCATGTTATGCCCCGGCCCGTCCTGGTTGCCAACATAGAACTGTGCCGCCATGACGTCGGCGAAGCTCTCCATGTCCATCATCTCCGCAGCGTGGGCGTAATTGGCGCTGTCGCTCATGGAGTTGGCGAGGATATAATCGCGCATTTCAGCGTAGCGGAGGCTGTCGCCCTCATTGGTGATGCCATTGCCCCAGGGACCAAAATCTTCGAGGATGTCAAGATTATCGGGGTCGAGGTTGTGGTGCTCGGCGATATAATCCTCGAACATGCGTTCACGGATATTCTGCATCCCCCAGAACTGGCCGTTGATGAACAGCAGGGCGGGACGATAGCCAGCGATGTCCACCTTCAAATCCTTCGCCAGACTCACTTCCATGGCGTCCCTGAACATGGTACCGAACAGGTCTTCGCCCGAAATACGCAGCTGAAATGTGGTGAATCGGTCAACGTCGCTGTCGGGGAAGAGTTTGTATACAAGTTCGCCTGTGCCGTATATGTCGCGGAAGAAGATGTTCAGGCTCTTCTGGAAGTAGGCCCGTGAGAGTTTGCCGGCGATTTTGATGCCAGCGTCCACACTGAAACCGAGTGCACCGTCGGGCTCATAGAGTTCGACATGAATGGGGCGTTCCCAGTCCTTCCAATAGTTGGCAGTATACTTAATGTCCGCATTGTTTTCAAACTTGGTCGAGTCGCCCGTGTAGTGGTTGCCCAGGACGTGGATGCCTGTTTCACCATCCCACAGGTTGGCGGGATCGGTGGATAATGAAACGACCGCAATGGTTGAGCTGTCACCGATGAAATAGGTGGCGGTCTGAACCGGTCCGGGCAGAAGGTCGGGTGCGAATGCCCGTGCCCTGAGAACCGTGGTGGAATCAATGACCACCCCGACAGTGTAGAGCGTTGATGTTTCGGTCGGTTCGGCACCGTCAATAGTGTAGCGGATGTCCACTGCGGGGGCTTCGGCTGTGAGCGTCACCGTGGTGGCGGTCGCGTGAAATCCTCCGGGAATGTCCATAGCGGTCACTCCCGCCGGACCCGTGTAGCCGGTCGTCGTATTGGCCTCGCCCGGTGTGGGCACGACGTAATAGGCCCAAGTTGCGCCGCCATCGGGGCTTCTGCCGAGGGAATGATCGCGGGGGATGAGGCCGGTGTCGAGGCTGTCTGCGCGGGCACCATCCGGCGCGGTGAGCATGACGGTTTCACCATCGGCGCTGATCTTGAAGTTCGTATGCAGGTTGCCGGTCACGAGATAGGGAATCATCCAATCCGGTGTTCCGCGAGAATTTTCGGGAGTGGATGCGAGCCCAAAAGTGAGGAAGGGTGCGGCGCTCATTTCGGGGGAGTACGGGAAATTATTCACCTGCACGGCGAGTATATTGTTGCCTTCAACGAGATATGATCGGATGTTGTCAATCTCGAACAAATCCGGCAGGCGGCCGTCAACAAGGAGTGAATCCACCCTTGATTTTGGTACGCTGTAATGTGCTACAGGTGAGCCCGATGTGCCGATATTTGCGCGGGCGACCTCGTGACCGTTGATGTATGCCACGAATGAATCGTTATAATCGACCGCGATGGAGGCTTTAGTAACCTGGGTTATGTCGGTGATAGTGAAAACGCTACGAAGGTATACGGCCTCAGTTTCGGCGGGAACTGTGGTGGCGATGTTGGACTCACCAAAACCGAAGGGGCTCGCGCCGACAACCCATGCTGAATCGTCGAAATCCGACGTGTTCCAGTCTGCTGATGGTTCGTCCGTTGCCGCAAGACAGCTCATCGTGTCACCGAGCGTGATGATCGTTTCAAAACTTGCAGCCATTGCCGGGCTGCGATCCTTGCCGGATGTGAAAACAATGAGGTGTTCCTGCGGCTCAAGATAAGTGGCGGGGAATAGCCAGCGGTACGGGGTGTCGTTGTCGTCTGTCAACCCAAATCCTTCAAGGTTCACCGTCTCTGTGGAAGTATTGATGATTTCCAGCCAGTCCGATGCCTCGCCGTCCTCATCCAAAAACGGCACTGCCTGCACGGCTGCAGGCTTGCGCACACGGTTTATTTCCGCGTCCAGGCGCGAGGGCCCCGCCATGATTTCATTGATGAGCGGTCCCTGTGCAGCACCAAGGGATGGGGCGATTCCAAGTATAGTGATGAAAACGAACGTCCAGCGCATTAGCGATGTCATGTATCCACCTTTTAAGAGTTTATACCCCTGTGGCATAGAGGTACGTCCTTCATTATATTATATCTGACGCTTTGGGCGTCTATAGGTTTAACGTTATAGCCTTAATAAGGTAGCTGATTTATGAAAGTAAAACAAACACAATCTTAATAAAATATTCGCAACAAGGAGACAGTATGGGAAATAGAGAGGAATCGCCGACCTTTGGCTCACTGCTCGCAGATTCGGAGCGGTTCATCGTCACCTGCGAGCATGTCCCCGGCAGGTTGTCGGGCGGGAAGAAAATCGACGATATCCTGGCCTTTGCCGACCGGTGCCGTGAAACCGGGCTGGTGCAGGCCTTGAGCCTGACCGACAATCCCGGTGGGACTCCTGCGCTTTCCCCCGACATGCTGGCGGCGGAAATCGAGAATGCCGGGCTCACCGCGATGGTTCACTTCTCGCTGAAGGACATGAACCGTAATCTCGCCGAATCACGTGCCCTTGCGCTGGATCGCAGTGGAGTGCGGACGCTACTGGTCATGAGCGGCGACTACCCTGTAGCAGGCACCCACGGTGTCCCCATGCCGGTATTCGACTGCGACCCCGTTCAGGCGCTCACGTTTCTGGGCCACATGAACCGGGGCATCAGGCTCTGCGCGGACGGCCGTATTGTTGAGGGCTGTGCTCCCACGTCATTTTGTTCGGGTGCGGTGGTATCGCCGTTCAAGTTTACCGAGCCGGGCACCATGCTCCAGTACTACAAGATGGAGAAAAAGATCAGGGCAGGCGCGCAATTTCTGGTGACCCAGCTGGGATTCGATGCCGCCGGATTGAGCGATCTGATGAGCTATCTGCGCGAGCGGAGCTACGAAACACCGGTGATCGGTAGCGTGTTCATCCTGCGAAGACTCGCTGCGGGCGCTATGAACCGTGGGGACATTCCGGGCTCGTACGTGACGGACGCTCTTCTTTCCGAGATACAAAAGGAGGCGGAGGCTCCCGACAAGGGGCGTGCCGCATCTCTCGAACGTGCCGCCATGCAGGTCGCAGTGCTTCGGGGACTCGGTTTTCGTGGCGCGCATATCGAGGCCATGATCCTCACATTTGACATGGTTGAGACCATTCTGGGACGTGCGGATGAACTGGCGCCGTCCTGGGAGGAGTGCGCGGCGAAACTCAATTACGCTCCCTCGGGCTCGTTTTATCGTAACGGTCCGGTGGCTGCAACCGCAGGTTCTTCGGTGACCCCCAGGCTGGGGCGTGGGAGAATGGTGTATGGTGCGATGCGGCTTCTGCACGGGCTGCTGTTTTCCAAGGGGAATGCTCTGGGATCGCTCATGCGCGGCGTTTCGCGACTGCTGGATACCGTGCGGCCCCTCGGCGCTCTATCACATATGGGGGAACATGTTTTGAAGGTGGTGCTTTTTGACTGCCGCGACTGCGGCGACTGCGCGCTCCCGGAACTCCAGTTCCTCTGTCCCCAGTCACAGTGCCCGAAGCAGCAGCGTAACGGCCCCTGCGGCGGCTCACGTCTGGATGCCTGCGAAGTATATTCTGACCGCCCCTGCGTCTGGCACCGTGTTTACACCCGCGCAAAGAGGCATGGCGAACTCGAATCGCTGCGTCAGACCATCGTCGGCCCACGCGACTGGGCGCTCAACCGTACCTCCGGCTGGGTGAATTTTCACCTCGACCGTGACCATACCGGCATTGATTTTGGGGCGCTCATGGGCAGGAAAGGCGAGGAGCAGGCCGCATCATCGAAAAAGAAGTCCGACGGCTGAATATGTGGGAGGCTGACGGATAAAGAGAAGGCGGGAAACGAATCACAAAACACTCCGCCACATGCATAAAAACGGCGCCCAGAAATGGGACGCCGTTTTTTTATGAGCCCATGTCGTCTCACGTGGGGCAGGCCGGGTCAGTTGCCCTAAGATCCTTACGACCGGACCGCCTTGAATGCGATGGCGAGCACGGCGAAAACGAGTGAGAGGTCAAGCCAGCCATTGGGGGTGGCGATGATGGTGATTCCCGCCAGAGCCATAACGAGGGCTGCGACCAGTGAGGCCACCGATGCGATGAGTAAGATGTGGGTGATGTTTTTCATGATGGCGATCCTCCGAGGGGCAGGGGAAGAGTACGTCCGGGTGAGCGGACATGAATGTGCCTTCATGGGACGGTGCTAATGTGATACTGGCCTGACTGCGGGCGCTTCTTGAACGCTCAGACGTCCTCGGACAGGCAGTCGTAGGCGGTGACAATCTGGAGAGGTGTTGCCGAGATATTTCTTCCGCGTGTTTCAAGATATCGGCGGGCATCCTGATATGTTTGGGCGATCTGGGCGTCGTTGCATTCGGGATCGTGATGGAAAAGCACGAGTTTCTTCACCTTGGCGCTCATGGCGATACCCACACCGATGACTGCAGTCGAATGACCGAAGTTTTCCTTCTCGATGGTCTTTTCCAGTGTGGCGTACATGGCGTCGAAGATGAGCATGTCGGCATCACGGAAAAATTCGATGAAGGGGCTGTACACCTCGTCCGTGGGCTCCTTGTATTCGCCATCGGTGGCGTATATTACAGTTTTATCGCCGGTTGACACGCGATAGGCGTAGGAGCCTCCGGGATGATGGAGACCCTTGGAGGTGATTGAAAACGGCCCGAGGGTGAAGGGCTCATCGGCTTTGAGCTGGTTGAAGGTGATGGTTGCGCCCATTTCTTCCATGGTGATGGGGAAATGAATCTTGTCCATCTGCTGCTGGAACCGTTCTTCAAGATTGGGATGGATGCCGTGGATGGTAATTTCCACACCCTTGATGTAGGCGGGCGCGAAGAAGGGGAAGCCGATGATGTGGTCCCAATGGGTGTGGGACATGATAATGTGGATTTTCTTCCCCGATGACACCCCGGTCTTCATCATCTGGCGTCCCAGAAGACGAAGACCCGATCCGCAGTCAAAGATGAGATTATCACGTCCTTCGCAGACTTGCACGCACGGGGTGTTGCCGCCGAAGGACATGGCATCCGGGAACGGCATGGTGTCAAGGTAGGCGTCCACCGTGGCTTCGTCGCTCAGGTTGATATTGCGGGCATTCATGAGCAGGCGTTTGGCCTTGATGCGGAATTCGTCTGTTGTCATTGGCGCGGGAATGGATCCCCGAGTACCCCAGAATGTCACCCTCATGATTCCTCCGCGCTACGTATTGGCAAGGACCAGCATGCGCCCACTCTGAGAATCGAACCGTCCACCCGAAAAATCCCCGATGACGCCTTGCAATTTGAATCCCGCCGCCTCCATAAGCATCGAAAGCTCAGTAAATGAATACAGGCGTATTGAATGATGATATGACCTTTTTCCTCTTTTGTCAACAACGGTTACATCAATCTCGCTTCGGCTGCGCACCGGATCGAATCTTTTTCGTTCTAAAATGAACGCGCCACGGTGTTCAAACCAGTCTTTTGGCGCCATTGAGCGGATGACAAAATCGCGGTTCACCACATCCAGAAGGAACTTGCCGCCGGGCTTGAGAGCTCGCGCCACCGAAGCCAGCACTCGGAAATTGTCGTCCTCGGCATCGAAATACCCGAATGAATTGAACAGACAGACAGCGTAATCGAATGTATGCTCAAAGGGCATACTGCGCAGGTCGCCCTGGACAAGGCAGGAAGGGTCGATGTCCGCCGAGCGCAGTTTGCGAGCTGCCGCCTTAAGCATCGAGGTGGAACGATCAATACCGATGACCGGCATGCCCCGTTTCGTCAGGGAGGCGATATGGCGGCCATACCCGCAGGCGCAGTCGAGCAGTTTTTTCTGCGGCCCGGGTTTGAAAATTGAACAGAGGAATGCGGCCTCGACAGCCGTATTCCTCTGTATGTCGATAAGCAGGTAATCGGGCCCGAAATAGGTATCCCACCAGGGGGGGGTGTCCGGGGGGGGCGACGTTTCCAGCTCCGAATTCATGTCATCAAATTTAGACAAGGAGTTCGGCGATTTGGACAGTGTTGAGAGCCGCGCCCTTGCGGAGATTATCGGATACAATCCACATGTCCAGCGCGCTGGGATGCGAGATGTCCTCGCGGATACGGCCCACGAACGTGTCGTCCTTGCCGCCGGCATCAGTGGCGAGCGGGTACTTCTGGTTCGCCGGATCATCCACCACGGTCACACCCGGGGCCTTTGACAGAATAGCGATTGCCTCATCACGGGTGAGCTTGCGCTCGGTCTCGACATTGACCGCTTCGGAATGGGCCATGAACACGGGGACGCGCACGGTTGTGGCGGTCACCCGAATTGAGCTGTCTTTCATGATTTTCTGGGTCTCGTTGACCATCTTTAATTCTTCGTCGGTATAGAAATTATCGGCGAAAGCGTTGGACTGCGGAATCTGGGGAAGGCAGTTGAACGCGATCTGGTGCGGGAATACCTTTGGGGCATACTCGCGACCTTCGATTATGGCACGTGACTGCTCAGTCAGTTCCGTGATGGCTGCGATGCCTGCACCGGAAACCGACTGGTAGGTGGAGACCACCACGCGTTTGATTTTCGCGGCGTCATGCAGCGGCTTTAAGACTACCACCATCTGGATGGTGGAGCAGTTGGGATTGGCAATGAGCCCCTGATGCTTGTGCGCTTCCTCGGGATTCACCTCGGGAACGACCAGCGGGACATGCGATTCCATGCGGAAGGCGCTGGTGTTGTCGATGATCACTGCACCGGCCTTGATCGCCGAGGGGGCATACCATTTCGATACACTGCCGCCGGGGGAACTCAGCACAATCTCGCCCTTTTCGAACGAGTTGAGGGTCAGTTCCTCCACCGCGATGTCAGCTCCCTTGAAGGTGAGCTTTTTGCCTACGCTTCTTGCCGAGGCGAGCAGGCGCAGGCGGTCAACGGGGAAATTGCGTTCCTCGAGAATACTTATCATCGTCCGGCCCACATTTCCCGTGGCACCGGCAATGCATACATTGAATCCCATGGAATGTCTCCTTCTATTGATTCATTATTTATCGTGAACGGTTCAGGCTTTATCAATCTCGAAGGCATCGTGAAGGGCCCGGACTGCCTCATCGGCACGGTCGCGTGCGATGACGACAGATATTTTTATCTGCGATGTGCTGATCATGAAAATATTGATGTCTTTTTCGGCGAGGGCCCTGAACACTTTCATCGCAACACCCGCGTGGGTGCGCATGCCGACACCGACAACACTCACCTTGGCGATGTTCTCGTCGAAGCTGACACGCTCCGCACCGGTCTCTTCTTTGATGTAGTCGGCGAGGGAGCTGGTTTTGGCGATGTCTTCGCAGGGCACGGTGAATGAGAGGCTGGCGAATCCATCCTCGCTGACATTTTGTATAATCATGTCAACATTGATGCCCTTATCGGCGAGCTTTTCAAATATTGCCGCAGCCACGCCCGGTTTGTCCGGGACACGGTGCACGGTGTATTTGACCTCGTTAAGGTCGTGCGCGACACCCCGCACAAGAACCTCTTCCATTGAACTGTCCTCCTGTTTGATGATGGTGCCGGGGATATCCTCGTGGGCGAGGCCGACCTTGAGGGTGACATTGTACTTGCTGGCGAGCTCGACTGAGCGCGACTGGAGAACTTTGGCACCGAGATTGGTGAGTTCGAGGATCTCCTCGAAACAGATTTCGTCAAGTTTACGGGCGTTGGGAACTATACGCGGATCGGCGGTGTAGATACCGGACACATCGGTGAGAATCTCGCACATGTCAGCATCAAGAGCATGGGCAAGGGCCACTGCGCTTGTGTCGGAACCACCCCGACCCAGTGTGGTTATCTCATTGTCCGGCGAAATGCCCTGGAAACCCGCGACGATGACGATATTTCCTTTTCCCAGTTCCTCTTTCACCCGTGTTGCCTTGATTTCGAGAATGCGGGCACGGCGGTGGGCGGAATCGGTCATGACTTCCGCCTGCGGTCCGGTCAGAGAGATTGCCGCATGCCCCTTCGCATGAATGGCCATCGCAAGGATAGCCATCGATATGACCTCGCCATTGGACATGAGCATGTCCATCTCGCGGTCGGGAGGATCATCGGTCACCTGGCGGGAAAGCTCTATAAGCTCATCGGTGGTATGTCCCATTGCCGAGACCACCACCGCGACATCGTTGCCTTCGTTTTTGCGCTGGATAACACGGTCGGCAGTTTTTTTGACCTTCTCCGGTGTTCCGAGCGATGTGCCGCCGAATTTCATGACTATGAGCGGTTTCTTCATAACGGGATGAATTCTCCAATAAAATGGTTCATGAGTTGATGACCTAAAAGTGTCGGGACTGATCCCGACTCTGCGGCACGCTCTGAAAATGTGGTCATGTCGTCCGGGGTGATTCCTGCGCTGTAATACGCAAAGGGTACCGGTTCACGAGTATGTGTGCGCTTGACTAGCGGGGTGCGATGGTCGCAGGTAACGAGCACTGCGGCATCGTCACGCTTACTGAAATCGGCGAGTATTGTGCCGACAACCTCTCGGTCAAAGTCTTCGATGGCCTTTATTTTCAAGGCCAGATCGCCGTTGTGACCCGTCTCGTCCGGCGACTCCACATGAACATAGACGAAATCACGTTCCTTGAGCGATTCGAGCGCAGCTTCCGCCTTGCCGCGATAATTGGTGTCGATATAGCCGGTGGCGCCGGGTACGAATATGGGCTTGAGTCCCACTGCCACGCCGATGCCCTTGATGAGGTCCACCGCGCTGATGACGCTGCCCTTGATGCCGAACGTGTCCTCGATGGAGGGGAGTTCGAGGCGTTTGCCCTGGCCCCAGAGCCAGATGTGCGTGGCGGGAAGCTTGTCCGATGCGATGCGCTTCTTGTTGAGCAGGGCTTCGGCAAGTACCTCGCCGGCCCGTTCCATGACAGCGTTGAGCGTGTCGGCGCCTTCGCCCGAAGGCAGGTGCGGCGCGTAGGGCTGATCGATGATGTCGTGCGGCGGTGTCGTAGCGGCGGCATCGGTGCCCCCGGACCATACCATGAGGTGACGGTACGAGACACCGGGATAAAAGCGGATGGTCTGAGAGCCGATGGCGTCGTCGAGGAGTTTGATGAGTTCGCCCGCCTCTTCGGTGGTGATATGCCCTGCCGAATAGTCCTTCATCACGCCATCTTTGAGGGTGACGAAGTTGGTGCGGTAGGCGACATCATCCTTACCCAGAAGATGGCCCATGCTGAGCGCTTCGAACACCGCTCGTCCGGTGAAGAACTTTGTGGTGTCGTAGCCCAGAATCTCCATATTCGCTACATCGCTGCCGGGGTGCATGGAGGGGGGGATGGTCTGCGCGAGACCACCCTTTCCATGGAGCGCGATCCAGTCCATATTGGGGGTCGAAGCCGCTTCGAGCACTGTTTTTCCGCCCAGATCGGCACGGGGGTAGTCACCCATGCCATCGCCGATGAGCACCGCGAATTTCATGTTATCCCACCCATGTTACATCGTCCGAGGACGTGTCTCGACAAATAGTGATATTCAGTATCCACACCAAGGTGGCGATCACCAGTCCCAGGCCGACGAAAATGCTCCACCTGCCGAATTCTTTTGAATTTTTGCTTTTACCTTTCACGAGTACCATCTCCCCCTGCAGAAAGTGCCAGTACAATCACTTGTGTATGCGTTTGACGAATACCGTAATGCCCCATACCACGCTCACTATCAATGCCACCGACGCTGTGGCGACAAGGATGAAGGTGAGGTAGTGGTCCTCGATGGTTTTTCTTAAGTCCTGCATGGCACGCTCCTTGTATGTGGAGGTTTCCGTTGAACCAATAATCACATGCCGATGGCAGCCAGAACGCTCGCCTTGCTTGTGTCGACTTTGATCGGCGACGATGCGTAGGTGACCGCGCGATCCGGGTCCTTGAGGCCATGGCCGGTGAGTGTGCAAACGATGGTCTCTCCGCCCGAGAAGTGCTTGCGCTCGTGCATTTTGATCACTCCGGCAAGGGAGGCCGCGCTTGCTGGCTCGGCGAATATGCCCTCGCGTGATGCGAGCATGGCGTAGGCGCGCAGAATCTCGTCGTCAGTCACCATGTCGATGATGCCGCCCGATTCGTCACGTGCCGCTTCCGCCGATGCCCAGGATGCGGGATTGCCGATTTTAATGGCGGTGGCGATGGTTTTCGGATCGTCCACCCGCTTCTTGAGTACGATGGGGGCCGAGCCCGCAGCCTGCCAGCCCATCATTTTCGGCAGGTTCGGCGATTTCCCGGCTGCCATATATTCCTTGTAGCCGCGCCAGTAGGCGGTGATATTGCCCGCATTGCCCACGGGGAGGAAGTGGTAGTCCGGGGCTGTGCCGCCGAGCTGATTCACCACTTCAAATGACGCTGTCTTCTGGCCCTCGATGCGCATGGGATTAAGCGAATTGACCAGCATGATGGGGTACTCGTCACAGATGTCGCGCACCAGAGTGAGAGCGGTGTCGAAATTGCCATCGATCTCAAGTACGGTGGCGCCCTGAATTATGGCCTGGGCAAGCTTCCCAAGAGCGATGCCGCCGCCCTCGATCAGGACGATGCATTTCATTCCCGCGCGGGCTGCATATGCCGCCGCCGAAGCCGATGTATTGCCTGTGGAGGCGCACATGATGACCTTCGCGCCATCTTCGGCTGCCTTGGAGACCGCCATGCACATGCCGCGGTCCTTGAACGAGCCGGTGGGATTTAAGGCCTCGTACTTGAAGTAAATCTGCGCGTCAAGACCGAGTTCGCGGGGGATGTTCACCGCCGGGATGAGCGGGGTGTTCCCCTCAAGCAGGCTGATGATCGGCGTGGCGTCCGTGACGGGAAGATACTCCCGGAATGTTTCAATAACCCCCTGGTATGCCATGAAATTCTCCAAAGTGAATGCGATAGTGTCAAGTAGTCTGTGGTGCGGTGCAGACAGGGTGCCCGTGCCGGACCGTTTACAGGTCCTCGACCCTGATGAGCTGTACCGAGCCGCGCACACTGTCGAGCTTTTCGAACCTGCGCATTGCGGCCTGCATATTTCCTTCCCGCGCCTCATGGGTCATGATAACCAGAGGTGCGGTGCCGTTGGGCGATGTGATTTTCTGTATGACCGATTTAATCGAGATGGTCTCGTCGGCGAATATCCGTGAAATGTCGGCCAGCACCCCCGGCCTGTCGTCAATAGAGAACCGAAGATAATACTGCATCCTGATTTCGTCGAAATCCGCCACCTCCGGCCCGTGGCCATCTGCGGTGATGCGCCCCACATTGCCCGGCGAACCGACCTCGATACGCGAGGCGATCTCCACAATGTCGGACACTACTGCAGAAGCAGTGGGCATCATGCCCGCGCCCTTGCCGTAGAAGAGCTCCCGACCGACCGCGTCCCCGACAACTTCCACCGCATTGAACTCATCCTCGACCGATGCGAGTATGGCACCATCTCTGACAAGTGTGGGATGGACACCCACAACGAGCGCGTCGTCATCGGTCCGTTTGGCGATGGCAAGAAGCTTGATGACATAGCCGAGTTCACGGGCATATTCGATATCGCTTTTGGTGATATTCTCAATGCCTTCGCAAAATACCGTGTCAACAGAAAGGGTTGTGCCGAATGCCAGACGGGTGAGGATGACGATCTTGTTTAAGGCGTCAGCACCAGAGATATCTGCGGTGGGATCTGCCTCGGCGAAACCCAGTTTCTGGGCCTGCTCGAGAGCTTCGGCGTACTCGCGGCCATCACGTGCCATGGCGGTGAGGATGTAATTCGTTGTGCCGTTAAGGATGCCGTGGATTTTCTCGATACGGTTGGCGTTGAGGCCGTCCATGATGCCGCGTATGATGGGAATGCCGCCGCCCACCGCCGCTTCGAACATATAAGAAGCGCCATGCTTGTCCGCTGCTTCGAACAGCTCGTCCCCGTGACGGGCAACGAGTGCTTTGTTTGCGGTGACAACGCTTGCGCCCCGTTCGAGGGCCTGGAGGGTGAACTGCTTCGCCGGGTCATACCCGCCGATGAGTTCCACGACAATGTCAATGTCGGGATCGGTAAGAATGTCCTGGGCGTTCGTGGTCAGCATGCCATCGGGAATGGCAATACCACGATCACTGGTGATGTCCAGATCGGCTATGCGGGCAAGGTTGAGCCCGAAGGAACGACCCCGTAAAAACGGTTTGTTATCACCAAGGAGTAGCCGCGCCACACCGGCACCGACCACGCCGAAACCAATAAGACCAACGTTTAACGTGCGTGACATGGGATTCCTTTTGTAAAAATAACAGTTCCACTATAATAACATAATTTTCATGGCGGAGCAAGGCGATTGTTGCCAGTATCAGCAGCTCATCATCGGCAAATTTCAGGTCTTGCGGCCGACAAGCCGGACGATGAGCACGGTGGCTGCGATGAGGCATGGAACCGATACAAGCGGGGAAAGGCCCATCCCGGCGGGGATGAATCCTATTGCGGCGGCACACGCTGCCGAAACGAGAGCGTAGGGTATCTGGGTCTTCACATGGTCGATATGATCGCAGGCCGAGGCCATCGAGCTCATGACCGTGGTGTCGGAGATGGGTGAGCAGTGGTCGCCGAATACCGCGCCGGAGAATACCGCGCCGATGGTGGCGAAGAGCACCTGGCCTGTGCCGTCGAGGTGGAAGGCCAGCGGTATGGCGATGGGTGTCACTATGGCGGCGGTGCCATAGGCTGTCCCCGTGGCGAAGGCGATGAGGCAGCTGACGCCGAAGGTCATGACCGGGATCGCCGCTGCGGGGACTGAACCGCCGAGGAGGTTGACGATATATGCCGCAGTGCCCATTTCCTTGCACAGGCCGCCGATACCCCAGGCGAAGACAAGGATGAGGGCCGCAGGGACGAATGACTTCACGCCCTGTACCCAGGCCTCGACTGTCTCTGTGAGGGTGAGCGCGCGTCGGACTATCGCCAGCCCTGCTGCCACAAGGACACCAGCGAATGCCGCCCACATCATGGGGATGGATGAGTTGGCCCTGCCGAGCACATCACGAATGACGTTCCATGCCAGCGGGTGGACCCTGACAGCGTCCAGGAGTGCAGTGTCGTTTTCCGCGGCGATGACCATGCGACCGTGGATGTAGAATCCGACGGCGACCACGGCAAGAAGTGTGGTGATGGGGAGGATCGCGGCACTGAGACGCGGGCGTACACCGGATTTGGGTGCCATGTCGATGAGTTCGCGCGAGATGAGCGGCACTGACCCATCGGCGGTGACCTTGCCGGTCGTGCGTGCACGGCGTTCAGCTTTGAGCATGGGGCCGAAGTCCCTGCCCATGATGGCGACAGTCCCCGCAAGACCAAGGGCGGCGATGCTGTAAAATCGGAAGGGCACGGACATGATGAAGGCGCCATAGGGGCTCATGTCGAGACTCACCGTTTCCAGCGCGCCACGGATGACTCCCATCTCGTAGGCTGTCCATGTGGAGATGAGCGCAATGCTGCATACCGGCGCGGCTGTGGAGTCGCACAAATAGGCGAGTTTCTCGCGGGAGATGCGCAGGCGGTCGGTGACCGGACGGAGGGTTGTGCCGACTATCATGGTGTTGGCGTAGTCATCGAAGAACATGACGAGGCCCATGATGAAGGTGGTTATCTGGCCGCCACGTGCGGTGCGGGCTCGACCGGCGAGGCTGTCCGCCATTGCCGTGATGCCGCCGGAGCGGGTGATGACGCCGATCATGCCGCCGAGGGTGAGGCTGTAGGTGAGCACTGCGGCGTTCCAGGGATTGGCGATGGATCCGGCGATGTGGTGCTCGATCATCACCGCGAATCCGGCGAGGGGATTGCCATGCGCCATGATGGTCGCGCCGAGCCACACACTCACGAACAGCGATGGCAGCACCTGACGGGTGGCCACAGCGAGGATGACTACAGTCGCTGGAGGTATGAGGGACAGGATACCGAAGGATTCCATCGAGACTCCCTGTGCCGATGCGCAAAGGAAATGAATTTCCCGGTACTCGGAAAGGAAACGAATTGCGAAGAATGTACGATATTTTTATGGGGTGCACCATTTTTTTCTTGACAATCGTATCAGTGTACTAATATGATAGTACAGTTGGAGGGTATACCGAAAGGACGGCATGACGCAGCGATTTGATTCTTCACGGCCCATATATCTCCAGATAATGGAGGAAATAAAGAAGCGTGCGGCGCGCGGCGAATATCCGCCCGGCGGCCAGCTTCCCTCGGTGCGCGAAACGGCGAAACTGATGGGAGTCAATCCCAATACTGTGGCGCGGGTGTTTTTGGAGCTTGAGCGCGAGGGCTTCATAACCACACGGCGCGGACAGGGAGCGTTCGTCACCGAAGACGCGGGGCGTATCGATGCGGAACGCCGACGGTTCGCCTCGGAAGCGGTGGCCCGTTTCGTGAGGGACATCGGCGCGCTGGGACTGGACGATAATACGGTGCGTGCCATAGCGCGGGAGGTGGGGGAAAAGCTTGTTTGACACATTTCGGAAAGGCATGACCCCCCTGTCCTTCGGACATCCCCCCTATCAGGGGGGACACGGCGGAGCCGAGGGGGGTACAGTTCTTCCCCGGCTACGGCGGAGCCGGGAGTGAGTCAACCTGAAACCAATATATTCACCCATAGTCGTGGAGGTCGCGATGTTTCTTGATGTCGATGATGTGTGGAAGAAGTATCCGGGGACTGAGGCGCTTCGAGGTGTGACGCTTCGGGCAAAGAAGGGGACTGTAGTGGGTGTACTGGGCCCCAACGGCGCGGGAAAGAGCACGCTCTTCCGCATCATCGCAACAGTGACCCGCCCATCACGGGGTCAGGTGACCATCGACGGCATCCTCGCGGGGCTTGAAACGCGCAAGATCACCGCATTTCTTCCCGAAGTGAATCCATTTTATGAGTGGATGAAGGTAATGGAGCAGATGGAATTCCTCGCTGCGTTCTATGAGGGCTGGGACATGGCCAAAACGCGCGATCTCCTCCGCTTCCTTGACCTGCCGGAAAACTCAAAGATCGGCGCGCTTTCCAAGGGCCAGCAGGGCAAGCTCAAGATGGCGTTCGCCTTCTCATGGCCCGCGCGGCTGGTTCTCATGGACGAGCCCTTCGGCGGCATCGACCCCCCCACACGCAAGAAGATTCTCTCCACCTTCTTCAGCGAATTCCGGTATGGCGACCAGACCATTGTGCTCTCGACCCACATTGTGAACGAGATCGAGGAATTCGTGGACGATGTCGTATTCCTCAACAATGGCGAAGTCGCCCTCGCCGGGAGCGCCGACAGTCTGCGCGAACAAAAAGGGAAGTCCCTCGAAGGTCTTTTTGATGAGGTGGCGGGATGAAACGCTTTTGGGCGCTCTATCGCAAAGAGGTGCGCTTCCTCGCCGGACCGGGTGTGGCGTTGATCGGGATTAATCTGATAAGTTCGCTATTCATGTTGTTCATGTGGAAGGTTTTCCCGCAGTACTACCAACAATACATCATGGTACGGCTGGATGATTCGATTATCACGTTGATACTCAAAAAAATACTCACAATAGATGGAATCATGTACATGTTTCCAGTGATTCTTTTGTATTCGTTTCTGTTTGAGCACTCCACGCGTTCGCGAACGCAACTGTTCCAACTTCCCGTAAAGAGGTGGAGCCTCATCGCGGCGAAATTCGCCGCGATACATACATGGCATGTGGTATATGTCATCACCTTTGTCGTGTATGGAATCGTTGGCGGCCTCCTTTCTCATGCATCACATTCGGTATACAAGACATAGGAACATACCATTGTAGGTATAGTCATGCAGATTATACAGATAGCCCTGCTTACAGCGTTGGTGACTCTGGGGTATTCCGTGGCGCAGGGGATTCGTCGTTGGGGCTATTTTATCGGTGCTTTTACGGCCGTTGGAGGATTAGGTCTATACTTATATCTGCTTTTCTTTACGAACAATGCGTTGAACATAGGCTTTCCCAAAAGTGTGGTTGGTTCTCTGTTTCTGCAGCCGAGCGTCTGGTTTGTGTTTCTTTTTACTCTCGCCGCAGCACTGATGGTTTTGACCACTGCCCTGTTCCTCTACGACCGCTATGCGGAGGTGTGATGATGACGACCTTTGCCGCACTCCGCCGTCTTGTATGGAAAGACCTGAAGCAGCACCGTGCTGAGTTTTTGGTTTTCGTGTGTATTGGGGCCATTGCGGGGACGGCGCACGCTCTCACCGACCCGTTTATATATGCACGGATGTTCCCGATACTGACAGAGACTTTTAAACAATACAGACCGGGACTAACTATTCTACTTCAGTTCCTCCTTGTGATATTGATCTATGCAACACCCTTCGTGATCGTTTCGTCAGTCCACAGTGAGCGCACATCAGGCTCACTGTATCAGACGATGGGACTGCCTGTTTCGCGCACGCTTTTCCTCGCGGCGAAGTTCATCGTTGCGTATGGAATGCTCATCGCGGCTAATGTGGCGAATGCCGGAGCATGGGGCGTCCTGAAGCTCTATGCGACCCATGGTCGGATCGTGGACAGCAGATTTCATACGCACCTCTATGATGTCATTTGTTCATGGTCGATATTTCCATTTGTACTTTTTGGCATAATGACATTCGCATCAGGTGTCGGTTTGTCGATACGGCGGTATGGGATCATTGCGGGTATAGTGGCGTATGTAGTGGTCGTGCGTTTCATTGCTCTGACCTATGAACCAGTCAGAATATTTCTCCACGAAATGTTTAATCAGTCACAGTATTTCGATATGGTGCGCGCTATGAGCATTTCTAATAGTATTGTCCTGGATGTCCTGAAAAATGTGTACCCAGTCGCGGTCGGATTGCTGTGTATCACTGTGGGCCTGTGGCTCTACAACCGATACGCGGAGGTGTGATGACGACGACATTCGCCGCACTCCGACGCCTCGTATGGAAGGACCTGAAACAGCACAGGGCCGAATTCACGCTTTTTGTTATAATTGCCGTGATGCTGGGAGTTACACTCTCGCTTGATACTCCGGCCGTATTCTGGAATCTGCTCCCATCGATGGGGCCGTATTTTAAAGTGTTGAGTCCAAGGATACGATTTTTTAGAGAATTTGTTGGTATGGCCATGAACATCATCATACCTCTGGTTTTGGTTTGGTCGCTGTACCGTGAGCGGGTGTCGGGCACACTCTATCAGATGGCAGGATTTCCCGTGTCACGGGTGTATGGTTTCGCGGCGAAATGTCTGACCATCATGATTATGTTGTTTGTAACAACAATGATTTCGATAGGTATTCAGAGGCTCCTTTTTTATTCTCTGGCCGATGTTCCCTGGTCGCCTCCCTACGGGTATTGGACTGCAAACGCAATTCCCCGTATAGTGCTTGATGTGGGTGTGGTAGCCGTTGCGGTGGGTGTTGCCGCGCTGTTTAAGCGACGCCCAATGACAGCGGGTATCATCACCTACATCCTCGCGAAAGCGTTTGTGTTTAAAACGTCATATAAGGTGGGGAGATTTCTTGTGAGGCTCTATTACGACTCTCAGCATTATGCGCGTAATAATTGGGATATATATCTGAATATGAGTCTGAGCAGAAGTCAAGTCCTAAAAGTTCTGTAAATTCCCATCTCTGTGTCTGACCCGAAGGGTCACCCTGTATGGATTAGAGAGAAAGCACAGAGTCATTAAGTGGCAGAGAAGTTGGTATCAGGTCACTCCCGGCCGTCAAAAACTGTAGGTTTTCCTCTGTTTCCATATTCAAGTATTTGCGATCCATCCAGTGTTCATTTTCTTCCATGGCAAGAGCTGAGATGAGGCGAATGCAGGCTTGCTCGTTCGGGAAGATGCGAACTACCCGTGTCCGCCGCTTGATTTCCTCATTGAATCGTTCCAGCATGTTTGTTGTTCGCATCCGTTTCCACTGAGCTTCGGGAAGGGCATAAACCGCAAGTATTTCCTCTCCATGCTCATCAAGCAGATTGGCTGCTTTCGGGTGCGAAGCCTGTAATGCATCAACCGCATCCCGAAGCCTGTTTTGTGCCGATTCCAGACTTGATGCACCAGTGATTTCGCGGAGATGCGCCAGTATTTTACCTTTATCTTTTTTCGGGACTTTGCTCAACACGTTTCTTATAAAGTGCACCTGACAGCGCTGCCAGATCGCCCCCTGGAACTGGCGGGCAATTGCTTTCGTCAACCCCGTGTGGTCATCTGAGACAATATAGCTTACTCCATGAAGTCCGCGTTCCTTGAGATCCCGGAACACCATCGACCAGCTCGACTCGCTCTCGGAATCAGCGCACCATACGCCTAACACATCCCTATAGCCCTCAGCGTCAATACCCACAACAATCAATACGCCTTGTGGAATAACGGAGCCGTCACGTCGGATTCTTTCATAACGGGCATCCACTAAGAGATTTGGGTATCGTTTCGTCAGTGGACGAGTACGCCATTTTTGTACTTCTTTATCGAGATCCTTCGCCAGCGTGGACACTTGGCTCTTTGATATTTCCAACCCACACAATTCCTCGGTGATTTTCTTTACCTTGCGGGTCGAGACGCCCTGTATGTACATCTCGATAATCGCCAATACCAGCGCCTTCTCGTTACGCTGATACTTCTCAAACAGTTCTGTCTGGAAACGTCCCTCGCGGTCCTTCGGAACCATCAGTTCCAGTCGCCCAACTCGTGTCTTCAGCGTTCTGGGCTTATATCCATTCCTGTACCCTCGACGCTCCTCTGTCCTTGTATACGGCTCCGCGTTGAGAAACGACGTTAATTCTTCCTCAAGAACCTGCTGTATTGTATGTCTGAGCAACGCCTTTAAAGGATCACTGCCATTACCAGAACTCGCTTGCAGAATTCCGAGTATACCAATATCTTCATTCTTATGGTGAGCCATCTTCCATCTCCTTTCGTTATTCCAGTGATGAATCAGAGATGGTAATTTAGGCTCACCTTATAACTTTTGCCAATTTTACAGAAAATTACGGACTTAATGACCCGCTATAGATGCACCAAAATATTCAAAAAAGAGTAGTGAAGACTTACTATTGTTAGATTGCACTCATTGGACTGATGTTGACAGGAAATTTTATGAAAAGGATAATGAAGATTTATGTTTCTTTGAATCTTCCGCTCTTATAAAGACGAATAAGACAGTATCAGAATTCCCCATTGTAAAAAAACCCGAGAGCTTAATTCGTGGTAAGATAGGGCGTAATGCCCTTTGCCCATGCGGTTCTGGAAAAAAATATAAAAAATGCTGTTTGAATAGTTAAGGATATATATAAACAGGGCGACACCCATTTCGGATGCCGCCCGTTTTTTTTCTTATAAATAGTCGCAGACTACTTAATGCCTGCCTCTTTCATCGCCGCGTCGAACTTCACCGCGAAGGTGTCGAGAGCCTCTTTGATGACGCCGAGGTCGCCCGGAGCCTTCTTTTGTGCAACGAGGGCCAGCGGAGCGCTCATGCCGAGGATGGGGGTGAACCCGCCCTTGGCGATGGCCTTGTAGTGCTCGGGGCCGGTCACGAAGTCCACCGCGCCGGTGGGCATGACCATACGGTTCGCGTGACGGTCGCGGACATAGGGGGCGAGAAGGTCGCCGATTCCCTTGGGGCCGTGCGTGCGGGCCGGGAAGACCTTGATGGCGTCGGGAATGAGATCGTCCGGGCGCTCGATGAAGTAGTTGAGCTCGGTCGGTGTGAAGACCGCGGGGGCGCAGAAACGGTCTGCGGCGTGACATATCTTGACGAATTCGCAGCCTTCGCCGTATCCACCCATGACATTACCGGGCGCAACGATCATGTCGAAGCCCATGTCGATGGCAAGGTCAAGCTCGGTGGGATTGATGATGGAGCCGACACCGAGGACGAAGGGATTGTCTTCGGGTGCTTCGGCGCGCAACTTGAGGAGCTCCTGCATACCTTCCTTGAGGAGGCCGGGATCGATGCGGAATGTGCACTCGCCGACATACCCAGCCTCGTATACGGCCTTCATGGTGGTCACGAAGTGCTCGGGAGCCTGGATGTGGGATTTGTTCATGACGACGACCACGCCGCTCTTGCGGATGGCCTTTTCGCAGCGTGCGCGATTATAGGTGTAAGCCATAATAATTGACCTTTCTACAAATAAAAACTGGTTTCAGGATTCAATCGGCACGGGGACGCGAACAATCGAAGTCCGGTCCGCCGTGCAATTTTTTCCAAAAATGTGCATTTACCGCATGGCGCTTACGCCGCCGCCGGATTTGGCACGCTTGATTTCTTTTTCGATCATGGCCTGAGTCGCCATGGTGGTGTCGCCGGGGAACTCCTGCACGATGGCGCCGTGAGCAGCACCGTAATCGACAGCTTCTTCGGCATTCTTGCCCATCATGAGGGCAGCCGCTACGCCGTTACAGAACGAATCGCCACCGCCGGTGCGGTCTGCGATCTCGACATTATTACGGACAACCGCCTGATAGATCTTGTCTTCCTGGACATCGAAGAGTACCGCGCCCCAGTTGATAAGGTCGGCGGAGAGGGCACTGCGAAGCTGGGTGCCGATGAGCTTGAGGTTCGGGAAGTCCTTCGCCACTTTTCTCAGGGTATCGCCATAGGCCTCCATGAAGGCTTCCATTGGCTCGTCCTTGGCAACCTTGCGGGTTTCGTAACCGAGCGCATCACCGAAGTCGCCCTGGTTACCGACCACGAACTCGATTTCGCTCATGATCTGCTTGTTGGTGGCACGGGCCTTGTCCTTGTCGGGCTGAACCTTGGAGCGGTAGTTGAGGTCGAAGGAGCGGAAGACGCCGTTTCTTCCCGCAGCCTTGTAGGCTTCGAGGGCGAAGTCGCCGGTCTTGTCACCGATAAGGGTGAAGATTCCGCCGGAATGGAACCAGCGCACACCCTGCGCAAACATCGCGTCCCAGTCCAGGTCGCCGGGCTTGAGCTCGGATGCCGGTGTATGGGCGCGGTAATATTCGGTCACGGACGGCAGTACTCCCTTACCCTTCCAGGTGAAGTTGATGCCGTTGTGGAGTGTACCCTTGCCATCGGTGCAGAACTGACCCTTGCCGGTATTGTTGAACCAGATGATGTTTGTGGTGTCAACGCCGGCTTCTTTGAGCTGATGTTCGATGTTGCGGCCAATGCCGTCATCGACCAGCGCGGTCACCACAGCGCCACGGAGTCCGAATGCGCTGGCAGCGCCCTCGGCCACATTGGTTTCGCCGCCACCATGCCAGATGCGTGCGTTGCGGGCGCGGGCGGTGGGAATATCGCCGGGATCGAAGCGCATCATCACTTCACCGAGAGATACGAGGTCGTACTTCACATCCCCGGCTGCTTTGAAAGTAAATGAACTTGCCATGCTGCCTCCTCCTTGTTTCGTTCGACTGGTTTCGAATGGTATATTATGGGGTAAAAAGTGTGTATACTTTGTAATCAGTGTATTTCTGAAACACAGATGAATTTGTAATATAAACAGGCCCGGGGAAAAAATCAAAGAATAACACGATGAATTCAAAGGTCGTCGTTGACTCTGTCCTCCATATGTTGTATTTTCAGATGTGTCAATAGAAAGTGATATCTTATAATACCCATAAAGATGCCTGCGCATTCACTTGTATCGGCATCGTACAGAAATGTGAAAGTTAATGAGAATACTTATTATAGCCAATCCCCTCGTGGGGATTCAGGCCGATAAACGCACTTTTATCGAGGACATCACCGCCCTGTTAAAAAAACGTGGCGATGAAGTGGATATCACCTATACCATGAAACCCGGCATGGGATCACAGCGCTCGTCCCATGCCTGTGTGGAAGGGTACGATGCTGTATACGCCGCTGGTGGGGATGGCACGGTCAATGATGTCGCTTCGGGGCTTATCGGCGAGCAACTCCCCTTGGGCATCATTCCCCTCGGCACCGGCAACGGTTTCGCGCGCGGCCTCGGCATTCCGCTGGATCATGAGGGCATCATCGCGACCCTCACGAAAAACAACATTGTGCCCATCGACACCGGCCTTATCGCCGGTCACTCTTTTCTTTCCACCGCCGGCCTCGGGTACGATGCCTCCATCGCCCATGACTTCGATGCCCGCAAGGGAGCGAAGCGCAGCAGATTGCGGTATTTCCTTTTGGCGATCAAGAACTACTTCTTCACCAGCTCAGAACACCTGTCACTCACCGTGGATGGCCGTGAGATGAAACGCACCGTCTTCGCCCTTACCTTCTGCAATACCTCGCAGTATGGCAGCGGCGCGGTCATCGCCCCCCAGGCCGATCCGCAAAGCGGCTCACTCATCGCAGCCCTCATTCCGAAGTTCCCCCTCTACAAGGCCTTCTACGCCATCAAAAAACTCTTCGATGGCACTGTGGCCGAACTGCAGGAAGTCGAGCACTTCACCTTCAAAAGCCTCAAGATCAAACGCTCAAAACCGGGCATCATCCATGTGGACGGCGAAACCTTCTCAGCCAGCACCACCCTCAATGTCGCCGTAAAACCCGGCTCCCTGAACGTTATCCTCCCCTGATTTCTTTTCACTGCCACACACCATGACACTATGTCCATGCGTCATGTCATGTTGTCATAATCCGACAAATGGCGCACCTCTCCTTTGGCCTCACATTAATCGTATTCCATTTATATACAGCAGTTAATCGCATTTTCTCTGCATTGGCACGCCTGTTGCATTTACACACGGTGAAAGACAATCATACAATACCCGTGTTCCCATAAGGAGGTTTGCCATGACATATTACAGTGTTCTTCCAAGGCCGCGCTACTTTGTTCCCGACCAGGCACAAAAGAGCGGATGGGTGCCCCCGGTCAATATTGTCGAGCGTGACGATTCATTCCTTTTGACATTTGATCTGCCGGGAGTGGACAAGGACTCCATCAAGGCGACTGTCGATGATGGCCTTCTCACGGTGACCGGAGAACGTTTGTCGGACGAGAAGAACGACGACAATTTTTTTTCCTACCGCGAGCGTCCCGCCGGAAAATTCGCACGAACATTCCGTCTTAACGATGATGTGGACGGCGAGAAAATAACTGCTGCGTTTGCCAATGGTGTGCTCAACCTCGAACTTCACAAGAAAGAAGAAACGAAGCCGCGCACCATCAAGATTAAGTAGCACCACTCTTTTTAATGACTCGTAAGAGTTGATCCAAGGAGGTGTTCACCATGTTGCCCGAAATCTGGAGAAACCGAGCTTACCCTGCCGGGTCCATCATGGATGATTTAGTCGAGAGTTTTATCACCGGATGGCCCAAAAACGACCTCAGCGCCGAAACCGGATGGAGCCCTCGTGTGGATATCCATGAAACCGAGAAGGAAATCCTCCTCGATATTGAGGTACCCGGCCTGAGCAAGAAAGATATCGCCATAGAAGTTAAAAATAACACCCTGACAGTCTCGGGTGAACGAACATATGAGCGCGAGGTGAAGGAAGGGGATACGTCCCGGTTCGAGAGACGGCATGGCGCATTTGAACGGTCATTCGGCCTGCCCGAAACCGTGGATGCCGAAAGTATCGAAGCCGCCTACAAGAACGGCGTACTCACCCTCACCCTCATAAAGAAGGCGCAACCGCTCCCAAAACAGATAACCATTAACGTTGAATGAGTCAGCACGCACATATAAGTAACATAACCGGGTGGCCATACCACCCGGTTTTTTTATCCATGATACCGGCCCGCGCAATGGGAGTGTGCCATTGCGACGAAGAGTGTGGCGCTGGATTTGATCTGCACATGACGCGCATCCCAAAAAAAAGGGTTTTACCGCACGGCGTATTTGTGTAAATTGGGGTGGATGGTCACGCTCACTTAATCAGGCACGGAGGTTGGTGCATGTATCGAGGAAGAATACTTATTTTATTCGTTATAGCCGCAGTTTTGGCAACAGGTATCGGTGTCACTGCATCTGCGGACACAGTCAACATCGTAGTGGTCACCGAAACCGGAAAGACTATGACCTTTCCCGTTGAATCTGACCAGAAGGTGTCGGAGTTAAAGGCGCTCATTTCTGATGTCGCCACCATTTCACCCGGCAACCAGCGGCTTTACACGGGCTCGGTCGAACTCATGTACAATAACCGCATCGGCGAATATTCCCTCGCTGAAGGTGACACCATCCGCTGTAGATTAGGAACCGGTGGCGTTATCTACCGCAATAACCCGCTCAAGAAGGTCATCCCCTGGCTCGCATGGATAGCCGGTATCGCCGCTTTTGTATACGTTTCGAAAAGGTGGATTTTCGTCCGTCCCCAGGACGAGGACGATGATGACGACGAGTGAACATGGCCCGCAGTAACTCTTATGCGCCGCTCATGCCCGTACCATCAGGCACGGTGGCTGTCATCTGATTGAGGCACGGTAATCATCAACTATTCGGGCCGCCTGGGGATCAGCGGGGATGTCGAGCACGGGGATGAGTTCAGCACTGGTGACCGTGGTGCTTGTGCCCGTTGAGCGAAGCCGGATCTGCCCCACGTTCTTGCCACGGCTTCCAGGGGAAACGATGACACCATTCGGCGTCTCAACCGGCTGTTCATATGCCTCGTTGCCATGCCCCTGCACTACAAGGTCAATTGCCGGGAACCGCCTGACAAGCTCGGTGTTCTTTTTGTGGTCCATCTGCGACAGGACTATTATGAAATCCGCAGTCGCCTCCCCAGCGAGTGTTTTTGCAAGCGCCGCGAACGGATCGGGAACCCCATAGTCATACCGTCGGCTCTCGACGGGCACATATCCCGATACCGAATCCGTGACCGCAACAACCAAAACCTCCACACCTCCCACATCCACACGCACCGACGGTTCGAAAACCGACGCACCTTGCCCGGTCACCGATGAAACGAAGGGAAACGAGGCAACTGCCTGCATCCCGGCAGCAGGCCCGACACCGTTGAACAGCTCGCACTGCCCCAGTGCCATGACATCATATTTCATAAGATTCATAAGCCGCATAATACAGGCCGCCCGTAAGCCGTATTGGCCGAACAGGCTCACCGCATTCCCGCAGTCCACCAGCAGGAACTTGTCCCCGCGCTCACGCATAGCCCGCACCAGTGACACTCTCTCCACAAGACCGCCGTAGGGATCGCCGGGACAGGCGCATGCCTCCATCTTGCCATTGGTGTTGGCTGTATACAGCACGGTCAGATCAGCGGCGAACGACGCCCTGCCCCCGATTGTCGCGATGAACACCACACAGGCAATGCGTGCCGACACCTGCAATGCGCGGGTCAGTTTCATGTTATTCCCTTAGACTGCATGCGTCACGAATAATAGTGTCAGAACGGTTGTCGGGTTGGTCATCGCTCCGTCCGGCACAGCATGATCCGAGCCATGACGATGGCCATCCCCACAGAGCGTTATTTTTTCAACGATACCTTTTTGATAACCATTTGCGCGGTAGGCACATCCTTGGACGGCTGCGGCCCGTAAGGCGTCGACAACATCTGGCTGCCGGTTCTCACTTTAGCCATGGCTTCAACAACTTCCATCCCGTTGGTCACCTTCCCGAATACTGCATAGCCATAGCCTTGCGGCGAAGTATTCTTATGGTTGAGGAAGTCATTGTCGGCGAGATTGATGAAGAACTGGCAGGTGGCGCTGTTCACTTCCCCGGTACGCGCCATGGCGACAGTCCCATGATCGTTTTTCAGGCCATTGGTGGCCTCGTTCTTGATGGCTGGTTTTGTCTCTTTCTGGGCATAGGTTTTCGCGAAACCGCCGCCCTGGGCCATGAATCCGGGGATGACCCGGTGAAAGATCGTGTCATCATAGAATCCCTCGTTCATATAGGCGAGGAAATTTTCAACCGATATCGGCGCCTTCTCCAGATCAAGGGTGATCTCGATGGTTCCCAACGTGGTTTCAAGCACCACCACGGGATTCCCATCGGTCGAACCCTGCGCATTTGCCGGGCTGGGATTCATGGCGGCAGCGATAACGCCCATAACCGACAACGCAACTACTGAAATCGAAATCGTCGTCACGATTCTTCTCCTTTTTTAATCTGTGTTGACACCCTGTGCCGCCGCATCCGACACACCTGTCGAAATGCGATGGGGGTCACGTTTATCCATAAGCAATTGATTTATTGTGCATTGCACCGCGCGCGCTTTGACCGCCCGACATCTCAGTCAAACCGGTGGACACACGCACGCGCCCTTTATCTGCTAATGTATGAAATTACAGTGTATTGCGCAAGTCAATCCTTGCGCCGCAATATCCCCTGCGCATGGCCCGACGCATGTCTCGACGACCGTCTTGGCGACCGTCCCGACGCACGTCTCGCTTTTGCGGAAAAGTCTTTTGCGGCGGGATGAATTGTGGTATTGTTACACCAGTATATACGCACATTCCGACTGCATGGCACCGGGAGGTTAGGGCATGGCTGATCTGACGACGCACTATATGGGATGCACCCTCACAAATCCACTCATCGCCGCAAGCAGCGGCCTCACCGGTGATCTGGACACGGTCCGACGTCTCGCGGATGCCGGAGCAGGAGCCGTGGTGCTCAAATCGCTATTCGGCGAACTTATCACCGCCAAGAGCGAGGCCCTTGACCAGGAATTCGCACTGCGCGGCCATCCCGAGGCCTACGACTATCTCACCGCCGAACTGGGCATGGAGATCGGCGACCGCCCCTACATCAAATTCATCGAGGATGTAAAGAAAAATGTCACCATCCCCATTTTCGCCAGCATCAGCAGTTCCTCCCGCAAATGGCTTCCCATCTATTCGCGGGACATGGAAGCTGCGGGCGCGGATGGCATTGAGCTGAGCATCACCCACTTTCCCGAAAGCGCCCAAGAACGTGCGGCGGACATTGAGCAGCGCTCCATCGACATTGTCGCCGATGTTGTCTCCTCGGTCAATATCCCCGTCGCGGTGAAACTCGGCCCCGATGTCAGCACACTCTGGCGTCTTGCCGAACGTCTCGCCGAAACCGGCGCCAAGGCGCTGGTCCTCTTCAACCGCTATTACACCGTGGACATCGACATCAAAACCGGGCGCCTCAAGCCGGGCATGACATCAAGTTCGCCGAGCGAAATGTTCGCCACACTCCGCTGGGCCGGATTTCTGTCCGGCAAGATCCCCGCAGACATCGCCGCATCCACCGGCATTCACGACGAGCTTACAACCATCAAAATGCTCATGGCGGGAGCCACAGCGGTGCAACTGTGCTCGATTCTTTACAAAAAAGGCCCCGAACATATCGGCGTCTTACGAGACAAACTCGACTCCTGGCTCGATGCCCACAACCACACCGACATCGAATCGCTGCGGAGCCTGGCGCTGAAAAACACTCCGGGGCAGGATGTCTTTCTCGCCCGCCTTCAGTACGTCAAGAGCCTGACAGACACCCGTAAATACGAATTGTAACCCCCTGCGCACCCTGAGGGTGTTTATACGCTCGGACTTTCAATGTACTTAAAAAAAACATCTGAACCACAGATGGGCTCAGCGAGCTTTTTAAATTTTATATCTATTTTATCATCATCGAAGTATGCTTCCCCCCCTCCGAAACGCCCTGAGTGGACGCTCGATTTTCGGATAAGGAGTACACCATGTCCGAAGCGTTCCGCAGGAACGCAAGCTGTGTACTCCCCGAAAAACGGGCTGGCCGCGACGATGGCGGCGTTTCACAGGGGGTGTCCTTCTTTTGGTACTTTTCTTCCGACAAGGGAAGAAAAGTACCCTTCGGGGGTTTATACGCCCGGAAATCTGAATATTATCGGACAACCGGGGACGGTTCTTGTGCGCGGACGTTATATGGGGATCCGCTCCCCTTCGTGTGTTTATAATTCACAATCCGTTACATCATTTCAACAACCATCTGTTTTTTCCCTTACCCCTTAACTATAATTTCCACAAAAAAAGGGAGCCCCGAACCCGGGCCTCCCTTTTCCTGATGGCACTGTGCCTTTTCCCCTTACGGCTTCATGGCGGAACCATCGCTGTTCCGGCGGGGCCACCAGATGGCCTGGGACGCGTCGGCGGGCAGGGGGTACTTCGCCGCGGCCTTTTCGTCGATGTCCACGCCCAAACCGGGGACGGGATTGACGGACATGTAGCCGTTCTTGATCGTCGGGCATCCCTTGAACACCTCCTGGTCCTTCTCGGAATAGGGGAAGCCTTCCTGGATGGCGAAGTTCGACGTGGCCATGTCGAGATGTATCTGCGCCGCCTGGCCGATGGGGGTGTGGTCGTAAGGTCCGTGCCACACCGTGCGGACGTTGAACCACTCGCCCAGGATCGCCACCTTGCGCGCCGGGGTGAGGCCGCCGATCTGCGAGATGTGGATGCGGATGTAGTCGAACAGCCGCTCGGAGATGAGCCCGACCCATTCGTGGGGATTGTTGAACAGCTCGCCCATGGCGATGGGCACGCTGGTCAACTGGCGGAGGTTGCGGAAGTAGCCGATGTCCTCGGGCGAGAAGGGGTCCTCAATGAAGAAGGGTCGATATTTCTCCAGCTCCTTGATGAGGACGATGGCGTCGGCGGGATGCAGACGCTCGTGGATGTCGGTCATGATCTCGATCTCGTCCCCGAAGGTCTCGCGGATGTGGGCGTAGGTCTTGACGAGTCCGCGCATGTAGGCGGGATTGTCCATGAAGCCGTCGCGTTCTGCACCGAAACCAGCATCCTTGAAATCGGCTTTCCGAGAAGAGGTCACCCCGACGGGCCCGGTGCGGATGTGATGGTATCCCTGTTCGAGCTGCTTTTTGATGTTTTCATCCAGTTGGGCGAAATCCCTGCCACCGGCGTTCCCGAAGAGCGGCACGGCGAACCGGCACGCTCCGCCGAGGAGCTGGTACACCGGCATGTTCGCCCGTTTGCCCTTAATGTCCCAGAGCGCCATGTCCACGCCGCTCATGGCGTTGTTGAGCACCGGTCCGTTCCGCCAGTAGGAGCTGACGTACATCGTCTGCCACATATCCTCGATGTTGTCGACGTCCTTGCCCTTGCAGAAGGGCGCGAGGTAATCATTGATGGCGCTGATGACGGGTAGCGGACGCTGGTTGAAGGTAGCGCACCCCAGACCGTACAGCCCCGGCTCGCTGGTTTCGATCTTGACCGCGACGAAACGGACTCCCGAGGGCTGACAGGCGATGGCCTTCACATTGGTGATTTTCAGCGGAGGGAGTCCCGCAGTCGATTTTGAATAGGTCTGCGCCATGGCCTCGTTTTTCTGGGCGAGGGCTGCGGCAATGCCTCCGACAGCTCCGATGGCGGTGTTTCTGATTGCATCCCGACGTTTCATGTTCATACCTCCTGGTACAGGAAATGTATTCCCGACGCGAAAAACGCCGGGGCTCGGTATCACTTCATCAAATCGTCACATCCATCTGCCGAGGCGCTCACCTGCTTCAGTGGCTTCACGGATACGCCCCAGTGAGGCGCAGTCACCGATGAGATGCACCTCGTCGCACTGCATCGCCATTTCGGCGGCGACACCACTTGTGGGGACAATGCTCATGGCCGAGCCTTTCGTGAACGTCGCGGGAGTGTTCATGCCCACAGCCACCGCCACAAGGTCAGCGGACAATCCCCATGCCTTGCCTGAAGGAAGAATGATTTCCGCGCCATCCTCGGTCACTGCGGAAACCCGCGTATTGGTCATCACTTTGACCTTCTTACGATCGAGCAGCGCGAACATCTGGACCTTTACATTGTTCATGATGTTCTCTTCCATGAGGTTAGGAAGCACTTCGACAATGGTGACCTCCCAGCCATTGTCGGCCAGATGGCAGGCTGTCTCGCAGCCGACATCCCCGCCACCGACCACAACCGCTGTTTTGCCGCTGTATGCTTTCACATCGCGGAGTACCTCGACGGCATCCGCCACATGGGGCATTTTGATGCCGGGCACATTCAGTGTGGCGGACTGGGCTCCCACCGCGATAACAAGAGCATCGGGCGCGCTTTGCGTCACCAGTTCGGGTGTGACCTCGGTGCCGAGCTTCAGTGTCACCGCGCTGTCGGCAAGTTCGGCCACATACCATTCCCAGAGACGTGCCACATCAGCTTTGCACTGAGGGCGGCTGCCGGGATAGACCATGCCACCCACGTACGGTTGTTTATCGTAGAGCGTGACATCATGGCCGCGCTGTGAAGCGGTGAGTGCGCACCGTATTCCCGCCGGTCCCGCGCCAACCACCATCACCTTCTTTTTCTTCACCGCAGGGGGAACATCCTGCTCCGCCTCATGGAGGAGGTAGGGATTCACCGAGCACCACAACGGTCCGCCCAGCCAGAGCTGGTGGTAACAGACATTGCACCGGATGCAGGGTGTCACACGTTTGCCAACCTTCGCTTTATTGGCCCAGTACGCGTCCGCAAGAACAGTCCTGCCAAGGGCGACCATGTCACAGGCCCCATCGGCGATGAAGCGGTCAGCCTCCTCGGGCACGGTGATCGCTCCGGTGGCCATGACGACAGTATCCGGCACCGCCTTCTTTATCTTCTCAGCGAGCGGCACGAGGGTGTTGCGCGGGATGTAGGTCGGCGGCACGGAGGGATAGTCGCTCATCACTTCGATGGTCGAAGCGGTGGATGCCACATGTATATATACAATACCCAGCGCATCGACATGACGTGCTATGCGTTCGGCGAGGGTGATGTCGACACCGCCGGCGATTTCTTCGTGGGCGCTGAGTTTGAATCCAACCGGGAGGTCGGGGTACTGCGCTCTGATGCCCGCGATGATGTCGGTGGGGAATTTCATACGCCCTTCGAACGAACCGCCATAGGCATCGGTGCGAAAATTGAGCGCCGGGGACATCATCTGCCCGATGAGATAGGAGTGGGCACCGTGGATCTCGACACCATCATAGCCCGCCTCTATCGCGCGCCCGGAGGCGGTGATGAAGGACTGCACAAGCTCGTCCAGCTCGCCCGTGGTCAGCGCCCGGGGTTTCACATAATAGTTGGGATTGTAGATGGCCGAGGGCGCATCCGTCGCCAGCTTACCCCCCGAAAGCGCGAGCTGGCAGAATATTTTGGTGTCATAACGATGTATGCGGTCAACAAGTTTGGTATGCGAGGGGATGAAACGATCGTCGTAGAGAGCGTTTATGGGTATGGACGCCAGGCTGCCGTGCACCCGTACAAACGAGGTGATAATGAGGCCCATCCCCCCCTTCGCCCGCTCCTCGTAATAGCGCACCTGACGCATGGGCCAGGTTTCGTCAGAGCTGTACAGTCCCACTCCCATGGGGGCCATCGCCGTCCTGTTGGGGATAACCGCTGTGCCCAGCGTTATCGGTGAAAACAAGTGGTTCAATGCCATTACATCCTCCTTGCGTGATTCAAGGAAATATCAGAGTATTCGTTCTGTGCATAAATCTTCCGTATCGGCAAGCCTTGCACGATGAGCCAGAGTGTCGTGTCTGGTGTGAAGTCTCGCTTCACTGGTCGTTCAAAAAACATTCCGATCCGCTTGCGTGCTCCTGGAGCCAGCGGTCAATTTCGTCCGTACGGTCAAAGAGGGTGGGCATCCCCGCGAGGCGGGCTTCCTCACTGTCATTGAGAATGAGTCCGCATTCCGAGCAGTGTAATCCCGTGGCGAAAAAATCCAGCGAGTGCACCGGGCCCTCGTCGTCCTCATCCGCCGAAAGTTCGATGTACCCGGAAAGAAGCGCGTTACTTGTGCATACCGGACATGCAGTCACATGGCTGTTCCAGTCCCCCGCGACAAGTGATTCTGACCGATGCACATCCACATCAGCAACTTTGGCTCTCGACTGGTCCATCATAATCCTGACCCGTTCCACACGGCGCTTTTCGAAATCGGCTATCATCTTTCGATCGTCCTCGGAGAGATTGTACCATGCGTGATCACGGTCCCGGTCATCAGGCAGCGATAAAACAATCTGCAAAACGCAGTATGCCGCCCGTTCGAGATCGTACACCGACACCCGGGGAATCACCGCATGCAGGCTTTCTTCCCGCCTGCGTCCAAGAAACGACAAGTGGGGAAGGAGGGGCTGCTTCATCTGGGGAAACAATGTGAAGTAACACTCGATGCTCTCGTTGAAATTCATGGTGCGGTAAGCACCGGACCGCAGGTCAATATCATGCTTTTTCCAATTAAAAAAACGGGGCACAGAATCTGGATTGGACAGAAGCAACCGAAGCCGCGGGTGAAGATCGGGGTAGACGGTGGCGAGGCTTTTCGTGGCCACATGGCTCTTGATGATGAGTTCCGCAGCTACAGCGAGAATACCGATAACGCATTGATCGCAGGACCCGTCACCACGCCGGAAACTGTGGAATATGCCAAGACCCAACCGAAGATATTCGAGCGCCGCACGGCTCATCTGCTCCGCGACTGCGGATTCAAGATCATGTATTGCGTCACTCATGGTATTTCTCCGATTGTCGTCGGCTGCACCCAGCATCCATCACCGCACCCAGACCAATATGCGAATGCCTCCGGTGCAAAACAACATTTTTTCATCGCGCAGCCATTCCCGGCACCGTGAAAGCTATTATGAAACCCGTCAGGCGTTTGGTAGTATAATGTAAAGGACGCGGGGACTTCTTCGGATTTCATCAAGAACAAAATATTTACCTTGCGCCTATCATTTACCTGATACGATATTAATAATGTTTTGTGACCCGAGCACGTAAAATGACCCCTATCGCGAATGCGAGAATGTATGAAAATTTTGACTATATCGACATCAATAGCTGCGACATTTCTGGCGGCCCTTGTTGGCTTGGGCCTTACGGCAGCCCCTCCGGCCAGTGCCGATACGGAGTCGAGCCCTGGCAACAATCACCTCGACATGCCAACATTATCCAGCCGGTCCGTGGTGAGCTGGAAATGGCCACGCCCCATCAACCCGGTCCATGTCACGCTTGTCTTCTCACGGTTCAAGGGCGAGGCGCCTTCCGATTCATTGGCACCCTCGTGGAGCAACGAACTTTTCAACGGCGAACCCGGCAGCATCAATCACTTCTTTGACGCCACGTCCTTTGGCACCATTGAGGTTACCGGAAAACCATTGCCCGTGCGGTATGAACTTCCGCACGATTCGTCCTATTATGTGGGTAATCTTGATGCCTATGCCCGCGACCTGCTGGACATAATGGACGATGATCCCAACTTCAACTTTCGCTCGGTCGACAATGACGGCTCCGACCGTATTCCCGGAACAGAGGATGATGATACCTATGTCGATTACATGGTATTCATGCCCCGATCACGACCCTATAACTTTATCCAAAGATTTGCCACCGGCATCATGACCAACGGTCTGATAGAATTATATACAACCAAGGACATCAATACCAATGGGGCCTACATCAGGCTCGACAAGCATTCGGGATCCATATCAACCTCACCAACTAAAAACGACGCTATCGGCACCCTGATCGCAGAACTGTCGCATGCCTATGGTGCCACTGATCTCATGGACACTATCTGGACCCTGCCGGAAACAGATTCAGCCGGGGCAGGCTATTGGGACCTTCTCAGCAGTGGTGCCCTGGGATGGTATAATGTGAATGCCCCCGCAGGTTTTAACGCCTTCAATCGCTACCTCATGAATTGCGCGGGACCCTACAACAATAATATCGTTGATCTTATTGGCATGTCGGAGGGGCTCAGGATGAAAGCGGCCTCCGAGCCGGATGGTACCATCTACCGCATCTGGGTACCCGAGAGCGACAATGGTGAATATTTTCTTATCGAATTCCGTCGCCACGACTCCTACGCTTACGATCAATATATCCCCCAGGATGGCATGCTCATCTGGCATGTGCTCTCGAAGGAAACCAACGATTATGAGGAACTCAAACGGTGCGATCTCGAGTGTCCCGATGGTCGCTTCGAAGACGCTGGCTACCCGGTGGGAAAAAGGCCCGACCCCATAAACGGGGGCGATAACCTCGACTTCTGGGCCCACGATTTTTCCTACACCTTGGCGCATGGGGGCAACCATGGGGACGCTTTCGATGTATATGACGGCGTCCGGCACACCCAGTTCACACCGAACACAAATCCCAACTCTTATTCAAAAGTAACAAAGAAAACCACCGGCACCGCAGTATTCAACATTCACCGCGAGGGCGATGAAATGGTGTTTGACTGTATCGCGCCGACATTCTATAACTGGTTCGGGGAAAAATACCCCTTCATCGGAACCGGTGTACACCGGTTCGCCACAACCGGCGTACTCAAAACAGCGAAAGTCACCGACGGCCTCTACCTCGTAAGGTTCAACGGCGACACCCGTCCCGATGCGCTTGTGACTGTTACTAATGACACTTTCACCCTTGAGAATCTCATGCTTCTCACGCCACTGGAAATTGACCGGCTTGTCGCGGGTAGAACACTCACCTCAGTGACGGGGGTGCAGGCGAACACCGCCGTTCGCCGCCAACTTGTCACGGAAGACGAGTTCGACAACGCTGCGTACGCCTTTTCGGATGCGTTCGAGGAAATCCTCCCCGGCAGAAAACCGACCCTTGTACAAAAGGTGATCGGCCATACCCGCGATGAAATGCGCCCTTATACAATCGCCCTTGAGCAGAACTATCCCAATCCCTTCAACAACACAACGACCATCACCTACTCGCTTAATCAACGAAGCCCCGTGACCCTTGAAGTCTTCAACATTCTCGGACAGAAGGTCATGATACTCGACGATGGCCACAGGGAAGCGGGCAGACACAGTGTTGCGTTCACCGCCGACAACCTTGCCACAGGATTGTATATTTACCAGTTGCAGGCACAGTCAAAAACAGCGTCGAAAAAATTCACCATCATCAGGTAACCATCATGACACGCCATACACTTTCATATATATCACTCGCACTCCTTTTGCTCATGGTTCAAATCATGGCCTGCAGCGAAAAAACCACATCCGGCCCTGACACGACGGAGACATTCACAATCTCGGTCAAGGTCACCGACGAAGTCGGCAGGGTTCTTCCGGGTCTCGCCGTCACGACCAGCCCTGTCACGCGGGAAGTTTTCACCGACAGCACCGGGCGGGCGGTATTCGAGGAAATCCCGGTCGAAAGAGTCTACTCGTTCATCGTCAAACGCTCCGGTATGCCCAACACCGCCAAGAGTTATGATTTCAGCGTGCTCGAACCACCTTATGAAGTCGTCTTCACCATCACCTCCGAGTCACCGGTTATTCTTATCATATACCCGCTCGACAACACGCTTCTAAGCCCTTCCGGCCTGTCATTTCTGGCAAAGATTTCCGACCGTGAGGACGGTGCTTTGCCCGACAGCGCCATTGTGTGGAGATCAGATCTGGATGGAGAAATCGGGCGGGGGGAGTCACCGGATATCGAACTTTTGTCACCGGGGCTACACACTATCAGCGTCACTGCCACCGATTCCGATGGAAAAGTCAACAGTGGCGAGGTCAAAGTGGCCGTTATAAACTTCGACTCAGACTCCTATTTCCCATTGCCCGTAACCGGAAGGTGGACCTACAAGCACGAGACAGCCACCATACCGAATCCTGACAGCAGATTCCCCTGGGAACTCGGCTCGGTTGAAGCCACCATCGACTCGACGAACCGTCGGGTGTCCCATATGACCTACAGATTGGCGGGAAGTTCCGGCGGCAACACACGGAAGTACGACTTTACGGTCGTGGACTACTACCAGATTGTGGGAAACACGGTTCAGGTCGTGAAAACTACCGAAGACCTCGAAATCTGGCTCGGTAACAATCTGGGGAACCCCGACCTGACACTCAGGATGGTAACGGAGTATTCTCAGCCGATGATTCTCTTCAACGATGTTTACGACCTTTCATCGGGGGGGGATTACAGCACTATCATCACGGTGTCGGTGAGATGGGACTATACAGATAAAGGTGGCTATAAACGGACTTTCCGCGAATCCTTCGACGTCAACATTGATTACAGCATCGGCGATCAGGAGATCCTCATTGTCGGAGGACATGAGGTTGACGCCATACCCGTGATCATCATTCAGGACACCTCCACCAGGACATGGTGGCTCGCACGGGGTCTGGGCATTGTCCGTTTTGAGCACAACACCTTTGGGGTCACATCAAACGCCCTGCTGAATTCAAGCAATCTCGCTCAAATATTCTCATTTGGGAAGAATGCCGCGAAAAAAGCGGCGGGCGGCGGGATTTTCTCCATCATAAATCCTGTTGCCACACGCACCATCGACACACCCGAAGGCCCGGAAGACCTCATTGAGGAAATACGCAGACTCCGCACATTCATGCCCTGATATGGTGACTTTACCCCGGACCGGTGATTTTTGCGCGCTGTCGATGTAACCCCGTATCGGCCATCACAGCATACGGTAGGCGATGGCCTGACATACCGCGATTATTGTCTCGTCCGGCGTAAACACCTCGATGCGAAAAAATCCCAGTCGCTTCGTATTGCTTATGTTTTCGGCACGTGCATCAAGACGGCCCGAGGATGGGCAGGGAGCCATGTACTGCATGGACACTTCAACGCCCACCGACATTATGCCTTCCGAATTGCACGCCGAGGCGAAGGCCAGGTCAGCCAGCGAGAATATCACCCCCCCGTGGGCATTCCCCAGCGCATTAGCTGTATCCTCCCCAAGCTCCATCGTCACATGCGAGTGTCCCTCGGCGGCTTCGAGTATCTCAATCCCCAGTTTTTTTGCGAAGGTGTCCTTTTCACGTATCAGGGCGACTATATCCTGCTCAGAGCTCATGCGGTGGTCCTTTCCGTTGTGTTCCTCATATACGTCAGTAATCGTGTCTGGTCGATAGGGTGCATACGTCATATGTGTCGTTCGCGGCCAATGACCATCGGACGATGGCCAGCATTTTGTATGATATGTGTTTTAGGTTCGTATAACAAGACCGGCATATTCCGCCTGCCCATTCCTGGACAGGAACAGCATCGCCAATCGGTGCCATCCTTGTTTTTTTATCAGGATTAATGTATACTTCAAGGATATGGTTCTGCTTTTACAGAATCAATCCACCCGCATGACATACAGGAGCATTTGACCCCGTGAACACCGACCATGACGCCCAGAAAACTGTTTTCGATGCTGTCTCCCAAAAACCCGATTTCCCCGCTCTCGAGCGTGATATCCTTGATTTCTGGAAGCATGACGACACCTTCAACGAGTCCATTTCATTCCGCGAGAAGGATGGCAAGGATTTCGTCTTTTATGATGGGCCGCCGTTCGCCAATGGCCTCCCGCATTACGGCCATGTCCTGACCGGCTTCGTCAAGGATGTCGTCCCCCGCTACAAGACCATGCGCGGGCACCATGTCCCCCGACGTTTCGGGTGGGACTGCCACGGTCTCCCTGCCGAGATGGAAATGGAAAAGGAAGCGGGTATCCACGGTCGCGGGCAGATAACCGAGTATGGCATCGGGAAGTTCAATGACGGCTGTGCGAGCCTCGTGCTCAAGTATGTGGATGAGTGGGAACGACTCGTGACCCGTCAGGGCCGCTGGGTGGATTTCAAGAACGACTACAAGACCATGGACGTCACGTTCATGGAGAGCGTTCTGTGGGCATTCAAGTCGCTTCACGAGAAAGACCTCATCTATAAGGGCTCGCGGGTGCTGGCCTATTGCACCCGATGCGAGACCCCGCTGTCCAATTTCGAGACACGCCTTGATGATTCGACTCGGCCCAAGCAGGATCCCGCCATCACGGTCCGTTTCCGGCTTGTGGATTCTCCCCGTCTGCCCAAGGACACATCGCTTCTCGTATGGACAACCACACCCTGGACACTGCCCTCCAATCTGGGCATCGCGGTCGGTGCGAATGTCACCTACGCGCTTCTTCGCCAGGGCGACAGCCATAGTATCATCGCCGAGGAACGCATGGAGGCCTATAAGGCCCAGCTTGACGGGGCGGAACGCATCGACACAGTGACCGGTGCCGACCTCTCCGGTCTCGCGTACGAACCTCTCTTCGATTACTTCGCCGACACTCCCAATGCCTTCAAGGTCATGATCGGCGACTTTGTCACCACCGAGGATGGCACCGGCATCGTCCATATGGCGCCCGGTTTCGGTGAGGAAGACCAGAAACTCTCCGATGCGCACGATATCGAGACCATCACCCCGGTCGATCATCAGGGCGCGTTCGACTCACGCGTGCATGACTATACGGGCCGTCATGTCTTCGACACCAACAAGGACATCATCCGCCGTCTCAAGGAAGAGGGAAAACTTGTCCGGCATGACACCATCGAGCACAACTACCCCTTCTGCTGGCGATGCGACACACCGCTCATCTACCGCGCATTCCCGTCCTGGTACGTCAAGGTGACCGCCATCAAGGACCGTATGCTTGAGCATAACAAGTCAATCTCGTGGATTCCCGAACATATCCGCGACGGTCAGTTCGGACGCTGGATCGCCGATTCACGTGACTGGTCGATCTCACGCAATCGGTTCTGGGGAACACCCATCCCCGTATGGGAATGCGACAATCCCACCTGCGAGCACCTCGATGTCTATGGCTCCATCGCGGAACTGGAGCATGACTTCAACACACCGGTCACCGACCTTCACCGCCCCTTCATCGACGAGCTGACACGCACCTGCCCCGACTGCGGCGGCACACTGAGGCGCATCGAGGATGTGCTGGACTGCTGGTTCGAATCGGGCTCCATGCCCTATGCCCAGGTGCACTATCCCTTCGAGAACAAGGACTGGTTCGAGCAGAATTCCCCCGCCGACTTCATCGTGGAATACATCGCCCAGACACGCGGCTGGTTCTACACACTCACCGTATTATCCACCGCGCTCTTCGACCGACCGGCATTCCGTAACAGCATCTGCCACGGCGTTGTGCTCGACGAGACCGGCCAGAAGCTTTCCAAACGGCTCCGCAATTATCCGCCGCTGGACGATGTCTTCAACTCAATCGGCTCAGACACCCTGCGCTGGTGCCTGATGAATAATCCCATCCTCAAGGGCAACAATCTCCAGATCGACCGTGAGGGCAAGATCATCACCGCTGCGCAAAAAGGCTCGCTCCAGCCGCTCTGGAATTCCTATTACTTCCTTGTCCTTTACGCCAATATCGACGGTTACTCGCCATCGTTGCGTACCGATTCCGCAAACGAGATGGACATCTACATCCTCTCCAAGCTCGGCGAAACCCTCGCCGAGGTCACCATCAGCATGGACAGCTACGACATCCCGCGCGCCTGCGACCTCATTGAGCACTTCCTGGACATCCTCACCAACTGGTACATCCGCCGTAATCGCCGTCGCTTCTGGAAGAGCGAGTCCGACACCGACAAGCGCGACGCGTATGACACCCTGTACACCGTACTGGTCACCACAGTCACCATGACGGCACCGCTTCTGCCCTTCACCGCCGAAGCGATATACAAGAACCTTACCGGTGGACGTTCGGTCCACCTCGCCGACTGGCCCAAAGCCTCCGCCCTCGCCATGAACGAAACCGTTCTTCGCGGTATGGATGTGGCCCGCCGTGTCTGTTCACTGGGACACGCGGTGCGCAACCAGAGCCGCGTACGTGTGCGCCAGCCTCTTCCCGGACTGACCCTCGCCGGCGCGGACTCACGCCTCGCTGAAGGCTATACGGACATCATCAGTGACGAGCTCAATGTGAAGGAAGTCAGCTTCACCGAGGATGTGGGCGCGATGGGACGCCGTGAAATCGTGGTCAATGGCAAGCTTGTGGGCCCACGTCTCGGGAAGAAGATGAAGGATGTGCTCAAAGCCGTATCATCGGGCGATGTCGTTGTCCGCGACGACAACCGTCTCGAAGCTGCGGGCGAAGTCCTCGAACCCGACGAATTTGAGCTGCGCATCACCGCTCAGGAGGGGTACGCCTGCATGGCGGATGGCGGACTGTTCGCCTGCCTAGACCTGACTGTGGATCGCGATCTCATGCTCGAAGGTCTGGCGCGCGATGTCATCCGTGTTGTGCAGAATGCCCGCAAGGAAGCGGATCTTGTGCCGGACGACCGCATCGTACTGGGCCTGGGAGTTGACGGTGATCTCCATGAGGCCATCCAAACCCATACGGACCTTATCGCCACCGAAGTTCTTGCGGTATCACTCGGATTCGAGCCGGATTCCGGTGCTCTCTACACGGAAACGGTGGATATTCAGGGTGAAATAATGAAGCTGTCAATCAAGAAAACGTGATGCACGGGGAGTCGATAATGGGAAACTGTCGTTCGTTGTCTATGCGGAGAATTGTCATTATGGCGATTGGACTCATGGTGGTTGGTTGCGCCGTACGCCCCCCGGTGAAACCCACCGTCCTCATGGCCGCACCGTGGGGACAGACGTACCGCGTCACACAGTACCAGCCCTTAACGGTAAAGCCGAGTGCCTATGTTGTCTGGGGGAATGACGTCCGGGATGGCGCACGGTGCCGTATCACCATCACCAACGCGACCAAGAAGGTCACCGTCTACCGCTATGATTTCAAGTACCGTGTCACCCCTTTCACCACCGACTGGAGCTTCTTTAAAGGGAAAATCATCGAGCCCGATTCCACATGGAACAAGGTCATCGGCGACTATATCATTGAGCTTAAGGCGGACGGCTATCAGGTGGGCACCGACCGGTTCGTGATCAGGCCCTGAACCAAGCGTTTTCATCGGTTACGACTCTTCTTGTGATTCACCAGTTTTTTATAGCCTGATGCCATACCATTGCGTATATTTTCGCACACATTTGCCGTGCCGCTCACATTTTATAAGGATTACCCGCCATCGAGCTCCTGTTCCCCATCATCTATATTTTAGTCGGCATCTTCTTTTTGGTTAAGGGCGCGGACCTTCTTGTGGATGGCGGTTCTGGCATCGCGCTCAAAAGCGGCGTCTCACGCCTCGTGGTGGGCCTGACCATTGTGGCCTACGGCACCAGCGCACCCGAATTGGCCTCCAGCCTCATCGCAGCCTTCTCCGGCTCGGGCGACATCTCCTATGGCAATGTCGTGGGTTCAAATGTTCTCAATATTGCCCTCATACTGGGCCTCGCAGCCACACTCAGCCCCATCGATATTCACCGCAGCCTCGTTAGGTGGGAACTTCCATTCATGGTGGTCATTTCCCTAGGCACAGCCGCCATCGGCATATCAGGACACCTGACGCGCTGGATGGGAGTGGTGCTGCTTGCCTTGTTCATTGTGTACATCGTCCGTTGCTTCAAGCATCCCTCCGCTGAGATGGAGGCGGATAGCGCTTACACCGGCAAACGTTATCGTGTGTTGTTTTTACTGGTCGCGGTCGGCATTGCGGGTCTGGGCATCGGGGCATCGTTGTTCGTGGATGGCGCCCGTGACATCGCCCGCCTGTTCGGTGTGAGCGATGCGCTTATCGGCCTGACTGTGGTGGCGCTGGGCACCTCGCTGCCGGAATTGTTCACCTCGGCGGTCGCCGCCATCAAGGGCGAGTCGGATATCTCGCTGGGCAATATCGTCGGCTCAAATATCTTCAACATCCTTCTGGTGCTTGGAACAACCGGCGTCATCCTCCCGGTGACCATCTCCGATGACCCGTTCATGCTGTATTCCGGATTGCCCATCATGCTGGGCTCCGCGCTGCTTCTCACCGCTTTCGCCATCTTCGGGAAACGCCTGACACGGTTGCATGGTGTCATATTCCTTCTTATCTTCGCCCTCTACACCTATCTCGCTATCTGCAGCTGAGCACATCCCCGGCAGGTCGTCCCCGACGGATCGTCCCCGACGGATCGTCCCCGACGGATCGTCCTTGAAATTTGCCGCATCCCTGAAAAAAACCTCCCTGTTTTCCCGATCACCCTCCGATACATCGCAGTCCCCTGACGCCATGAAATCCGAATATTTACTGTTGTCAGGGCAGGTGGCCGCGTGTATATTGGCTACATAAAAATGACTGATACTACCGCACTGTTCACTTGAGGGAGACACCAATGTCAACACCAACCCGCCGCACCTTCATCAAGACCGGTATTGCCGCAGGAGCGATCGTTCCCACAGTAACCGCCGTGCCCGCTTTGGCGCAGCAATCCCGCGAGGGACGGCCTGTGCGTACCACCCATGATTTTGACATTCTGGGCATGAAGGGGCAGGTCACGCTCGAAACCGACGAGGCATTGCCCGCCGGAGCCGCATTCTCCGTCGAGGTGACTCCTTTCGCCGCGAAAAAGGCCCTTGCCCGTATACGCATGAAACCGGGCACTCGCCTGACCATCCGCCAGCTCTCCATCCAGATTTCAGTCCCCAATGCCGATGTCAACCGTATATGGTACACCCAGCAGATCGACGGTCTCGGCCATCACGCCTACATCAGCCTTCCCTGGGGCGCGACCATCGACGCCTCCGGGCATTTCGGCTGCCTGCTCACTGCGCTTCAGGATCGGTACGGCCAGAATCGCGGCCTCCTCGCCCTCAAAAACCAGTCGGGGGACGGCTCCCTGCATTTTTCGGTCGAGTACGGTGGCCCGGCAATGCGCATGACCATCAACCGTTTCGTGCATGGCGGTGTGTGGCATGCGGATGAAATCGACGAGACCGCCTATGTTGACATTGAGGATGTTCCCTGGAACCATGCGGTGGATGCCTTCTCGGCTTGGTACGACAAGGAGTTCAAGCTCACCTACGATATCCCGCGCTTCTGCTGGGAACCGGCGTTCAACACGTGGTATCCCATCAAAAACGAGCAGTACGAGGCCGACGTTCTGAGGCTCGCCCGTCAGTGCCGCGACCTCGGCATCGGTATGTTCGAGATTGATGCGGGCTGGTTCACAAGCGCCGCCACCTGGCAGCTCAACACCAAGAAAATCCCCGACCTCAAGGCGCTCGTGAAAAAACTCCACGCCCTGGGGCTCAAGGTCATCATCTGGTACAGCGCGTTTGATTCCGGCGGCTCGAAAGAACTTGCGGACCTGTGCGTGGTCAACAACGGCAAGGCAACCGGCAGACTCTGCCCCCGTAATCCGCAGGTGCGTGAGCGTGCCGCACGGTATGCCCGTGAGCTCATGGAGACTTACGGCGTTGACGGCCTCAAGATGGACTTCCTTGACACCGGCGGCGTGCCCATGCAGATGTGCGAGGCCACCCATAAGCATACCGGCGAATTCGTAAGCGACGGGGTCACCGAAACCATGGGAATGATGTCCGAAGCCATGCGGAAGGTGAAAAAGGACGCCATTATCGAGTACCGCCTCAATTACGCCACCGTCGCAACCCGAAAGTTCGCCACCATGCTCCGGGGGCAGGATGCGCCATCCGATCCCGATCATGTGCGTCGCCACCTCGCCCTTTTGCGGGCATGGAGCCATGGAGTTCCGGTGCACGCCGATTATGCCTATTGGACCAATGAACTGTCCGAGGTGAATGTGGCGAAATTCATGGCGGGCATGGTCTTTTATGGTGTCCCCACAATTTCAGTGGACTTCGATGATGTCCCGAAATCCCACTTCGCCATCACGAAAACGTGGCTCGACTTCTACAATCGCCACCTCCAACGGTTCATAACCGGGCAGCTCGACCACCTGAGCGACGATTTCCACTATTCGACCTCGCGTGTGTCATCGGACGGATTCACCTACATCCCCTGTTTCCTCCGCGAGTGGCCCTCGGCCCTCACCGTGCTGCCCGAACATACCCGCGAGTTATACCTGGCAAATATGACCAACCGTGCGCGCATCCTCACCCGCATCGAGGGGGTGAACGGTACCTATACGGTTGCGACCGCCGATATGATGCTCGCCGAAAAGCCCGGCTCCCAGCGTTTCACGGCGAAAAATGGTGCTCTCGACATCGACATCGAGGTCCCCATCGGTGGCATCATGGTGCTCAGGAAGGTGTAACAGCGCGATACAGGCGAAAACTCACAAGCGGCCTCTGTCTCCACGGCAGGGGCCGTTTTCATTGGTGTGAGACGCATCCCCCTTGCTTCGACGCTCGTGCGAAGTTAGATTATCCTTCTGATAATTGTGATTACATCTTCATTTCCGAAAGGGTTTTATATGAACCGCATCCTTCTTGGCATAACAATCGTGGCAACCACCTTCTTGTATATCCAAACTGCCGAAGCTGCCGGGCCCGCTTCGGCCATGCCGCTTCGCATACTCACCGTGCGCGCCGAGCCCCAGTCGCCCCGCGCCGGAGAACTCCTCACCCTCCATATCGCGATGGAGGGAACATGGGCCACTCCCTACTATCAGGAGGAAATATCACTGGATGCGGTAGTCTCCCTTGATGAAAAACGGTCTTGGACCGTGCCGGGATTCTATACCCAAGACTACCATCGTACCAACGTCGGAACTGCTGGCAATCCGAGCGAAAGCCTCACGCCCGAAGGTGAACCCGAATGGCAGATTCGCTTCCTGCCCAACACGCCGGGAACGTACCGCATCCGCCTCATAGCCACGGACCAAACCGGCACCGCCGACCGCGAACTGTCAGTGACCGTCCAGCCGGGTACGCAGCGCTCCTTTGTCCGGGTGAGCCCACGCGACTCGAACTACTTCGAATTCGACGATGGGAAACCCTACTTCGCCAATGGTGCCTGCATCTGCTGGTACCGCGAGGACAAGGGAACCTTCGATTATGACCACTGGTTCAGCGATCTCGCGGACAATGGCGGAAATTTCGCGCGTATATGGCTGTCGAGCTGGGGATTCCAGTTTGACTGGGGGACTGTGGGCGACTACCGGCTCGACCGAGCGTGGCAGCTCGATTATGTTGTCCGCCTCGCCCTCGAAAAGGGGATTTACCTCAAGCTCTGCATGGACTGCCAGCACGACTTCAATAATCCCGGACACCCCTACCTTGCTGCGCAGGGTGGCCCTGCCATCGACCACCGTGACTTTTTCGTGAACGACGAAGCGAAGCGGTTGTTCAAAAACCGCCTCCGGTACGCTGTGGCGCGCTGGGGCTGGTCGCCCTCGGTCATGGCGTGGGAACTCTGGAACGAGATCGAGGATGTCAAGGACTACATCGCAAAAAACGTCATCCCTTGGTCGGGCGAGATGGCCGCGTACGTGAAGGACATCGACCCCAACCGCCACATGACGGTGAACAGTCTCGGCGCATACATGTTCGATCCCAACATGTGGCTGCTCCCCGAGATGGACTTCGCTCAGATGCATGGCTACCGTCTCCCCGGATGGTACTCGGACGAGTTCGGAAAAGACATGGCCGCCTCGATGCAGTTCCACATGCAGCTGCTGGCACCCTTCAAGAAGCCGCGCCTGTTCGCCGAGTTCGGCCTTGTGGACGAGAACTGGGGATTCAGCCCGCTCATGAATACCGCCGACACCACGGGGGTGAATATGCATAACGGCATGTGGGGGGCGATGATGAGCGGCGCGGCGGGTACTGCGCACCTCTGGTGGTGGGATGCCTACATCGACCGTCGCGGGCTCTGGAGTGAATACCGTCCCGTGGCGGACTTTATCGCGGGAGTGGACTTCCCCGGCGAGGGATTCGAGGCCTTCGAGATGCACTCGGGCGCGCCTGCGGATGTACGCGTGCTCGGCCTGCGGGGACAATCGACGACACTCCTCTGGGCGCAGAACCGTGCGCATACGTGGTGGAACGTCGCCGAGGGAAATCCTGTCGAGCCGGTCACGAATACCCGCATCGTCCTGCCCTGGTCGGAAAAAACGGCCCCCTGCCGGGTGGAGATCATGGACACTTACACCGGCGCGGTGCGCGATACGCGCATGCTGACACCCGCAAGCGGCGTCATGGTCATTGATCTTGGCACGGTAACAAAGGATGTGGCGGTGCGGGTGAAACAGGTCGAGTAATTTTTCACGGGGATCACTGATGACATCTGGCGGCGTTCGGGGATACTGAGAGCGCCGCCATTTTTTTCACTTACCCGGCAAAGCCGCCGCGAAGACCCGGCCCAGCTCGAGCCACTCACCCAGCACATCGTCCTCCTCATACCCCGGCGGGGCCACCATCACCCAGCCCTTCATGGGTCTGCCGGTGATGTCGAAGACTCGGACATCCGTGCGTTTCAGCGCCTCAGCAGCGGCAGCCTCCCCGGCACGAACAATAAGGAAGTCCTTGTAGACGCCGAAGGCCATATTGCCATTCAGAAGACAGCAGATACCCCCGAACATCTTCTTCGTCGTTATCCCCCAGTCAATCGTGAGGTCATCGATACGCGCGGCAAGTCCGGTATCATAGGGCATTGTTTTCCCCTTTTACGTGATGTGCTCCCCACTCAATAGGGCAGTCTGATGGACGCTCCCGTCGACGGTGTCAGGACAACCGCGCCATCGCGCCCATCCGCCGATGCGATGCCGGTGAAGTCGCCGGGAATGGGGGAGAGGAACATCCGGTATGTTCGGGTGACCGTTTCGCCAGCGTCGATGTACGTCGTCAGGCGGCGCGGGTAGTCACCGTTAATGTCTGCGCGGAGCATGTCGCCGGGATTCCCTCCACGGCTCGTGGTGCCGAATTCGAGACCTAGGGCTGCGGGACGACCTCCGATTGCGCTGCGCCAGAGGATGAACCACGGGTATTCGGCGGTGTCCCACATATAGCCGACCAGCACGCCCCGATTGGGATTGGCGGCGGTCACCCAGCCAACGGGTGTGTCATCCTCGAAGATGAACGCTGTCACCGGGTGGCCTTGATCGGGCCCGAAATTCCGGAAATTCATGTACTCACCATCCACAACCGCCTCCGGCCAGTTTACCACCGGTTCGGGCCCCTTGAGGGTGTATCCGCGTCCGGCGTTTGAATCCACCAGCACATTCTTGTCCAGAAACGGCGGTGCGATTGAGGGGTGCTGCACCATGGCGTACACCCTGCCCAGTTTTTCGGTGCGGGTCACCGCCTCGCGCACGGTGAGAACGGCTGTTTTCGGGGCAAGGGTAAGGGTGCGTGTGAGCGCGAGGCCCGCGATGGGGAGTTCGCAGGACATGATAGCGGTGACACCGTCAGTGCCGGATTTCGGCTGCTGGTCGATGCGCCATGTCACCCGCGCCGCCTCACCGTGGTAGGGTGCCCCGTTCTTCGCCTCGGCAGGGGTGGCCGCGCCCCAGCGGTCAAGGCACAGGAAGTGCCCCTGGAGCATGGCGCCGGGGCCGGTGGGCGATGATTCTTTCCAGGAAAAAGGATTCACCACCGTGGCCCTGAGATGGAAATCCACGAGCGCCCCGCCCTCAATGGCGAATGACACCGAAGCCACATCGTTGTCGAGCACAAGACGGGTATCGTTCGCACCGTACGAAGGACTTGCAGTAATCAGCGCCGCGAACAACATAGCGATCATAGCTGATGTTTTCATGTTCCGCACCCGCATTCCCCCATCCCTTTCAATCAAGTTTATCGGTCGGCGGCAGGCCACGGTTGACGAAGAGGTAGAGGCCGCTTTTGCCCGAGCATACGATATCCACAAGACCGTCGCCGGTGAGGTCGCGCACAGTGATGTTCACTCCCGCGCCGATGGCGGCATTAGGCGCGATGGATGACCATTCCATGCCCTTGAACCACGGGACATGGTTCAGGGAGAGAACATGCCGCGTGAACTCGCCGCCTTTAACTTCGTACCAGAAAACGAACAGCGGATCAAAAGAGCTCTTGTCGCCGCCGTTATGCCCACGGAGCCGTTTGCCGGTCACAATGTCGGGTCTGCCATCGGCGTTGACATCCGCCACGGTGAAAGGATGGAACTGGCCGTAACTGTCCTCGATGAGATTGTCCTTCCACGGCCCGGACTTCGTCTGTTCGAGGCAGTGCAGACCATACCCGTGCCCGTCGCCCCAGACGAGGTCATTCATCCCGTCTTCATTCACATCCATGACCAGTATGGGAATGCTCGGTTCGGCATTTGGATGACCGGGCAGTGCGAAGTCGGTATGGAACGCCCAGGTATCGGTGGCAGCGGTTTTAGGTCCCTCGTACCAGCCATCCGGGGTAACAATGTCAGGACGCCCGTCACCGTTTATGTCCCCCACACCACCACCGTGGCGGTCGCCCTTGATGCCGAGGTTATGGACGCGGAATCCGGCGCGGTCGTTTTGAAGTTCGAGCCAGGTCACTCCTTGCCCGGGCTCGTTGGCCCAGTGGTTGACCAGCACATCCATATCGCCGTCAGCGTCGATATCCGCGACCAGGAGTCCCTCGGTGGATTTGGAGGCGACGATCTTGGTGGCCTTCCACTCGACTCCCGGTTTCCCCGGATTCTCATACCAGAATACACCATCATCGAACCAACCCGAGCTGATTATATCCATACGGCCGTCGCGATTCACATCGACCGCAAACTCACCGTTATTGTTGACGAATTCGCCATTGGTGCGCGCGCCGGTGCGGAAATCCTCATGCTTCGCCCAGCCGGGATTCTCGTACCAGTTGTTCCCGCAGGAGATGTCGGGGTCACCATCGCCGTCCATGTCGAGCACCGCATTCCCCTCGCTGAAAGGGCCATACCAGTAGGTCTTGTTCGCGGGATCGTGCACCGGGCCATCAAGCTTGAGCGGCATGAATATCGGTTCGAGAGCCACGGCCTGAGTTGCAACCGCGAGAAGCGCAATAGCGAGTATCGACACCTTTTTCATCGAAAATCCTCCAAATAGTGAGTATGGGAGCGTGTGGATATGTATTTCTTCGTATAGTATATCAATATACTGTGGGAATTTCCAGCGCCACAGAAAAAATACCAAGGCGTGCGCTCAAACGGTTTCCCCGCCGGGATTCAGGGAATAAGGGAAGTAGTACGACTCACCACCTCCAGACATGACCATCCCCCGATGGCACAACAAAAAAACGCCCGCATCATCTCTGCCACGGGCGTTTTTTCGCCATCCAAAGTGAAAAACCTTAATCGCCGTGGATTTTGACTCCCACCTGCGCCGCCACTTTCCTGATATATGCCGCCCCCTCTTCGAGCTCGGGGGCAGGGACATGCTCGGGCATGAGTGTGCGTGGCCATGCGAGTCGGCTGAGGCCCACGAGATAGGTCTCGTAATCCATCACACCGCGACCGGCGGCGACCTCCTGGACATGCACCGTCTGTACGTCCGGCCAGATATAGGTGTCCTTGGCATGCGCGCCGAGGATGGATTCGCCCAAAAGGTCGAAGCACTCGGTCAGAAGCTTCGTGGTGTGATAGTAGTTGGCGAGGCAGCACATATTGACCGGGTCGAGGTTGACCGCGCACCGTGGATCGCCCACATCGTCGATGAGCCGACGGTGCGACTTCGGGCCATCGATATTGGTGGTTATCTGCGCCTCGATGCCCAGCGCGGCCTTCATACCTCCGGTGTCTCTGAGCACCTGCTTGATGGAGTCGACCGTGATATTCCACAGGTCGAGGGTCCAGGTGTCCGGGTGCACATTGATGGAAGCCGCCGGATCGGCGCTGCCGGTGATGGTGCCGACCATGGGGCATCCCACCTTGTCCGAGGCCTCGACTGAGGCAACCAGACTGGCGAGGTTCTTCTGTCGTTGGCTGGCGTCGGGACAGTTCAGATGGGTATAGCCCACCAGCTCGAACACAACGACATCGTACTGCTTCAGGGCGTTGTTGAATTCGGTGAGTTCCGAATCCGACAGCCCATTGACGAAGGCTGTGCCGACCGCAGTCCCGGTGTATCCCCGCTCACGGTGGCGTTTGACCGCCTCGGTGAGGCTTTCGTCGCGCCTGCGCCCCATCCCCATGCCGAGCCGTATCGTCGTCGGTCCGGGGGTTAAGTCACGCGTGAGATCTTTATCGGGGCCGGGATTCCAGAACTCAGGTTGTTCCGCTGAGGCCGACAGGTCCGGCGTATCGTTTTGAGAGCATGAAGCCGCCGCGAAGGCGCCGAGCGATGCAGCGCCCGCAGTAAGGACTCCTCTTCGTGTAAATTTTTGGGCTTTTCGTGCCATGATGTAATTCACCTTCCCGGTGATTGATGACGATTGCGGGATACCCCGTCATTACATGATTGTCACACCAACCTTCGCGGCGATCTCACGTATATAATTGCCCGCGAAAATGATCTCGTCGTCGGGAACATGCTCGGGCAGAAGAGTCCGCGCCCATTTCAAACGGCTCAGGCCCACAAGATAGGTCTCATAGTCCATAACACCGCGTCCGGCGGCGACTTCCTGGACATGCACGGTCTGCTTGTCCGGCCAGATATAGGTATCCTTGGCATGCGCGCCGAGGATGGATTCGCCCAGAAGGTCGAAGCAGTCGGTCAGAAGCTCGGTCGTGTGGTAGTAGTTCGCCAGCGAGCACATATTGACCGGATCGAGGTTGACCCCCAGCCGTGGGCTGCCCACATCATCAATGAGCCGCCGGTGCGACTGCGGCGTATCCTGATTGGTGGTGACCTGCGCTTCCATACCGATGGCGGCCTTCATGCCCGCAGTGTCCTTGATCACCTGATTGCAGGCGTCCACAAGGAGATCCCAGGTCTTTTTGGTCCAGTTGTCGGGGTGGACATTGAAGAAGTTCACCGGATCACAGCCGCCCGATATGGTGCCGACCATGGGGCATCCCACTTTGTCGGCGCATTCAATGGCAACCGCGAGGCTCTTGAGATTCGCCTGGCGCACTGCCGGATCAGGATGGATCATATTGGTATAGCCGCCCACTTCGAACACGACGACATCGTACTGCTTGAGCGCCGCGTTCAGCTCGGTGAGTTCGGAATCCGAGAGGGGATTTATGAATGCGGGATTGGACACTGCGCCGGAAAATCCGCCATCCTTGATGAGTTTCACCGTCTCGGTCATGTTTTCCCCGCCCTGTCGGCCATACCCGAGATGGGTGCCGAGACGGATGGGAGTGGTGCCGGGGGTGAGGTCGCGTACGAGGTCCTTATTCGGTCCCGGCTCCCAGAATGTCTTGGGCGCCCCGGATGACTGCGCCATGTCGACTGATTGTTCCTGTGCGCAGGACGCGGCAATGAGCGAACCTGCAGCAGCCGCACCAGTACCGAGCATCTGACGTCGGGTCAGTTTCCGTGCCATTGGTATCCTCCCTTGCATTGCATTCATCCGCACCGGACATGGTCGCTTCCGGCGCTCCTTGTACAATACTGATACGTTACCACGCCGACACTTGATTGTCAACAGCAATCCCTGCGGGCAAGTCCTGATACATTTCGGAAAATGACATAAGAAATTATTTGACTTTCAGGGGCTTCAGTGCTGTTCTTTAAGTATATTGAGCTGATTATCACCTACCCTGTCCCCCAAGGAGGATTCATTCATGGACAATCATACCAAGCCTTCCGGCAACCGCCGCGGGTTCCTCAAACAGGCTGCAGTTACAACCGCTGCCACCGCAGCCGCCTTCGCCGCAGCCGATTCAGCCAGTGCGGGTACAACTGCTCCCCGACGCCTGAAAATCGGTGTCCTCGGCGTGAAGAACTCATTCACCTCCTATTCCTGGTCGGATCTAATCGAGCATGACAGCGGGCCGAACAATCCGAAAGGCTCCACCATCGGCACGCCCTTTCTCTCCATGGACATAACCCAGGTGTGGGATCTCGATTTTGAAGCCTCCCAGAAATTCGCCGACCGCATGGGTGCCACCGCAGTCAAATCCTACGATGGTATGGCGGGAAAAGTGGATGGTATCATCTGCGGCGGCATGGACGAGGTGCCGTGGTACAAATACCTCCTGCGTCCCTATCTCGAGGCAAAAACGCCCGCCTATCTGAGCAGACCCTTCGCCCATTCGCTGGCGGATATCGACGTGATTCTTGATATGGCCCAAAAAAATGATGTTCCCATTCTCGCCACCGCCAAGTTCGAGCACTACAACGAAGTGCCCGCCATGCGGCAAAAATGCAAGGAGCTCGGCGTTCTGAAACTTGTGCACGCCACGGGGAACTCACGTGATTTCCCCATGCATTTCCACATCATGAACATGATGCTGCAGATACTTGGCGTCTCTCCTAAGCAGGTGTCACTGGTGACTGATGGTGCGTCGCGGAACACCTACTGCCAGCTCACCCTCAAGTATGGCGAAAGTGAAGGCAGGCCGCCCTTTTTGTGTACAATCCACGGTGTCAACAACCAGGACCAGTTCAGCATATCCGCCTTCGGTGAGAAATACACGGTCACCACGAACATGCTCAGAAGCCCCGAATGGCGCGACAGCCTCCTTTTCCGCTATGCGCCCCAGGTCATCGAAATGCAGCGGACCTTCGAGGGCAACCTCTTTGAGCCCTACGAGAACATCCGCGCGAAGACCGCAGTCTGGTTGACCGCGATGTACTCACATCTCGAACGCGACGGCGGGATGGTGGATGTGGCCTCACTGCCGGTGAACTGGACCGCGCCCTATTTCAATCCGGACTTGATCGACGTGTCGATGTTCAAAAAATAGCTGCGGTTTTATGTGATTGCATGTGGATTGGCGACATCCCCGCGCCCTGGCCCAAGAACATAGTTGGAACTTCCCGGGCTTTCGGGTATATTACTGTATAGAGAACTACGCACTACATTGCGGGGACTATTGCCACCGAATATTTCTCGTCAATCATTCTCAATGACATGACCTATTTAAGGGAGTGGCATCACCATGAAAAGTATCGATACACCCTCCGAGGCATCACGGCGTTCATTCTTAAAGAAGCTGGGACTGGCCTCAACCGGAATCGTGGCAGGTTCAACGGCTCTCACCGGCTGTGCATCGCGCGTGTTCAATCCGGCGACACGTCGCCCCGCAAATATCTCAGAGCTGGGCGAAAGCCGTGTGTCACTGGTTCCGGGCAATGACCATGCCGAAATAGTACGCGCGGCCCTCGATCCCTTCAAAGACGAGGTCGCCGCAGCCATCCAGGACAAGCAGGTGATCATCAAGCTCAATTGTGTCCGACCCAGCCGTGAAATTGTCGGCACTCACCACGAGTCCCTGCACGGCGTTCTGGAATTTCTGAGGCCGATCTACGACCGCCCGGTCATCGTGGGCGAAGCGACTGCGGACAAGGTGCCCGCGCGCGGCATTTACGATCATTTCGGCTACACACAGTACGAGAAACAGTACTCGGTGAAGTTCGCCGAGTTCAACGACTACCCGGTGTCATGGGAATGGATTCTGGACGCCGATATGAATCCCATCCCCATACGGGTGCTCCAGCCCTTCGTCGATCCTGATTTTTACCTGATTTCGCTCACCAAGTTTAAAACGCATAACTGTGTGGTCACAACCCTCACCTCCAAGAATGTGACCATGGGCGCACCGCAGAAGATTCTCCCCAAAAACATCAACGACAAAGCCAAAATGCATGCCACAAGCAAGGGTAACGGCTCTCCCAAGATGCTTAACTTCAACCTCTTGCGCGTGGCCCACCGTGTCCGTCCCGACCTGTGCGTCATTGATGGTTTCCAGGGGATGGAGGGCAATGGCCCCAGCGATGGAAACGCTGTTGATTCGCGTGTGGCCCTCGCGGGATTCGATTTCGTGTCGGTGGACCGCATCGGCACCGAGCTTATGGGCGTTGCGTGGGAAGACGTCGGCTATCTGCAGTGGTGCGCCACCGCAGGGCTCGGTCAGGGCGAGAAGTCGAAAATCAAAATCATCGGCCCCGATCCTGCGAAGTACGTTAAGGAATACAAGCTGCACGACAACATCAAATGGCAGATGACATGGCAGGACGACCTTGTCCTTGCGGCCATGGAATAGTAACTGCGCCGACTAGTGCAAAAAAAAAGGGCTTCCACATGGGAGCCCTTTTTTTATTCAGCGCAAGACCGTGTCCGCATATCAAGCATCGCATTTGTCCCACTGTGCGCCAGCACCAAAGAACGCAGTTGAAACTGCCCGAGCTTCCGATTATATTGCTGTATAAGGAATTCCGTACCACCCCTGCGGGGCACATCGTGCGGAAATCCGATTTCGTCAATTATTCTCAGTCGACATGATCTTTCCCGGGGAGTGGCTTTACCATGACAAGCATCGAAACACCCACCATGGCATCGCGTCGTTCATTCATGAAGAAACTGGGCATGGCCTCGACCGGTGTCGCCGCTGGTTCCGCAGCCCTCACCACCGGCTGTGCATCCCGTGTGTTCAATCCGGCGATACGTCGCGCTACAAATATCAGCGACCTCGGAGACAGCCGCGTGTCACTTGTTCCGGGCAATGACCACGCCGAAATAGTGCGCGCGTCCCTCGATCCCTTCAAAGATGAGATCGCCAACGCCATCCAGGACAAAAAGGTGCTCATCAAGCTCAACTGTGTCCGTCCCAACCGTGAGGTAGTCGGCACCCACCGCAAGTCCCTTCTGGGCGTACTGGAATTCCTCAGGCCGATCTACGACCGCCCGGTCATCGTGGGCGAGGCGACCGCCGACAAAGTTCCCGCGCGCGGCATCTACGAGCACTTCGGCTATACAGAGTACGAGAAGGACTACGCCATTGATTTCAGGGAGTTCAACGACTATCCCATATCGTGGGAATGGATTCTGGATGGCAATTTGAATCCCATCCCCATACGGGTTCTCCAGCCCTTCGTCGATCCTGATTACTACGTTATCTCCCTCACCAAGATGAAAACGCATAACAATGTTGTGGTGACCCTCACTTCAAAGAATGTGACGATGGGCGCACCGCAAAAAATACTCTCCAAAAACATCAACGACAAACAGAAGATGCATGGTCACACCAGGGGCAACAATTCTCCCAAAATGATCAATTTTAATTGCTTCCGCCTCGCTCACCGTGTCCGCCCCGACCTGTGCGTCATCGATGGTTTCCAGGGGATGGAGGGCAACGGTCCCAGCGATGGAACCGCCGTTGAGTCACGCGTGGCAGTCGCGGGATTCGATTTCGTGTCGGTGGACCGCATCGGCGCCGAGCTGATGGGGATTCAGTGGGAAGACGTCGGCTATCTGCAGTGGTGCGCCACCGCAGGGCTCGGCCAGGGCGACCGGTCGAAAATCAAAATCATCGGCCCCGATCCCGCCAAGCACATCACGGAATACAAGCTTCACGACAAAGTCGACTTTCAGCTGACATGGAAGGACGATCTCGTCCTTCAGGCCATGGATAAGTAACACCGCTGGCCGTAGAAAAAAAGGGCTCCCGTCTGGGGAGCCCTTTTTTTCCATATACTCGGGCTGTTGCCGCGTTATTCATCAAAAGACGGGATCACCCTGACGGGGTCACCCTGGCTCCGTCTTAAGGGCAGACATATCCGGATTGTTTTACGGGATACAATGGTCAATTTAAACATTTTGTATTTTATTGCAACAATCTGGATTGTGAAATATTCACAAGGCCCCGCAATAATACCGCGGGGCCTTGTAGTGAAAGTGAATCACCAAATACAACTCAACGGCGTTGCATTAAATAAAACACATAGCCGTAGTAGTCGTGGTAACGACGGTACATCTCTATTTCAACCTGAAAAGATTCGATCATCTCTATCTTTACCTGATCTGCGGCGTAGCGTTCTTGTAACGATACAAGCCGATCTTCAAGAGGCAAATAGTACGACTCCCACCATGCTGACGCAGGAAGAGTAAAGTGCCCAAGAATATCATAGCCACCGGTATGTATTGAAGCCAGGTTGGTATCAATATCGACAATGGCAGGATACACTCGAGCAAAATACTCCCGGCATTCCAACGGCGCATCAGCCCTGAGCCAGGTTAACTCGGAAGCTGCCAATAATCCACCCGGTTTCAGCACATCATGACACATCGCCAATCCCTTTATGAATCCCATAATGAAGAGATAACCCTCAGCCCAGACAATATCAAAGGATTCATTCTCCATCTCCAATGCATTCATATCTCTCAGGCATGGCTTGATCTTTTCCGAAATTTCAGAAATTTCCGAAAAACCCTCGGCCTCAGCACGTCGCTGTAGTTCCTCAAGAAACGGTTGATGATTATCTATCGCCGTGATGTGACCATCCAGATATTTTGCCAGTTGAATGGTCTGTGCCCCGTTCCCGCAACCGACATCCAAAATGGTGAGTGTTGCTGAATCCGGCTCATACTCGTGTTGATGTTTTGCCGAAAACAGCATATCCAATGCTTTTATCGTTGATTCATCTTCCCCGGGGCCAAGACGGGGTAAAGAATAATCGAAAATTTCATAAAAAAAACGCATCTGTTCTTGATGACTCATTGTCTGAATCTCCTCTGTGTCATACATACATAGAATGGCGTTGAGATGTGCGCTAACACATCTTCAACAACACATATCATTTTCGGGATTTTTGAGGAGTTAGAAGGGCACACCACGACACATCACATGGATAAGGAAGGCTCCATGCTCAAGCTTCTGTCGCTTATCGGTGTGCGACTTCTATTACTAGACAAGGGTCGTTTTCATATGTGGTAAATGTAGTTCAATGCAAGCGTACTGTCTCTTATAACATCTGACGCTGCCG
>FLOH01000690.1_pt1 | contig 64639 bp, 61 predicted proteins | sample 756751 | NCBI WGS metagenome assembly FLOH01 (sample SAMEA4026879, study PRJEB14308) | marine metagenome | biome: coastal water; material: water | depth 74 m
CGGTGAAGAAGGTTTCCGTAGATTTTGATTCTGAAATGCAGTTTTTACTTGGGAAGATTAAGAGAGAATTGGGGCTAGAAGATGATAAAGAAGCTTTAAAAATAATTCTTAAAGAATTTAGAAATCCCATCCCCGGGGATGGGAAATTGGCTCCTCGGAAAAGCTCCCCGGTTAAGCCCCAGGCGGGAGCCGAAGTTGTTGCAAGATATGTACCTGTTGCGGAAAGGAGGCGAGCCATCGAAAAAACCAACGGCAAATGTGCTTACCCAAACTGCTCAAAACCCTACGAAAATCTACATCACAGCAATTATTTTGCTCATTCTAGAGATCACCGAGATTTGCAGCCTTTGTGTAGATCTCATCATGAATTTATGCATAATGGTTTGGTGGGATTTTCTGGGAAAGAGCCTAAAGAATGGAAGTTAACCCTAGATACCAAAATAAACTACTACGATTTTGCGTACAGGAAAGCTAGAAAAATTTAATTAGCCAGGACTGTGTAAGTAACTTATTCTAATTCGAAATGCAACTTTTCTTGAGAAGACTTCTTTTGGAGTGTGATATTGAAGCAAACCAATATCACATAATCCAAAAATGATGCCTCCTTAGTTGCGCTTCGATCTAAAATTCAAGTAGGAGGGCTTGACCTGCGCCCATTAACATGTTAAAATCTGCGCCTGTGTTATTTACATTAAATATGAAAAATTCTCCAAAAAAAAAGTTAAGCGGTCCGTATCGTGCTCCTATTTTGCCCCGTATTAACCCTGAAGTTGCTGCACGCAATGATGCTGATGGGGCTCAATTTGTAAAGAGGGCAATGGTTGTTGCATTTTGTTTGGCTGGGCTTACTGGTTTTAAGTCTTGTGATTCTGACGTTTCTGCTGATAATGTGGTTGTTAGTAGTCCTGATTCAAAATAGTTATGGAAAATGATTCAAGTGATCCAGTCTCGATAGTTAAGGCGGTCAAGGTTTTAAAATCTTCTGGGGTTGTTATGCATCCTACGGAGACTTGTTATGGACTGGCTGTTGATATTTTTGATGAAGTGGCTTTGAAAAGGCTTTATAAAGTAAAGGGCAGGGGCTTTGATAAACCTGTAAGCATTTTGGTTGATGGTATTGGAATGGCTCAGGAGTATGGTATTTTTTCCGAGAAGGCTTTGGATTTAGCGCATAGGTTTTGGCCGGGGCCTCTTTCTATTGTTGTGCCACGTAAAAAAGCTTTACCAAATTTTTTGAATCCTGGTGAAGAGTTTGTGTCTATTAGGTGTTCTAATGAAGCTTTTTGTGACGATTTGGTTTGCGCTTTCGCTGGACCCATTAGTACAACTAGTGCAAATTTAGCCGGAAAAACTCCTCTGTATGAGCCTGTGAAATTTTCTGATGATTTAGATTTAATTATTGACGGAGGTAAGCTTTCTCAAAATCAACCTTCTACTGTTGTAAGGGTTGAGGGGGATAGGGTGGAAGTTTTGAGGCAGGGGTCTTTATTGATTGAAGAGGCTTGCTAACGCGGAAACTGATTCTATTCCCGTAAGTAGTAAAATTGCTGCGACTATTGTCCCTGTGATAAATAGGCTTGAGGCTTTCCAGTATTCCACTCCAAATAAATAGGCAATTAACGCACCTGTAGATGCTCCTGATCCAGGAAGTGGTGTTGCAACAAATAAGAATATGAATAGAGCTTCGTATCGTTCGAAGTTTTTTGTGTGATCTCTTCTTGTTTTTTCAAAGAGGAAGTTAAAAAAGCGATCCATTAGTTTGGATCGACTTCTTAGAAATTTAGTTACGGGGTCGGCGACGGCCAGCCCTATCATTGCTGGTATTATAGTTCCTGCTGTAGCAAAAATAATTGTACTAGTTTTCGATAGTCCAAGTGCGAGCCCCACTGGTATAGCTAGTTTTATTTCTAGCAAGGGAGTCATTGCTGTAAAAAATACTGTTAGTTCTGGTGGCATGGTTTTATTTAACTCTTTAATGTTTTAAGGGTAAAGGGTTTTTTAGATTTAGGTGTGCAAAAAAATTAAACAATAGAAATAAATTTGTTCAAGAGGAAAAGACTACAAAAGTTGTACGTTATTTTTGCTTTGTGGGTGCGGTAAATCAGTACTTTGTGGTGACGGTTGTGTATGCCTATAAATAAAAGCGATTGACCCCGATTCGCTCTAGCTTTAAGCTAAAACCTAAGAAGTGGTTAAAAAAGTTATACACATTTTGTACACAACTTTTGAACTTAAAGTGAAAAATGGAGCATCTGTCAGTGTTAAAACAAGAGGTTATTGATTATTTGGGATTATCTGAAGGGGGGGTAGTTGTGGATGCCACTTTGGGTTTAGGAGGACATAGTGCAGAGATCTTAAAGAAGATAGGTGATAGTGGGAAATTAATTGCATTTGACCAAGACGAAAGGAATTTAAAAGAGGCTAAGGAAAGGCTCAAAGAGTATAAGCAGGTGGTATATGTAAGAGACAATTTTTGTTACTTGAAAAGTAGGTTACAGGCAAATGGAGTAGAAGAAATTGACGCGATTTTGTTTGATCTAGGCCTTTCTTCGCCCCACGTAGACGAGTCGGAAAGGGGATTTTCCTTCATGAAGGATGGTCCGCTTGATATGAGATTTAATCTTGATAATCCGCTTACTGCTGCTGAAATTGTAAACGAATACCCTGAGGAGGACATGCTTAAGATCTTCTATGTTTATGGGGAAGAGAAGTATGGCCGAAAGATAGCTTCTGCTATCTGTAAGAGAAGAGTTGATCAAAAATTTGAAACAACAGTGGAGCTAGCAACTTTTATAGAAAGTGTTGTTCCAAAGAAGAGAACTGGGAAGGGTTCCAAGTCTCATCCGGCTACAAAAGTTTTCCAAGCTTTAAGAATTGCAGTTAATGACGAATTAGAAGTTCTAAGTGAAGTTTTGGATCAAGCGATGGAAGTTCTGAAGGTGGGAGGAAGAGTTGTTGTTATCTCTTATCACTCATTGGAGGATCGCATAGTGAAACATTTCTTTAAAGAGTTGTTGAAACCGAAGGCGGAGGGTGAAGAAGCAATTTATAGCAATTATGCAGACCCGATCGTCGAAGCCGTTACAAAAAAACCTGTTAAACCTACTGTAGAAGAGCTTAATCAAAACCCAAGAAGCCGAAGTGCAATACTAAGGGCTTACAAAAAAATAAAATCCTATAAACCTTAATTCTCAAGATGTCTCAACTAATAATAAATAACGGACTGTCTCGTAAAAATCTTTTGAGTAGATTTATACCTACTATTGAGATTGGTCCTTACTTTCTTTTCTTTTCATTAATATTATTTGTTGGGCTTGTGACTGTTGTAACTTTGATGTTTTCTGCTAGGCAAGTAACTAAGGGGTACGTGCTTAGCTCTCTTGAGGTTAGTCATCAGGAATTGATTCATGAGGGGAATAAAATGGATATGCAGATTCCTCAGGTACGCGCTTTGAATAGCATTGAGCAATCTTCTAAAGTTAGAAGGATGGTAAAGCCTGATCAAATGGCTTATGTCCATGCTGACAGTGCTATTGCGCAGAAGTAAGAAATTCTTTAGAATGGGGTCAATTTAAGGGCCTAACTTTTCAAATATGTCACAAATGAGATTTTTTCAGGACAGACACTATTCAATCGGTGAACTGGCTCGTCTTCGTCAAATGACGCGAGAGAGCGGAACTTCACTAATTCTTCCTTACGATCAGTTTATTGAGCATGACAATCGTCATGTTGATCCGAACCCTGTGGCAAGTAATCCAGATTACATTTGTAAGCTTGCAGAAGAGGGTGGGTATAATGGAGTTGCGATTCACTACGGTTTAGCTAAGAGATACTGGAGCAAACTTCAGGGTTCTGTTCCTCTTATTTTAAAACTTAATGGAAAAACTTCTTTTCCAGATCAGTCTGAACCCCTTTCGGTTCATACGAGCTGGGTAGAAGATGCTGTAAAGCTTGGGGCTTCTGCTGTCGGCTATACAATGTATTATGGTTCGCCTAGACAAACCGAGGATTTGCCTCAATTGGCTGCGGTTCGTGAAGAGTGTGACAGATATGGAATGCCACTTATTGTTTGGGCATATCCACGTGGAATTGCTGTAGACGCTAAAGGTGGTAAAGAGGGGAGTTATGCTATTGAGTCTGCTGTGAGAATGGCTGTTGAAATGGGGGCGAGTGTGATTAAGGCAAATATGCCAGTGGCTTCTGGTTCTGATTTCTTTGATAACGCTTCGGTTCCGGATTATTACAGAAAGGTTGAAAAAGAATTGCAAGGAATGGACAGCAAGGCTCAGAAATGGGAGCGTGCTAAACGTGTTGTTGAGGCTGCTCAAGGAATTCCAGTGTTGTTTAGCGGAGGTTCTAAGGTTGGAGATGATGATTTAATTGATAATGCAGAGGCTTGTATAAAAGCTGGATGTTATGGATTCATATTTGGAAGAAATATGTGGAAGAGAGAGCATAAGGAGGCCCTTTCTATGACTAAAAAATTCCAGGGTATGCTGGATAACTCTAAATAATATGTCGCTTCGAATTGCTATAAATGGATACGGTCGCATAGGCCGTGATTTGCATAGGCAGCTTTTGGTTGTTAAGGGGGTTGAGGTTGTTGCTGTGAATAGTAGGTCTAATGCCGAGAGTCATGCTCATCTTTTGAAATATGATTCTTTGTATGGAAAATGTAATGCAGAAATTAGCGTGAAGGGTAAAGATATGATTGTGAATGGTAAGACTGTTTATGTTTACCAGATTGACGATCCTTCTAAATTAAACTGGAAGAAGCACAAAATTGATATTTTAATTGAGTCTACTGGAAAATTTACTGCAATGGAGGATGTTGAGAAGCATCTTACTGCTGGTGCTAAAAAGGTTTTAGTAACTGCGCCATGTAAGGATCCCGCAATTCCAAATATTGTAATGGGTGTGAATGATGCCGACTATAAAGCTAAAAACTATAAAGTAATTTCTAATGCTTCATGTACTACGAATTGTTTGGCACCAATGCTAAAAGTTCTTCATGATGAATTTGTTATTGAAAGTGCTTTTGTTTCGACTTTGCATGCTTTTACTTACACTCAGAACCTTTTAGACAATTCTAACCCTGATGATTTTAGAAGAGCTCGCGCAACAACAGAATCAATTATACCAACCACTACAGGTGCGATGAAGGCGATAGGTAGAGTGATACCTGATTTGGAGGGTAAAGTTGACGGTATGGCTTTTAGAGTCCCCGTGCCGACCGTTTCTTGTATTGATATGGTTTGTAAATTAAAGAAGAGTGTTACTTCTGAGCAGATCAATAAAGCTTATGTTAAATGGTCCAAGAAAAAGCCTGGAATTTTGGGAGTGAGCGACGAGCCACTTGTTTCTGTGGATTATCGTGGAGACAGTAGATCTGCCATAATTGATTTACTTAGTACTGCTACTTTGCCTGGTGGCCTTGTTAAGGTGGTTGGCTGGTATGATAACGAGTGGGGCTATGTGAGCAGAATTGTTGATTTGATTAACTGGTTTAAATAATGACACTAGAAGAATATTTAGAACAATCGGGCGTTGATGAGGGGGTCTGCGAGATAGTGCTTTCTCTTTCTGATTGTGTGATGGAGATTTCCGGAGAGCTTCTTGTGGCAGAGGATACTAAGGTTGAAACTGTAAATCCTTCTGGTGAACAGCAAATGAAATTGGATGTAAAATCTAATGATATTGTTTTAGATATTTTGAGTGAAAATGAGTATGTAGGAATTTTTGCTAGTGAAGAGATTGAGGATGAGAGAGTTTTGGGTGACGGTGAGTTTGGTGTTGCCTGTGACCCACTTGATGGGTCTTCTCTTTTGGATGTTAATTTGAGCGTTGGGAGTATTTTTGGAGTTTATAAGACTCCATCCTTTTTGGGAACTAAGGGTGAAAACCAGGTTGCGGCAGTTTTGGGAGTTTATGGGCCTAGGGTTGGGCTTTTTGTAACTGTTGGAAAAGGTACTCATTATTTTGTTTTGAATGAAGAAGCGGATTTTGTTTTGCATAAGGGTGATATTAGAGTTGAAGAAGGAAAGATGTTTGCTCCTGGAAATTTGAGGGCATGCAAGAGCAGGGAAGATTATGCTGGGCTTGTGAACTATTGGATTAAGGAGCAGTATGTTTTGCGGTATTCTGGCGGAATGGTGCCGGACGTAGGGCAGATTTTGTTGAAGAATAAGGGGATATTTAGTTATCCTGGTTATGATGAGGCTCCAGATGGAAAGCTGAGATTGCTTTATGAATGCGCTCCAATGGCGTTTATTATGGAGCAAGCAGGAGGAGCGGCTTCTGATGGGTCTATGAGAATTTTGGAGAAGGAATTGCATGAGTTTGCACAGAGAACTCCTATATATTTGGGCAGCAAGGGTGAGGTACAAAGATGTGTAGATACCCTTGCATAAAATGAAGTTTTGTAGTATTATCTGCACTTGCTATGAACAGAGGTAATTTGACTAACAATAAGGAAGATATAGAGGCCTTAGTGCGCATGGTTAAAGATGGAGACCATCAAGCGTTTGCTAAGCTATATGATATTTTGGTTGACCCAATCTATCGCTATGTTTTTTATAGAGTAAATGATGCCGATGCTGAGGATATTGTGGAGCAGGTTTTTTTGAAGGTTTGGCAGTATATTGGTAGATACAAGCAGCATAAGGGAAAATTTTTTAGTGCCTGGGTTTTTAGAATTGCCCACAATCTTATTGTTGATTACTATCGTAGTTCTAAAGAAAGAGGACATTCTGAATTAACTGAGATGTTGCCAGATACCAGTAGAAATCATAGTCCTATTTCTAGGACGGAAAGTGAATTTAATAATATGCATTTGAAAAAAGCTTTGAGTAAGATTAAAAAGGCTTATCAGGATGTTTTGATTTATAAATTTATTAACGATCTATCTAATGCTGAAATCTCTGAAATCTTAGGTAAGAGTGAGGGGAGTATTAGAATTATTCAATTTAGAGCTTTAAGTGCTTTAAAATCTGAGTTGAAACATATGGGTATAAGGTACGAATTTCTGTAACACATAACAAAATTTTGCGTTTTAACAATTGAACATGCAAAAAGAAAACGACCCACAACTGGAAAAATTTTTAAGAGGCCTTGAAAGGCCTGTTTTGAGTGATGAGAGAAAAATGCATATGAAATCTAAAATTTTGATGGATATAGACCTTCCTGTTGTTTCTTATGTTAAGCAGTCTGAAAACCTAGTATTGCCCCTTTATAAGCGAATTATTATGAAGGAAAATATTATGTCAGCGATTGTTGATGCTGTGCAGGAAAGATTTTCTTGGTCAGTTTTTGTTGTTTTTCATAAGAAAATGCTTAGTGCGTTTTTGTTGTTTTTGATGGTTTTTGGAATGTTCTCTTTTGTAAATATTGATACTCATGTTGTTAGGGCTTCTACTTTCACCACTCTTGATAATTTTGAGGGTGAAATTGCTTTGTACAGAGATGGTGTATTTATGAATATCGAAAAGGGTATGAGAATTTTGGAAGATGATTCTTTAATGACTGGTGAAGATTCTTATGCAACTGTTAGGTTTTTTGATGACAGTATAAGTAGGCTTGATGCTCTGACTGAGGTTTTTGTTAAGAAATTAGCAAGACCTACTAGAAGCTTGGTTAAGAGTGAAGTGGAGTTTAAAGTGCGTGATGGAAATGTTTGGTCTAGAGTTGTGAATTTGGTTGATGATTCATCATTCTCCGTTGAGGCTGGTGACCTTCTTTTAACTACAAGTAAGGCAGCTTTTAATGTGGAGGTTAGTGAAGACGAGGTTGAGGTTGGTGTTTTTGATAACGCAGTTGAGTTAAGGGGAAGAGATAGTGCTGTTTCTCAATTGGGAAGTGGAAGTAAGGCAGTTTCTAAAAGTGAGAAGGTTGAGATTCAGGAGCTCTTATATGAAGAAAAAAATAATAGATGGGTTGCTGGCAATTTGGATAGTGATGAAAAATATTTAATTGAAGTGGAGAAAAGGTTGGTTGTGGTTCGTATGGAAAGTTTGGGAATTGATAACTTTGATGATGTTGATTTTGAAACTTCTTTAAGGGAAGAGGCTAAAATGTGGCTTACATTCGATGATGTAAAGAAAGGAAAGATGCAGCTTGATTTGGCTGAAAAAAGATTTGTTGCTGCACAGTTAAAACTTTCTGATCCTCGTATTACCCCTGATGAACGTATAAAAGTTCGTGATGTTATTAATGATTTTGAAGATGAGGTTCAGAGTTTCGTAAATTTGGTAACTGAGGTTTCCACCTTAGATGATGAGTATGCTGTTGAGCTTGAAGAATATGTTGAGGATAAAGTTTTGAGCCAAAGGAAGGATTTGAATGTGATTGATGATTCGAGTTCATCTTTTGAGGCAAAAGAAGTTTTAGAGAGGTTATCTAAAAAACTTAAAAAGGATGAAAAAGTTGAGGATGTGGTGGTAGAGGAAGAGATTATTATTGCTGATGAAAAAGTTGAGGATGTAGTAGTAGAGGAAGAAGTGGAAGTAGTGGTGGAAGAAAAAATTACAACAGTTGAAGCTGTACGTGTAGATTCTGTTGTTCCAGTTATTAAAATTGAGGATAGGGACGCACAAAAAAAGGCGGCCGAGGAGTTCGGAGTTAAAATGGATGATGATAAGCCTCTTGATCCATTATTGGGTAATTAGTAGCAACTGAGGTGCTCAGCTTATTGTGCTTTGTTCTTTTTTGTGTTATAATACTAAGAATTAATTATAAATAAAATGGCTGAAGAAGAAAATAAAGAGTTGTATATTAATGGCAAAAAAATGCCTTTTTCTCTTGAGAAATTATTGGCAATTTTGAATGCAGTTCAAGTTAACCTTCCTAAGGCTTTTGAATCTGCTGAGCGTGGTGAGGATTTAGAAAAGCTTGATGATTTGTTAGATGAATTAAATAATTTGTAAATATTATGTCTTTAGATAAACCTTCAAGATCAGATAAAATTGCTAGGCCTGAGGGGCGTGAGACTAATGATAGAATGAATAAACCTGAGCTTTCAGGGGAAGAGCCTAAGTCGTCTCTTGATAGGGTTAAGTCTGTTTTGAAGGAGTTGAGGGACAAGGTGGATTCCTATAAAAATGGGGATCCTAAGCGTGCAGAAAAGATGGCTAACAATTCTAAGTTCAAGGAGATTGTTTATAATGTTTGTATGAAGGGCGTTATTCAAACAATGGAATCATTTGATGGAATTAAATTTACTGATTTCGAAAAAGACACTGTTGGAATGATTGTTAAGGCTGTTTTGGATGGTAAATATGATTTAACTACTGGCTCAATTATTGAGCCTAAAAAGTCTAAGGTTGAAGCTAAGGCTGATAAGGTGAAAGAGGAAAAACCTGAGCCTGAACCTAAACCTAAACCTGAGCCTCGCGTTGAGAAAAAACCAGTTACAAGAAAAGCCCCTGAAAAAAAGATGTTTGTTAATGGCGTGGATAATGCTTTGGCAGAATTGAGAGATAAGGTGAAAGAGTTTCAATTGATATCTCCAGATGCTGTAGGTAGGATGGCTGAAGATCCAAAATATAAGGCTTTGGTTTATAACCAGTTGGCAATTGGGGTTATGAATAGGGCTGGAAAAAACCTTTCTGGTGGAAATCAGGAAAAATTTAAGAGTTTTGTAAGTGCTGTAGTGCAAAATAGATTTGATTTAGACACTGGTAAATTTATTAGACCAGATGCGACTCCAGTGAGAGTTGCAGAAAAGGCTAAGGTTAAAAAACCTGAGAATAAGAGGCCAGTTTCAGAGGTGAAGGCTGAAGCCGCAGCTCCAGAGCCTAATGAGGCCACTCTTGAGGAGGCTGTAAAATCTTTGAAACATGTGGATCAGGACGATATAAATGAAGTGCTGAATTTTATACCTAATGCTGTTAAATTGAACCCTAGAGCTGATATATATACAAAGCGTAGAATGGCCTTAGCACCTTTGGTTAGACAGTTACGTACAAAGATGACTGTCCTTGTTAAGGGGATACTTGGCAGTGAGCCTCCTAAGGCTTGCCAATTTTTTATAAGGCAGTGGTCTAGAAAAAAACTAGGTGATATGTACGATACTAAACTTGGCTTAATGAGAATAAAAGCTGGTGCGACTATTGATATTTCTAAAGCTGATAAACTTATGTTTGCTGGGGCTATTCTTGGCAAGAGTGAAGCTTAGTAAAATTTCATGATATAATTTAGTCCTTATGCCTTTTCCTATAACTTTATCGCCGGTTCTGCTTAAGAAAGCTTTGGAGCTTGGGATTGATGATGCTGAGATTACTGAGAAGTTTGTTGTTGGTGGTGGGAAAGGAGGGCAGAAGGTTAACAAAACTGCGAGTTGTGTGATGCTTAAACATTTGCCTAGTGGTACGATTGTTAAGTGTCAGAAGCATAGGGAACAAAGTGCAAATAAACTTTCGGCTTATAAGTTATTGATATTGAAGATTGAGGATGAAATAAAAGGGAAGGAATCGGATAGGGCGAAGAAGATTTTTAAGATTAAAAAGCAGAAGCAAAAAAGATCTAGGAGGGCGAAAAATAAAATGCTGGATGATAAATCTCATCGGGGTGCTTTGAAAAAGCAGAGGGGGACTGTGGATTTAGATTAGACTATGTTTATTAGTCCGAGGATTGTTCCAAAGAGTGTCATGATTGCGCCAACTATCCAGAAACGCATTACAACTGTGAATTCGGCCCAGCCGGATTGTTCGAAGTGATGGTGTATTGGGGCTATTTTGAATACTTTGCGTTTGAAGAATTTTTTGGAGAATAGTTGGATCATTACGGATAAAGTTTCTATTACAAATATGAACCCAATGATTGGTAGGATGAGAGTTTGATTTGTTAGCATTGCAATTACACCGAGGGTGGCGCCCAGCGCGAGAGAGCCTGTGTCTCCCATGTAGAAGTGTGCGGGTGGGACGTTGAACCATAGGAATGCGAAGAGGGCGCCAGAGATTACGCCACAAAGCGCTGCAAGGATTAATAGGCCTTGCATGTAGGCTATGATCCCAAAGGCTCCAAAGGCCATGATTAGGAGGCCTGATGCTAGGCCGTCTAATCCGTCTGTGAAGTTTACTGCGTTTGCTGTTCCTATTATTACAAAAATGAAAACCGGTATGTACCAAACTCCTATTTCAATAGACTCTACTCCTGGTAATGGAATGTTTATTTCGCTGAAGCCTAGTTTGTAATGAAACCAGTATGCACCTATTCCACTGAATATTGTTAGCCAGATAAGTTTTAGTTTTGCGCTTAGTCCTTTTGTTTTTCCAATTCCTTTAATGTTTAGGTAATCGTCTACTGCTCCAAGAATTCCACATGTGATTAGTGTGAATAGGGGAATCCATGTTTCTTTTCTGTTTAAAAGTGAGTGATCGAAGGTGCCGGTTGCGGATAGGATGCGTGAAATTCCTACGACTAATATTACTGTGCCCCAAATTAGTAGGCCTCCCATTGTAGGGGTGCCGCTTTTTTTGGCGTGAAGGGCTGAGAAGAGGCTGGATTTTTCTCCACTTATAGCGTTTTCACGTATTTGCTTTCCGATCTTGAATTTTACTAATTGGCGAGTGAACCAAGGTGTAAGTAGTAAGGCTATTGCGAATGCCAGAGTGCTTGAACCTGCTATTAATGTTAAATTTGAAACTGTTTCTTGTAAATTGATCACGACTTTTGGGTTATTTTACCAATTATATGCTCTAAAGACCCAGTCTACTAGTATTTTTGTTTCACGGAATCGTGACGGGCTGTCTAGAACTATTGTGAGTATTTCTTTTTGCTCGTCGTTTTCTGCTATGGATACTAGGCATAGTCCTGCTTTTTGGGTGTGTCCTGTTTTGAGTCCTTTTATGTGTAGATAACTGTCTAATAGTTCGTTTGTTGATTCTAATTCGTGAGTGTATTTACCATCTACTGATTGTACTTTCATTGTTTTTGTTTCTGCAGCCTTTTTTATAAATGCATGGCTATATATTTCTTGGCTTAGTTTTGCGAGGTCGAATGCTGTTGAGTAGTTTTGTGAATTGTCTAGTCCGATTGGATTTGCGAAATGAGTGTTTAGTAGTCCAAGTAATTTTGCTTTTTCGTTCATTTTGTTCACGAAGGCTTGGACGCTTTCTGCATTATGCTCAGCAAGTGCTACAGCTGCATCGTTTGCTGAGTTGATGATTGCGCCGAATAAAAGATTCTCTACTGTTATTTGTTCGCCTGGGCGCAGAAACATTGTTGATCCTTCTGTGTTAGCTGAGTTGTTTGATACTGTTGCTGTTTCTTGTAATTGATTTTCTTCTAGGACTATTAGCATTGTCATTAGCTTTGTAATGGACGCAACTTGTAGTTTTCTGTGTGCGTTTTTTTCGTAAAGTATTGTTCCACTTTCCATGTCTATTGCTATGGATGCTTTTGCTTCTATAATGGGGGATACAAATTCAGTTTTTTTGATTGGAATTCTTTTGGTGTTGATAAGGCTGGATATATTGAAGCTTGCTGTTTTTACAGTTTGTATCGCTATGTTTGAGCGACTTGCTGTCATGCTAAAGTCTAGATTTGGACTTAGGCTTTTTGCTATATATAAACTTATTAAACTAGTAAGCATCGATTTCTTGTTTTGTTAATTTTCTATAAGCACCTTTTTGTAAGGTGCCAATTTTTGTTTTGCCTATTGCGGTACGTTTTAAGTATTTCACATAATGTTTTAGCTGAGCAAACATTTTTCTTATTTGTCTGTTGCGCCCCTCATGTATTTTTACTGTAAGTGTGGTTTTACCGTCTTCCTCTTTTAGGATTTTAATTTTTGCTGGTGCTGTTTTTCTTCCATCAATTCTTATTCCGTCTTCTAATTTTGATTGCTCATCTTCCGTTATTTGGCCTTTTATGATTACATAATATTCTTTTTCGCATTCAAATTTTGGGTGAGTGATTTTGTTGATGAATTCACCGTCGTTGCTTATTAGTAGTAGGCCTTCGGTTTCTAGGTCGAGGCGGCCAACCGGTTTGAGATTTGGGATATTTGGGATGAGCTCCATTACGGTTGGCCGCCCCCTTTCGTCGCTTCGGGTTGTTATGTAGCCTGATGGCTTGTGTAGTGCTAGGTATATTTTTTCGTTGTCTACATTGATTTTTACGCCTTTTACTATTACTTGGTCTTTTTCTGGATCAACTATAGTTCCCATTTCGTTTATGGTTTTTCCGTTAACTTGAACTTGTCTTTGTTCGATAAGCTCGTCTGCTTTTCGTCTTGAGTATTTGCTGTTTGCTGAAATGAATTTATTAATCCTCATCTGTTTCTGTGGTTTTAACGCCGAAACCCTCGGCATCTGGTAGATAATAAAATGGGTCTTCTAAGTAATTTTTTGATTCAATATAATCTGATCCTAACTCTATTATTAGACCTACTTCAGTGTCATATCCGAGTTCTTTGTATTCTTGTGGGATTTCTGTACTTTCTACACCTGGAATTAGTTTTTGTAGGAAATCTATGCTTAGTGGGCGTGAATCTATTTTGTTTCCTTCTGTGTCGAATTTTTGTTTGTAATAATACGTTGTTTGTTCGATTAGCTGATTTCTCGCATTGCCGTATCTTGGAATTTCAAAACAGAATCTTTTTAAAATTTGTTTTGTTTCTCCTGCTGTTCCGCCCTGTTTTGTTCCATTTAGTATTTGTATTTTTAGATCTTCACGACTTGTGTTTGGAGTGTTTAAATGAAGATCTGCATAGCGGTGAATATAATTAAATTCGCCGGCTTGGATTAAGATGAACATGCCATGATATAGTTCGCGAAGTGGAGTGTATAGAAATCCTCCGCATTGAGTAGGGTCGTCGTGGATTAGTAGGTGAGATATATCTTCACTGTTTAGATTTTTTGCGATTGATCCGAGAGTTAATATTTCTTTGATCGTAATGTTTGTTTCAATGTTTTCTTGAAGTGTATCTAATATGTTTGTGATTTTACTTTTGCTGAAAATTACATTCGTTGAGAATGCTTTTTCTTTTATGGCGTAAATTATTTGTTGTTGTCTTTCTGCACGATCGAAATCGGAAGTTGTTTTGCGACTTCGTGCATATTTTAGTGCAGTTTCTCCGTTTAGGTGGTGTAGGCCTTTTGTAATTGTGAATGGTTCGTATTCAAATGTTCCATCTTTTGGATAATATGGATCGTAAATTGAATTTTCTACCGTAACATCTACTCCTCCAATTGCATCTACAAGCTCTGTGAATCCTTTAAAGTCTGCTCTTAGCCAGTAATGAATTGGGATGCCAATAATGTCTTCTATTTTGTTTTTGGCATATTCGAGACCTTCTGCTGAGCTTTCAAATTCAATTTTGGCATTTAAAAACACTTCATTAACTCTTGTGTTTCCAAGAAGTTCATCTTTTACATATAAGTCTCTAGGAATTGATATGATACTTACCTGGTTTTTGCTTTTATCTAAGCTTGCTACCATTATAGTGTCTGTGAGATCTCCACCCTCGTGATTTTTCCCACCTGTTCCAAGTAGTAGGAAATTAGTGTGTCCGTATCCATCAGTTTCTAACGAATCTCCGGCAACTTCCAACACAAATGATAGGCTAATTGCACTTATTGCTTTAACTACTCCAGCAGTAAGTATCACAATAATTATGAAAGATGCGATTATTGGAAATGTTAATTTATTTTTGCTCATTTTTTTTTCAAAGATTTCTGGTTTTTTGTGATCCGCTTTTGTTTTGCGAATTTTATTTGTTTTAAAATCCATATGAATTTAATTTGTTTTGTTAAGGATAATGAGGGCGTGAATTGTCCCTGTGGAGTCCACTTGAATGTCTACTCCTATGTTTTGAAATGTAGGCTCTGTTATTGTGTTTAATTCATCCTCTAAAATTGTGGAAAGAATACTTTGCCATTTGTTGTATGTTCTTCCAACCGCTTGAGATGATCCGCTTACATTGTATTGTGCGAGCGCTTCATTGAACAAAGTGTTATCTACTGTCGATTTGTCTATTATTACTTTGTCGTTGATGTATTTACTTGCGGAGCTTAAATTATCTTTTATTATTAATCCAGAGGACGCCGCTTCTGTTCTCTTTTTTCCTATTTCATCAAGAAGTTCAGCTTTGTATGTTATTAAATCATTTTCGCTAATTGGATTTGTTGAAAATTCTTCTGCAATAATTATATGCCCATTAGATAAAGTTATTCCAATTCCAATTCTTTTCCAATTTGGATCTAGAATGTTTTCTCTGTGAGCTGCGCTGCGCATTAGGCCCTTGTGTGCAAATTCTAAACCAACATCTTTTGCTATATTTTCGCTTACTGCGGTTGGAATTCCTGCAGCTATTCTTCTGTCTTCTGGTGTTTGATTTTGTAAATTAAAGTGCCCGAAATAACTATTATTATGCATATCGTTAGTGTGAGCTTGTGCTACTGCGCTTATTGGGTCGTCAAGAACTACCGGGCCAATTCCGTGATCTTGCCTGCTTTTATTGATTAGATTTAACAATTTTTGTTGTTCATCTGTAATCACTAGTGGTCCGCTGAAGTAGGTGTCTCTTCTATTTAAATCAAAGAAGTCTGGAATTAGTGGAATTGTGTTTCCAACGTAGATTGGGTGATTTACTGTTGCTAGGCCATCTTGATCGTTGATCTCTATTATATAACGGCCGCTTTCTGAAGGAGTGTAATTGAATGTAAACGATCCTCCATTTAATATTATATTTGATCCGAAGTAGGTGCCAAGCGAGCTTGATGTTTGAAGATCAAATTTTTCTGTGAATCCATTAGGTTTTATTACGTAGGCGGTTGTTTTTGTATTTCTTTGTACCGTTCCGCTAAAATTAATGGCTGACCCAAGGCTTAATGTTTCTGGCACAGTTGCTGTTATGTATTGAGTTTCTAGAATTGAGTATGAATGCTCTGTTGCATTAAAGTTGATTGAGTCACTTGTTGTGAAAGGGGATGTGATTGTAAGTGGTTTTGAATTTGAGATGGTTGCTGTTTTGATTTGTATTTGCACGCTTCCAGCTTGAAAGTTTTGAAAATCTTTGTAGTTAAGCGGTATTGAATCTATATTTTGACGAGATATGTAACTTACTTTGTTTCCATTCTGACTAAGTATTATTTTTTTTATATTATCGTTTTCTGCTGTAAATTTTATATTTGTTTTGTTGTTTTTAAAATTTACTTGGAGATTAGTTGCTGCATTTGCTGATGTGGTTTCCGGACTCGAAGGTAAGGCGGGTAGGACTGAAATATTTGCTGTTTTTGTGCTGCCACTTTCTCCTGGTAATAAACCAATTCTATAATTTCCGATTTCTTCAAAATATATTGGTAGGCTGAAAGATGTGTTGATGTTTGTTTCTAAGAAAACTTTTGGTGAACTTGATACCTCTGTTTCATAGATAGCTCCAGTTATGGCGTTGTATCCTGATTGGTTTATTGTTCCTTTAATTACATATACTTCACCTTGGTAGAATGTGTTTGGGATTGTTTCGTTAAGGGTAATCTTATCGAAAAAGTTTGTTGGTATTGTGGCGAATGTGTATGGAGTGAAGTTAATGGTGGGTGTTGGATCTGGAGTTGGGTCTGGAGTGGGTGTTGGTGTTGGTGTGGGTGTTGGATCTGGAGTTGGGTTTTTTTCTAGTATTGTTCTGTAAATAACCTCACTTATACCTCCGCGTGTGCTTTTGATGTGTGGTCCGTAGGATGTTTCTGTTTCTTCTAGGAAATTATGTTCTTTGGCATAGGCTACATATGGAGTGAACCATTCTGTGAATATAGTATCTTCAAATGGGCTGTAGTCTATGGTTTCCAGAACTGGCCACTTTTGCGCTTTGGCAATAATTTTTAAGGCCTCTACTTTGCTGATTTCGCGTTCTGGACGAAACATTCCGTCTGTATAGCCAATAATCCAGCCTTCATAATATGCTTTTTTTACGTATTTTCCGTACCATTGATTGTGATCTATATCTGGGAATGGAGTGCTTTCGTTTATATCTGTAGCTATGTTTGAACCCTCTATGATTATTTTGAGGAATTCTGCTCTATTTACAGTGTTGTTTGGTTTAAAAGTTCCGTCGTCGTAGCCCTTTATTACGTTGTTGCTTTGGAGATACTCAATTGCAGTAACGTTTTTATGTGAAACTGGCACATCTGGAAAGGCCGCAAAGGCTGTGTTTGTGAGCAGGGCGAAAGCTATTGCTGTATTTAGGAAAAACAGTTTTTTCATCTGGCTAATAGTAATGGTTTTTTAGTCTTTTATCAATTTAAAGAATTTAGAAAAATTTAATGTTTTTTGGTTAGGTTTTTGTTATGTCTAAGGTAATTTTGCCCTTATTTGTTTTGCTGGGAATTTTAAGGCTTTTATTTTCTTTTTTTGTGGTGGATTTGCCTTATGGTTTTGTTGAAATTAATGGGTGCATTGTGGCTGAGCCTGATGTTCGTGATTTTGATGTGAGGTATTATTTTGAAATCGATGAGGGTAGGGTTCTTTTAAAGTTGCCCAAATATCCTGTTTATGAGTATGGGGACTGTTTGTTTGTGAGTGGGGTGTTGGAGGAGGTGCCAGTTTTTGATGGTTTTGATTATGCTAGGTATTTGTCTATTTATAATGTTTATGGCGTTCTTGAGGGGAGGGAGGTTTTGAGTTTTGAGGAAGGTTCTGGTTTTTTGAGATTAATATATAAGCTTAAAAGAGTCTTTGAGAATAGGCTTAATGATATTTATGCAGAACCACATGGTTCTTTTATGGCTGGGTTGATTTTGGGTAGTCGGCGTGGAATAGATGACGATCTGATGGAAAATTTTAATAGGACTGGATTAACTCATATAGTTGCTATTTCTGGTTATAATATTACTTTAGTTGTTTTGGCTGTAAATTTTTTGTTTGGGTTTTTGCCTTTGAGAAGGAGGTTTTGGCTTTCTGGGGCTTTTATTTTTTGTTTTGTGGTTTTGGTTGGAGCTTCTGCTTCTGTGGTGAGGGCGGGGATTATGGGGGTTTTGAGTTTGTATGCGATTTATTTGGGAAGAAGTTATGTGGCTTTGCGTGCGCTTTTTATTTCTGCTTTATTTATGGGGTTTTTTAATCCCAAACTTATTTTGTATGATGTTGGGTTTCAGCTTTCTTTTCTTTCTACTTTGGGGCTTATTTTGGTTGCAGATAATTTTCAGAATTGGTTTAGGTTTTTGCCAGCTAAATTTTTAATTCGTGAAACTCTTGCCATGACTTTGTCGTCTCAGATATTCACTTTGCCAATTGTGATTATGAATTTTGGGAGAATAAGCGTGGTTTCGGTTTTGGCTAATTTGTTTGTTTTGCCTTTTGTTCCTTTGGCTATGCTTTTTGGTATGGCGTCTGTGTTTTTTGGTTCTATCTTTGGTTTTTTTGGATTCTTATGTTTGGAGCTTATTGTTATGTTTGTGAATTTCTTTGCTTCGTTTAGCTGGGCTTCTTTTGAGGTTTCAAAAGTATCAAATATAATTTTTGTTATTTATTATATTTGTCTTTGTTATGTGTTTAGACGGAAGTTTAGGTACTTGAAATTTTAAATCTGGTAAATAAAGATTTGGCTTATTTTTCCTTCTTTTGGGATTATTTTTTTTGGTTTCCAATCTCCGATGTGGAAGGCGTATGAAACTATTTTTGTGCCTTTCTTTAGTTCACGGTCGAATTTTTTTTGAAATTTTGCGAGAGTGTTTGGCATCATGTAGCAGATTAATACGTCTGCGTTTTTTAGTGATTTTTTTGTGAAATTTCCATAAGTCATTTTCCCTTTCCAACCAAATACCCATTGGCGTAATTTTGCGAGGAAAAATACAAAGGGGTCTATTTCAAATCCTTCTGATTTTGCGTGATAGTCTTTTGCTGCAAAGTGAATGAAGCGTCCGTCACCTGCTCCTATATCGTATAGCTTATCTCCCTTTTTTATTTTGGCTGCCTTGAGAACTTTATGTACAGCTGGTAGGGGAGTTGGTACAAAAGGACCGCCTCCAAAAATACTTATGTAAAAGGAAATGGAGAGAAATATTATTACTCCTAGTATTATTATAATTGTGATTATTCCTAGCGCCATGAATACATATTAGCACTTCTAGCTTTCTTGAGGTATTTTTCTTTTTCTATCTTTTTTTGCTTGGTGCAGAACTCGTTTTGCTGCTATTTGCGTAGAGGTTGCATCAAAATTATTTCCTTTTGCCCTTTCTCTTACTCCTTGTTCTGCTACAACTTCTTTTGAAAGATCCTCTAGGTTTTCATCTGTTCTGCTTTCTACTTTAGCTTTTCTTTCGGTTTTTGAGGTTATCTCTTTTCCTTGTTTATCTGTTATTGCTACGTGACTGAACCCTTTTTTGTCTGTCATTTCTGCTTGATGATCTCTTATATCTTCTTTTTGTGAAAAATTATACCTTTTGTCTGTTGAACTATCGTCAAGATTTACTGTTGTCATTTCTGCTGCTTCGCCGTCTTTAATGTAGTGATCTGCTCCACCTTGGTTTTGTCCATCCATTTCGTAGAATGCCTCTGTTATTCTTGCTTCTTCTGATGATTCGTCCATTGATGTAAGCTCTTCAATTTTACTTCTTTCTTGCGCGTCTAGTTCTCCCAAACGTTCGGTATTTTTTCTAGATTCTTCTTCATTTATTTCTTCTATTGCCGATTCGTCTAATAGATCTTTTGCTTCATCGCTTTGTAGTTTTCTGTCTACTGCATCTTTTATTGTTGATTCGTCTACCTCTCCTGTTGCTGAGCCTTCTTTTTCTTTTAGAAGTCTGGCAAACTTTGATTCATTGTGAAGAAAAACCTGACTGAACTTATGCTCTGGTCCGTTTTCTTGTATCATCGCTGTTTTGTAATTGAAGATCGCTAAGTATCCTTCGCGTATACTTTCGTATGTATCTTCAGATTCACATTGAGAAAGTAGCACAAGTAGATCTTTCATTTCTGGTGATACTTCACGTGATTCGTTTTTTTCTGCTGTTGTGATTTGTGCCGTTTCTTCTGCCTTTTTACCTTCCTTGTTTACGCTTTTTTGTGCATTTATAGCCCCTTCTAATTCTATATGAATGTTTTCTCTATCGTGCCAGCCAGCTTTGTCGTAACGGTCTTGCCAATTTTTTAATTCTGAAGAGTCCAAATCTGGACTAAGATCCTTAAGTTCTTTTACATGATCTTTAAAGTGCTCTCTTTTTACCTCGTATGCCTTTAGGTTTTTTGCCTTTTCATCTGGAGTATCACTTGTGAGCATTTTTAGATGCTTATCCATTTGTTTGAGTGATCCTGGTTTACGAGTTTCTGGGTCACGATGATTTGATGGATCTGAAAACCATACTTTGTATTTTTCTTGGGTTTGTGAGGATATCGTTTTTTTGCGACCTGCTGCATCAATTTTACTGTGTGCTCCTTGGATTATGAGTTTTTTGTGAAAGGATTCTTTGCTTGTACCTCCTTCTATATCTTTTTCATATGATTTTATTGCCGCTTCTTTGCTCATGTAGTCCATATCTTGGAAGCTTTGAAGTGCATACCTTAGCCCTGCCGTGTCTTCGCCAAATACATTTTCTAATTTTTGATAAAGTTTTCCTTCTGCTTCAACAACGCCTGGCCAAAAGGTTGCGGCTTCGATACGTTTGTTTAAATCTGTGATGTTTTGGTATGAAGTTAGGATTGTGTCTGTGAATTTTTGGCTCATTATTCTTACAGACATTCCTCCAACTCTTATTGTGTTTTGGAATGCAACGAAGCCTTGAGACTCTTTATTAGATGCCTGTTTTTGTAGATTTATTAATCTTTGTTGTTCTGATGGATTATCTGCTGTGAGAGTTTGTTGCATTATCCCTTCCTTTGTTTTTTGTGAATAAAACATGGAATTGGATGTGCGAAGTTGGTAGGCCTGTTGAATTGCATTTTTGTGAAAATCTGTACGTTCTGATAGCCCTTCTCTTGCGATATAGTTTGATTCTTTTTCTGGTGCTCTAAGCCCCCAGTTTTTGAATATGGTTGCTAGTTCGTTGTATTTTTGTCGACGTGGATAAAGGCCTCCTTGGTCTGTGGAATCTATTCCTTCAAAACGTCGTAGTAAATCTTGAGCATTTTTTATTGTGCACTGTTTTGATAATTCTTGATGGAACCATTGATCGAATGAATCTTTCTGTTTGGTTCCAATTAGGTGAGTATTGTCGCTTAAAAGATTGTGGAATTTTTGATGTTGATCTTGGATGTCTGGGTGTTCCATTGTTAGTTCCTGGCTGTTGTTTTCGTTTTCTTCGGACTTTGTGCTTATGCGTTCTTCGATTTCCTCTTTCTTCTTTCTAGCGGCGTCTGGGCTTATGTTTTTGTCTAATTCATTTAGAAGATCGCCAATTTCTTTTGGAGATAGAGTGCTGTCTCTGTCTGCTTTCTGTAGTAAATGTTTAATTTCCGTGTCTACTAGTTTTTTTTCACCTGCTAGATCATCAATTGAGATTTTTTTGTCTCTGATCCTAACGAATTCATTATCACTTAATGAAAATTTTAAATCCTTTAGGTTTGGGACGTCATCCTTTAAGCTATCTGTTGTATCTTGAACGCCTTCAGATGGTTTCTGAAAAAAAATTAGACGGTTCTCCTTGAATGATATTTTATTTAGCATTTTATCTATGATAAAGGCCCCCTTTTTGGGAGCCTTTAATTTACAATGTTTTTGGCCTAATGTCAACTAAACTGAGCATACTGAGAATCCACAGCTTAGGCACAGCATGCATCCTTCTGAAATTTGGATGTTGCTTTCGCATTCTGGACACTTTTTTGATTGTATGATTGTTTTTTTGTCGAATGTCATTCCTACGTTTGCGTGTTCTCTATCTTCTCTAATTGAAATTTCTGATATTGGTGGGGGAGCAACTTCTTCAATAAAAGTTTCACTAATTACGGCTTCAATTTTTACCGCTTCTACCACCTCTACCGTTTCTTCCTCGGCCGTTTCAGTGTTTAGGTTTAGTACCTGCTCACTGCGTGACCCATCTCTGTAAACTGTGCAGCCTTTTAATCTTGATTCCCATGCTAGGATGTAGCCTTGACGTACGTCTTCACGAGTTGCCTCAAATGGGAAGTTGATTGTTTTAGATATAGAGTTATCCACATGTCTTTGGAAGGCTGCTTGCATTTTAATGTGCGCATTTGCATCTATGTCCATTGATGTAACGTATACTCTTCTTGTTTCTTCTGGAATTTCTTTAATGTGTTGTAGTGTTCCTTTGTTTACGATTTCGTCGATAATATCATCTCTATATAAATCTAGACGTTTTAGTTCTGCCTCTAGGAATGGATTAACATATCTTAGTTTTTGTCCTCCCATTACTTGTTTGTAGTATGCAAGTGCGAAGAAAGGTTCTACACCTGAGCTGCAGTCGTAAATCATAGAGATTGACCCTGTTGGTGCAACAGTTGTTTTGGCAGCATTTCTTTGTTTGCGATTTGATCCTTGCTGACCAAAGATACTTTTGTCCCAGTTTGGGAAACATCCTTTTTCTTCTGCTATTTTTTGTGATGTATTGTGTGACTCGCTGTTTACAATTTCCATTACACGTTCTGCTGCTATACGCCCTTCTTCTGAGTTGTAAGGAAGTCTTAGCTGGTAAAGCATGTCTGCAAATCCCATTATTCCAAGACCTAGGCGTCTATTGTCTCTGAATGTTTGGTTTACTTTTTCAACTGGGAAATCTGAAAGATCAATTACATTATCTAACATTCTTGTTGCTAGCGCTGTTACTTCTCTAAGATAACCTTCGTCTATTTCACCATTCTTTACAAATTTTGCTAGGTTGATTGATCCTAAATTACATACGTCTCCGTCGTGTAGCCATTGCTCTCCACAGGGGTTAGTTGCTTCTAGGCGGCCAATTCCTGGGACTGGGTTTGTATCGTTTGCTGCGTCTGGGAAAAGTACTCCTGGCTCTCCGTTTCTCCATGCTGCGTTGATAATGCGATCCATTAGTTCTGAAGCTGACATTGTTTCCTCAATTGCATCTACATAAGCACCTCTATTGTTTCTGATAATTCTTCTAGGTTTCATTTTTACTCCTTTCCAGCTGCAGTACCATGGTTCTTTAGTTTCACTTTTAACTGCTTCCATAAACTCATCTGTTAGGGAAACTGATATGTTGAAATTTACTAGTGACCCTTCTTCCCATTTTGCTTCGATGAATTCCAAAATATCCGGATGATCTATTCTCATTACTCCCATGTTAGCTCCGTGACGTCCTTGTTGTTTAATAACTCCAAAGGCTTCGTTGTATGCTTTTAGAAAAGATACTGGCCCTGAAGCCGTACCTTGAGTTTTGTTTGTTCTTCTTCCTGCTGGACGCAGTAGATGCCAGGCAAATCCTAGGCCTGATCCAGCTTGCTGTAGTAGTGCTGCGTCGTGAAGACTTTTGAATATCCCATCCATGCTGTCTTCGAAATGAAGCACGATACAGTTTGATACTAGTCTGGTTTTTCCGCCTGCGTTAGCAAGTGTGCGGCCAGCTGGTGTAAATTCAAAATTGTACATAATTTTTCGAAACTTTTCTGCGTACTGTTGTATTTCTTCTTCTGATTTTCCATAATTTTCTTCCACTCTTGCTAGTGCATTTCCTACACGGTCGTACATTTCTTCTGGTGATTCACAAACATCGCCGTTCTCGTCTCTTTGAAGGTAGCGTCCTGCTAATACTTTTAGAGAGTTGTCTGAGAATGGGAGTTTTGTAATTTTACCGTTTAGAAGCTCTTCTTGTACGCTGCGGATCTCCTTGTGCCCCGCACGATATAGGATGTAAGCTTTTGCCGTTTTCGCATGCCCCCCTTCAATAAGAATTTTTTCAACCAAGTCTTGAATTTGCTCTACGTTTGGAACGTTAGATTCATCTTTGAAGAAAACTTCAAGGACTGCAGAAACTTGATTAGCTATCTGATTGGCTAGTTCTTTATTTGAACCACCAACAGATTGTGCAGCTTTCCAAATAGCCTCAGCTATTTTTTCTTGATCGAAGGCTGCTACTTCGCCATTTCTTTTTCTTATTTGTTTTATGGGGGACATAGGAATTAGGAGGGTTAAAAATTGCCTTTTTGCGATTTTTCGCAGGGATGAGAGGAAAAACTAAATGTAGTAGGTCGATTTGAGGTTGATATACAACATCTAGTGGGTAATTAGAATAATATCAAACTACAAAATAGATTAAAAGAGAAAGTGGGTAAATGATGTTGACAGTTTGTTAAGGTATATTCGTTATCCTAGATTGCTTGATTTTTTGCTTTTTATAAGCGATAATGATCTCTTAATTTTAGAAAATAATAATAATTTTATGCCTAGAGAAAATGGAAAAATGGGGGATTTGATGGACAGATTAACCTTGCCTGCTATTTATACTTTGGCTGCAACGGTGGCACTACATGTTGGTGCTTGCTTGGCTATTGGGCCTTCATGGGGTTTTTCTGGAAGTAATGATGCTTATTCTAGATGGAGGGAGATGCAGCCTCCTAATTTGCCACCTATCGTGAGTCCTGAGGAGGTAGGGGTTAGTAGAGAAGCTGCTAGATTAAGTGGGATTAGATTTAATTTTGCTGAGGAAGTTTCTGCCATTTTGCCTGAGGCATCAACAGTTGTTGATTCTAAATAAAGAAGCTGCTGTCTAAAGTTTCTACAATGTGGTTGACGTGAGTAGCCTTGACAAATCTTCTTTATTTATTTATAATCTTTAGCTTATTTAAAACATAATATTTAGCAATGATATTGCATGACATTTTTCCAGAAGTATATGATGATTTGGCATTTGACATTGAGGCCTACGTTCGCGCTATGGCAATGAAATTGGCTCAAACTCTTAGTGTTGATGATGCTGATAGTTTTGTTGAGGAAAAGCTTCGTGATGTAGCTTTTGTAACTAGGGCTTTGCAGGATTTCTCTAGGAGTGAAGTAATGAGTATTTTAGGTGATTTGGATGATGATTCTAGATGGAGCAAGCAGATTGCTGATTTTGAAAAATTTATGTTGCGTAATGTTGATCCAAAGGGTTTTGAGGGTGCTGCTGATGACAGGTCTTTGGGTGTTGGGTTGTTTCTTGATGGGGCATTGGTTTGCCTGGGTGAACACCAGCGTACTTTTAAATTTATCAAAGCTATATTTTCTAGGATTGAAGAGCTTGAGGCAAGAGGGCTTTCTGATATAGAGGTTGTTGATGCTGGGTGCGGTCCGATTCCTGTGATGGCAATTATGGCTGCTTTAAAATCTCCTGCTGCGCGCGTGACTTGTTTGGAAATTAACAAGGCTTCACTTAGGATGGCTGAGAAAATTGTTGAGAGAATGGGGCTTTCTGATAAGATTGATTTTGTAGAATGTGATGCTACTGAATATGAGCACCCTTTTGATATAGATCTTCTTGTTAGTGAAACTATGTTTACTGGCTTAACTAATGAGCTGATTGTTCAAATACTTGATAATCTTTCTCAGTATATGGCTGAGGGTGGTTTTATTATTCCAAATGAAATAAGCGTTATTGCAAAAATTGAAAGTAGTAGTTCTGAATATGAGATGGAGCCTCTTAGTGTTTATGAGTATATTCCCGATGAGAGAGAGGGGGAGAGGCGTATAAGTTTTGAAATTGATTTGGATGATATGCCACCTGGTTCTTATACTTTGGATCTTGGAAGTGTTGTTAAATTGGCTTCAGGTGTGCAGGTTGAGGGTGATGATTCCGGTATAAGTAGTTTTGGTACTGTTGGAGAGTTTTATGTTCCTGAGGATGGAGGTACGCTGAAAGTTTCCTATCTTGCAGGTGAATATATCAAGGATATTAAGATTTCTGTTAACTAAATTTTATGCCTTTTGATCGTTTAAATACTTTTATAGAGAGGTCTCATGTTCATTTTGTTCATGATTTGGTGTGCGAAGAGGCTAGGAGAGTTGTTGAGGAGATGGATGGTTTGGATGAGCGATTAAAATATAGACATGCGCTGGTTGATAATCCTGAATTTTCTAGATCTGTTTTATTCAATAGGGCTAGACAAAGGGTTTTGGATATTTTGTCTAATGTTGACGATTATAGTCTTTGGACTTCTGTAGTTAGTGATTTAAAAAAACTTTTTCTTGAATGGATAGAAGTTAATAAATTTGCTGGTTCTAGAGAAGATAGTGGTAATGGGATTGGTTTAGGTTTTTATTCTGCCATTAGTTGTCTTAATGAAGAAGTAAGGACTTTGAAGTTTGTGGATGCTGTGTCTCGAGGAGTTAAGGATTTTGAAGGCCTGGATAAAACTATTGAAGTTGTGGATGCTGGTTGTGGACCTATTCCAAATGGGAATTGTGGCGGCTTTTGCTTCTGACAAAGCCTTTGTTACTTGTTTGGAGGTTAACGTTGCATCTGCGAAAATGGCAGAAAAGATTATTGAAAGCCTTGGGCTTTCAGATAGAATTAGGGTTGTAGTTTGTGATGCTACTAAGTATCAGCATGATTCTAAAATTGATTTAGTAGTTTCTGAAACAATGCATTTTGCTTTAACTCAGGAGCCTATGGTTCAGATTTTAGAGAATTTAGAATCACAGCTTTCTGAAAATGGAAAGACTATACCCAAGAGAGTTGTATTAAATGCTCAATTAATCGATGAAAACAAAAAGCCAGTTAGAACTTCTGCTTTTGTTTATGAGCCTGGGGGTGGGGATGAGATAGTTTTTGATTTACCTTTTGAGGGGTTGCCTAGGGCTATGTATACTTTTAGAATAAGAACTAAGATAGATTTGGATATAAAAAATTCTCTTAACGGAGGAGACACAATAATATGTTTGCCTTTTAGTCTGGGGAAATTTGACCATTCTTTTGAATCAAATGGAGTTAGGGCAAAATACAGGGCTGGTGTAGACCCGGATGATATTGATGTTGCTTTATATTAGTTTGAAGATTTTTGGTAGTCCCAAGGGGAATTGAACCCCTGTTTCCTGGATGAAAACCAGGTGTCCTAACCACTAGACGATGGGACCGCAATGTCAATTTGCAAGGATTAGTATATGGATTGGGGGGCTAAAGTCAAATAAAAACTCGCTACTTTACTCTATTATCTTCTTCTGTTACGTAAATTTTTTCTTCGGGTGTTGTCATTTTGTTTAACTTATTCTCGTCTTTTATTTCGGAAGAAGCCGTGGACTCTGTAACTTGTGTATTTAGATTTTGGTTTTCTATTTTAAGATGTTCGTTTTTTAATTTTTCTTGCTGAAGTGTGTACCCGAGCTGCGAGCTTTTGGAGGTTATTATTAGAAAGATTACCGATAAAGCCACTATCATCAAGGTAAGTGTGATTATAAGAGAGCTAATGGCCTTTTTTGTCTCCATATGAAGCGTCTGCTTGTGACGACGTTTTGTTCTTTGTTTGTATGGTTTGTCTATCATAGAACTTCTTTGTACTGAACATGTACTACGCCTCTTGAGAGTGGGGCTAGGTGTTCAAAAGCTGCTGAGGAGAGATCTATTACTCGTCCTGGGCCATAAGGACCACGATCTGTAATTGTTACTTGTATGTTATTGCCGTTTGCTAGGTTTGTAACTTCTACTACTGTTCCAAACGGAAGAGTTTTGTGGGCGGCAGTGAGGGCATCTTTGTCAAAAACTTCTCCTGATGCTGTCATATGCCCATGTAGAGCTTTTCCATAGTAGGTTGCTTTTCCAAAGCCGTAGCCTTCTTCTGATTGGTATTTTCTATAGATTATTTCTGCAAGTTCTCCACGGGTCATTTCTTTTTCGGGAGATACTTCATTACTTGAATTTATTGTAAGCATGTTTCTTTCTGTGCTGTAGGCTACATATTTTGAATACCATTCGTCTTGAGACACGTCTGCAAATTCAAAATCGTTGGTTTCAGGATATTCTAATGATTCAAAGCTCTCTAAAAATATTTTAAGGGCTTCCATTAAAGTTACATTGCTATTTGGTTTGTAGCTCCCATCTTCATAGCCATTTATTATTCCTTTTTCTTTTGCTGCGATTAAGTACACTGTGTACCACTCAAATGGGGGGGTATCTATGAAAGGGGCAGATGGATTTTCGCTGGATTCTAATTCAGATTCTTTTAATAGGCCGCTTGCAAGTGTTAGCATTTTGAGAGCCTCGGCACGATTTACTTTTTGGTATGGTTTGAATGTTCCATCTCCATAGCCTTTTATAATTCCTTGTTCTTGTAGGTAGTTAATAGCTATGTAGTGTGGTTCACCAGCCTCTACATCTGAAAAATCGGCTAATGTTGTTTTTGATATGTTAAGAGAAAACACTAGTGTAATTAGTACCCAGCCTGTGAGTTTTTTTGTAAAACTCATTAGTTTTTTTTCTTAATAATTATATGTCTTCTATCGTCTTCACCTTCACTAATAGTTTCAACATCTTCGTAACCAGAATTCATACATAGAGTATGTATTTGACGACGAAAGTATGATGACATTGGAGGTAGATGCTGAGGCCTTCCATTTTCTCTTACTGATTCTATTTTTCTTTCAGCAAGTTTTATTACATTCTCTTCTTGCCTTTTTCTGTAGTTGTCGATGTCTAGGAATATGTTGTATGTACGGTTTTCTGTTTTGTTCCAACATAGAACCTTTAGAATATGCTGAATAGCCTGAACGTTGAAGCCGTGATACCCGATTAATACGCTTGGATTTTCTGATTCCACATTAATCTTATACGCTTCATCTTCACCCTCTTCGATAGTGATTTTTGTGTACTCTATTTCTAGTTTTTTAAGTAAACCTTCAAGCGTTTCTTTTATAATATCTTCGATATCTACCATGGTTTTAAGTTAATTGTTTATTACTTTAACAGATGATTTTGATTTCGTGGAGTCTTTGTTTACGAATACCTGCTGAAAGATTCCGTATAAAGTTGATGTTCCCCAGTACACTCCTATACCAGCTGGTAGTGTTGCTGTAAAGACTGCGATCATTACCGGCATTGCATACATTGTCATACTTTGGGCTTTTGCAAACTCGTTTTCTTTCTTTGGGGATGCCTTTTTTGCCATTGTAAGTTTGATTTGTATGAACTGAAGGCCACCTATGATTAGAGGTAATACGTATACGTTTGGTTTTGTTAGGTCAAGAATATTTAGGAATATTACATTTATGTCTGCGAGATTGAAGTCTGCTAGGGCTGAATATAAATAATATGTTGCATCTGGGTTGATAACGTCTCTTACTGAGTAGTATAGGGAAATAAGGAATGGTAATTGTAGAATCATTGGTAGGCAGCTTCCTGCTGGATTTACCTTTGCTTCTTTCCATATTGCCATTGTTTCCATTGAGATACGTTGTTGGTCTCCTTTGTACTTTTCTTTGATTTCATTTAGGCGTGGTTGTATTTTTTGCATTTTTTGCTGTGACTTTAGCGCTTTCTGTGATGGATATAGAAGGATTGTTCTAATAAGTATAGTTAATAGGATTATTGCTAGCCCAAGATTGTGCCCTGGCATTACCGATGTAAGATAAATAAGAGCGTTGTATATAGGTTTATAAAAAACAGTTAGTACCGTTTTCCAAAATAAACCGTTTTCTGTTACTACAAATTCATTTGATGAGATTGTAACTTCTTCTTCGCCTATCTTAGTTTCCAGATCTATTCTGTAACGCCCAAGGCTGGAAAATAGTGAATAGTGCCATTTGTCATATGCTAGGCGTAAATCTTTTCCTGGTTCAACTCTAAAGGTTGCTTCTGTGTTACACGCTGCGCTTGTAATTGCTGAAATCTCGATCCATTTGTTGTTTTCCTTTTTATATACTCTTAATGGTTGGTTTGGGCAGTTATTTGCAAATACTATAGGTAACCCTGTTCCGTTTGTGATCTCTACTGTTACCGTTTTTCTTACTGCATATTCATCTTTTGTTGTTGATATGGTTACATTGTTGTCTATAATTCCATCTTTTTTGTTGAAAAAACTGAAAGCAGTATTCAGTACTAGAAAGAACAAGAGGAATATTAATAGATTTTTTAAAAGCTTATTGAGCATAGGTCTTTTTGGATATCCTGAACGCTTTGCTTAAGAATTTGTTTTTTAGGGATGAGGATTATGTCGTAATTGCCGTTTTCTGATGTTTTGTCTAGTCGGATTGAATCGTATATTTGTCTTCTTAGTTTATTGCGATCTACAGCTTCTTTTTCCAACTTCTTGCTTACAATTACACGATATCGGGAAAAATTTAGATCGTTCTTAGCATACCTTATTATGAATAACTGTGAAGTCTTTTCTTCGCCTTTTCTAATAAGATAGGGAATGGATTGTTTTGGTACACGGTATTTTTGAGCAATCATTTATTTAGAGTGGATACTCACTGTGAGCTCTTTTCTTCCTTTAGACCTGCGTCTTTTAAGTACGGCAGCACCTCGGCTTAAGAAGCCGTGTTTCCTCAATCTTTTTCGTTTTTTTAGTTTACCTAACATCACATATGTTTTAGGGAATTTGCCAAGTGATTTTATAGTAATTAGTTTGTACTTGCAAGTCGATATTTAGTTTTGTATAGTTGGCATAAGTTAACTTAACAATATGCCACTTAAAGCAAGTTATGAATTCCTCTTTGTGGGGAAGGACGATAATAGTTTTTTAGAGAATTATGCCTATGACCTATTCCATGAACATGGAGAGAAGGGTGGGCAGGTTTTTGTTAATCTGGAGGTACAGAACAACCCTGTTGATGCAGAGGAAGTTGGTGCAGCTATTTTTGAAACCTTACGTGGTAGCTTTTTTCAGGATGTAGATAGTGATCCATATGAGCGCTTTGAACGTGCATTAAAGGATGTAAATGAAGTTCTTGGTAAGTTTATGGGGCAAAAAACTTCTGGATATATTGGAAATTTGAATGTTGTTGTGGCCGCAATTGTTGATGACACTTTGTTTTTAACTAAAACTGGTGATAGTGAAGCATATCTTATAAGAAAGCGTTACGTGAGTATTGTTAGTGAAGGTTTAGGAGAAGATGAAGAAAGTGGAGCAGAGATGTTTACTAGTATTGCGAATGGAAAGATTGAGGAAGGTGATTTTATTTTATTCTCCTCAGCACGCTTACTTCGTTATATAGGTAAAACTGAATTGGCTCAGGCTGTTACTAAAAAAGGTGTTGAAGAGACCTTGAATGAGATTAAAGAAGTTATTTCAACTGAAATGCTTGGACGTATTGGTCTTACAGGTATGCTTTTTTCTAAAGCTACGGCTGATGACGTTAAAAGGATTGAGAGTGATGTGGATATGGCTGCTAAAAGCGTTCTTGCTTCTGATGATGACCATTTTTCTTCTAAAAAGGAAACTCTTACTGGTAAATTCATTACTATGTTTAAGGGTTATAAGCCTAAGAGGCCTCAGGTTTTGAGTGGTGGCAATGGAGCTCTTAACTCTATTAGAGATTTCTTTGGTAGAGGGTATAGGGGGCTTTTCTCAGAAGGTTTTGGTAAAGATAAGGTTTTAGCTATTTTGGTTATTGTGATTGCGGTTCTTTTGATGGGCATATGGATTGCAGGAGCTCAGCAAGCTTCACGCGATGAGTTGAAGAAATTGGATACTGTTTTAAATAATGTTCAAGAAAAGATTGCGGAAGCTGAAACAAAGGGTGCATATGATAAAGAATTGGCTAAGGAAATTTTGGACAAGGCTTATTTGGATGCTATGGAAGTTTTGAATTCTGGTGATTATCGTGATAGGGCTAAGGTTTATTTGATTCAAATTGATGAAACTAGAGATAAGCTTGATAACGTTCAGAGAATTTCTTCTCCAATGAAATTAGCTGATCTAAGTGCAAAACGTTCTGATGTGAATGCTCTTGGGTTTGCTAATATAGGGGATAGAGTGTTTGTTTATGAATCTGATGGTCTTTATGAGATTGTTTTGGATCAAGTACAGGACCCAATAACAATTGATGACGAAGAGTCTGTAATTTCTGCTACTGGTTTTGATGACAGACGTTCTATAATTTTCCTTACTAAATCTGGAAATTTGATTGAGTATAAAGATGGAACAGTTTCATTTATGGATACTGATGACGGCTCTTTCCATAAAGCTGTTGATATTGCTGATTGGAGTAATAAGATTTATATGCTTGATGCTGATGGTAGTCAGATTTGGAAATACGCGTATAAGGGAACTCGTGACGCATTTGGTAGCGCAGAAGCTTACCTTTCTGGTGAAGAAGATTTGAGTGCAGGGAGAAGTATAGCTATTGATTCTAATATCTTTGTTTTGAGTAATACTGGTGATATTTCTAAGTATTATGCTGGGCAAAAGGCTGAATTCTATGTAAACAATCCTCCATATTCAAATATGAAAGACCCTTCTGTTATTTATACAGATGAAAAATTGGATCAAATATTTGTGCTTGATGGAGCTGAATCAAGAGTTTTTGTTTATAGAAAAGATAGTAGAACTGGAAATATTGAGTATGAAGCTCAGTACTTGTTTGAAGGTGTTGGAGATTTGAGAGATATGTATGTGGATCCGGATGTTAGGAAGATGTATGTGTTGGGTGCGGATGCGATATACGAGCAGGATCTCTAGAATAAGTAATTACAAAAGCTTTGTTCAATTCTCGATTTTGAGTAAATCTATATTTTGAAATACTAAAATCTCAAACTCGCTCGGCCTGACTTTTTGTCTTGCCTCCACTACCTTTCGTCGTGGAGCAAACAAAATAGGCCTCGCTCAAACACTGAGATTTTTTAACGTATTTCTTCAATAAGATTTACTAGCAAAATCGCTCAACTCACAAAGTTTTCGGAATTACTTATTCTTTAGGGGTCCATCAAAAATTTAGAGATCCTGCTTAGGGAGCTGCTCTCTCGTTTCCCTCGCTATTTGTAGTTCCTCGTTTGTTGGGATGACGAATATTTTTACTTTGGAGGTTTTGGCGTGGATCTGGAGGGCGTTCTTTGTGTTTTTAGGGGCGTCTAGCTTGATTCCGAGGTGTTCTAGGTGTTTGAGGCTTAGTTTGCGTAGATAGAAGGCGTGTTGGCCCATAGAGGCGGTGAAGACGATTGCGTTAAGGCCATTTAGAGCTGCAGCGTATGCTCCTATTTGTTTTGCTATTTGGTAGGCTAGTGTTTCTATTGTTGCGATGGCCGCTTTGTCGCCTTTTTTGTATTTGGCGTAAATTTTGCGCATGTCTGATGAAATGCCGGAGTGTCCAAGGAGGCCAGATTCTTCTTGAAGTAAGTGGTTTACTTTTTCTGGGGACATTTTTAGCTTTCTTTGTAGATGGAGAATTATTCCTGGGTCGATTGAGCCGGAGCGGCTGCCCATCATTATACCTTCGAGTGGGGTGAAGCCCATTGTTGTGTCTATTGATTTTCCGTTTAGGGTAGCAGTAATTGAGGATCCGTTACCGAGGTGGCAGGATACTATTTTAGCCTTTTTAGTGTGTAGGAGTTTTAGAGTTTCTTGGGTTACGTATTTATGACTGGTTCCGTGGAAGCCGTAGCGGCGAATGCCGTGTTTTTCATAAAGATTTTTCGGTAGTGCGTAGCGGAATGCCGTTTCTGGCATTGTTTGGTGGAAGGCTGTATCGAATACTGCTATTTGTGGTGTTTTGCTGAGAGCTTTTTTGCAGGCTAGGATTCCTTCTAGGTTGTGTGGGTTGTGAAGTGGTGCGAGTGGGGAGAGACGTTTGATTGTGCGGATTACTTGAGGAGTAATTTTGATTGGTTTTTGATAAAGAGAGCCGCCGTGTACCACTCGGTGGCCGATTGCGTCTGGAGTTTCTGGTAAGTTTTTAAGTATGTGATTGATCGCTTCTTTGTAATTTTTACATTTGGCCAAGGGGAGGCCGATGCGCTCTATGTAGCCGTTTTTTAGCACTTCGTTTTTGTTTCCGAAGAGGGTGTATTTTACAGATGAGGAGCCTGAATTTATTACGAGGATTTTCATTCTATTACTTTATAAACTGGGGTGCCGACTTTTGGTTCCATTGCAACTTTTGTTCCAATATCGTCTCCTGAGCGGGCGATGGCAATATCTTTTCGATTTTTTTGCATTGATTCTAACGTTTGTTCAAATAGGCCATTTGTTTTTTCGAATACAAGCCTGTCTCCTGTGCGGAATGCAGATGTTACTCTTATTACCGCTACGTTTATTTTGTCGAAGTAACCGTCGCAATGGCCGCATATTTTCATTTCACGGACACTTTTGAGTTCGCGCTTTTTCATTTCGCGTAGTTTTTCCAATTCTTTTTCAAAAAGTTCGTTTTGTTCTTGGTTTGGGATTGATAATTCTTCTACAGTTTTTGCTATAGTGCTTGGACGTGTTGCAGTTTTTATTCTGTTGTTGGTTTTTCTGGATTTAGCTGCCAGACTGCGTTTTCTTTGATATGCCGGAATTTTGTACTGATCTGTTTCTTCGGACATTTTTGATTAGTCATCTTCACATTCACAAACTGTGAATGCTGTTACATTTACGATGTCTTCGTAGTTGCAACCACGAGAGAGATCGTTTATTGGTTTTTTTAGTCCTTGTAGTAGGGGGCCAATTGCCTTTGCTTTTGCTAGTCTTTCAACTAATTTGTAGGCTATGTTTGCTGACGCTAGATCTGGAAATATAAGAACGTTAGCATCACCTTGAATAGGGGATTTTGGGCACTTTTTGGCTGCTACTTTAGGAACGAGAGCGGCGTCGACTTGCATTTCTCCGTAAACTGTTAAGTCTGGCCGTTTGTATTTTATCATAGAAACTGCTTCTTTGATTGCATCAATTTTTGGATGTTCAGCAGATCCGTTTGTGGAAAAGGATAGTAGTGCAATTTTTGGATCTATGCCGAATTTTTTTGCTGTTTCTGCTGTGTCTATTGCTATATCCATTAGATCGTGTGAGTTGGGTTCTATTGTGATTGCCGTGTCTGCAAAAAGTAGTAGGCGTTTTTCCATTACCATAAAAAATATTCCTGATACTTTGTGAAATTTTTCTTTGGTTTTAATTATCTGTAGAGCTGGACGAATTGAATCGGCGGTTGAGTAGGTTGTGCCAGTAACCATTCCATCTGCCTCTCCAAGGTGTACCATCATAGTGCCAAAGTAATTTATATCTTTTATTATTTCTTTGGCGTTTTTTAGGGTAAGGCCCTTTGCCTTTCTGGCTTCGTATAGAGCTTTAGCATATTTCTCTGTGAGAGGAGATTTTTTTGGATCTACTATGTTTACTTCGTTCCAGTTAATTTTTAATTTAAGTTCTTTTGCCTTTTTTTTGATTGTTTCTTCTGGCCCTATTAGTGTGAGTTTTGCGATTTCTTGATTTACTATTTGTTCTGTTGCACGAAGAATGCGTTCTTCAATTCCTTCCGGAAGAACGATGTGTTTGTTTTTTTTGCGAGCTTGCGCGCGCACTTTTTTGATGAAGTTGTGCATTTGTTGAATTATATCAACTTAGAGGTTTATTTTGAATAGATTTCTTATATGTTGGCGTATCATGAACTTTGCTATTTTTGGAATTGTAGTTGGTTTGTGATGATTTTTTAGTTTGTTTGCTAGTATTGCTTTTTTAATTGATGTGAAATTTTTTCGAGCATCTATTTCTATGAAGCCTATCTCTAGTTCTTTTAGGTCGTGGCAGTCTGCCGTAGCGATAAGTGGTTTTTTGTGTTTTTTTGCGAGCTCTACAGCCTTTTTGTTGTAGTCTTTTATTTTTGTGTAGCAAAAGCTTATTTCAATTGCGTCGAAAAGATCTATATGTGTTTCTAGATCGTCTTTGAGCGTGATGTTGCCGGGAAAGTATGGGTGTGGGGCTATTATTAGACATTCTGGATGAGCTTTTTTATAGGCTTTAAGTTTTTCGAAAGTGTTAACCTTTTCTATTTCTTTGGTGATGTTTATTCCTAGTATGTGTTTTTTGTTTATTTCGAATTCACAACCTGGAAGAAGGAGTATGCCTTTTTTCTCTGCATACTTTTTAAGCTGTTTGTTGAAAATTACTTTGCGATGGCATGTGATTGAAATTACATCATAATTTAGCTGCTTAGCTCTATTTATGAGTTGTTTTGGGGTATGTGGAATATGGTCCGCTCCATCTCCTTTGGAGTGGCAGTGGAATTGACATTTAATCATTTATTTTGTGATTTCGGATATTGCGTCTGAGGCTTTTTTGATTGATTCTGCAGCACTTTTAACCTCCTCTACTGTATTTTCTACGGTTTCCTTTGTTTCTTTGAAATCAGTTATTACTTTTTCTGCTTCTTCTTGTACGTTTTTTGATGAGAGCATAATGTCTGCTTTGAGTTGATCAACCCATGTGCAGCCTGTGAATACTGTGATTGTGAGAATGAGGAAAATATATTTCATTATTTGTTTTGAAAAATCTTTTTAAAATTACCGTCAAAGTTTGTAAGAAAGTTTTTTATATCAAGGATATCATTTTGAGTAACTGTTTTGTGTCTACTTAGAGTGGGTAAAGTTTCTTGTGGAAGTTGCTGGTCAGTGATTTCTGGTTCTGTAGAGTTTGTAACTGTAACTATTGTTGTGGAATAGCATTTTGTACATCTAAGCTCAAATAATCCTTCTATGTTTGTAGCAGCGACAAAATGGATGTCTGCTTTTTTGAATTTTGCTTCACATTGCATGCATTTGCATGTTTCTCTTATGTGTTTTGCTGCGCTTTCTATGTCGTTTAAGTTCATGAATTTAGTTTATCAAGTGCTGAATTTATTCTGTTGAGGCTTTCGTTTTTACCTATGATATAGGCTGATTCGAATGCTCCTGGTGAGAATTGAACTCCTGTTAGTGCGGATCTAAGTGGCCATAGTAGTTGACCGTTTTTGATTTCAAGTTTTTCTACTGTTTCGATTAATTTTTCTTTGAGTGAATCTTCTGTCCAGTCGTTTAAATCCTCAAGTGTTTTTAGGCAAGCTTTTAATGATTCTTGTGCCTGATTTAAGTCTACTCCCATTTTTTCATGAGTCAATAATTCTTTACTGTATTCAGGGAGATTAAAATAGAATTCTATGTTCTCATTTATTTCACTTGGGTTTTTAAGAATCTTTTCTTCGAGTGTTAATAGGGCTTTTTCTAGGATTTCTTTTTCTATTAAATATTTTTTATCTAGGTGATCTTTTGTTATTTCTAAAAGTTTTTCTACACGTTTTTTAGGATCGCCTTGAGTTTGGTCTTCAAATGATTTTTTGCGCCACTGCCAGTTGAACCAATCTAATTTTTCTATATTAAATACAGCTCCTGTTTTGTGGACTTTTTCTAGTGTAAAGATTTCTTCTAGCTCTTCTAGGCTGTATATTTCGCGATTATCGCCCCCACCTGGATGCCAGCCTAGGAAGGCAACAAAGTTTATAATTGCTTCTTTTGAGTATCCTTTGTTGATGTAATCTTCTACCGCAACATCACCTTGGCGTTTTGATAGCTTTGTCTTGTCTGCATTTAATAGTAGGGGAAGATGAGCAAATTCTGGAGCTTTCCATCCAAACGCTTCGTATAGTGCAATGTGTTTTGGCGTTGATGGGAGCCATTCTTCGCCGCGAATTACGTGTGTAATTTCCATGAAATGATCGTCTACTACGTTTGCGAGGTGATAGGTTGGGAAACCGTCGGATTTCATTAGAACTTGGTCGTCTATTGTTTTTCCGTCGAATTGAACATTGCCGCGTACTATATCTTTAAATTTTATAACTGAATAAGGCATTTTTTGACGAATCACATATGGAGTATTTGCCTCTATTAGCGCTTTGATTTCTGATTCTGGTAGGTTTGCGCATTTTCTGTCGTACATTGGGGCCTCTTTTCTTTGAGATTGTTTTTCGCGCATCTCGTCTAGGCGTTCTCTTGTGCAGAAACATTTATATGCATGGCCTGAGTCTATGAGTTCTTGTGCGTGTTTTTTGTAAAGTTCTGTTCTTTGAGATTGGATGTATGGGCCGTGATTTCCTTTTTCTTTAAGTTTTCCGCATTCTTTTCCGTAGCGTGGACCTTCATCATATTCTAGGCCTACCCATTCCATAGTTTCTATAAGGTTTTTCATTGCCCCTTCTACGGAGCGGGTTTGGTCTGTGTCTTCGATTCTTAAAACAAAAGTACCTTTATTTTTGCGTGCAAAAAGATAACAGTAAAGCGCTGTTCGGAGTCCTCCTACGTGGAGATATCCTGTTGGTGATGGGGCGAATCTTGTTCTTATCATAGTGCTTTGGAGTATACTCAGGTTTTCATAAGCGTTTCAAGGTGTTTTGGTATGTGTTTTACCATATGGCTTATGAGATCGACTATTAATTTTATTGTCATAAAGCCAGCTAGAGAAATGATAGGTGGTAGCAATGTGAAAAATATTATTGTAAAATGCATTGGTATGATTCTTAGATATGGCCCTCCCATTATTGTGCCAATGTTTGGTGTTTGGGCGGAATCTGTCTTTCTGTTGTGAACGAAGGAAAAGGAGTGATTTATTATAAATAGTATTACTATTGTGAAGAATATTTCTATATCCTCTATTCTGTATTCTGATAAAAATATCATGTAAATAAAGTGGAAAAACCCGTAGTGCATTAGGAAAAACCCTGCTGTGGTTTTCTTTGTGTTTTCTGTTGCTTCGGGGTTTATGCCGTTGATTTTGAAATCTTTTGTGCTGAATTTTTTTAAATTTAGAATTCTGAAAAAATTATAAACACCTATGATTACGCTTTGTGTCCAATATATCCATATTACTGTTCCAAAATCCCATTGTTGGGTGATTGCTACTACGATTGTTACGACGTTAACAGCTAAAAGGCTCCAAATAGACGCATCTTTTATTATGCGCTTGTAGAGAAAATCGATTAGGATTGTTTTTAGCATGCTTTGAGTATACCTGGGTGTATGCCTGATTCAAGGGGTTTTAGTTTGGAAGTTTGTTGTAGGCTTTGAGGAACATTACTCCAAGATTTCTGTGTGGAGGGATGTAATCGTGGAAGTCTTTGTTGTTTTTAAGTTTTGCTGTCATTTCTTCCCAGAAGCTTTGCCAGTTGATGTCTTCACCGGCGAGTATTTTGTCGTTGAAGGCTTTGAATACTGGATCGTTTACTGTCATTGTTCCTGTTCCTTTTGTTGATATTATGTGAGCGTTTGGTGATTTTTTTAGAACATTTCTGAGATTTGAGTAGCCACCGCATGATCCGAGGGAAACTACCTTGGCTATGTCGGTGATTCTAGCGATTGTTTTTGCTGCGTGGTAGCTGTGGCCTCTGTGAACTATTACGATCGATTTGATTTTTTGGTCTTTTAGTTCTTTTTCAATTTCTTTTGGACCATCGTCTTCTGCTTCTGGTTTGTTTGCATAAATTACCATTTTTCTTTCGCCTGATTGGGCTGAAATTTTAACGTATGTGTCTTTGGTTTCGATCTTCCATTTTGAGTTCTTGTATTTTGCTAGGAAACTTCTGAATGAGGCGTGCCCATCTGCGTCGTCGTAGAAGAAGTATTGTTGAACGTTGGTGTTGTTTTCGTTGTAAAGTTCTTGAGATTTGATCGTTGCTACGTTTTCCATTATGTATTTTTCTGACATTTCTTTGAACCATTCGGCATTGACCATAGCTCCTTGACCAAACATTCCGGAGAGTAGGCCATAAACTTTTTGACCATTTTTGCTTTTGTTTTCAACTCTTTTGTATTGTTTGAGTAGCTCTTTTTGCATGAATTCGAGAAGTTTTGGATCTTTGATTGAGGCGAAAAAGTCTGCAACGTTTACGGCTTCATCTAAGAATTTTTTGTTTTTTTCGATATCTGAAATGAATAGTTTGAGCGTTTCTTTGCTCTTGGCTTCCGACATTGTTTTGAGGAAGGCTTCGAGCTTATTGAAGCGGGCACAGATTTTGAGAAAGGCTCTGAAATTTTTGTTGCCGACCGATTTTAGTAAATCTTCTCCACTGAGATTTTCTGTTTGCATTTTTTCGAGGAGTCTACTGAATAATCCTTTGAAGGTGGAAGTGAATACTTCGGCTTCACCGATTGTGATGAGGGTGTAGATGTCGCGGGCGTTGAGATTTTCCGTGGATGCGAAGCGGATTTTGTCTGATGAGTCGTGGAGGTGGTTGATGTTTCGGACTTTTACTAGGGATTGTCTTTCTAATGTTTGAATTACATCGTGTTCATTTATAATGTCTGACTTATAATATAAATTTGTTAGGGTGGATGTGTAGAGCGTTGGGTCAGTTATTCTTAGTAACTCTTCAATGCTTTTTCCTTCTTTTACATATATATGCATGAGGTTTCTTAGAAATTTAATATTTGGGTGCTTTTCTTTAATTTCTTGTGTGAATTTTAGAGCTTTTTTGTCTGTTTCATTGCCATATTTTAGGATTGCTTCTCCGAAGAATTTTATACGAGGTAAAGGTTGATCTAAGAGTGCTCCTCTGTCTGCTTTAAATGCTTTTATTATTTGTGATGGGCTTGGGTTGAAGCTGAAAACTTCTTTTGGGTCTTTTTCTACTAATACATCCATGGCTTTTTCTATGTATTTTTCTCCCAAGAGTTCTTTTATTTTTTTATACTCTTCAATGTTTATATATCTTAGGAATCTTGCTGGATCTGTTTCTATTACTTTGTTGGTGGCTAGTTTAAGAGTTTTTTGCCAAACTCCTCCTTCAATTTCCATGTAGTAGTGGATGTATTCTAGGAGCGTGTAGTATTTTTCTTGTTTTTTGAGACTCTCTATGGCGTCTATTTGTAGTTGTTTTGCGAATGGGGGATCTTCTTGGCCGTTGTATTGGCTGAATATCATTTCGGGTCTTATTTTTAGATAGGCTCTGAATACTTTTTCTGCGTAAGGTTTGTTTCTGAAGAATCTGCCATTTTTTGAGATGATATCTTCAGTGTAAGGTTTTCCAGCTATGCTAAGAAAAACTGTTTTTACAATTTCTTTGAAATCAGGGCGGTGTTCTAGGTGTTCTATATTATTGGCTATTGATATGTAATTTTTTTTTGCAAGTAAGTCATTTGCTGCTTGGTCGATATATTTGTTTTCGATGTGTAAGGAATCTTTGTATTCTCTGTTTTTAAAATTATTTTCACTATATCCTTGATTTAAATTTTCATTTTTTTTCTTGAAAAGCGCATTTTCTCTTATGAGGACTTCAAAGGCATTTCTATTCTGCTTTTTCATCCATTCTTGCATGAATTGATCTTTAAGTTTCGCGCTCCTTAAATAGTAGAAGCCTTTAATTATAAGCGACTCTCCTCTTGGTACTTCATCTGGATTATTTATTCTTGAATTTAGTGCTGTGTAAATTACTTCATCGGCATAGGGCTGATCTAGAAATTTTTCTATATTGCTTATTACTAAATAGCTATTATCTTTTGCCTTTTGGCGTATTAATTTTTCTGCACCGGGGTATTTTTTGTAGGTTTGAAAGTAGTTTATTAATTCCCCTTCATCTCTATGCTTTCTAAATTTTATTATAGCTTTTTCTACAAGTTTTTTACCCCAATGACTATCATCGAATTTATACCCAAATTCTAATGTTTTTTCGTAATTTTTATTTGAGCTTTTTTCAATTAATGCTTGGCCTTCTTTTGTGTGTTTGATTTTGTCTGCGTTTTTTAGTACTTCTTTTGGTTCTGAATCCCGAAGGCTTTCCATCCATTTATTATCGGCTGTTTCTTTTATGTATTTTGTGACTGGAGAGGCGTCAATTGCTTTAGTAGCTGCACGTGCGTTTTCGAGTATTTGATTTCTTTTGGCTAGGTAATTTTGTTTTATTTTTTCAGCTATACTACTAAATACTGATTTTTTTGATTCAGTATTAGGGATTGATGATTTTTCTGGACCTTTAGCCATGATTAAAATTATTTTATCTAATAATTATAGCATAAAATGGATCTTTTTTCTAGATTAGAGGTTTTGATATAGGAAGATTTCTGTTTGTATCTGTGGATTTTGAATTAACGTAACTACTCTGTGGTGACCTTCTATTAATGTGCTTCCCATGGCTATTAGGTAGATTTTGGTGGGAAAATCTTTTTTTAGGGCTTCTATTTTTGGATGATTTTGGAAGTGTTCTACTTGTGATAGGGTCTTGAGTAGGCGAGTTCCTTCTTTTTCTGCGAGTTGATTCCAGTGCTTAAAATCTCCACATTCCATAGTTTGGAGATCTTGTGCTGTGATTTTGTGTAGCTCCCAGTCTAGATTTTTGAGGTCTTTGATCTGCTCTTCTCTGAAGTGATCCCAGTTGTTGTAGCCCTCGCGTGTAAAGTGCTCTTGCCAGATGTTTTCTTCATCTTTTTTCCATGATTCGTACACTTCTTGCCAGCTAGCTTTTTTTATTATTTGCATGCGATTATTTTAGCATTTTACACTAGGCACAAACCAGGTTTTTTAGTATAATTTTAGAGTTAACAAAAAATAATTATGGCTACAAGGCGTAAAGCTACACGTAGAAGAAGGCGAACGACTACTGCTACAACCACTAGACGTAGAACTCGAAAGACTTTAAACATTAAGGTGAAGTCTTCTGTGGCACGAGAAATTTGGGCAGTTGTTTATATGGCTGTTGGAATTTTGACTGTACTTAGTTTGCAGGGAGCTTTTGGAATTATTGGGGATGCGTGGGTAAGTACTCTTAGGCCTGTAGTCGGATGGGGGATTTATATTGTTCCTGGAGTTTTTGTTTTGGTTTCAGCGATGATGTTTTTCTCTAAGAGAGTACAGTTTGGGGCTTCTAGAACTTTGGGGCTTCTAATATTTTTAACTTCTGTTTTGAGTTTAATACATTTGTCTGTGCCTTTAGAGAAAATACATGAGTATGCGGCTTTGGGAAGATATGGAGGATATGTTGGTTTTGTTACTAACTTTTTGTTTTTGGAAGTTTTGGAAGTTGGGCAGGTGGCTGCAACTATAATTTTTTCTTCTTCGTTTCTAGTTTCTCTTCTTTTGATTTTCGAAGTTTCTATTAGAGATATTGCGAGATATATTGTTCCGCAAATTAGTGTTGAGATGATTAAGGATGCTACTGGTAGGGAGAGGGTGCGTGGTAAGCTGGATCGTGATAAAAATTCAGAGGAATTTGAGGTTCCTGAAATTTTTATTCATAAGGCTAAGATTAATAATAGTGGGTCTAGTGCTTCTGTTGATCCTGCAAAGAATTTAGAGGATTTAACAAATGAAGAGGGTGATCAAAAGCCTTTGATGGTAAATATGGGAGATCAGGTTTCTAATGAGTTAGATGAGAATGCTAATAGGGAAGATAACTATGAGTGGGAATTTCCTTCGCTAGATCTTTTGAAAAATGGAGACAGTAATGTTAAGGCTGACGAAAAGGCTTTGATGGAATGTGCGGATAAAATTCAGCAGAAATTGAAGCAGTTTGGGATAAATGTGGCAATGCATGAGGTTAACGTTGGGCCAACTGTTGTTCAATATACTTTGAAGCCGGACGAGGGAGTGAAGCTTTCTAAGATCACTTCTTTGAAAAATGATATAGCTTTGGCTTTGGCTGCTGAAAGAATTCGTATTGAAGCGCCTATTCCTGGGAAATCTTTGGTTGGAATTGAGGTTCCTAATAGCTACAGAGCTACTGTTTATCTGAAAGAGATTCTGGAAAGTGCTGAATTTACCGATGCTCAGAGTAAGCTTACTTTTCCTTTGGGGCGTGATGTAAGTGGTAGGCCAGTAGTGGCGAATTTGGAAACTATGCCTCATCTACTTATTGCTGGTGCAACGGGTAGTGGAAAATCTGTGGCAATGAATACATTTTTAATTTCTCTTTTATATCAAAATTCACCGAAGGATCTTAAATTTATTATGATAGATCCTAAGCGTGTGGAGTTGAGTTGTTATAATAGCATTCCACATTTATTAGCGCCTGTTATTACTGATCCAGAGAAGGCTGCCGTTTCTTTGAGATGGGTTGTTTCGGAAATGACGCGTAGGTATGGCGATCTTTCTGAAAAGAGAGTTAGGAATATTTTTGAATATAATGACTTAAAAGATGTTACTAAGCTTGCAAGGATAGTTGTGGTGATTGATGAGTTGGCGGATTTAATGATGGTTTCTGGTAAAGAGGTTGAGGCTTCTATTTGTAGAATTGCACAGATGGCTCGTGCGGTTGGTATTCATTTAGTTGTTGCTACGCAAAGGCCTTCTGTGGACGTGATTACTGGTTTGATTAAGGCTAATATCCCTTCTAGAATTGCCTTTGCTGTAACCACCTCTATAGATTCTCGTACTATTTTGGATGGTGGAGGGGCTGAGGATTTGGTTGGTAGAGGCGATATGCTTTATCTTCCAACCGGTAAAAATAAGCCGGTTCGTGTGCAAGGTATTTTTGTTTCGACTGAGGAGATTGAGAGAGTTACGAATAGAATTAAACTTACTGTTGAGCCTGATTATAATGAAAGTATTACTTCTGATGCTGTTGCGAATCAAAGTTTGATCGGAATTCCTAATGGTTCAAATAGTAATTCTGATGATGATTTGTATGAAGCGGCTTATGTTTTGGTACGGGAAAGTAGGAAGGCTTCAGCTTCTTTGTTGCAAAGAAGGCTTAAAGTTGGTTATGCTAGGGCGGCTCGATTGATAGACCTTTTGGAAGAGAATGGAGTTGTGGGGCCCGCAGATGGCGCTAAGCCTAGGAAAATTTTGATGGATTAAGTTTTAAAATTACATAATGCAAACATTTTTTTTACATTTAGCTGTTTCTTTATCTATTGGCTTCTTGGCCGGAGTGGAGAGGCAAATGAGTTCTAATTATACTAAGAAAGATATTGGAGCGCGTGATTTTTTGCTGGTTGCTCTGCTTGGATTTTTGTCTACTTCTGTTTTGCCTAATCCTATGCTTTCGTTTTTTGCATTTTTTGCATTGATTGCGGTGATATCTTTTATGAGCTTTTATTTTTACAATTCTAAATTTTCCGATAAGAAGGTTGGAGGTTTTACCACTTTTTTTACTATGCCGGTTGTGTTTGTTTTGAGTAGCTTGCCTGGGCTTGGGGTAGAGGTTTGGAAGATATTTATATTTCTTGGAATTCTTATTTTTACGCTTAAACTTAAAGATGAATGGGAGGTTTTTGTTAAGACATTGCAGGATAGGGATGTAATAGATTTTATATTGTTTATCTTGATTCTGTTTGTTGTTACCCCTTTGATTCCAGCGAATTTAGAGTGGGTGTTTTCTTTTTATACTCTTAACGTTTTGTTTGTTTGGAAGATAGTTTCGCTTATAAGTATGCTGAGCTTTTTCTCACATTTTTTTACTAAATACGCTAAGGGGAAAAGAGCTATTTTGATTACTTCTTTTTTTGGCGGTTTGGTTTCTTCTTTAGCTACAGTTTATTTGATTACTAAAAATGCTAAGAAAGAGAAGACTGAATTTGGAAGTGTTTATTCAGTATTCATTTTGTCTGGGGTTGGATCTTTGGTGAGGGATTTGGTGATTATTTATTCTATAGTTTCTTTTGCTGCATTTAAGTTAGTGTTTTTACCGGCTATGCTTACCTTGTTTTTCCTTTTAACAATTGTTCTTTTTACATTTAAATCGGTTGAAAATAAGTCTGCTAAATTTACTAGCTCTGCGGTTCCACTTAAAACTATTTTGGAATTTGTGGTTGTTTTCTTTGGTATAATATTTTGTTCGGCTTTGATTAGGTTTTATTTGCCAGACAGTTTCTTTTACTTTAGTAACTTTATTTCTGGAATTATTAGCTCTTCTGCTTCTGTTGTTTCTTCTGGAAACTTATTTGATCAGGGCTTGATTAATATTGATCACTTGGGATTTGCTTTCGTTGTAGCGATACTTGGTTCTATGTTTGCGAGAGTTATTTTGGTTATGAAATATTTTCCACGGAAAGCTCATGTATTGATTGCTAGTTTTCTTTTGGTAGCTATGACTATGGGATTTGGTATTTATTTGAGCTTGTTTCAGCTATAGGCTTGTTGACTTTTTGTGTGATTTTGCGTATAAAACTCTCTTTTAATATTTATTATGAGGGTAATTAAAGGTGATCATATACATAAGTTTGTTACTCCTGATGCAGACGTGGCTAAGCTTTTGAGGGGTGATGAGGTGGATTTTTCTCTTGTGGATAGTCCTTTGCAGCAGGTGCCTGATGGTGAAACTGTTTTGCATGACAGGGATTTTGTTGATAATTGTGATATTGACTCGTTTCGTTTGATAAGATCCCATAGGGATAGAGTTAATAATCTAATGAGAAATGCTGGTATGGATGTGATGAATTTACCAGGTTTGTATAGAAATGATCCTTATACTTCTTTGGAGTCTAGAGATTCTCGCTGGGTTGCTATTGAGAGGGATGGTGATTTTGCTGCGAAGGTGAAGAGGGTTGGTAGTGAAATGTACTCTGATCGAAGAGAGGTTAAAGGGCCTAATTTGGTTCATGAGTTAATTTTGCCTTTGAATCAGCTTGTTGTGGATGTAATGCGCAGACTTGGTAATAGTGATGAAGCTGTTACTATCGCTCCTAATTTGTCTAATTCAATGGTCTTAACTGATGTTATTCATAATTTATCGACTGATGAGATGATTGATGTGTTTATACAGACCGCTTTTGGCTTAAGACATATGCATAGCAACTTAGACCTGGTTCATTGTGACGTTAAGCCAGAAAATATTATGATCCAGCGTGGTGATAAAATTACCGCAACTTTGTTTGATGCAGAATTTTCTTTTCCAGCATCTGAAGGGCAGCGACTTTTGTATGGCTGTACTAAGGAATATTTTTGTATGAATTATTTAAAACCAAGGTCTGGTCTTGGTGGGCTTTCTCGAGAGGAATTAACTAAGGTTTTTGATATTTCATATTTAGATCATTTTGCTTTGGCTATGAGTATGGTTCATACCTTTTTTGGTTTTGATGAACTTTCTAGGTTAATGCAGGATGGTAAAATTATGGCTGGCCCTTTTGCTGCTCGTGTAGTTTCTCAATTGGATATGTGGACCTTGCATGAGAATAAGCTTAAAAAAATTCTAAGAATCATTTCTGATTTAATAGCATCTCCGAGTTGTTCTTATTCTTTGGATGATGTGATGGAGGATTTGGAGGCGGCTAGAGAGCTTTAGGGTTGGAATGAGATCCTCTTTCCTTTTTAGAATTTTAAGGTATAATGCTACCTTATGCTTTTAGGTATAAATTATGAAAGGTGGATTAGATAAATTGGGTGGTTTTGATCGAGAGGTTTTATGGACTGGGCAAATACCTACCCATTCAGAAATTGCCGATGGTTTGAATAGCACTAGAAGAAGGATCGAAAGGGTTGGAGTTAGTGGGGCGACACATGTTATTTTGTCAGGCCCTAATCGTGGGCTTCATGTGGCTGTAGACGCTTGGGAAAAGAGAAAGAGATCTATTCGTTCTGATAGATCACTTGTTGTTAGATGTATCTTTGCTGATGGTCCAAATAAAGGCAATACTGCTCGGTTGAAAATGCTGGTCTTAAAAGAAATTTAGGCGAAATATTCCACAGCGTTTTTGAAGATTTTTAAGCCTTCTCCCTGAGTTGGAAGTAGTTTTCCTTCGCGAAGGAGACGTTCTTTTTCTAGCTGCCATCCTTCCATATTTGTGAAGGAGTTAAAGCGTTCTGGGTGGGGCATGAATGCAAAGATGCGGCCAGATTCATCACAAATACCTGCTATATCGTCCATGGCCCCGTTTGGATTGTGTGGGAATTCTTGGTTGGCGGGGGATCCGTCTGGCTTTGTGTATCGGAATACTATTTGGTCGTTTGCTTTGAGTTTTTCTAGTGTTTCTTCTGGCATGTAGAAATTTCCTTCACCGTGAGCTACTGGTACGTAGAGTGTTTCTATGTCGCGGGTCCAGATGCATTTTTGGCTGCTTGATTTTGTGTGAATCCATCGGCATTCATATTTGGCTGTTGCGTTGTGCATTAGTGCTATTTGACGTTCTCCGTATTTTTGATCTACCGCTGGGGCGAGGCCAAGGTTGGAAACTATTTGGCAGCCGTTGCAGATTCCAATTATTAGTTTGTCTTCTCTGGCGAAGGTGAGCATTTCGTCGTTTATGTTGTTGCGGATTTTGTTTGCTAATGCGTTGCCTGAGCCCGTATCATCGCCGTAGGAAAAGCCGCCGGGGAATGCCATTATTTGATATTCGTTTAATTGCTTTGGATTTTCTATCAGGTCGTTGATGTGTACCACTTTTGCCTCTGCACCTGAAAGCTCGAAACATTTTGCTGTTTCTTCTTCACAGTTGATTCCGTATCCGGTGATTACGATAGCTTTTGGTTTCATTAGTAGTTTTTAAAAGTAGATTTATAGTGCTTTTCAAGCGTTGGTACGTCTGTTTCTAGAGTGTCTTTGATTGTGAATTTTTTATCTTCTGTTACCATTCCGATTTGAGCGAATGGGTGGTCTTTAAATAATGTTTCGAATTTTTCTTTGTTTTGTGGGGCGACTGTAACTACGAATCTTGATTGGGTTTCTGAAAATAGGAGTTTATCTTTGCGCATTACTTCTTGTGGTGCTGGGTTGAGATCTATTTGCATTCCCAGTTGGCCGGCAATTGCTTTTTTGGCTAGGGCTACAGCGAGGCCGCCGTGAGTAATTGAGATTGATGAGGCAATTAGGCGATTTTCTGTGGCCTTCATAAATTTGCGATAAAGGGCTACGGCTTTTTGAGCGTGCACTTCTGGTACGTTTAGGCCGATTTCGTTGTTTAGTCCGTAGTATTCACCGCCTCCAAGTTCGTTTTTGGTTTCACCAAGGATGTAGATTAAATCTCCTGGAAATTTTGTGTCCATTGAGACTGTTTTTGTTACATCTTTAGTTACGCTGATTGATGAAATTAGTAAGGTAGGGAGTGCTGAGATTTTTATTGGGTTTCCTTTGGCGTCGAATCCTTTGAAATCGTTGAACATTGAGTCTTTTCCGGAAATGTATGGAGTTCCAAAGGTAACGGCGTAATCGTAACAGGCTTGTGCGGCGGCTTTGAGTTCGCCGAGTCTTTGGGCTTCGTTGGAGCTGCACCAGCAGAAATTGTCCATTAGGGCTAAGTGGTCCAAGTCGCCGCCTATGGCTATTGCATTGCGGATTGCTGTGTCGATTGCACAGGCTGCCATTTCATATGTGTCGATTTGAGAATATGTTGAGTTGATTCCTTGTGAGCAGATTATTCCGCGTTCGGTTTCGATGAATGGTTTTGTAACTGATGCGTTTGCGTTTACGCGTCCTTTTCCATGAAGTGGGCCGAGTACTGCTGTTCCTTGTACTATGTGGTCGTATTGACGTGAAATGAACTCGTAGCTTGTGATATTTGGACGTTCAAGCATTTTGTGAAGAGAATCTGCTAAATCTTTAGGTTCGTCGAATGTTGGCTCTAGATGTTCTGGTTTTTCGTAGTGTGTTTTGAGTTCTTTTCTTGGGAGTCCGTCGTGCAGGAAGTCCATTTCAAGATTCATAATTTGCTTGCCGTTGAAATTAACTATGCAGCGATCTTTTTCTGTGAATTCTCCGATTACGGCCGTTTCAACTCCTCGTTTTTCCATTAGTTTTGTGAACTGTTCGACTTTTTCTGGTGGGATTGCAAATGTCATTCTTTCTTGGGATTCTGAGATCCAGATTTTCCATGGCTCTAGGTTTGGATATTTTGTTGGAACTTTTTCTAGGTCTACAATGCATCCTCCTGATTCTTTGGCCATTTCAGCGACTGAGCAGGAGATGCCGCCCGCGCCACAATCTGTGATGGAAGTATAGAGATCCAGATCGCGGGCCTCTTTTACTATGGCGTCAGATAGTTTTTTTTGAGTAATCGGATCGCCAATTTGTACCGCAGTAGCGGGGGAGCCGGTGCTGAGTGCCTCTGAGGAAAAGGTTGCTCCGTGGATTCCGTCTTGTCCAACTCTGCCTCCTATTACTACTACTTTGTCTCCTGGGTTGGCTTTTTTCTCCCAGCTTGGCTTGCCGTTTATTGTTTTTGGCATTAGTCCGATTGTCCCTACGAATATGAGGGGTTTTCCTTTGTAGCTGTCGTCAAAATATACGAATCCTTGTGGAGTTGGGATGCCGCTTTCGTTACCACCTGCATTTACTCCGTCTATTACTCCTTCGAATATGCGTTTTGGTGATATTGCGGGGATTGTTTTTTCTTTGTCACGGTAAATTGTTTCTTGGTCGTCTGGATTTCCGATACAGAATCCGTATTTGTTTATGATTGGTTTTGCGCCTTTGCCGAAACCAATACAGTCTCTGTTTACTCCTACTATTCCTGTGATTGCTCCGCCGAAAGGGTCGAGCGCTGAGGGGCTGTTGTGAGTTTCTGCTTTATCTGAGATGATCCAGTTTTCGTCGAAGATTATTCCTCCTGCATTGTCTGAGAAAACAGAAACGCAGAAATCGTCTTTGCCTTTTGCTGCTCGAATATTTTGGGTGGCTTTTTTGATCATTCCTTTGTAGAGACCGTCTACGTTGTCGTCTATTTGGGCTGCGAAAATTGTATGCTTGCAGTGTTCTGACCATGTTTGAGCTAACGATTCTAGTTCTATGTCTGTAGGATTTCTACCTTCTTTGGCATAGTAATCTTTGATTGCGTCCATGTAGGATTTTTCTAGTGCTAGTGGGCCGCGACGTGTGCCGTCTTCATTTGGAATTCCTTCTTTGCTTAATATGATAAGTTCTTCTTCTGATATGTTTAGATCTACTTCGTCTGCTTTTTGCTCTGATTCTAGGTTTACTTGGGGTATTACCGTTTCCATTCCTCCGTTGTTTTCAAATTCCTCTTTTGATTTTACGTGGATTCTTTGAATTAGATCGTTTGCTAGGGCCAGGCCGATTTCTTGTGCGTTTACTTCTCCTTTTAGGAAAATTAGAGTTGATGTGTGAACGCTTTCTTGATTTTCGAATTTAGTTTTTAGGAGGCCTTCTATGCTTTCCTTTGCCGTGTTACCAATGTTATCTGTAACTCCTGGGAGGTATCCAATTTCTAAGGCGTAGTCGAAATCTTCTTTGGAGGCTTTGTTTATTGAGTATGTTTGCGAAATAGGGTTGGCCAGCATTTGGGCAACTTTTTCGATCTGGTCTTCGTTTATGTCTTTATTGATTGTGTAAACTTCTACTACACGGGCTTTTTCTACTTTGTAAGCCAAAGAGTTTAGGCGGGTTTTCATTGTTTGCGACTTAGTGTCGTTTACGGTTGTGAAAATTTCTATTCGGTTTGCCATTAAATTTGAGTGAAATGTTTGCCCGATTGAAATGTATCATTTGTGCCTGTTGTGAGCAAGCATGAATGTTATTCTGAGTCTGTTATGAACTGGTTTGTTGTTAGGTCGAAATATCCTGTTTTGCTTACGTTGTATGTGCAGTACATTTTTTCAGGAAAATCTTTGAAATAGTATTTTGCGGTTTCTTTGTCTTCTCTTGTGATGTTTGCATAAAAGAAAGGGGAGATTGTGTCTGTATCGCAGAGGTAGTTGTTTTTGTTTTGGTCTCCGTCTACTTCTGGGCCTTTTGAGCTTTTGATTTTGAAGGATGGATTTTGGTCTTGGTCTACTGAACGGTCATAGTAGAAAAAATCTTTTGTTGATGGAGAGAAGGCTAGAAATATCGCTACATCGCCAGGTCCGTTTGCGAAGCTTCCCCACATATATAGATCATCTTTTATTTTTGTTGGTTCCGTTTCGAGAAGGGAGCTGTTTATGCTTTTTGAAATTGTTGTTTCTTTGAATTCCTGTGTAGAAAAATTAGTCGCTCCATCTGCTGGAGGTGGTGTGCAAGCTGTTAATAGTGCTAGGCTTAAGATTGTGAGTATGGTTTTCATCTGGGATTTTTAACAGCTCTTGGTTTTTTTGTCTAAATCATATTCAGCTTTTAGCCAGCTGAATTGTAATTTTTTGGCCTTTTTGCAAAATCTTCTTTTGTTTAATTCATATTCTACCCCTAATACCGCTTTGCCTTGTTTTATAAATGGGGAGAGTGCTTCGCATTCATTATACTCAAAGCATTGTTCGTTGATTGCGAAATCAAAATCGTCTACTAGATCTTCTACTTGGTCTAAATCATTCTTAAGTGCAATGGACAAATTGCGCTTGTGAGCTTCTTTAGCAAGCCATTTGTTGTAAGTAAGCTGGTCTTCATAAGTTAACTTAAATCCACTTCTGTTTGTGTATGCATCTACATTATCTGGCTCAACGCCATCACATTTTTTTTCGACTGCTAGATCCATTCTTGCTTCCATTATATTTGAGAAGTCTTGGTAGTTTGATATATCTAACCATTTTTCTCCTGCCCATCCGTCTAATTTTTTGCCTAATGATTTTTTTGGAAAATCTTTAGCATCGCTGCGAAAGTTTTCGTAGGTTCCAGCAGAAAAATAGCAGATAACCTTTTTCCCTTTTGAGTGCAGCTTATCAATTGTTTTTTGGGATGTTTCTTCTAAATCTATATCGTAAATCTCCACATTATAATTGGTATTTATTCTGCCACTTAGTTGCCAGTGCCATGTGGTTCCGGGCGTTGGTTTGTATATATCGTTGCCTGCAAAAGCCGTTGTGCTTATGGCGAGGGTTAATATTATAACTATAAATGTTTTTATTCTTTTATTCATGTTTGAAATATAGCATATATGAGGTAAAATCCTCTTAAAATTAAAAAAATTATATGGGATTTAGTTTAACATCTACTATTAAGGATTGGTTTGGTACAAATGGTGCTGATGAAATTATGCCTTCTAGAAGCGTTGATACGAAGGTTGAGGATTTGTATTCTGCTGTTAGAGATGATTTGTTCTTTTTGGATTTGCCTGATTTCGAAACTCCTCGCAAGCAGAATATTGGAGGAATGAGGTATGGTTTTGGCATTCAGTTGAATCGTGCTCAGGCGGATTTGGATTTGAATGATGCCCTTTCTGTTTTTAGTGATTACGGAAAGCATGGAAGGCGTGATGAAACTCCTGAGCAAGATATGTTTTTGAGAGAGGTGGGAAGTACTGTTAGTAAATATTATGATCCAGGTGAGTTTGGTGAATCAAAGAGATTTGATGACGACGTGTGGTTTAAGCAATTTGAATCTGCCTCAGTGGTGGGGGAAGTAATTGAAAAAAATAGTTTTTGGTCTGGAATTAGAGGGATTAGTTCTAAGATTAAGAAGTCTATTGGTTCAGTGCTTGATGGGGTTATTGGGAAAGAGGTTATGGCTTAGGCCCTTGACCTTGTGGCTCTTTTGTTGTAGATTTTGCTCTATTAAATTTTAATATGAGTGAAAAGGGATTTTCTGTAGTTGATATGCTTTTGGATGGTAAGGGGGATAGGCATTCCATAAATTTGGATTGCGTTGAAGATTTGTTTCGTGATGATTTGATTAGCTATGGTTTTTATGAAAATTTGGCTAAAGCTTCTTTTGTTTTGAAGGGGACTTTAGGTGCGTATAAAATTAATAAAACTGTGATTGCATTTATGTTCGGGGTGTTTGAGGCTGATGTGAACATTGATAAAGACAGTGATGATAACTGGGTGCTAAGTGTTGTTAATATTCCTGATTCATTTATTGCTGAGGAGATTGGAAAGCTTGAGGTGGAAGGGGATCGTGTGGCGGGTGAGGTTTTGTCTATATCTGAAGTTGATACTGCTAAGGTTTTAGGAATTAGAGAACGTGTTGGGGGCTTTGTTCTTCGTGTTTTGAAGAAGTTGTTTTAGTAGGAGTGGAAATCTTGTTGGGTGTCAATTTGCGAGGCAACTCTCTTCAATACGAACATACTCTAATTTCTCGCTACTTTTCAATAGGGTTTTCCTAGACTTTCTACTAAATTAGCTTCCGCTGGCCGCGGCTTTGAAGTGCAAAACTCGCTACTTTTCAATAGGGAAATGCTGAATTTTCTGTGAAAAATTTTTTGCTCAGGAGTTCGCAAAAGCATTTTTCGTTGAAAATTCTCCTTCGCTTTCGGGCACGCTAAATTCGCGTGCCGCTACAGCTTCGAAACGCATTTCTCGCTATTTTAGCCACAACACTTCTTGTATTTTTTCCCACTTCCACAGGGGCAAGGGTCGTTGCGGCCGACTTTTTCGCCGTCTTCGTTGAGGATTGGGGCGGAGGCTCGGGATGGGCCGGCTTGGGAGGTTTTGATTACTACTGGGTTGTTGCCTGAGAGGGGTTTTTCTATTTCGGATTCGTTGGTGCGGAGGTTTTTTGGTGCAGCTTTTTGTAGCATTTCTTGTGGAACGATTTTCCCTATGTCTACGTGGAATAGGGCATTGATTGTGCCTTGGTCGATTCCAGCGAGTAGGGTATTGAACATCTCAAAGGCTTGGCTTTTGTATTCTACGATTGGTTGCTTTTGGGCCATTCCACTGAAGGCTACATTTTCTCTTAGACGGCTCATTGAGTCGATGTGGTCCATCCATAGCGAATCTATTGCGCGAAGGTGGATAGCCTTTTCTACTGAACGCATTGTGGATGGGTCTGTTACTTCTGATTCGCGTTTTTTGTATGCTTGTTTTAGGTAATTTTGTACTAGTTCTATTAGTGCGTTTTGGTCTTCGATTATTGTGAGATCTTCTTCTGTTAGTGTGCCTCTGTAGACCGCTGTGATGGTTTCGTGAATTTCTTTATAGTTCCATTCTTGAGTTGGACGGGCTTCTGTGTGATTGCGAACAACGCTTTCTGAGAATTGATTTAGCATTTCTTCTATTTCTTCTTGGATGTCTTCTTTTAGTAGGGCTTTGCGACGTTTTTTGTAGATAATTTCACGGTGAATGTTCATTACGTCATCATATTCTACTAAGTGTTTTCTTATGTCGAAGTTGCGTCCCTCTACTTTCTTTTGGGCGCTTTCTATTGAGCGGTTGATTAGTCCATTTTCTATTGGTTGGTCTTCTGGAAGTTTGAAGGCGTCCATCATGCTTTTGATTTTGTCTCCACCGAAGAGGCGCATTAGATCGTCTTCCATTGATACGAAGAACTGGCTTGCTCCTGGGTCACCTTGACGTCCGGAACGTCCTCTAAGCTGGTTGTCTATGCGGCGTGATTCATGGCGGGCTGATCCTATTACGTATAGGCCGCCTAATTCTTTAACTTCTTCTGTTAGTTTGATATCCGTTCCTCTACCTGCCATGTTTGTGGCGATGGTTACGGAACCTCTGTTACCTGCGTTTTCTACGATCTCGGCTTCACGTTCGTGCTGCTTGGCGTTCAATACATTATGTGGAACTCCTTCTAATTTGAATAGCTTTGAAAGTATCTCTGATTTTTCTACCGACACTGTACCTACAAGTACTGGTTGGCCTTTTTGGTTTAGTTCTTTTACGGCTTTTGTGATCGCAATGAATTTTCCTTTTTGGGTTTTGTAGATTGAATCTGTTACGTCTTTGCGGACTACTGGGCGGTTTGTTGGGATTACTAATGTGTCTAGGCCGTAGATTTGGTAGAACTCTTCGGCTTCTGTTTTTGCGGTACCTGTCATTCCTGCTAGTTTGTCGAAAAGACGGAAGTAGTTTTGGAATGAAACTGTTGCCAGTGTTTTTGATTCTCTTTTGATCTCTACGTTTTCTTTTGCTTCGATGGCTTGGTGTAGACCGTGAGAATATCTTCGGCCTGCCATTAGACGGCCTGTGAATTCGTCGATTATAATGATTTGGCCTTCCTTTACGATGTAGTCGATATCTGCTTTGTAGCAAGTTTGGGCTCTAAGTGCTTGCTCAATGTGGTGTACTTCGGCGAAACCGGCTTCGGTGTAGATATTGTCTACTCCAAGTAATTGTTCCATTTTGCCAATACCTTCTTCTGTAAGTGAGGCTGATTTTTCTTTTTCTTCTATATTGTAGTGATTGTTTTCTTCTAGTTGTGGAATTAGACGTGCGTATTGTTGGTATTTTGATGTGGACTCCTCTGCCTGTGCTGAGATGATTAGTGGCGTACGGGCTTCGTCAATAAGAATTGAATCTACCTCATCCACAATTGCGTAGTGTAGATTTCTTTGTACGATTCTTTCTTTTGTTGTGGCCATGTTGTCTCTAAGGTAGTCGAATCCGAATTCGTTGTTTGTTCCGTAGGTGATATCGCATTCGTAAGCCGCTTTTTTCTCTTCGTGATTCATGTCGTGTACTATTACTCCTGTTGTCATTCCTAGATATCCATAAAGACCTCCCATCCATTCTGAATCACGGTGAGCAAGATAATCGTTTACAGTTACTAGAAAAACTCCTTTTTCTGTAAGAGCGTTTAGGTAGATTGGCATTGTACAAACTAGAGTTTTACCTTCGCCAGTTTTCATTTCGGCGATATTGCCTTGATGCATAACCGTTCCACCTACTAGCTGAACATCGTAGGGGACCATATTCCACTCTACGTCTTTATCTCTAACCTTCCATTTTGTGCCCACAAGGTGCTTACATGCTGTTTTTACTAGGGCAAAGGCCTCTGGTAAAAGATCGTCAACAGTCTCACCGTTTTTTAAACGTTCTTTGAATTCTAGCGTCTTGGCTTGAACCTGTTCTTTGGTAGTTATTGTCTCTTGATAGCCCTTTTCAACCTCGTTGATTTTTTCTACAACAGGATAGATTTTTTTTATCGCTTTCGCGTTCTGGTCGCCGAGAATTTTATTTACAATTGTTGTAATCATGTTGGCAAGATTCTAGCATTCTTTTGAATTTGTGAATAGGTTTGTTGACTTTTTCAAAAATTTCCTTAGAATGGCGCACTGTAAAACTTAATTTTATAATATGCCTTCAGGAGAAAATGCAGCTAGAAGATTCGAACCTCGTAAATCTTCACCAGATTTAAGGGAAGTTGATCATGTTAGTGAGTGGGATGAGGTGTTGGCTCCTCCTGAGCGACATTTGCATGCGGTTCCCGATGCGCCTGAGTTTGAAGGTTGGGGTGATACACATGTTGAGAACCCTGGTGTTTTTGAGGGTTATTTAGATGGTTCTTATTCGGCTGAGCCTTGGGCTGAGCGTGAAATTGGGAATATGTTTGATGATTTTGATGGTGGAGGAGATGCTATTGCAAGACGTATTGAGGGAGTTTTAGATTTGGATCCTCTTTCAATAAAAAGGCTTACTCAAAATGCTTTGATTGGTGAACTTGTTGGAGTGAGGAAGCATTGCTAGGGATTATTCCTCGTGCCCTTTCAATACAATCTTTATTGTTCTTATTAGGATTTTTAGATCTAGCCAGATGGACCAGTTTTCGATGTAGAAGCGGTCGAGTTTTACTTCTTCTTCGAAGCTGAGGTCTGAGCGACCGCTTATTTGAGCTAAGCCGCTAATTCCTGGTTTTATTGTGAGTACAAAGTGGTGGTGTTTTTGGTATTTTGCTACTTCTTCAGGGAGGTGGGGCCGCGGGCCTGTGAGGCTCATGTCGCCGGCGAGTACGCTTAATAGTTGGGGAAGTTCGTCTATGGAATATTTGCGGATGAAGCGGCCTACTGCTGTTACGCGAGGGTCGTTCTTGATTTTTACTAATGGCCCTTCTGTTCTGGTGTTGTGCTTTGATAGGTGGCTGTATCTATGGCTGTCTGTGTTTGGTTTCATTGAACGGAACTTGTAGAAGCGGAACGGCTTTCCTCTTTGGCCTATGCGTTTTACTGGCTTGCCGTTATCTAATTTGCTAAAGAGAATTGGGCCTTTTGAATCAATTTTTATTGCTACGGAGGTGATTATGAGTAGCGGGGAGAGAATTATAATTCCAAGTAGTGCGGCAAAGAAATCTATGGCGCGTTTTACAACTTTACCCCAACCGTCGAGTGGTGTTTTTTTGAGGCTTATTATCGGCATTGATCCTAGCGTGTGAATTTCTATGTTACTTCTGCGTACGTCGAGCAGGTCTGGAATGAAGCGATAGTTAACATGATTTGTTTCGCAAATTTCTATAATTTCTTCTTCGTTTTTTCCGCCGGTTTGTATTACCTCATCGACTTTTTTGTGCTTAATTGTGTACTCGAGTTTGCTTATTGAATCCATCGTACCAACTATTTTGTAACTTGGATCGTTTGATAATTGCTTTTCTATTTCTTTGCTTATGTTGTTTTTACCTATCAATAGTAGGTGACGTTTCCCGAGTCCATTTTTTAATAAAGCTGTTTGGATGATTCTTACTAAACCGCGTGCAAGTAAGATTAGAGCTAGTGTTATTGTCCATGTATAGAAGATTGCTAGCCTTGAAAAGGGGAGTGATTGGTTTAAGAATTGATATGTGATTAGTGCCATTACCCAAATTACCCAGAGGGTTATTGTTTTGCGGCTTTCGTTGCCGAATTTGTTGGTACTTTTTAATGTGTATAGGCGGCCTAGTGCGAATATTATTACTAGTACTGATGCTGCGAATAAACTTTGGTTAAAATATTCGGACACAGTGGGTAATGCTGTGAGGTCTATTTCTTTGGCGATTCCGTATGAATCTGTGATAAGGCGAAGCTTGTAGGCAATTAAAAAGCCCAGGACTGTCATTAGAAAATCTAGTGGGACTTTGATTATGCCGAAGAAGATTTCGAACCTTTTCATTAGCTTGGGTTTATATTTTTAAGCAATAGGGGTGAGTTATCATAAGCCGAGTTTTGTCCCGCCATAGGCGGGTGTGACCATCTATCTAAGCAGTGAGAGAATTTAATTCCGTTTGGGTAGAAACTAAACTCTTCCGTCTCACCTTGCACCGCATAGGGTTTACCCACTCTCCATTTGAAACGGAGTGTCCCGCCTGAGGCGGGCTTTTCACCTTTCCCCATCATATATATGGTGACGGGTAGTATTGTCTCTGTGGCACTGTCCCTCCAATATGCTCTCACATATTGTGGCTCGGTGTTACCGGCTATGCTTTCCCGTGGTGCTCGGACTTTCCTCTGAATGTAAAAATTACAAACAGCAATCACTCAAACTCACCCTAAAGCAGGCTTATTATACGCTTTGAGGGTTGTTTTGCAATGGAACTTGCTAATACAAGCATTATGTTGTATATTCCCAGCCTTGTAATTATAATATCGCTTATGAGACCTTCGCTAAAAACAATTTTGCCTTTAGTTACTGCCCTTTCTTTAGGAGGATGTGTTGATTCTTCTCAGTTTGATTCTGATAGTACCCATGATCGGGCTGTCATAAAAATTGATCAGGCTTTGGGTAATATTGAAGCGGCTGTGGGTGGAAAATATCATGATAAGGATATAGTTATTGATTGGCAGAAAGCTGGGGGTGAAAATTTTCAATCAAAAGGGCTTATACCGAGTGACATAAGAGAAGGTGCTAATTATGCTACAGGTGTTACTGTTCATTTGGTTGGCGATGTTCGTATGGCTGTGCAGTGTTTTGTTGATACTACTGGTGTAACTTGTTCGGTTGCGGATGTTATCCTTGATGATGGTGGTACTTTGAGTGTGGATGTTTCTAGTGGGAAAACTGTTAAACATGGAACTGGGCACCCTGATGATAAGATTGCTGAACTTCACGGTTTTGGACCATATGGTTTGGGAAAATCTGATTTTGGTGTTTCTAGACTAGCTATGATTGGTACAGGAGGAGATGATATATGTGAGGTTTCTGTGCATGATCCAAATTGTCCTGATGAGCGTTTTAGATTTGATTTTGAAACATGTGGGGCCGATATTGCTAGGGTGAAAAAGAGAATTGATGCTGTTGTTGATTCTTTGAAATAATTAAATCTCTAGAATCTGCTCTTTAGAGATTTTTAGTTTTATGGATTTTTCGTGATTTGCAGGCAAGGCTTCAGCTGGAATAAGGCCGATGAGTTCGCTTTCTTTAATTTCTATATTTAAAGTTTTTGCTTCTTTTTTTATTAGACTGAAAGCTTGGAGTGGAGAAATGTTTTTGTAGTTTGTGAGGTTCATGGAAACTTGTGCAATTTTTTGTGATGCGAGTTTTAGGCCCAGTGCTTTTAGATATGGTTGGCGAATTTTTTTTGCTATTTCTTTTGCTGCTTTTAGATCTTCTGTTTTTAAATTTACATTGAATGCTATTAGGATTTCTCTTACTCCTACTGTAGTTTCGCCGGCATGATGGTTTGGACTTTTTGCCATGAAATCTGGCTTTGGTTTTTTTAATCTTATGTTTGCGAGGTTTTTTTTGAGTTCTGTTTGTGCTGATTCTTCATATAAGTGTGTGGATATTTTCAGTTCTGATGTGATGCGGCGTGCAAGTTCGGTGGCGTAGGGGATTAGTTCTTCTTTCGTAATGTTTTTTAGTGGTATAAGTGGAATCACATCTGTTGCACCGAGCCTTGGATGAACACCTTTTTGTTTTGTAAGGTTAATTAATTTTGCTGCTGTTTTTGTTGCTTGAAATGCCGCCTCTGTTACTTTTTTTGGAGGACCTATAAATGTAATTACTGTGCGATTGTGATCCTGGTCTGAAGTTTTGTGAAGTACTGTTATATTTGGAACACTCAAAATAGATGTGATTATTTTTTCAATTGTGGCTTTGTTTCGCCCTTCACTAAAATTTGGAACACATTCTATTATTTGCATGATTTTATTCTAATAAAAAAAAGGCCCGCCGTGAAGGGGGGCCTTTTACTTAAATATTAAATTACTTTTTTTTAGATACTGTTTTCTTTGCTGTAGTTTTTTTAGCTACAGTCTTTTTTACAACAACTTTCTTTACAGACTTTTGTTGGTTAGATGGATTTTGTTTTAATTTGTCGTATTCTCTTTGGAAGAAACGTACGGCATTAAGACATTCTTTAGCCTTTTGGTTATCTGGTTCCATTTGAAGAGTTTTTTTGAAAAGGTGTGCAGACTTTTCAAAGTTTTTTTCGTTTAAATAACAAACACCAAGATCATTTAGGATTAATGGATCATTTGGAGCCAAAAATAATGACCTTTCTAGGATTATTACTCCTCTTTGTAGTTGTCCGTGGTGATACATACTCCATCCAAGACATCTTAAGATTTCTGGATGATTAGGGTAAAGACGATCAGCTTCTTCTAGAAGATTAACTGAATCCTCCCATTTGCCTGTGCATGAATGTACAAAACCAAGAAGGTAATGAGCATTAGCACTTTCTTTATTATGTTTAAGTGCTTGCTTCAAAGCTTTTGCAGCTTTTTCATATTGACGAAGACTTAAATAATTATCGCCGATTTCTTCGTAGGCTTCTACACATTTAAGATCATCAGCAAGAATTTTTTCACAAATACTAATTGCTTCTAAATACTTACCTTCATTTTTCTTTTTGTCCGCCTCCTCTATTAGAGGGTGCACGGCAGTTTGATAATCTTGCATAATGTTTGTTTTTATTTTTATACTTTTTGATCGCTTAAATTTTTAGCGAATCAAACAAGTGTACATCAAAGAAAAATAAAATGCAAGAATTAAATTAGTTGCCTTAGGTAAGCCCTAAGATCCTTAGAGAGATTTTTATGTTTTAGAGAGAAGTGAAAAACGGCTTGTAGATAACCTAATTTGTCCCCTGTGTCGAATCTTTTTCCTTTAATTTCACATCCAAAAATTGCTGATTTTTTTATGTATTCTTTCATGCCATCTATGAGGCGTAATTCTTTGGTTTTTGAAGATTTTACATTTTTAAGAGATTCTAGTAATTCCGGTGTAACGATGTATTTTCCAGTAATTGCTAAATTGGAAGGGGCGGTTTTTGGCTTCTCTTGTAGTTCTGAAATTTGATATAGGCTGCTGGATTTTTTACTTCCTTTTATCATTCCGTATTTATGACAATCTTTTTTGTCTATTTGTGTAAGAGCTATTATTGGTGTTTTTAGCTTTTGATACTGTGTGATCATTTGTTTTAGTGGTGGGATGCTTGCGTCGTAGATGTCGTCACCAAAAAGAACGGCGAATGGCTCATCTTTTACTAGTTTGTAGGCACAAAGAATTGCATCTCCGTCTCCTTTTGGCGAAGGCTGATGTACAAATGTGAACTTTGCTAGTTTTTCAATTTTTTCCAAATCTTTCGCTGCCTGCCCTTGTCCTTTTGCTCTTAAATGGGCTTTTAGGGTTTTTGATGGACTGAAGTACTCTTTTATGGAATTTTTGCCCTCTCCGGTGATGATTATAATTTCTGTGATACCACTGGCCACAGCTTCTTCTACTAGGTATTGGATACAGGGCTTATCTACTATTGGTAGCATTTCTTTTGCTATGGATTTTGTGATCGGCAAAAAGCGTGTTCCTAGTCCGGCTGCTGGAATTATGGCTTTCTTAATTTTCATTCGATTTAATCTTAATTATCTGTGTGCTTTCGCGGTCTGATTTTGGTATGCGAATTTCTAGAACGTTGTTTTCGAATGATGCACTTAGTTTTTTAGTGTCTGCTTCAAGAGGAAGCACGATAGATCTTTGAAATGCTCCCCAGAAACATTCTTTTGTGTAGTAACTATCTTCGTCTATAGCTTCTCTAGATTTTCTCTCTCCTTTTATAACAAGTACATCCTCTGTGATAGAAAGGTGTATATCTTCTTTTGATACACCAGCTATTGGCGCTAGTATTACTATTTCTTTTTCTGTGTGATATATGTCTAAGGACAGCTGGCCCACCTCCTTTTTTATAGGAGCATCGCTGTGTGGTAGGGGGTGAATTTTAATTACTGCTTTGTTGCTCATTATTTATTTTTTTTAGGTGCTTTTACATCTTTGAAATATTTAGCGAACTCTTCGCCAGTAATATTTTCTTTCTTAATTAGGTCTTCGGAAATTGTTATCATCAATTTCTTATGCTTTGTTATTATCTCTTTTGCTCTCTTGTAAGCCTTGTTTATAATTTGGCTTACTCTTTTGTCTATTTCAGCTGCGGAAGCCTCAGAATAGTCTCTTACATGGCCATAATCCTTTCCTAGAAATACTTCGTCGTTGCCACCACCAAATGCTATTGGACCTAGGTCGCTCATTCCAAATTTGGTGATCATAGCTTTTGCGCGTTTTGCAACTTGTTGTAAATCTGATGAAGGGCCGGTTGATGTTTCTCCAAAGAATAGCTCTTCTGCTACATAACCACCGAGAGCCATAGCTAGGTCATCCTCAAAATTACTTTTTGATACGTAGTTTTTTTCTTCATCTGGGCGAGACCATGTAACTCCTCCAGCATTTCCACGTGAAATAATAGATACTTTGTGGATAGGGTCGCATCCTGGCAAAAGGTGACCAATAAGCCCATGTCCTACTTCGTGGTATGCAGTAATTTTCTTTTCTTTGTCACTCATTATTCTGGATTTTCTTTCCGGACCAAGAACTACTTTTTCAATTGATTGTTCTATGCTGTGCATTGAAACTTTCTTCTTGTTTGTTTTTGCAGTTAAGATTGCAGCTTCGTTTAGTAGGTTTGCTAGATCTGCACCACTGAATCCAATTGTTCCTTTTGCAATTTTTGCTAGGTCTACGTCGTTTGAAAGAGGTTTATTTCTTGCATGTACATCAAGAATATCTTGGCGTGCTTTTAGATCTGGCATGGCAACAACTACACGTCTATCGAAACGTCCAGGACGGAGTAGGGCTGGGTCTAGGATGTCTGGGCGGTTAGTTGCTGCGATAACTATAACGTTTGTTCCAGTTTCGAATCCGTCCATTTCTGTAAGAATTTGGTTTAGAGTTTGTTCTCTTTCATCGTGACCGCCTCCCATTCCTGCTCCTCTGTGGCGCCCAACTGCATCTATTTCATCGATGAATATAATACAAGGTGCGTTTCTTTTTGCTTTGTTAAATAAATCTCTTACACGAGATGCCCCTACACCAACAAACATTTCTACGAATTCCGAACCTGAAATACTAAAAAATGGAACCTCAGCTTCACCGGCTACTGCACGTGCAAGTAGAGTTTTACCTGTTCCTGGTTGACCCACTAGTACAACACCTTTTGGTATTTTTGCGCCTATTTTGATGTATTTTTGAGGTTTTTTAAGAAAATCGACTATTTCTACAAGTTCTTCTTTTGCTTCGTTTGCTCCGGCTACATCGTCGAATGTGGTTTTTTGTTTTTCGCTGTTGTATAGCTTTGCTTTGCTTTTACCAAAAGACATTGCTTGGCTATTGCTGGATTGAGCTGATTTCATCATGAATCCAAAGAAAGCTACTATAAGGATGAATGGAATTATTCCTATTAATAGGTCTGTCCAAAAAGCCCCCGCTTCTGTGTTTTCTATAGTAATAGGCAGGGTGGAAATTATTTTGTTATCTACTCCGGCTTGTGCGAGTAATTCGTAAATGCTTGCGCTACCTTCTTTATATGAGTGCTGTTTTGACCCATCAATAAGCTCTAAATTGATTTTGTTTCCCATTATGCTTATCTCTTTTATAGTGCCAGAACGGGTTTCTTCTACAAATTTATTTAGTGAAATTTGTTCAGATGTTGGCTCTCCAGAAGAAAGCATCATGGATACTGAGGCTATAACAAGAGCTATAATGACAATAGTTAGTAGTGTGTTTTTAGATTTTTGAGGTTTCATCAAGGTTGTGTTTTTTAGATTTTATCGGATTTAATAGTGGACTTTTTTGGCCTATTTTTCAACCGAAACTTTGATCTTATTCGCTTTTATTGAAAAAATTAGTTTGTTGAGTTTCTTTTTTTTGTTTCCGATATTTTGTTCGATCATATGTATCACTTCTTCTATGTGTATGTTTTCAATATTCTTACTTTCGCCAGTTGTTATTTTGTAGATTTGTAAGATAATGGCTTTCTGTAAAGCTTTGCTTTGCTTAAGGAAGCTCTTTGCATCGTAGGATTTTTTTTGTTTCTTTATCCATTCTTCAGCTTTTTCTCTTAAATGCTCCTCTATTTCTCTGAGGTTTTTTGCATTTTTTGCGATCGTTTTTACTATATTTGGATTTAGTTTTTCTAGCTGTGGAA
>FLOH01000691.1_pt1 | contig 64617 bp, 54 predicted proteins | sample 756751 | NCBI WGS metagenome assembly FLOH01 (sample SAMEA4026879, study PRJEB14308) | marine metagenome | biome: coastal water; material: water | depth 74 m
TACGCTTGCATGATCGCTGTTCGAATTTACGAGACGTGACGCTCGAAACCGGCCCAATCCGGCTGTAAACCCTACCATACGACACTATATCGCCCGGCTTCAAGTTCATCGCCGCCATTGCAACATCCCAAGACCACCGGAAATGAAAGGTTGACGGCAGATGGCAGCGGATCACCGGCCAGAAGCAATTGGCGATCAGATACTCACCGCCCATACGCAAATGCTTAGCAGTTTTCTCCACCAGTGCCAGAGGATCAAGCACATGCTCGAACACATCGGTGGCAATCAATACATCGTACGCGCCCGAGAACTCGGGAACATAGCGAACATTGGCTGTTTTCTCCGCAAAAGATACTGCCGCAGTATGCGGGTGCGGCTCGACGATATGCACTTCAGTCCCAGGAGAACGCGCCCCAATCATCCGCGCGAGTGAACCATAGCCTCCACCAAAATCCGCTACTTTTTTGGGATTGAGACTTGCAACATGCTCTGTGAAATCGCCGCGATGGCTGAGAGATTCGGCGTGTTGCTCGATAAACAAGCCATTCAGCAACCACACCGGGTGAGCATAGAATCGAGAAATACGCTCATCAAACACATAAGGATCGCACTGGCACTCTTCCCAGGCGGAATCCATCAGCGACCAAACCCCTTCGAGTTCCGGAAATGACCCATTAATTAAAATGGAATCGAGATAATCGCGTTCGGTTTGCGTAAAATTTTTCTGGCTTATTTGCATATATCCAAGATAATTGGGGCGAGTTGTTTACTGAGACTCGCAAAAACTAAATCTATCCTTAGACATCAGGAACAATATATTGACCGCACCAACCTTCCGGCTATCCGTCTTGGCAACGACAACAAGCGCTTGTGCAGTCTTTGGTTTAATCCACCAAAATGGTGGTCAAACACATTCCGATCCGCCTTCCGGTTTTGTTCGACTGTTTTAGGGTGAGTAAGCGTTCCAAGCGGATACACAGGAAGCCCTTCCTGATCTTCGCTTGCCACCGTATGGGTCCCATCCGGGCCGAAGCCGATATTCGTTACAAGATTTACATTCGGCGTTGCTGTCAAGCCGCCTTGATACCAAACGTTGCAGGTCCATGGATAAGCCCATGAATCTATTTCGTTGCGATACATGCTGTCAAAGATATCCGTCCAGTAGCGGCGCTCTATCCTATCGGGCATATGCCGTGCCCATGAGGTAGACCCTTTCCACTCCGGCCAAAAGGTCAGTGTCAGATCGTTATGCCGCCATGCCCGTCTCCATGTTGCCCAACCCCAGCAGTGATTGTATTTAGAGAAGTAATACGCAGCAGCACCGCGCTTTCGTCCTTCCTGAAAGTTATTGCCGGTAATCACCGACACCCGCGTATCTTTATCGTAGCGGTCGAGAAGCGACTCGCAAAAGGTGAAAAAATCCGGGTGCGGCAAGCAATCGTCTTCCAGGATAATTCCTTCCTCCACATGTTCAAAAAACCAGTCGATGGCCGAGCTGACAGCCTTCTTACAGCCAAGGTTCTTCTCTCGGAACAGTGTCAAAACCTTACAATCCCAATCAACTGCTTCGATTATCCTGCGTGCTTGTTCGCACTTTTCCGCTTCACCAAGTCTGTTATCGCGCGGACCATCGGCCGCCACAAAGAGCTGCTCCGGTTGCGCCTCACGAATGCATGCAAATACCTGCTGTGCGAGGTTAGGGCGGTTGAAAATGAGGAAAAGGATAGGGCAATCCATTAGCATTTCCATTTTTGCATGATTAGCTTCCTTCGATACAGAATATCGGAGTAAGATTCACTCTACGTAATAATGCAGCTATTCAGATCTATCGGTTCACCATTTCCAATGGTGCTTGACTAGTATTGTCTGTCCTTCCCAGCCAGGAGGATAGTTTCGTCCAGTACCGTAGAAATCGCCATCGATTACAGATAATACAGCCGCACCTTCCACCCAGTCCTGGATGGTTTTGTTTGCCTCAATAAAGGAATTTAGGTAATATTCACCCCTACTCAGTGGCAACCCGGGGATTATACAATCCACAAAACCATCGCCTGTGAGAACAAGTTCATCATTAGTTACCAACTCACTTGATAGTAAAACATATGCTGTGCCATTTATGTGGATCGACACACTCATACGGCAGTTGCGAAAGACCTCTTTTTTGTTCGCCGCATAATACAGGCGAATAATGACTTTTCGGCCTGAAATCGCATTATTAATGGATTGGTAATCTTCGCCCAGTAAATCGATTTTCGTAATAAGGATTTCTCCTCTGCCTCGCCTATCCGTCCTTGCCGAAAGGACCAGTGCACCATTGTTGTGAATCGATCCGAGATACACATCTATCGCTTGCTGAGAAGTTTCATCTGCTGCTATTATACCTGATGAGAGAAGAATCGCTCTCTGACACAAATTCTGAATCGCTGCCATATTATGGCTCACAAACAGCACCGTCCGCCCTTCCTTAGCTACATCCCCCATCTTCCCCAGGCACTTCTTCTGGAAGGCCGCATCCCCCACCGCCAGCACCTCATCTACCACCAGGATCTCCGGTTCCAGATAGGCGGCCACGGCAAAAGCCAGGCGCACGTACATGCCGCTTGAGTACCGCTTTACCGGTGTGTCCAGATATTTCTCCACCTCGGCAAAGGCTACGATCTCATCAAACTTTTGCTTTATTTCCACTCGGGTCATACCCAGAATGGTGCCATTCAAGTAAATGTTCTCACGCCCGGACAGTTCCGGGTGAAAGCCTGTACCAACCTCCAGCAAACTTGCTACACGGCCCTTGATGGTTACCCGCCCGGTTGTCGGCTCGGTAATACGGCTCAGAATCTTCAATAGCGTACTTTTCCCGGCTCCGTTTCGGCCGATGATGCCCACTGCCTCTCCTCGGCCGATCTCGAAACTCACATCCTTGAGCGCCCACACCTCTTCCATCGTGTCGCCCTGTATGATGGGCTTTCCCGTTGCCAGGTCTTTGGTCTTTTTCCAGAGGGTGCGGGCATTCTGCATAAGCACATCACGCAGTGCCGTATAGCCGCTGTTTTCAGCCTGGTGGCCGATGGTATACATTTTGCCGATGTTTTCAGCTTTGATGACGATGTCATTCATAGGATATAGAAGATAGCAGATAATAGATAAAAGTTAAAGTGGGAGATGGGCGTTGGGAGATAAAAGTTGAAAGTTAAAAGTAAAGAGTGAAAGGTAAAAAGTTAAAGGTTATTTCAACGTTTAGGCCAAGCCATAAAGCATTCTGGAGATTTCTGTAATTTTAAGCATTAGCTCAGTAACGTATTTCCGGTCATCCCTGGGTTAACAACCGTTCCAGTTGATGCACCAAATAAAAGGGGATATTGAGCAATCTGAAACTGCGCTTAACTTTATTCACTTTGGCCGTTAATTGATTCACGGACGGCTTGGCAGAACTAATTTTGACGGCTTGGTCAGCTTGTTTTTTAACAACATATGGGTGTAACGACTTTATCGTGCCCCCTGAACCCGATTTGACCTCTATGGGATACACCCCATTTGCACAGGGAAAAAGGAAGTCAACCTCTGCTTGACCCTCTGACTTTGGAGGTTGCCAGTAATATAATTCAGGCTGAATATAACCCTTTTTAGAATAGAGTAATTGCTGACCCACAAACTGCTCCGCCAACACACCATGATTGGCCAATTCGAGAGGTGAACTCATAACTGTTTGAGCGGGCAGGCCTTGTGCTGCCAATAACAACCCAATATCGATAAACAAAAACTTGCTGATTCTTATTTTGGTTTCAGCGCCCAACGGAATTCCGCCTGCATTGCTGTGAAGCACACGATAGAACAAACGGGCCTCCAGAAAGCGCTCAATCGCTGCATTCAGTTGTCGATTATCACCACTGGTCATGGCAGAAATCTCGTTGGCCTGTTTATGGGAAAATTGAAAACCCACCTGCCTTAAAATACCATTAAAAAAAGCATTGAGCCGAAGGGCGTTTTGAGTCCCGGCGTATTTTGCGAAATCATCTTTGTAGGTTTGAATCAACGCTGTCTGATGCTTCAGAATTTCAGCATGATTAAAATGACTATCAATGCCGAGCTGGATACACCCGGGCATTCCACCTGTCAGCGTGTAGCGTCGAACGAGCGCCATCAGGCCGTCATGCACAGAGTCAGGCATGAGGTGCATGTTATTCACCTGAAGCATCTCAATGGTTTGCAACGATTTGGTCTCACCGATCGAAAAAAGAAACTCTTCAAATGTCAATGGTCCCATGAAGTAGGGTTCAATGCGGCCAACAGGGGTGGGAAGCTTGATATCATTGAGCACCTGATCGAGTAAGGAACCCGTTAAAATCACGGCCAGGCCAGGCATATCCTCCGAAAAATAACGTAAACACGGATATGCGGAAGGTGTCGCCTGTGCTTCATCAAGAAATAGGATGATATTGCTGTCTCGGGTAATCTGCTCGCCGCTCATAAGAGAAAAGTTAAACAACAACTCATCCAGTTTGTAACGCTGAAACAGGGGTTCCAATTCGGTATGCCGCTCAAGGTTGACTTCAATCACCTTGACTGAGAGCTGCTCCGCCGCAAGGCGGACTGCGGTGGTTTTTCCCACCTGCCTTGCTCCACGGATGACCAAAGGCTTGCGCTTACTCTGTTGATGCCAGGCTTTGATATCTTCTATTGCTCGTCGATTAAACACCGATTCCCCTCCAAACACAATTCATCTTAAAACATGATGCGAATTAAAGTGGCACATATTATGACTAAATACGAATTAAAGTCAATGATTTTAAATCGCGATACTCGACATGGGAGTTAGTTATGAACTCTCCGTCACCGCCTCTTGCCTCAAAACTCACATCCTTGAGTGCCCACACCTCTTCCAGCGTATCGCCCTGTATGACGGGCTTCCCCGTTGCAAGTCTTTTGTCTTGTTCCATAGAGTTGGCATTCTGCATCAGCACATCGCGCAAAAGCGTATAGTCGCCCCTTTCCGCCTGGTGGCCGATGACGTATTTTTTACCGAGGTTTTCAGCTTTGATAACGATGGAGGACATAAATAGTGAAAAGCAAAAGGTTAAAAGTGAAAGGTTAAAAGTCAGAAGTTAAAAGTTAAAAGTTAAAAGTTAAAATAGGGAAAAGTAAAGGGTTATTTTAGGGATCTGGACAATCCGTAGAGCATTTTAGAAATCTCTGTTAGTTTGTTAATAATTTTCCATTCGCTTTTACATGTAGTGTATTGGCTAATTTCAACACACAATATATTGTGCGTGTTGGTTGAGTTAGAAACATCTGAATTTTGAATTTTGAATTTGTCTCGCATTTAGTGCTTCGAATTTTGAATTTAACGGCATTCTACACCCAAAGCAGCTCTTATTTCCAATAATTAACAGAAGTGCAAATTTAAAACGCGAACGATAAATAATAAGGCTTGAATAGTCTTCTTTATTTATATATTCAAGACGATAGGCAAGTTCCAGTTGTGTATCCAATTCGCTTATTGATCCTTGGGCGATGTTAAGAAAATGCATGAATTCTTTGTTTCCTTTGCGAGCCGCACCTTCCGCCAGGTTGCTGGGAATTGAAACCGACGCGCGTCTCATTTGGGAAGTCAGGCCGTATTTTTCGGACTTCGGAAAATAGCTGGTTATACGATAAACATCTACAACAAAGTCCATGGATTTTTGCCAAACATCAAGCTTCCTGTGCGACCGGGTATCCATCCCATTTCACCTTTCACTTTTCACGGTTTCACACAAACACGGTTACTTCAACGGAGCGTTTTGCTGAAAAACTGTGCCGATGCATCTTGATGCGCTCGATTTCGTGAAGGGTTTCAGCTGTCATGTAGCTCTCGCCACACGCCGCACATGAAACAACAGGAATATCCTCTATTATCAAGAGATCCTTCTTTTTACCAAAGCTCCGTGTCACCAGCTTTACCGCACCATGATCTTTTCCACACATATCACAGACCATAATCGTTCTCCTTTGCTCAGGTCGCATACACCGTGATGATAACCAACTTCCCAGTGATGCTCATTTTGGTTACCACACAGATTCCTCTTTCCTTAAAGGTAACACCTTGGACCAGATATTTCCATTCTGCCGTTTTATACTCCTTCTGCCGCGCTACTATCTCCCCGTGTAAAATGCAATGCTCAACATCGAAAATTAAAAAATCATCGTCATCCATTTCCTCCACAGCATGGAGTGTAACAATGTAGTGACGGAGCCTTACAGCCTCCCTCATCTGTTTCAAAATGCGAGAATACATCAGCAGGCTCTCCATGCCATAATTTTTTCCCTTTCACCTTTAACTTTTCCCTTTTAACTTTTTACTGTTTCTAAATCAGATCCGCAAAGGTTTTTTCCATCTTCCGGAAACGGGATACTCCCAGCCAGAGGAAAAAAGCAATGATAACAAGGCTGAGTATGAAACCGGGCACGTAAATTGGGCTATCTCCGCCCAAGATGCACCATCGGAAGCCGTCGATGACCCCCACCATGGGGTTTAGATTGTAAAGCAGTCGCCATTGCTCCGGGACCACCTTGCTGCTGAATCCTACGGGAGAAACATAAAGGCCGAACTGCACCACAAAGGGGATAATATAGCGGAAATCACGATATTTCACGTTGAGCGCCGTAATCGAGAGACCAGGTCCCAGGCTGGCCACCAAGGCAAGTATGATAAAGCAGGGCAGCAACAAGATATGCCAGCCGGGGGCAAATTGATAATAGATCATCATGCCGATCAGGACAATGAAACTGATGAGAAAATCGATAAAAGCTGTTACCTGAGTAGCGGCGGGGATGATCAGCCTTGGGAAGTAAACCTTTCCGATGAGGCTGGCGTTGCTGATCAGACTGTTGGATGATTCACTCAGTGCGTTTGAGAAAAGGGACCAGGGGAGCATGGCGGCAAAGACCATCAGGGCGTAAGGGGCGCTTCCGTCGCTGGGGAGTTTGGCGATGCGGCCAAAAATGACGGTGAAGACGACCATCGTAAGAAATGGCCTGATAATTGCCCAGAGAATCCCGATGATGGTCTGCTTGTAGCGTACGGAGACATCACGCCATGCCAGAACCAGAAAGAGTTCACGGTACCGCCAGAGGTCAGCCCAGTAGTTCTTTTCCGTGCGGCCGGGTTCCAGAATGAGAACAGCTTCTTTTATAGGGACCGCGGATGATTTATTGTTCATGGTATCATAAACTCTCTGGTTGCATAAAAAATGGTACGTGGGACGTGAGGAACACCGTGGGATGGAGGGGCACTGTTACATTATGAATCTATGATCCGTAGATTACGCAGATTACACGGATTAAAGTATCTCACGCCCCGGTTAAATGAAGGCAAAAGCGGATTTACAGGAGTACAAGCTGGGTAAACCGCTAAGTCGCCCCAGTACGATCTTCCGGCTTTGTCCCGGTCTTTCTACGGGGACCTACGGGGTAAACAAAGCACGCAAAGGTTTTTTTGTTGCTCATACAGTGATGGTCTTTTCCCGAATAAGCCCATTAGCCATCCCGAAATAACCAATAGAAAGCAAAAAAGGGTTTCGGTCAGTATGTAACTGTGAGGTAACGATCAGATGAGGGCTTAATGCTGCCAGAAGGACGATCCCTAATGATCAGAGCGGAGAGAGGCATTTTTCAAAACCTTTTTTTCAGTTTTAACCACATCATCCACATCCTGATCCGTCAGTTTTGCGGAAATGGGCAGACTCACCTTGTTGCCGTTTATGGAGTTCATTTATAGCATGATAAATCATTAGGCCATGTCAAACTACAGGATTTCCTGGCCGGTACTCTTAATTTCATCAATAAGTATTCCACCTTGTGCATAGTCCTCAGGAGTAAAAGGGATGGGATCAATCCTGCTGTCTATTCCACGTCTTAAAGGGACAATAAGCCTTCTATCTGAATATCTATCACCTTTAAATGAGGATGAAATAACAGCAATATCTATATCACTGTCTTCCCTTGACGTCCCTTTCATAATAGAACCAAACAACAATACTTTTTCGACAGGGATATTATTTTCTTTTAATCGTAATATATATTCTTTTATTAGATTGATGATTGAAGATTTTGAAGAAGCCATTTCTTTAACCTCTCAATTTGTTCAAGCTTATTCTTCGTAAATTCCACGGTGCTTTTCTTATAGAATGAGAACTTATCATCCGGATACCTTGCTTCAAGATTGAAATCTGAAATCTCCTCAAGTAATTCCAGGTTGTCATCATTCAATTCCAGGCCGGCTTTTTCGGAAAGATATACAAGGTTGTGTGAAAATGGCGGTGTTTTGTCCTTTTTATCGGTAAAAATTGCCTTTAAGATTTTCTCAACCGTTAAATGTCCAAAGAACAATGCATAAGAGTAATCGCCCTTTTCAAACAAATGGTTCGCTACTTTCCAATCTTGATCGGCACTTCTAATCCAATATTTAACTTTATCTATCCTTGCCATTAAATTTTTAGGGGGAAAGCTTATTGTTGTTTTTAGTCACTGCTCGACACATCCGTTGTTTTGATTGTGATCGAACTTTGGATTGTAATATAATATTGTTCTTCTGACCATTGAATTTTCGGTATCTTCCAATGCGTAAGGGGACGCCCTTTACATATTTATATTTACACGCCTGCCGCAATGTGTTATTGACCGCCTATGCCGAGAAAAGCACGAATAGACGCGCCGGGTGCCCTACACTATGTCATGGCGAGGGGAATTGAACGTCGCCAATATATTCACCGACAATGCGGACTGTGATGATTTCCTGTCGCGTGTCGAACAATTGATCCACCTGGCGGCCGACCTGGTGTCCATTCGGCCGGAAAGAATCGCCGGCCCCGGAAAGTCACGGGATCTCGTCAAAGCCCGCAGTCTCATCTGCCATTGGGGGACATCGGAACTCGGCCTGACAATGACCCATTTGGGCGCCACCCTGGGGATTTCAGTGCCGACTGTAAGCGTAGCCGCCAAAAGGGGGGAGCGGATTGCTTTTGAAAACAAGTATTCATTAATTGAACTGCTGAATATAAATATATAAAGGGCGTCCCCTATGCCTACAATGAGGATTATTGGAATATGATTAAAAAGGTTGTTAGAAAAAGAAGTCTGCGCGACGCTTCATCTCTTAAGAATGACCTGGCGTATTGGCTTAGCAAACCTCCTGAAGAACGCGTCGCAACCGTAGACTACTTGAGAAGGCAATATTATGGAAGTACAACCAGACTTCAGAGATCTGCTCAAGTTATTCAACGCCCACAAAGTTGAGTATGTTGTCATTGGTGGTTATGCTCTGGCCTTTCATGGGGCGCCTCGTTACACTGGAGACCTTGACATCTTTGTAAAACCGAACCCTGAGAATGCTCAACGTATCATGAAAGCACTGGGTGCTTTTGGCTTTGGTTCCTTAGAACTCACCGCCGAGGACTTCCAATCTCCGGATAGGGTTATCCAACTTGGCGTCCCACCGGTGCGAATAGACATCCTAACCTCCGTTACAAATATTACCTGGGAGACTGCGGCAGCAAACAGAATTGAAGGCAAATACGGCGACGTTGTTGTCTTCTATATGGGACGTGCGGAATTCGTTGCCAACAAGCGAGCCGTAGGCAGGAAGAAAGATTTAGCAGACCTGGAAGCTCTTGGCGAAGAGTAATATTACGAGATCCAAACAAACCGTTTGCCGGATGTCGTATACCATCTGGATTTCACTGGAGTAACCGGCAACCTTGTATCCAGCGGATACGCCAATGACCCGGTCCTCGCCAATTACATAGAGTACGGATTCAACGGCGCTATTCCCAAACCGTTTACATTGAAAGAACTGGGCCGGGCGCTGGCGCAGGCGCTCTCTGGATGAATGAAAAACCTCGAAGCACCGGGGGACTGAAACCCGTGGAAAAAGTATATTGTCCAGGGCGGTTCGCACCCTCCTGGACTAAATGTGATCGGATATGAATTTTGTGTAAGAGTCGTTACGGAATTATTCTGGTATATTTTCTGCTCAGCATGGTCTGTTTTACCTTGATGCGGGCGGTTTTTTACATCAGTTCATGGAATGTCATAGACCCCTCTTTACTCAATGCCTTAAGTGTTTTTGGCGTTGGTCTGGTGTATGATGTAACCTTTAATCTCTATGTGAGTCTTATTTTTGCGGTTTTTCTTTTCATTATCCCCAACGGGATTTTGAACAGCAAAATTTTCAGGTACATCACCTATCTTTTCTTTTTTGGCTTTCTCTATTTCCTCTATTTCACCTTCGCCGCCGAATGGTTTTTCTGGGACGAATTCAAGACCCGCTTCAATTTCATTGCCGTTGATTATCTGGTTTACCGCCGGGAAGTAACGGACAATATTGTTGAGTCCTACCCGATTCCCTACATCCTGTCGGGGGTTTTTCTGGCGGCACTGGCCACCTTTTGGATGGTGAAAGGGTTTCTCCGGCAGAGCCTTCTTTCAAGGGAAGGCTTTCTGAGAAGAGGCATGATCACTCTGTCAATCATAGCCCTTTCCTTTTTCTCTTACCAGATGGTGGACCAGTCCTTCAGGGATGCCTTTGTCAATAATTACGAAAAAGAGCTCTGTAGCAACGGCCACTATCAATTTGTGGGGGCCTTCAGGAATAATATTCTGGATTATAAACCCTTTTACGCCTCGGGCCCGGATCAACAGATCTCGGAACTGGCAAAGAAGCTGGTGGGTAAAGATCCTGCAATCGGAGATCTCTACGATATCTCAAGAAACATCCGCAAAGAGCGTGAAGAGAAACGATTGAATGTCTTCGTCATCTGCGTGGAAAGCCTGAGTGCGGAATTTTTGACCCGGTTCGGACAACAGAAAAACCTCACCCCATTTATGGACCGGTGGTTTAAAAAGGGCCTCTTTTTCACCCGGTTCTATGCCACCGGAACCCGGACAATCAGGGCTCTGGAAGCCGTCACCCTCTCCATACCGCCAACCCCCGGACGATCTTTGGTGAAAAGACCCGATAACGGGAATATGCAGAACCTGGGAAAGGTTTTCAAGGATCGTGGATACGATATCGCCTTTATCTATGGGGGGCGAGGCTATTTTGACAACATGAATGCCTTTTACTCAGGCAATGGATTCAGGGTGGTGGACCTGTACGATTTTGAGGATGGGGAAGTCCTCTTTCAAAATGCCTGGGGGGTGTCCGATGGTGACCTGTACCGCAAGGCGGTAAAGGAAGCAAACCGAGCATACGCGGAGGGAAAACCTTTCTTCTATTTCCTCATGACCACCAGCAATCACAGGCCGTACACCTACCCGGAAGGAAAGATCGATATCCCTTCGGGAACGGGGGGGCGCAATGGGGCGGTGAAGTACACGGATTACGCTCTGGGGGAGTTGTTGTCGCTGGCCCGGCAACAGAAATGGTTTGACGACACCGTCTTTGTTCTCGTTCCCGATCATTGTGCCAGCAGCAACGGTGAGGTGGGGTTGCCCCTGAACAAATACCATATCCCCCTGTTCATCTATTCTCCCAAGCATATTCCGGCAAAGGAGGTTTCGAAGATTTCAAGTCAGATCGATATCGGACCCACCCTCCTTTCGCTTCTGGGGTTTAGCTATAAAAGCTATTTCTGGGGGAACGATATCCTCCACGAGCAATTCCATGAGAGGGCTTTGATTGGGAATTATCAGAAGCTCGGTTTATACGAAGATAAAAAGCTGGTGATCCTCTCCCCGGGTAAGAAGGTCGATCTGATGGAAAACCCTGAGACGGAAAACCGGATCAAAACCATTGACGGCAACGGTCCCTTCTCCCTGACGGCCATCGCCTACTATCGGGGCGCCGATTTTTTCTTGAAACACAGGATGAATCGGTGGCGCTGATTTCCTCGCCCTAGCGGTTCCCCCGAAGAAACCCCCTTTAAAAATGTGCCGGTGTCTTGTATTTCTGTCTTTTTGGAGGAGATTACGGCTTGACATGCTCTCAAGGGATGCTATACTGCCAAATTTTCAGCCAAACCATAATAAAATCCACGCAAAATATGAGGAATGACCCAATGGTTTTATGGCGGGTTCCGTTCGATTCGGAAGAAATCCAAACCACCATCGGCATCGTGTATATTCTGGAGGATCGCTGCAAGGGTTGCGGCTTCTGCATCGAATACTGTCCCAGGCAGGTACTTCAGTTTTCAACCCGGTTCAACAAAAAAGGATACCATCCACCGTCGGTATTAAAGCCGGATGATTGCGTCAACTGCCATTACTGTGAGATCATTTGCCCTGAATTCGCCATTTATTCGGTGGAAGATCCCGCCAAAATCCAGGAACCGGCAGCGCCTGAAACGGAGACACCATGAGACCAGCAGTTCTAACCGGAGAGCATTTCATGACGGGGGACGTGGCCTGCGCCGAGGGCGCCCTGGCGGCCGGGTGCCGGTTTTTTGGCGCCTACCCCATTACACCGGCCACCGAGATTGCCGAACATATTTCCGGGCGGCTCCCTGAAGTGGGCGGTACCTTTATCCAGATGGAAGATGAGATCGCGGCCATGGCCTCCATTGTGGGGGCATCCTGTGCAGGCGTCAAAAGCATGACCGCCACATCCGGGCCCGGTTTTAGCCTGATGCTGGAAAATATCGGACTGGCCGTGTGCACCGAAACCCCCTGCGTGGTGGTCAATGTGCAGCGGGCAGGGCCTTCAACGGGGCTTCCCACCCAGGGCGCCCAGGGGGACATGATGCAGGCCCGGTGGGGCTCCCACGGCCATTACGAAATCATTGCGCTTTCTCCCATGTCACCCCAGGAAATTTTCTACCAGACCATTGAAGCATTCAACCTGAGTGAAACCTACCGGGTCCCGGTTCTGATCATGACCGATGAAATGATCGGTCACCTGAGCGAGCGGGTGGTGATTCCCAAGGCAAAAGCCATTCATACCGTCTCCCGCCCCAGGGCCAGGGGACGGAAGGACCGCTTCAAACCCTTTGAACCGGGTCCCAACGGTGTTGCACCCATGGCCATTGCCGGGGAAGGGTACAAAATTCACGTGACGGGGCTGACCCACGACGAACGGGGTTACCCCGATATGACGGTGGAAGGCCAGGAAGCCATGATGGCCCGCCTGGTGGGCAAAATCAGGAACAACCTGGACCACATTATTAAAACCGAAGGTTACCGGATCGAGGATGCGGAAATTGTGATCGTCTCCTACGGCGTCTCCTCGAGAACCAGCCTGGCCGCCGTGGATGAGGCCCGTGAGCAGGGCATCAAGGCGGGACTCCTGCGTCTGGTCACCGTCTGGCCCTTTCCCGAGGAACAGATTCGAAAGCTTGCAACCCGGGTCAAGGGTTTCATAACCGTGGAACTCAACCTGGGGCAGATCCATCTGGAAGTGGAGCGGTGCGTTGGCGGGCGGGCGCCGTGTGTTCTGGTGGGGCACGCCGGGGGAACCATCATTACCCCCGAACGTGTTTTGGATACATTGAAAGAATCATTTTAGAGGATGCCAATGCAATGACCGCAACGAATAAACAAATACACCACCCCCTGGACGATCTCCTCAGAACGGACCGCATTCCCCACATCTGGTGCCCCGGGTGCGGTATCGGAACGGCTTTTGCGTCCTGCCTCACGGCCATGAAGGCCAGTGGTATTGACCTCGAGAAAACCGTGATGGTATCCGGCATCGGTTGTACCGCGCGGGGCGCAGGCTATGTGATGCTGGACTCGTACCATACCACCCATGGGCGGGCTATCCCCTTTGCAACGGGCCTGAAGCTCGCCAACCCTGAATTAAATGTGGTGGTTTTCAGCGGGGACGGAGATCTATTCGCCATCGGGGGCAACCATTTTATTCACGGGGCGCGTCGGAATGTGGACATCACCGTGGTCTGTGTGAACAACTTGAATTACGGCATGACCGGAGGCCAGGTGGCGGCCACCACGCCGCTGAACTACAAAACCACCACCACGCCGGCCGGCAATCCGGACGGCCCTTTTAATCTGCCGCTCATGGCCTATGCTTCCGGTGCCACCTACGTGTCCCGCTGGACCATCCTGCACACCCGGGATATGACGGAATCCATCAAGGATGCGCTGTTGAACCGGGGGTTCGCTTTTGTGGAGATCCTGTCGCCCTGTCCGGTCAATTTCGGTCGACGAAACAAAGAAAATGCGTTGGATTCCCTTCGATTGTACCAGGAAAAGACCATCATTAAAAACGACGCCCATCCCACGGAACTGGATATCGATTTCGACCGGGGGGTCATCTTAGGGAAATTCGTGGATATTGAACGACCCACCTGTATCGACCGGTACGACAGCACATGCCGTCCCCCTGAACTTTTTGAGGAAGAGAAGGCCGCCTGACATGACAAATAAAAACCAACTTCCCCAGCGCCAGGAGATTCTATTTACCGGATTCGGCGGCCAGGGCATTGTTCTGGCGGGCCGTATCCTGGGCAAAGCCGCAGTGATCGGCGACCATAAGGAGAGTACACTGGTACAAGCCTATGGCCCGGAAGCCCGGGGCGGCGCATGCAGTGCCCAGGTGATCATCGCCGACGGCGCCATCCATTACCCGTATGTAAGACACCCCCACGTCCTGGTATGCATGAGTCAGGGAGGGTTCGACAAGTTTATCGGAGATATGAAAGCGGGTGGGACGCTGATCATTGACCAGGATCTGGTAAACCCTCAAGGTGCGTTGCCCAATGATGACCCTTATTTTGACATTCCCGCCACGCGTATGGCCGAGGAGTTGGGCCGAAAGATGATGGCCAATATTATCATGCTCGGTTTTTTCACGGCGGTTACCGGCGCCATTTCCGTAAATTCCGCACAGAATGCTGTTACCGAATCAGTGCCCAAGGGAACCGAGAAAATGAACATTAAAGCCTTCACCAAAGGGTATGACTACGGCCTGGCCGTTTTAAAAGGCCGGGAAAAAAAGGCCTCCGGGCATAGGGGGGCTTGAGAAATGAAACGTTTTAAAGATCGATTGCAAAGTGTGATCATTGTGGGTGCCAACCCCGCCGGCATTGCGGCTGCCAATAAACTGGGAGAACTGGGAATTCCGGTAACCCTGGTGGATCAGGAAGCAGACCTGAACCAAAAACTGGCGGCCGACAAATGGCGCTTGCCCTCCGGAGACCCTTTCAACTTTGCCCATCGGCCCGGACTGCTTCGCATCCTTAGAAACACTGAGATCCATTGTATTTTGCCGGCGAAAGTGACCTCCGTCAAACATTCGCCCCAGGGATTTCGTGTTCGCATCCAGCAACCGGAGACCTATGTGGATACGGAGCAGTGCGTTTTGTGCGGCCGTTGCGCCGATGTTTGCCCGGTTCGCACCCCGGACGAATTAACGCCTGTCCGGTTTAACGGTCGCCATGCCCTTCCCGGAAGGCCCGTCATCGACAAAAGAAAGACGCCACCGTGTCAATCAAACTGCCCCCTGGGGGTTAACGCCCAGGCCTATGTGGCATTGGCCCGGGTCGGCCGGTTTGAGGAAGCGCTTCAGGTGGTTCGAAAAGACAATGTCCTTCCCGGCATCTGCGGCAGAATCTGCACCCACCCCTGTGAAGAGGCATGCCGGCGCGGGGAACTGGATGAGCCAATGGCCATTCGTGACATCAAACGATTTCTGGCGGATTATGAAATCACCCAAGCCCATGAACCGAAGATTGAAAAAGCCCCTTCGAAGGACGATCAGGTGGCAATTATCGGCTCAGGGCCCGCCGGACTGGCGGCGGCTGCGGAACTGGCACGATTGGGTTACGGTGTGACGGTATTTGAAAAGGAAACCGAACCGGGAGGGCTTTTACGCTATGGCATCGGCGCCCATCGTCTGCCTCGGAAAATTCTGGATCGCGACCTTCAGTATATTCGGCAGCTGGGAGTGCAATTTGAAACCGCCCACCCCGTGGATTTGATCAGGGACCTGACGTCCCTCAAAAAGGATTTTCAGGCGGTATTGGCCACTGTCGGAGCCTGGACGGACCGGAAGCTGGGTGTGCCGGGAGAAGCGCTTAAAGGTGTGGACGGCTGCCTGTCGGTTCTGACCCGGCTCAATGGCAATGGGGAAGAAAGGCTCGGCACGTCTGAAAGTATTGACGGAAAACCCCGTAAGGTGGCGGTGATCGGAGATGGCAACGCTGCCTTTGACCTGGCACGAACCCTTGTCCGTCAGGGAAACCGGGTGACCCTTGTGAGCTGGTTTCCGGAGGATCTGATCCCCGCAAGTCCCCATGAGGTTCGAGGCGCCCGGGAAGAAGGGGTTGAGATTTTGGACGCTGCCCGCGTCGTTTCATTTGAAGGGGAAAACGGTCGCCTGCAAAGATTGATATGCAGGCCCACCAGGCCCGGCGCACCCGATGCCGACGGTATCCCCTGGCCGGTCACCATTCAGGACTCGGAGCCCTTTGAGATGGTCTTTGATCAGGCTGTGGTAGCCATCGGGCAGTTGGGCCCTTTTGCGGAAACGGATCAATCTGGAAAAACAGATCCGGCATCAGAAATTCAAATTGACCGCCAGGGATGCCTTACCGTGGATGACTTGAACAGGACCCCTGTTGAAGGCCTTTATGCAGCAGGCGATGGGGTGACGGGCCCTACCACCGTGGTGCAGTCCATGGCATCGGGACGGGATGCGGTAAGATCCATACATCGTTTCCTGAGCGGTGAAGAAATTCCCGCCGGTAAAACCGGAAGGCCCGCGGACAGGGACTACCCTGAGATCCCCAAAAACATCCCGTCCCTTTCCCGGCCCACCATGCCCGAACAACAGCCGGGAGTGCGAAAAGACAATTTTTCCGAAGTGGCCATGGGGTTAAGTGAATCCCAAGTGCAGTTTGAGGCGGAACGCTGCCTTCAATGCGGCATCTGTTCGGAATGTCTCCTTTGTACGGATATCTGCGAGGCTGTCGGGGCTATTCGTCACCTGGATCAACCCAAGGAAACGGTTGAGCAGGCGGGGGTGGTGATTATTGCCGATCCTTCTGCGGCTCCGCCCGTCAAGGGGGAGGATGTCATTCGGGCTTATGGACCCAAAGCCGCAAAACCGGATGTCAACGCCATGGTGGCCCGTGGCTTTGCCGCAGCCGCCCATGCCATGATTCTTCTTGGGGGCGGTTCCCAGAGTCCCAGGGGCCGCGGGGTCTCCTTTTTTCCGCCGGATCCTGAGCTTTCCCCGGAAATCCGTATCGGCGTGTTTGTCTGCCGGTGCAATGATACCTTCGGATGGTTGGATGAGATGAACCGGCATGTGGCGGAGTTGGTTCAAACAGAGGGCATCGCCCATGCACAGGTCATGACAGCGGCCTGCGTGCCCGATGGAGCCGCGGATATTCTGCGCGCCATCCGGGAAAAAGGGATCACCCGGGTGGTTCTGGCCTCCTGCGTATGCTGTCCCCATGATTTTGTGTGCAGTGCCTGTACGGACCAGCGAAGCCGACTCAAAAATACCCTTTTTCGAGGTACGGGCATCAGCCGGGCCATGGTGGAAACCTGCAACTTGAGGGGTGAGGTGTTGCGGCATCTGGTGGATGATCCCTCCTCCGCCCTCAAAGGTTTAAAAGGATTGATCGGTCGATCCATCGGCCGTGCCAGACATTTGAAACCCCTTCCGGCCCCCATGCGGGACTATAATTTCACCACGGCGGTCATCGGCGAGTCTGAAGCGGCCGTGTTCAGTGCTCAAACCCTGGCTTCCTCGGGTTATGAAGTCTTCATTTTCGGTATGAAGGATAAGCCCCTTACACAGACCTTTGAACACCCCAATATCCATTGTTTTGAAGGGTCACGAATCACGGCCATCGGTGGTACACTGGGGGATTTTCAGATTACGGTGGAAACCGGAGATTTTTCCCAGGTCATGCAGGTGGGTGCCATTATCCTGGGAGAAAATGCGAGCCGCCGGGTGCCCTATGTCCATCAGGAAGGCCTTCCCGCGACGGTTCTGACCGTTAACATGCAGAAAGAAGGGGTTCCGAACATCCCTTTTCACTATCCGGGAACCACTCCCATTTCAGGCCTTTTCCTGACATCCACCCCCGGTATTCAAATTTCCCAGCGAAAAGGCGGATCGGTCGCCGCTGTTCTGGCCGCCGCCGTTATGCCCAGAGGCCCGCGACAAAGTAAGGGCTTTACCGTGGTGGTGGATGAACAGAAATGCCGCGGATGCGGGAGATGTATTGAGATATGTCCATACCGAGCCGTCTCCTTTAACCCCAATGGGGTAGGGGGGTGGCACGCGCTGGTGGATGAAGCCCTCTGTAAGGGTTGCGGCAACTGCATTTCCATATGCCCTTCCAATGCAGCGGACAGCCCTTATCGAAACCAGGAATATCTGGAACAGGTGCTGGAAGAAGTGCTGCTGGCACAGAATTAATTTATTAGGCAGATACTATGACAGATCAAAAAATCAACAACATTGTTCCTACGCTTCCGCGTGGGAACGAGAGAAACCCCAAAATCATTCTTTTTTTGTGCAATTGGGGCCCCCATGCCGCTTACCAGGTTCTCCAGGATCAAGCGGCAATGATCCCCGGGGAAATCAAAATGGTGCGGATTCCCTGCACCGGTAGAATCAGCAAGGCCCTTCTTTTCAAGTGTTTTGAGATGGGCGCGGACGGCGTGGCCCTGGTGGGTTGCAGCCCGGGGACATGCCGCTATGGCACCGGCACCACCAGCGCTCAGGGTCATGTGGAAGATACCCGGGGCATACTGGAATTGCTGGGGCTGGGAAAAGAGCGTTTGCGCCTCGGCACATTCCTGCCCGATGAATCGGAAGCCCTCCTTCGGTTCCTTCAAACCTTCTCGGGTGAAATCAAAAAAATGGGTTTAAGCCCGGTGATGCCGACGCTGGTTCAAAAACCCGAGAAGGACCGCGACGAGGCCGTAAGACGTCTGGCTTCCCTTTACGATGTGTTTGCCTGCCAGGATTGCGGGAAATGCTCTTCCTCCTGTCCCCTGACCCTTGTTGGAAAACCCTTTTCTCCCAGAGCCACAGCCAATGCAGCCATTTCCGGCCAGATTGGCTCCCCGTCCGTCCAGAATGATATCTGGTCCTGTCTCACCTGCGGCCTGTGTTATGAAAGATGCCCTTCAGCCGTGGATTTTTCACGGTTTATCAGAGATTTGCGGGATGTGGTTGTGGAAAACAGGTTGGATACGCACGCAGTGCATGGTGGGTTTTTCCATTCCCTCATGCGGACCATGACTTCCGCCGGCCTTAAAATCAGACAATGGGATTGGCTGCCCGACGACGTCACCGTCGATAAGAAGAGCAAGACCCTCTTTTTCGGGGGGTGCGCACCCTATTTTGACCTGTTTTTCAGTCGACACATTGGATTGAACACCCGGGATATCCTGGTGGACAGTATCCGGCTGCTCAATTTTTTCGACATTCATCCTCGCCTCCTGGAAAACCTGCGGTGTTGCGGCCATGACCTCCTCTGGTCCGGGGACAAAACCAACTTTTTAAAACTGGCCCGGCTGAATGTGGCCTCCCTTCATGAGGCCGGCATAGAGGAAGTGGTGACGTCATGTCCCGAGTGCTACAGGACCCTGTGCCGTGACTACCCGGAGCATGGGATTGATCTCAATTTCAAGGTCACCCACATCTACGATTTGCTGGAGAAGGAAATCGACAAGGGGGCAGTGGGCTTCAAACCCCTGAACCGCAAATTGACCTTTCAGGACCCGTGCCGGTTAAGCCGCTTTGAAAATCGCCCGGAATTGCCGAGGAAACTGATCAACCGCTTGAACCCTGAAGGTTTCACCGAAATGCGGGACCATGGCGCCAATGCCATATGCTGCGGCAACAGCGCCTGGATCGGTTGCGATTCTTTCAGCAAGGCCCTTCAGGTCAAACGCATCGGCCAGGCCAAAGACACGGGGAGTGACCTGTTGGTCACCGGTTGCCCCAAGTGCCAGGTGCACCTCCGCTGCGCCATGGAAGATCCGTTTAGGGGCGAAGATTTGAATATGGAGATGATGGATCTCACGAGCGTTTTGGCGCAAACCATCGAATGGGAGTAGGGGCGAATGATTGTTCGCCCTACCAGCTTAGGGAACAGAGGAAAATATGGAATCACAAATGGTTGCAAAAATACAGCATAAACCGGAAAAAGAAATGGTCCGTGTCGGCGTTTATGTCTGTCATTGCGGTTTAAATATCGCTAAGACCGTGGATTGCAAAGAAGTGGCGGCTTTTGCTGAGGGGCTTGAAAATGTGACGGTCAGCAAGGATATCGGATATGCCTGCTCCGAGCCGGGGCAGCAGCAGATCAAGGACGACATTCTGGAACATAACCTGGACCGGGTGGTGGTGGCGTCATGTTCACCCCGGCTGCATGAACCGACCTTCAAGCAGATGCTCCAATCGGCCGGTATCAATCCCTACCTCATGGAAATGGCCAACCTGCGGGAACAGTGCAGCTGGGTTCATATGCAGGAGCCGGAAGCGGCCACGGAGAAAGCCTGTGATCTGGTGAGAATGGCGGTTTCGCGCATCCGCCTGTTGCAACCCTTGAAAGAAGACACCATTCCCATGACCCAGCGCACCCTGGTCATCGGTGGTGGCGTGGCCGGAATTCAGGCGGCCCTGGACCTGGCTGACAACGGCTATGATGTGGTTCTGGTGGAGAAAAGTCCCACCCTCGGCGGGATGATGGCCCAGTTGGACAAAACCTTTCCCACCATGGATTGCTCCATCTGAATCCTGGGGCCGAAAATGACGGATGTCGGTCGACATCCCAGGATCACGCTGTACACCATGAGTGAAGTGGTGGATGTCAAAGGGTATGTGGGAAATTTTGACATTCGTATCCTTAAAAAAGCGCGCTATGTGAATGAAAAAGAATGCACCGCATGTGGGGATTGCGCCAATGCCTGCCCTGTGATCCGGCCCGATGAATTCAATCTGGGTCTTTCTTCTCGAAGGGCCATTTACTCCCCCTTTCCTCAGGCGGTTCCATCCTCCTATGTCATCAATGTCAATGAGTGTCTGGGGCACAACCCGGTGGTGTGTGCCAAGTGTAAGGATGCCTGCGACAAGGGGTGTATTGATTTCCACATGTCCGATGAGGAGATCGTCGAGAATGTGGGAACCATCGTGGTGGCCACAGGTCTTGAGGTGTACGATCCCACGGAAATGGATGAATACGCCTATTCCCGATTCGAAAATGTTCTCACCAGTCTTGAATTTGAAAGGCTCATCAACGCGGGCGGTCCCACAAAGGGTGAACTGATTCGCCCCACTGACCGGAAACATCCTGAATCCGTTGGATTTGTACAATGCGTGGGATCCAGATCCGCTCGAAAAGGGGGCAGTTACTGTTCCAACACATGTTGCATGAATACGGTCAAAAGCACCCTCATGCTCAAGGAACACTATCCGGACATGGAGATCAAGGTGTTCTATATCGACATCCGGGCCTTTGGAAAAGGGTTCGAAGATCTCTATATGCGGAGCCGCCGGCTGGGGGTGAAATACATCCGCGGCCTCCCCGGGACCGTGGTAGAGGATGACCATAAAGGGCTCCGGGTAGCGGTGGAGAACACCACCACCGGTCGCCTGGAAATGCACAATCTGGACATGCTGGTTCTGGCCCTGGGCATGAAACCTGCCGCCAAAACACAGAAACTTCAGGAGATGCTGGGCCTGCAACTCACGCCGGACGGGTTTTTTCTGGAGGCTCACCCCAAACTGCAACCGGTGGATGCGGCCACTCGGGGCGTTTTTTACGCGGGGTGCGCCGAAGCGCCCAAAGACATCAAGGAAAGCGTCACCCAGGCCTCCGCCGCGGCGGCTCGGGTCATTCGCCTCATGCACAAAGGGGAAATCACCACCGAACCCATCACCAGCGTGATTATCGAGGAAAAATGTACCGCCTGCGGCAAATGCGCAAAGGTTTGTCCCTACAATGCCATCACCGTGGATGTAAAGCGGAAAATTCCGGCATCGGTCAATACGGCAGCCTGTGCCGGGTGCGGTACCTGTGCAGCCGAATGTACATTTGACGCCATTATCATGAATCATTTCACCGACGAGCAGATTCTAGAGCAGTCTCATGCGCTTCTTGAAACCGAGCCGCAAGAAAAAATTCTGGTATTTGCCTGTAACTGGTGCTCCTATGCGGGTGCCGACTACGCGGGGGTTGCCCGCTTGCAGTACCCCCCCAACGCACGCCTGATCCGCACCATGTGTTCCGGCCGCGTGGATGAAAAATTCATCTGGGACGGGTTCAAAATGGGGGCACCGGTCATTCTGGTGAGTGGCTGTCATATTGGAGACTGCCACTATATTGACGCAAACCACTGGACTGAAAAGCGCGTCAAAAAAGTTCACAAAAAAATGGCTAAGCTGGGTATCCGTTCGGAACGGCTGCAACTGGAATGGATCAGTGCTGCGGAGGGGGTGCGGTTTGCGGAAGTCATGACGCGCATGGAAGCCCTCAGGCAGGAAGTCACACCCGAAGAAATTGATGAGACGATTCGGGTCCTCACCCCAGAGTGATACCCCCCAACATGTACACTGAAAAATCCACCCCTCTTATGAGAGCCATTTTCAGCCGTCGCATGCTGGTGGCCCTGATCATGGGATTTGCCTGCGGGCTGCCGCTGCTGTTGACCATCACGGTACTCCAAGCGTGGATGAAGGAAGCGGGAGTGGATCTTACGGTCATCGGCATGATGGCCCTGGTGGGTCTTCCCTACACGTTAAAATTTTTGTGGGCCCCGTTTCTGGACCGCTTCACGCTTCCTTTTCTGGGACGTCGGCGGGGATGGCTCCTGATGGCCCAGCTGGCCCTCATGGTTTCCATTGGGGGGCTTGGCATGACGGACCCCGCCAACAACCCCTGGATGGTCGCCTTTGCCGCTTTTCTGGTCACGTTTTTCAGCGCATCCCAGGATATCGTTGTGGACGCTTACCGCCGGGAAGACTTGGCCGACGAAGAGCTGGGCCTGGGATCCTCCCTCTATGTGAACGGCTACCGGGTGGGCATGCTGCTCGCTTCCGGGGGTGGCCTGATCATGTCGGATCATGTCTCCTTCAGAATCGTCTATCTCATCATGGCGGCCTGCCTGCTGCCCGGGGTTCTCACCACACTGTTGACACCGGAACCGCCGGAACCGCTGGGGATACCCACAACACTCCGTGAAGCGGTCATCGACCCGTTGGTGGAATATTTCACCCGGCCCGGAGCCCTGTGGGTGCTGGCCTTTATCCTTTTTTACAAAATCGGCGATACCATGGCCAGCGCCATGACCACGCCCTTTTACCTGGATATGGGCTTTTCAAAGACCGAGATCGGCGCAGTGGTCAAACTCTTCGGTTTCTGGGCCACCATCGGCGGAAGCCTGGCGGGGGGAGTGGCCATGATTCGGTTGGGGATCAAAAAATCCCTATGGATTTTCGGCATTCTGCAGGCCGTATCTACCGCCGGTTTCGTTGTCCTTGCACGGGTGGGCCACAGCGTGCCGATGCTTTCCGGGGTCATCGGCTTTGAAAACCTCGCCAGCGGAATGGGCACCACCGCCTATGTGGCCTTTATGGCCAGCATCACCAACAAAAAATTCACCGCCACCCAGTATGCCCTTCTCAGCAGCCTCATGGGCATCCCCCGGGTCCTGGCGTCCGCCCCCACCGGCTTCTTAGCCAAAAACATGGGATGGGAACCATTTTTCATTGCCTGCACCCTCATCGCCATACCCGGATTGCTGCTTCTTTTGAAAAAGACTCAGGATTTCCAATAAAAAAATAGATTTATCTTGCACAGGGATTTCTGTATCAGGTACAAAAACCCTGTACATAATTTAAGGAGCCCATAATGTCTCTTCAGACGACATATACACAGGCCCGCGCCAATTTTGCAGCCTTGCTGGATGACGTGGCGGAAAATAGAGAAGTCGTAATCATTAAAAGACGAGGCAGTGAAGATGTGGCCATGATCGCAGCAGATGAGTTGGCCGCTTTGCTGGAAACGGTTCATCTGCTTCGATCTCCGAATAACGCAAAACGGCTTCTGGCTTCACTTCAAAGGGCCCGACAAAATAACGGAATGCCTCAAGACCTCAACTCACTTCAATGCGAAATAAAAATAACGCCTGTGATGTGACGAAAACGGCCCGAGCGGTGTAATAGGAAGAAACACAAGATGCATCCAACCGACGTGGTATTAATTGAAAAATGTATGAACGGCCAGAAGGATGCGTATGCAGAGATCGTAAAGCGATATCAACACCGGATCTATTTTATGTCGCTGACCCGGATGCGGGATCGCTTCGAGGCGGAAGATCTTGCGCAGGAGACGTTTATTCAGGCCTACCGCAAACTGGCAAGCTATGATCCGCAGCGAAGCTTCAGGAACTGGCTTTTTACCATCTGCGCCAACCTGGGCAAGAACCGGCTGCGCAGCCGTGCCAGGCGGCGCGAGGTGCACAACCCGAATCCTGAAATTAAACCAGCCCTGACCCAAAGCCCGGAGCATTGCCGGATTGATCTTATGGCCGCCCTGCATAAAATACCGGAAAAACTTCGGGTCCCGTTGTTTTTGAAGCATGTGGAGGGATTTTCTTACAACGAGATTTCTGCCGTCATGAAAATCGGGACCAGTGCCGCCAAGATGCGCGTCAAGCGGGGAAGGGATCAACTGGTGAAACACCTTTCTGAACAAAAGGCGACCACGTGGGAAAAAAAGCCATCGGGGACATTTGAGCCATGAAGCAACACGATGCTAAAAACGGGGACGGTTTTCTTCATCATCTGTTGGATGGTGCCGATATCGAACCAGAGGCAACCGGATTAACCGGCCCGGATGCGGCACGCTATTCCCGGTACCGGGAGGGTTTGGCACATCTTGAGACCCATCAGGAGCCGGCGCCCGCTGATTTTAAGTCTCGGGTGATGGCGGCGCTTCCCGAAAAGCCGCATCTCTCATGGGCTGACAGACTCAAATCGTTCTGGCCTGACGGGCGTTTCTGGCCCATACCGGGGGTCGCGGGGGCCCTGGCCATGTTGGTTCTGCTGGCCGGTCTCACCCTTTTTCAGCCCTCTGAAAAGTCAGGGTTAATTCCCGTGGCGCTGGACCTCTATGCGCCTTCGGCCGATCGGGTGCAACTGGTGGGGACGTTTTCCGGCTGGATGCCGGAGGCCTATCCCTTAAAAGGGCCTGACGCCGTCGGTTACTGGGTTATCAACATCAAGTTGCCCCCTGGAAGACATGAATACGCTTTTCTGGTCAATGGATCGAGACTGGTCCCGGACGACGACGGAGAAGTCCTGCGCCCCGACGGTTACGGTCTTAAGAACAGCCTGTTATTTGTAGATGGGGACATGAGCGAAGGCGTGAAAGCGGCCGCTTTCCCGGGTGCTGCCCAGACCATGGTTTCACTTCCCGCTGAACACGAAGATCAATGGCTGGCCCTGCTCAATGAAGGGAAGGGCGCCGGCATTCAGAACTCGCGCCTTCGCCCATTACTGGCGAAAATGGCAGCGTCCAAAATGTCGCCCGCGGAGGCCCGTGAGATCCTTGGCCCCCTGTTTCGGGACGGCGGGACCGGTTTGAATTTAAGGTATGTTCTGCTCAGGCTTGACGAAGGTCTTTTGAAAAAAATCCCCATGGAAGAATTGAAGAAGCTCACATGGGCTAGTCATGCCGCTTTCCGTGAAGCCGGTTCAATGCTGGCCCGCTCGGGCTATCAAGCGTCGGCCAAAACCTACCCCGCATTGCTCGACGCCACTGCTTTCGCCATTGAAAGCGGTTTTTCTCCCGCTTCTCTTAACGGGGTGCTCAACGCCGGCAAAGACAGAACGCCGCGTCAGATCACCGAGGTTCTGGAACTGGGCGAAACCCTTTTTTACGCCGGATTGGAAAATGAAGCCCTTTTGTCGCTCATGGAAAGCTGTCTGGTGAAAAATCTGAATGTTCAGCAGATGGAACGGGTGACGGACCATGTGAGGGAGTCGCTCATTAAAGGGCAAGACCACGGGACGATCATCGAAACCCTCTGGATACAGGCATCTCTTACAAACACCTCTCGAACCGGGTGAGATCAAATCTCGGATTCATGTTGCTTCATACATGTTGCGTATCATCATAGATAAGTCAATCAAAGACTTGACCCTCGCCCCAAAATCCTGAGCAACCGGAAAATGTAGATTTGACCTTTCGACTTGAGATTAAGACAGGAAGGGGTGTCGCAAGCTAAAGGAAGCTTCCGACACCCCCATTCATTCAAGGATTATTTCTTATAGCACGTGCTTTGGCAATCATCGTATGACGTTCCCCCGGTTGCCACCGGCACACAATAGTCATGAAAGACAGGCTTGGCATCGTCGCCGGCTTGGAGTTTCGTACATTTGTACTTCATGTGTGCCCGTTGGCACTTGACGAGCGAATCATAGGTCCCACCGCTACTAACCATGGTGCAGGTCCCGTTCGTCCAATTCCATCCCTGGGTCGTTAGATACGGTTTGGCTCCGGTGGGCCAGGGATAATTTGCCTTTGTGCTCTTACCCGGGCAGAGTGTCACCAGAAATTTTGCGGAGACCTCCGGGCTTTTCTGAGCGCAGTTATGGTTGGCGCCAAAGTCGTCATATTCCCATGCGTATCCGTTCATCCCCAGCTCTTTTAACCGGCGCACATAACCGGTCATGGCTTTCGGGTGAGACCCATCCTGTTTCGGTCCCTTGTCGCACTCGATACCACCCATTCCGGGTGCCTCCGCATTCGCTGTGCTGGCACAGCCGTACCAGCATGCCGTGTTAAAGGGGAGGGTATTGTCCGGCCAACCGGCGGAACCCATGGGTCCCATGACATCCCCACTGGGGCTTGTCCAGGTTTTAGCCGGTGTTCCCAGTTCATGCCCATTTAAATATTGCTGAGGAGCGGCGCACCCCTGGTACCCGGTTGCCCCACTGGAACTCCCCTGGTTCAAGAGGCTGAACCCTGCATCCAGAAGCGTTCTCATCTGGGTATTCCCGTCCGTACAGTCGTCGTCGGTTTTGCACGGGGCAAATCCGCTGCCCTGGCACTGCCCGCTCATGCATTTTGTCATGGTCGCCGGATCTATGTCTACCGCCACCATGGTGGTGCCATAGCCGTCGGGTTGGGGTTTATTTTCGGATGGGCAGCTCGCCATATCCAACATACTCCCATCGCTTGCATCCTTATCGCAAGTGAGCTTGCTTGCGTTGGTGACCTCCATATACATGGGAACGGTGTACCCTGCCACGCTACTGATATCGAAATAATCGGCAGCAGCCAGTCTCTCAGCGGGTTTAGAGGGATTTGTGGCACATTTGGATTTATCAATTGCGGGCATGCAGCCGAAGCTGGCTTCAAACAGGGTATTGACCGCAACCCTGTCAACGCCGGCTGAGGCTCCGATAATACAGTCATCGCCTGTCTTAGCGCAGGGTTCCATAAAAATTTTGAAGTTGCCGCCGGGTGCCCCTTTGTCCGGGATGCAGTAATGATAGGGTACCCCCAGTTTCAATGGTGATCTCACAAGGGTATCGGTGACATCTACCCCACCCGATGCCTTTTTCCAAAATTCCCATTGTTCGGGCATGGCCGGTTTCGTCATATACAACCAGGAATCTTCTCCGCAACTGTTCAAAACGGTCAAACGCTTGGTGAAACCCGCGTTCCCCATCTGTTTAAGACAACTCGGGGAGTCCTGCGCGTCGATAAACAGGGTCGGAGAATTCAGTATCTGATTGTTTTCGATGTCTCCAAGCAGCAGGGTTGCGGTGTAGGTCAAAAGATTGCTTTCCGCATCATAATCCGGATTATCGAGGGTCACAATCTGCACCTTGAGCTCTTTTCCGTCCGTGTAGGACGTCATGGAAGCATTGGGCGGGTCGTCCTCAAAAATGTTGGACCAGGCCATATCAAAAAGCTCTGTGGGATACACAAACGAAAAACGGCCCGGCGCATCCTGCAGATAAAATGATTCCGGATAAACATCATTCAGATAGAGCTTGTATACACCCTCCGTCTCCGTTTCTTCGAAGTAGGCAGTGGGCGACACCTGAACAAATGAATAGATATCCGTTTCCGCATCCGGGTTGTTATTCAGCACGGTGATTTTCACGTCTTCAAAAAAAACCGCATTTTCGGGATGCTGATCGGTCATGGTGGATTTTTCAAGGGTGATACTAAAGGTGAGTGTTTTTGCGACAGATTCATACACGGGATCGCGTAAAATCAAATACAGTCCATCGTTTGACACATTCGGAGGAATCCATCCGTCCAGGATGGCGTTCGGCGCAACTTCAACAAAAACGTTTGGCCAAACGGTCTCAACAAAATATTCCATGGTTACCGTGCCGGAATCCCGCCCGGGTCTATCGCAGTACCAAAGGACCTCCTCCGCTACGTTCTCCAGGGTGAGGGTATATTCCCAGCTCTGATTATTTTCGGCCGCGGTGACAACAACGGGCTCAAGGATGCCATCCTCCATATTCATCACATACACACGATTGGTTGGAACAGTGGGTGGAACCGGCGCACTGCCGCTATCGCTGTCGCTACACCCCATGGGGATCATTGCCAGGAGCCCGAACATCACAGCCCCTCCCAGAAACGCTCTTAATCTTTTCATGCCTTCCTCCCTTTCGTGGTTGACGAACCATGAATCCTCTTCGCTCTTTCTACAAAAGATATCCGATATTTTCAATTAGTTTCTTAAGATATTAGACAGGATGGAGGCTCACAGCAAGCCGGATCAGGCTTGCTGTGAACGCTTTATTGTAGACAAATGATATTGTTATTGCGTTTAAATTCTGATTCAGCGATCAACACAGAAGCCGATGGAGGACAAACTGCTTCCTGCAGCAACAATATTGTTCCAATCCTTTCCTTCCACGGTCAACTGATCGCCATTTTTCTCGTAAAGGGCACCCCACAGGGACTTGAGGGTTCCATCCACTTTAAACGTGACCTTCCAGTCAATATCTTCTGCCGCAGTGTTGTTTTTGATGCTGACGTCTGCACAATAGCCTGTTCCCCAATCGTCGGCAATTCGGACAATCGCCGACACCTTTTCCCAGGATTCGTTATTATCCAGAGCGTTTTCACAATCCGGATCCGCCAGGTCAATAAGTCCGTCCCCGTCGTTATCAACGCCGTCGTTGCATTGAATTGTCTGTGTTGGGTTATCGGTTTCATCGTTATCCTCAGCGTTAGCACAGCCGGGGTCAATTAGATCAACCAGACCGTCTCCATCATTGTCCACCCCGTCACTGCATTGGGTGGTTGTCTGAGGCGGCTCATTATATTCATCATTGTCTTCGGCATTGGCACACCCCGGGTCTTTAAGATCCACCAGTCCGTCCCCGTCGTTGTCGATGCCGTCATTACATTGATAGACCGCAGGTTTCTGGTCACGCTTGGCACAGAAGCCGAAAGAGGTGGATGCGCCGGCCGCAAGCTCCGAATTCCAGCCGTCTCCCTGGACCTCGATGCTGTTCTGACCCTGGACGTACTGGCCGTTCCACAGGTTGTCCACAGTGCCTTCCACCGCCACCGTCACCTTCCAGATCACTTTGTCGCAGCTGTTGTTGGTGACCGTCACATCGGCACAGTAGCCATCTCCCCAGTCATCCCGGATGTTGATTTCCGTCTCCACCGTTCCGCATACCGGCGGTGTGGATTCGTCATCATCCTGAGCATTGACACAATCCGAATCCGCCAGGTCGATGAGTCCGTCCCCGTCGTTGTCCAAGCCATCACTGCACTGGGTGATCGGAGGGGGTTCATCGGTTTCGTTATCGTCACCGGCGTTGCTGCACCCCGGGTCCAGCAGGTCCACCAGTCCGTCACCGTCGTTATCAATTCCGTCGCCGCATTGATAGGTGGGAAGGGTGCCGTCCAGACCGTCCCAGAGCGCACTCAGCAAAGAATTGGCGGGAGCAGGATTGCCCCTTACATCACTCATCAAATTCCAAACCATGGCGCCTGCCAGCCCTTGCTGAAGGATGTATTGCGCTTTGGCGGAAATGGTTGCCGGATCATCATAGGTGATGAAGTTGCTGCCGTTGTAAAGCCACGGCGTCTTGGTTTCGGTATGAGAATATTTGGAATAGGCAGGTTCGTAGGTCCCGATGATCGTATGGTAGTTAAGCATGCCCGGCTCGTCACGCTCACCCGGACCGTCGCCTGTAGCGCTCTGGTAGAGTCCGTCACCGTTGGGGCCGGGAGGAACACCCGTCCAGCTGCGCCCGTAAAAAGGGAGTCCCAGCACCAGCTTTTCTTTCGGTATCCCGTAATTAACAAGATAGGTCCGGACGGTTTCATCCATGGACCAGCCGGTCTGGGCAAACGGATCTTCCGATGCCGCGTACATGGGCGCCAAATGGCCCGTATGGGCATCCCAGGAGCCGTGGTAGTCATAGGCCATGAGGTTGATAAAGTTCAAATACTGGGGAACTTGGTCCCATTCGTGGTTGACAATATTGTGGGGCCCGGCAGGCGCTGCAATGGTGAGCAAAAGCCCCGGGTCGATCCGGTCCAGTTGTCTTCGAAACTCCGCCAGAAGTGCCGTGTAATTCTGTTTGTCTTCAGGTCGGTAATTATTTCCCAACCCGCAGCAGACCGGGTATTCCCAGTCGATGTCGATCCCGTCGAACACGCCCGCCGCCGAACCGGTTCCACCGGTGTTGGACGCGGCATCATAAGGCAGGTTCCCCAGGATCAACAGATCAATACATGCCGCCACAAATGCCTCCCGGTTTTCCGGAAGAGCGGCATCGGAAAAACCTTCCGACCACGTCCAACCGCCCAGTGCGGCCAGCACTTTGATGTGAGGGTCCCGGTTTTTAAGTTTTCGCAACTGGTTCCAGTTCCCCTTCAATGTCTGGTTCCAGGTATCGGCAATCCCGTCAACGCTTTCAGCGGCGGAAATACTTCGCTGGTAATCGGCCCAGGCGTCTCCCACATTACGCTCCGTCACTCCGATAACGGGCCGGTTGTTTTTGACATTAATAAAAGCATAGTTGATATGGGTAATTTTGGACGGGTCGATGTCCTTGACAAAATAATCGTAGTAAATACCCCAGGCGGGAAAATAACCCACAACGATCTTGTTGTTTTGCTGTACCGACGTATTGCGAATCCAGTCGATGACCAGTTGTCCCGATTCTTTCAAACCGGAACTTGACCAGGGTCCGTTGGGACAGGTACCGCTATTGAGCACAGCCCCGCTTCTCCAGTCGTCGCTGAAGTTCCAGTTGGTCCAACTGATCTTTTTTTCCGCCATGAGATCGACCCATTGCTGTGAACTCTCCACATCATTGGTACCGTCACCCGAATAGGTCTGGGTGCCCCATTCCGTGACAAAAATCGGCAGGTAATCGGCAACATTTCGGATTTTTGTAAGATAGTCGGATTTGTGCGAGGCGGCATAAAAATGAAATGCGTACATGACGTTATGGGCATTTGTTCCGCTCAGTGCATTGTTGACCATCTCCATGGGATCCCGCCCTTCGGAAATGCCAAAAGATGACCAGGCCGGTGTCCCCACAATAATAATCCCGTCCGGGTCGTTGGCCCGGATCCGGGGGATCAGATCTTCCGCGTAGGTTTTTATCCGGCTCCAGGCAACCCCATTGGGTTCATTGCACAACTCATAGAGCACATGGCCTTTGCTCCCGTGTTTGGCCGACATGTAGGAGAAAAATTCCCGGGCATGTTCAATGTTTTCCCACGGGTCCCCCGGATTCAGGATGTGCCAATCTAAAATGACGTACATCCCCCTTTCAAGGGCCTTATCCACCATAGTGTCGATGGCTGCTTTGTATCCCGCCGGATCTGTTTTATAACCCCCTTCGTCCACATACATGGCAACCCTGAAAATCCCCGACTGCCAGTCATAAGCCAGGGCATCCAGAGACGCTTCATTAATACAGTCCCCCCAGCCAAACCACTGTAGCCCGTGACTGCTCATGCCCCTCAACTGAATGGGCAGGCCATTCACATCGCACAGATGGTTTGCCGCGACCTTCAACTTGCCGTATTCGGAAATGGGGGTCGTTTGAGAAAAAGAGTTTGAAGTAAGTGAAAAAGTCCAAATTAATGCCAGTACAACTGTCAGAGATAGAAATTTTCGTTTCATGTCGGCCTCCTTAATTAATGATCAATGGATCTTATGAGAATTCCCCAGTCTGAAAATCATAGGGCTTGAAACCACATGTTCCGAAAACCTATTTGTGCAATTTATGTGCCCTGGAGACATGAACAGCAAATTAAAAGCCCCAATGGTGCCTAACACACTAATATTCAGTTGGAAAATTTAAGATCGATCTGGGCCATAGAGTTGACGGGCACACGGGGGATGACTCTCAGTGATTCAGTCTAAGCTCTCAGTGAGTTTTAAGGGTGTGGTTTTTTCTTAATTTTTGGAGGGACTTTGAAATGGATCGTTTTTCAGACGGATTTTCCACTCATTTTGAACATATTCAAGCATAAGATACTTGTTTTCATAGGTTTCATTCTTTTTTAAAGGGCTCTTTTCCGTACCCATTCCCAGGAGTCGCATAAAGATTTCCCGGTGGGTTTCAAAGGAAGTCAACGGTTTTCTCCCTTTACGGTCCCACAGGATCGCGGACATCTCTTTTCGTTTCATGGTATTTTGGGGATGCAAAGCCAGAAACAGGAGCACTTTGTAACAATGAATTTTTCCGGACGCTTTCTTCAGGCCGATGGTTGCTTTCAAACCCGAGAACTCTTTTTCTGAGAACACTTCTCCAAGCAGTTGAACCAAGCCGGATTCATTTTCCACATCATTTTGATAGTTTGTACCCAATGTATACCAGTGCCGATATCCTTTGTAGGATTTCCGTTTTTCCAGGAATTCTTTTTCACAGACTTTTTCCCGGGAGTCCGTATGATAGACCCTTTTTAGAACATCAATTTCAAATTCTATATTGGGTTCGTTCCGGATCTCGTCCTTCAATATTTCCATGAGCTCATGGGGTTTTTCGAAAAGTTCACAGGGAATGAACTCATTTTTTTCACCGTGATCCCGATGGTCTGCAAGCAGCCTGCCCGTGGGAATGGTTTCCGCCCCGAAAGATCCATCCCCTTTCGGCGCATTTTCATACCACGCGAGATAGTCTTCACCCCTTTCCATGACCCTGTTGATGGCCTGTGTCCAGGTGAGTAGTTTATTCTCACTTAAGAGTTCATGGGCCAGAAGAAGCAGTGCCTGCAATTCCCCTGCATTGGCTTCCCAGTCCGACTTCAGGTATCTTACGTATCTCAGGGCGGGTATGGTCAGGGGCCGACCTTCCAGCCGACTGTTTTTCCAAATCCACATGGCAATCTGCGGAATATCCCCGGGCCGCGTTGATATGGGCGGTGATTGAATAATCCTTTGAAACCGGAATAGAAAATCTTCCCGCATCTTTCCGGACTTGATCATGTCTCTGATGGGCTTGTTCAACGTAAAAATCAGCCAGGTGGCCGCTGTTTCGCTGATCGGTTTTTTTAAGGGTCGCGCGCCCACACGCCGATAGGAAGGCGGATCGGTAATCAGACAACGGAGAAAAGCCCCCTGCAACCCTTTCGGGTCCTCGGCCGCATCGATGTCATCCACGAGGAGTGCGCCGCCGCCGGCGCTTTCAATGAGGCCCATCCCCCCGTGGCTGTCACTGCTGGTAAACGCTCCCGGCCAGTAACCGAATATCTCACTGAGTAGAAGGGACTGGGTAAAGGTTCCGCAAGCAACGGCAGTGAATTTTCCTTTCTCCAACCCGGAAACATCGTAGAGCGCATTGGCAATCAGCTCCTTACCCGTACGGCTTTCACCGATGATCAAAACAGGATGGTGCGTTTTACGGGTGACGGGTTTCTTTCCGTAAGATACTATTTTTCTCCGGACTTCATGGGTGACACGGCTGAATCCTTTAATGCCTTTGGTTTTCTCAAAAAGAAAAACCCGCTCAATAACGGGTTCCTGGGATTGATCCTGCCAGGGAACAGCGTGAAGTTGGTGCTTTTGGGCCGATTTCATCCCTTTCTGATCCGTTACAAAAACGATAAAGGCGTCATCTATCAAGTCCTGAACCAGCGGGTTCGGATCGGAATCGGTGCACAACTTTTTAATGCCGCTGCTGCCTGTAATGATAATGGTCGGGCACTGGCGCTGAAATAACAGAAATGGGAGCAGACCATGTAATTGCAGCTGTATCTTTTCGTTTGGGTCAAGCTCGGCAAAATATTCACGGTTCTCCGCGGATGTCTGAAATTCATCCCGCCCATTAATGGTAAAAACATCCTTGCGCGTTATGTGAATGAGTCTTAGTTGCTGAGGGGAAGGACTTTGGGATCTTTGGGCAATTCGGATATGTTTTTTAATATAGAGCCCCAGCCAGTTTCCGGCTTCAGCAGGAATTTTCCCGTCATCGAAGATCAGAAAAATGTCCGCCGAAACATGAAAAACGTTTGGGTCCCAATGGCTTTTTTGGGGATGGTGCTCTGCTTTTTCCGTCATGATGAAATGTCCCCATGATAGACGCCCTCTTCCATCAAACGCGACAGAAAGCCTTTCAAGGCCGTTTCAAGGTTTGTTTCCGCCTTCCAGTAAGTTCGGACAACCCGGTCCTCGTTCAGGTGGATTGCCGTGTTCTGTGTGGTAGACATCTCATCGAGTTCCAGTTCACCATCGAAATGGGACCAGATGATCACATAGGGATGCAAAACATCCGTCTTCTCATGGTCAAATCCGGGGATGTTTCGAAGGGCTTCCAGGCCATTGATTCCCTGGCTCAGGTTCAAGTCCAGGATGACCATATCGGGTGATTTGATCTTCTGTTCCCCGGTCAGCGCCTTTCGGCCATCCCATAGAACGGTATGCAGTTCCATACAAAAATCAGCAAAAACCCGGGCCACGATTTTTTTTGCTGTTTCCCGGTGAATCTTTTCGTCTTCAACAATCCATACCACAGGCATGCCGAGGCTCCTTTCTTTCAGGCATTCATGGATCGGCGGCGGGGGGTGACCGTATATTTCATTTGATGACCGGCGCGGGTAGAAAAATAGCCGAATATTTTTTTGGAGAATGCTTCTCCCCGGCCATTTCAATCGCTTTTATGGTGGGAATCCGGCCATAAGCGGCTTTTGACTGTTCACACATGAGATCAAACACCCTTTTCGGCAGAGGGCCAAAGGGCTGATCCGAAATGGGGTCGCTCCCCGAATAGCGTGAATAGACCGCAAGCCCATATTTTTTTCGTCTTCCGCGCCACAACTTGACTTCAATATCATCGGATTCATATAGATCATTTTTCATGGAATTGTAAAACCAATCCTGGATTATGGCAACGAGAACGTAGGGCATCTGGCAGACCTGCAAATGATCCAGTCCATCTTTGAGCACGGGATTTGAGGGTTGTTCCCCTGTCGATGGATAAGCGATCCGGTACTGGCTGGCGGCATTTTCCCATGCTTCTTGGATCAGTATGGAAACCGGAAAACTGCGACGTCCCGAATGTTCAAGGTCCTTGCGGATGTTTTCCTCCAGGCGCAGTGTTCTGGTTCTCAAGTCATGGAGATATTCTGAAAAATCTTCGCGCTCCCGGTCAGTGGCCTGACGGCAGTCGCTGACGAAGGCCCCTGCGCGGGATACCAACACATAATCACGTCTTCTGAGAGAATCCACGGCGATCCGTAAAAGCCGGTTGCGCCAGGTGATTTTTCTGCCTTGAAGATACAATCCCAGGAATGCAAGGGCCAGGATGAAAGTAATGGCCGGCCACAATCTTTTAATCAGTACCCACAGGGAAGAAGGCCAGTAGATACGGGAATTGATTATCAATGCCACTTTCCCGGCATATTTCTCTACCCGCTCCACATTTCCCTCTCCAATCCGTCGCCACAACATCTGCATGGCTTCAAGGATCTCGATGGATTCCACCCGGGTGGGCAATTGGGGTATGGGAGGGTATTCCCGTCCCTTTTCTATGGCGGTATGAATTAACGAAACGGCATTTTTCGCATCCTTAGAGGAAGGGCCGCCCATGGTGTCAAGGAGCACACTGAGGCCGAAATCGGTGTGCTGTGCCGGCAGATACCCATTTTCAGCCGCGATTTGAGAATGTTTATCATCGTTTGCCAGAAAGTGCACCAGTTGAAAGGCCATTTTATTATTTCTTGTGCCATTTACCACCATCAAATCAGTTCCGCCCTTGAACATGTCCGGCAGTAGCCTGACCCCGGCACAATCCCAAAAGGCTTCCGGGGAAGCGGACACGTACTTCATGAAATTGCGCCGCCAGCGCGACAAGAACGCCGCGGGCTGGATGATGGCCACATACTCCAGCCCCTTCATAAAATGAAATGCGGCACTTTCCTGGCTCATTTCAGGGAAAGCAATAATACGGTAGGCACGATCATTTTTATCAAATGTCGTGGCATTTTGTGAAATCAGCAAGGGAATCTTCAACGATGCCTGTTGGCCCATGTTCGTCCGGGTTCCGAAGAGGGTTTCCACAAAAAAAGGTTCCCCCGAAGCCCATACCAGGGGGGCAAAATCATGGAACAGGTTAAACGTCAATCCGGTGGGCATCACCATGGGAGGCGCGGGGTTTTTATGGTTCAGCACAAGGGTTCTAAGGGCATCGATGATTTCCGGCCAGTCAGAGGCGTTTTTCAAAACATCACCGAACGGCTTTGAATCCCCGGGCATCTTCTTCCAATAAAACATCAGCCGAACATCTATGGTATAGGGGAGGGACACGGGAACCTTGTTTATTTCCCGCCATGACAACTTCCCCATGGGTTTTTCGGGTGAGAGTGAAATTTTTTTCTCGGCGAAATATGCAGCCCATGTGGAGCCGATTTGAACCACATCCGGGACTGAATTCTCTCCCTTTGAGGCGCCTTCCCCGTGTGAATTAAGAACTTTTTCAAGCGCACTGATAATGGTTTTCCATGTGAGAAACCGGATGCGGAGATGCGCATTGCTCGTTCTTGAAAATTGTGCAAGGGCCTCCAGGGTTTTCTCCTGACCGCGAATCAATGTCCAGTTGGGAAGATCATATTCCGGATTCCACACCACCAACTGGTCTACCATCCAGTCGACGGTTGTGTTCAGAACCGTGATGTTTGATGCGGCCCATCGCCGGTTGAATGAATCCAACTGTTTTTTGATGGGCAACTGATCTTCGGCCCAGGTGGTCTCGAAGGGGGGGTCGAAGGGAATCAACCAGACGGTCAGTTGATCTTTATTCTTAACCGTTTCATTGACTTCCGCGGCGGAAAAACCCGCCGTCAGTAGAATAAAGAACGTTACGATCAATATCCTGTACATGATTAACCTTTTCCCCAACGATCAGCTTTAAAGGTGTGATTTGTAAAACTACAGGATTACCGGAAATGACGCAAGCCATTAACGTAATTCCGGGGACACCTTACTTAATTCGGAAGGGTATTCTTAAAGATAAGTAAGGTGTCCCCAGATTTATTGCCTTGACAAGCTGATGACTATTCATTACTTTGTGACTCACAGGAAGATCATTAAGCCATTTTATGGTCTATATGTGAATCAAAGGAAAAACGATGCCAAAGTCCATCACACGCACTTACTCACGCTATAGCCGCGATGCGGCTGCCTTGCTCGGCGCGTTGATCCGCGAAGCGCGTAATGAGCGCAAGCTCACTGCACAGGAATTGGCCGATCGCGCGGGTATTTCCAGAGGACTGCTGCAACGCATCGAAAAAGGCAATCTCAAATGTGAAATCGGAGCCGCGTTCGAAGTGGCAACCCTTGTTGGCGTCAAGCTGTTTGATGCCGATGAAAGCATGCTGACGAAATACCTGACTCAAAAAAAGGAAAAGCTGGCGCTACTGCCAAAATCTGTTCGCAAGAAACCCAAAGCGGTGCGCGATGACTTCTAAGACGGAGAAAGAGGCCTTTGTCTGGATATGGCTGCCGGGCGAAACTGAGCCTGTCGTGGCCGGACGGCTTGAAGCCGATAACGGCAATATCCTGTTCAACTACGGTAAAAGCTACCTGGAACGTATCGGTGACAGCAACCCTGCGATTGCAATTTACGACCCCGAATTGCCGCTAAAGGCTGGGCTGCTGCCCTTGCCCGAGGGTTTGACCATGCCCGGCTGTATCAGGGATGCCGCGCCCGATGCGTGGGGCCGGCGTGTGATTATCAACAAAAAGTTGGGGCTTATAGGCGCAGACACGGATACAGCCGAGCTGGATGAACTGACCTACCTTCTGGAGTCCGGTTCAGACCGGATCGGTGCGCTCGATTTTCAGCGCTCCCCTACAGAGTACGTACCGCGTACCGCTAATAATGTCAGCCTGGAAGAATTAATTGAATCTGCAGAACGGGTCGAGAAAGGCGTGCCCCTCACAGCAGAGCTGGATCAGGCGTTGTTCCATGGCAGCTCTATTGGCGGCGCTCGTCCTAAAGCCTTAATTCAAGACCAAGGCAAAAAATACGTGGCCAAGTTTTCATCCAGCACCGATCTGTACAGCGTTGTTAAAGCTGAATTCATCGCCATGCGGCTGGCTGAATTGGCCGGGCTGAACGCTTCACCCGTCAAGCTGGCCAAAGCGGCAAACAAAGACGTACTCTTGATCGAACGCTTTGACCGCGTACCAAAAAGTGACAAGTGGGCGCGAAAGGCCATGGTCTCCGCTCTAACGCTGTTTCGCTTAGATGAAATGATGGCGCGATACGCCAGCTATGAAATTTTGTCCGAAATTATTCGCCACCGTTTTACCGACCCGAAGCATACGCTGAAAGAGCTGTTCTCTCGGCTCGTCTTCAATATTCTGTGCGGCAATACCGACGATCATGCGCGAAACCATGCGGCGTTTTGGGACGGTAAAACGCTGACCCTGACGCCTGCCTATGACATTTGTCCGCAAGGCCGTGCCGGCAATGAGGCTTCACAGGCGATGCTCATATCCGGCGACAACAATTTGAGCCAACTCAAAACGTGTCTTGAGACCGCGCACAACTTCCTTCTTTCTGAGGAAGAAGCCCGCGAAACATTCGGTAACCTGACTGCCGCAATCGAACAGCATTGGGAAGCCGTCTGTGAAGAAGCTGAGTTGAATGAAGTGGATAAGAAACTTCTTTGGAAACGGCAGTTTCTAAATCCCTATTCGGTTGAGCAATAGTCATTACTCTTGGGGTATGAATGAGGCTGACAGCGAAAACAAGGGGAAACAATGAAAGGGAAAATTTCAAAAGAAAGGGCTGCGTTTCTGGCAAAAGACTATGCGCGTGGCTTCATTCATTACTGCCGGTTTGAACCTGAAGTTGTGGAATATGGTTTTTTTCAATCCCGAGTGACCATTGTGGAACACCACCGGCAGCAGGACAGCTTTATTCATGCGGGTGTGATGGCCACCATGGCGGACCACACTGCCGGGTATGCTACGTTTACAACGGTTCCGGAGGAATTCCAGATCCTGACCATTGAATTCAAGATCAATTTCCTTCGACCGGCCCATGGCGAAGCCCTGGTGTGTCGCTCAAAAGTCATCCGCGAGGGGAAACAGATCATCATCGCCGAATCAGAAGTTTTTGATATTCGGGAAGGAACGGAGACCATGAGCGCCAAGGCCATGGTGACCCTCATGGCCGTTCATCGTGAAAAGCTCACATTAAAAGGCTGATGCAATCTCTTCCGCGACCCGTTTTGCCGCATCCTGAGGATCTTTCGCGTCCCGGATGGGGCGACCGATGACCACATAATCGGACCCGTTCCTGACGGCATCCGCAGGGGTGACGATACGTTGCTGGTCGTCCTGGTCCACAAGGGTCCAGGCCGGTCGTATGCCGGGGGTGACTGCGATCAGATCCGGCCCGAGGATTTGCTTGACCATTCCCACTTCCAGACCGGAACAGACCACCCCGTGGCAACCGGCATCTTTCGCCAGCCGCGCTTTTTGAAGTACCAAGGCTGAAATATCGTTTGCATATTCATCCCGGTATCCCAGGGTCTTCAGTTTGTCCTGGTTGAGACTGGTAAGCACGGTGATGGCCAGGATTTTAGTGTTCCCAGGATTGTTTTCCGCAACACTTTTTAGAATCTCTCCCCCTTCGTCGCAGTGAACCGTCACAAATGCAGGCTTATGGAGGCTGGCAGCTCTGAAAGCTCTCTTAACAGTGGCAGGGATGTCATGCAGTTTGAGATCCAGAAATATTCCGGCACTGCTCACGTTCCGAATGGCATCGATGATCTTCGGGCCCTGGGAAATGAACAGCTCCAGACCCACTTTAAAAAGACCCACCGACTCTTTCAGGTTTTCAACATAGCCCATGGCCTGATCATAGTCGGGAACATCCAGGGGAAAGACAATATAGTCCTTGGGGGTTTTCATGATTTTCCTCGTTCATACATCATGGGGGTTAAAATGGATTTCGTTTATGGTAGGAAATAAATAGTTGACACGGTCAAAAAAAACAACCATATTGCGTAAATTCAAATTTGGAGACCTTTGGGCCACCGTAGCTCAGTTGGTAGAGCACCTCACTCGTAATGAGGATGTCTGCGGTTCGACTCCGCACGGTGGCTCCAAAAAAGCCGAATCTACACCATGGTCTGAGACGAATGGGAGACCCTTCCTGATTCCGCTTGGGCCATTTTTTTGGATCTTACCTGGGATAACGGTATGTAAAACCGGCCCCGACATACCAATCGGTCGCCGCTTCCGAAATGCCCTTTCCTCCCGAAATATCCACCTGAAAGTTCTCCAGGATCAAATAGGTGAACCCACCGTCAATGGCGTTTGCAGGGCTGTTTGAAGGGTTCATGGCGATACTGCCGTATGCCTCCACGAACGCACCGAGCTGCTCCGTCAAAGTAAACCCCAGGCTTGCGGTGTAATTAAAGGTGGAGAGGGTATGGTTCTGGTCTGTATCTGAATCTTGAACCGTCTGCCAGGCGGCGCCCAGATTGTAGCTGAATGACAGAAAATCCGTCAAGGGGTTGGTAAATGCAAACAGGAACGAGGGATCGGCCCTGTTACTTGAAAAATTTTTCGCACCCACCGGCAGAGACAATTGGCCTAAGAATGCACTTTCCGGCAACCAGCCGTCAGCTTCGAGGAATCTGTATTTGACCGCCAGATTGGCGTCGCCGGACCCGCTTGAACTGGAACCGGCTTCATTTCCGGGATTTGTGTTTTGCCAATTATATCCCACATACCCCACACGGATTTCAGCATTAGGGACAACACCGAATCTGAGCAAGGTATTGGGAAACTGGTCGTTTTTTGTCCGGGTGCCGTTCGCGTCTTTATTTTCAGTATGGGTCCAGCCGAGTTCCAGCTGCGGGTAGCACGGTGGGACGATACCGGGAGATGTGGTCGCGCCCGGTCGATCGGAAGAAAGGGGCCCCGGGTTTTTCGGGCAGGCACAACCGGATAATGTGATTATTGCTCCGAAAATGAGCAGAAAATAAACGATGCACCCAATTATTTTCTTCGTCATAACAACCTCTTAATAAATATCATGTGGTTGTCATGAGAATATTGATCTGCTGATCCGTCATTTCCAATCCGTGTTTAAAAATGTCCAGGGTCCGGTAGAAAACCTGGCGATTAATGCCTTCGGCCAATACATTGTAGGTAAACAGGATCTGCCGTTTGTGACCCCTCACCAGAAGTCCGATCTTCAGTTTCTCATTGAGTAGTAACAGGTCATCATCGTCCAGGAACTGGGCGCCGAATCGTCCCAGAGCGTAGGCTTGAAGGCTGAAACAGTCAATGGGGCCAATAGACAAAGGGATTCGGTAGAAAAAGGCTGCCACAAAGGAGAGACCCATCTGGAAAACCAGAGATTCATCCCGATCCCGGATAATAAATTCCCGCTCCTCCATCCAGGATTTGATTTGTTGTTTCAGGATCGGCGAGGGGTGCTCTTCAGGGAGGAAATTGATAAAGGCCCCGCTTTCCGATTCAGGCGGAAGAAATTCCATTCAATTAGACCTCGCATCTCCATGTAGATAATAGCCGGTTGCCCTTTTGAATGCATCGGAGGTTTTGTCTCCCGCATAACCGTCCACCTTCACGTAAATGTTCGGAAGGGTGTTCAAGAATTTCTGAAGGGCGGTAGCGTTGGCACTCTTCTCACGGGGGCCATACCTCAAAGGCGGCATTGGGTTTTCGGCAGACGGGTTTTCCTGTTCCGGATCAAAAACCGCCAGATCTTTTTCGGCCATTCTCCTTAAAACAACAGCGGCGCCGATCTGGAGGGATTTTGCTGTGTTGGAAAAGGTCCCATCCGCCACATATTTCCCCCGGGTATAGTGGTTAGAATAGCTCCACAGGTAGGGGGAAAGGACCTCCGGGTGCCATTTTCGGTACCCCCATCCATTATAACCTTCCAGCTTGTAAAGGGTCCCTGGGATACTCCAGTCGGACCAGCGATCCATCCGTTCCAATCGGAGGGCATCCTCGGCGCTCTCCTCCCAGGTAAAGGGCGGAGCACCCGTGCGCGGACGACCCGAAGGCACGTGTATGGTTCTTCCGGTTAAGGGGTCACCGTTATGCAGGTGGCGGTCAAATCTGAGGGATGCCTCCATCAGGTGGATGACCGCGATAACAAACCATGGTATTTCAACCCCATCAGCCACCCGTTGGTAACGCGCCAGATTCGAAACCATGGACCCTATGACCGATTCTACTTCCGCCGCCCGGTTATCCCTGATGATGCAGGTGTCGAACAAACGCCTGTAGTCGGATTGTAAGCGCTCGGTTAATTTCATGATTATTTCTCCGGAACTAAATGTTACAAAAGCCTTTTCGCGTGTATCATTGACTCAAAACTTCCGGAAGTATACACTTTCTGTGCAGAGTGAGTCCATATGGAAATCAGAAAATATGGATTTTAGGATCCGTTGCCGTAATCATCAACTCCCTGGAAGATGTCATATGTCCGATTGTCAAGAAATATCCGTGAGCCGAGAGAAACTGGAGAGACTCTTTTCCCGTTATCAAAATCGTCAATGGGTTCATCCGGATCCCCTTGAGTTTCTGTATCTCTACCCCGAAAAAAGGGACCGGGAAATTGTGGGCCTCATCGCTTCTTCCCTGGCTTACGGACGGGTGGCCCAGATCCTGAAAAGTGTATCCACGGTGCTTGAAAGAATGGGTACTTCCCCCTTTGACTTTGTTCTGTCCTCTACTGATTCCGGTCTTGAAAAAACATTTGCTGGATTTAAACACAGGTTCACTACGGGAAAAGATCTTGTAAATTATCTGCGGGGCGTCAGAATGGTTTGCGGACACTATGGTTCTTTGTATAACTGCTTTATGGAAGCCTACAGGGATCAACAGGATACCGTCCATGAGGCGCTCTGTTTCCTGGTGGACGAGCTAAGAAAGGCAGAAAGCCGAACTTTCAACAGCCTTTTACCGTTACCGGAAAGAGGGAGTGCTTGCAAGAGGCTGCACCTTTTTCTTCGCTGGATGGTGCGGAAAGATGATGTGGATCCGGGTGGTTGGCAGGATGTCAGTCCAAGCAAGCTCATTGTGCCGCTGGATATCCATATGCACCGCACCTGTTCACGGTTGCGTATGACTGCCAGAAAACAGGGGGATTTAAAAACGGCCATGGAAATCACGCATGCATTCAGAGAGCTGGCGCCGGAAGATCCCGTCAAATACGATTTCGTACTCACCCGGCTCGGCATCCGTAATGATTGTGATCCAGAAGAATTATTTGGATGATGGTCCGCAGGGCTTTTAATTCCAAATTACACAATAAATCGGAAAAAAGTGAAAATGTTGACGGTTCGAACCGTCAACATGTCGTCAACAATGGTATCTTGATCACGTTTTTAATGGTGTATGGTCATTTTGAAAAAAACGGAGAGGCTACCATGAGCAAAATTATGATCGTTGATAATGATATTACCGTCCAGATGGACCTGGATGAGTATTTTGAACAATCTCATCACCATCTGGTGGGGATTGTCGAAACTGAAGAAGAGGCTGTCTCAGTGGCCAAAGAAACACGGCCGGACATCATCCTCATGGAGATCGATTTCCCGGGAGAAACGGACGGCATTGAAATTGCCGAAAACATCAAACGGGAGATAGATGTGGGCATTGTGTTCATGACCGTTTGCAGTGATTTTCATGTGGTTAGCCGGGCAAAACAGGTCTCGCCTTTGGCCTATGTAATGAAACCTTTTGATGTAAGGGAGATCAGTGCAGCCATCGAAATAGCGCTGAACAATCAATCCATAAACCGAAAACTGCAGGATGCCAACCGAAAATTGAAACGTCGGTTCGCGGAACAGAAAATTCAGCTGACATCTTTGAAAAATGAAAGTGACGACTACTCCCTGATGGCGAAGGTCCATGCGCCGATCTTCAATAGCGCCAGGATATCGTCCATAGGGCTCGCGAAATGGCGGTTCACACCCTAAATTTTCCCTTCAGATTTTAGTGTTTAAAGAGCTCTGGACCATTCCGGCCGCAGATCGACGTTGCCCGCCAGGGCGCTGTCGATTTGCGCCAGAGCCTCCTCCTTGCCCCGAGGGAGGCGGGCCTTGATGGGCAGATAATTGGAGGCGTGATTTGAGAAAAACATGCCTCTCGAAAGGTGGGTGTTGGCGATCATCTCACGCAGTTCAACCAGAGTTTCCCGCTCATTGAGCAACTGGAACTCACCCCTTTTGTATTCATCATGAAGCGGGGTCCCCGGAAGCAGCATAACGGTAAGGGCCCCCACATAATTGGGGTCCATGGCGCTCAGAACTTCGCCGGTGGCCCGGGCATGCTGAAGGGAAAGGCCCGGGTCATTTCCCGCAATGCCCAGAAGTACCGTGACGGAGAGCTTGATGCCCGCCTCCCGAACTTTCCGCCCCATGTTGACGAGATTTTGGGCCGTTGATCCCTTTCGAATTTTTTTGAGCAGGGGGTCATCGCCCGTTTCCACACCCAGATAAAGAATCCCCAGACCGTTTTCACGAAGGGCCTTCAATTCATCCGCGCTTTTCATTTTGATCCCCTTGGCGTTTGCGTAGGCTCCCACCCGTTTAACCCAGGGGAGGTGTTCGCGAATACGGTCCAGTATCCACATGAGCCGTTTCTGGGGAATGATCAGGGCATCCCCATCCATGAGGAACACCCGATCCTGTCGTTTCATGACCTTTGACGCAAATAAAATATCCGACAGGATGATTTCATCGTCTTTGATGGTAAATCGCTTGTCATTATAGGTCCCGCAAAAGGTGCACTTATTATGGGAGCATCCCAAAGTCACCTGGAGCAGGATGCTGTAGGCTTCACTGGGAGGCCTGATGCAGTTGCCGTCATAATGCATCCCGTCACTTTCCATTTTTTTCTCCTGTTGTGGGCTGACGCATAGGTCAGCTCCTACATTTATTTTGTTTGATGGTGCACGGACCGGTGGGTGGACACATCGGGCAGACACCGGGCAGACACGTAGGTCCGCCCCTACCGGCGGCGCCAATAGACCTTCAGGGCTTTCAAGGGGTTTTTGGCTGAGTCCATGACCGCTGTAGGTTCAAACCCGCTGTGAAGCATGCAATGGGTGCAACGGTGATCCCGGCCCACACCGTATTTTGACCAGTCGGTTTTTTTCATTAAGTCCCGGTAGTTAGGTTCATAGCCGTCGTCAATCAGGTAACAGGGTTTCTGCCAGCCGAAAATATTGCGCGTGGGATTCCCCCAGGGGGTGCAGGCATAGTTCTGGTTTCCTTTAAGGAAATCCAGGTACAGACTGCTGTGATTGAACCGCCAGGCCTTGCCTTTTCCCATGAGGAAGATCGATTGAAACAGTTCGATGGCCTCATCCCGGTTGAAAAAATGCGTCTGGTCCGGGGCGTTTTCATAGTTGAAAGCGGATGCAACCGTCATGGCTTCTACCTGAAGCGACGTCAAAAGGTCAAACAATTGTCCCGCGGTCTCGGCGGTTTCACCCTTGAACAGGGTGGTGTTGGTGGTGACTCGAAAACCCCGGGAGACCAGAAGCCGAATAGCCTTTACCGCATTTTCAAATACACCTTTGCGGCCCACCCTTGCGTCATGGCGATCGTCAAGGGCATCCAGGTGCACATTGAATGTGAGGTAAGGACTGGGTTCAAATTCATGTATTCGTTTTTGGAGCAGAAGCGCATTGGTACACAGGTACACAAATTTTTTCCGGGACACAAAGCCCTTTACAATCTCGTTAATTTTCGAATGCAGGAGGGGTTCCCCTCCTGCGATGGACACCACGGGGGCGCCGCATTCTTCCACTGCGGCAAAGCATTCCCAAGGGGTCATTCGTTTTTTAAGGATTTCCTCCGGATGCGAGATCTTTCCACACCCTTTACAAGCTAGGTTACAGTGAAAAAGTGGTTCCAGCATCAGCACCAGAGGAAACCGCCCATTACCGTTTGAGCCGAACCGTTTTTTGCCAACATATGCGCCGATACGCGCCTTTTGAATTAGTGGTATTCCCAATATAACTCCCTAATTGTTTAGTGTTTCACAGAGCCGTTTCATCAAATCAAGGGCCCGCTCCCACGTTTGTTCCCGTCCATCACAGGGGGGCATGCGTCTCAAAATTTCTTGCAACTGGTCGCAAGCTTGTCCTGGTTCTTCGTCTTCCAGGTAAGCTTCCGCGAGTCCCAGGCGATTTTCAACAAAATCGGGATCCTGCTTAACGGCTCGCTGGTAATGATCAATGGCTTTTTCCAGGTCCCCGATGCTCACAGGGGGTTCAGGAGCCCGCAGATAGAGCTCTCCCAGCATTCGGTCCGGACCCCCGTGGTCCAGTTCAGGGTTCAAAAGGGAGGCCTCGAGTGCACCCCGTTCGATGACCGGTACCAGGGCCAGTCCCTTCAGGGGCAGGTTTTCAGCTTCCAGTCCGGCCAGGTAAGCAGCCAGGTAGTGGGCTGCACCGTTTTTCGGATCCCGGGCAACAGCTGCTTCAGCCATTTTCCGCCCGTTTACGGCATTTTCCAACCGTAGTGATTTATTTTTTCCATTCCGAGCCAGTACGGCATAACAGCGGGCAGCGTGTAATGCCGCACCCGGATCCTGTTTGCTTTGCCGTTCCCACATAAGCGCCTGGTTTCGGGTACAGGGCGACCACAACGAAGACTTTTCCGTGGCCCCGGTTATTCCGTCCACAGCTGTCTCATGTCGCGACATACCCTCGAACGGAGCGCAGGCCGTCAGGAACAGGAGGATAATCCACAGACTATGGCATAAAACAGGCAATATTTTTTTCACCCAGCCGGAATCGCAGCAGATCCGAATCAGCGGATCCAAAACCGTCGGTCTGCAGAAGGGCCAGGAGTTTTGAGGCATTTTCATCGTCTTTCATTCTTAGAAGCACTCCGGCCAGTTTCTTCATGGTTTCATTCGGTGTCCCAAACCAGACCACCGGACTGGTGGGTAGATCAAGGGAAGTGTGCATGACCTTGATCTTCTCGCCCATAGACATGGTTTTAACGGTTTCATACTGAACCCGATCCAGCACAACCCCCGTGATCTTTCCTTTGACCAAAGAGCGCAGAGACCGCAGGGGACGAAAGGTTCCCTCAAGGTTAAAGGGCAGCTGATCCGGAGGCAATCCAAACAGCAGACAGGAAACAGCCTTTTTTTCAAACAGCATGTTTCCGAGAATTTTCCCGCTCAGGGATTGCCAGTCCGAACCGACATCCTTCCGGGCCATCAGTCGCCAGACATCTTTTGTAAATCCGCCGGGCCTGGTGGCGGCCATGGGCGTCATCTGAAAACCGGTTGAATGCTGTGCGAAAACCCCCAACTGAACAATGCCCCATGCCGGAGGCGAGGCTCTAAGGAAAGCCAACGCAGGTTCCAAATGGTTGAAATAGTGACCCTTAAGGGGTTCACCAGACCCCATTTCCTGCTGAATATAACCGGCCAGGGCATCCATCACCGGAGCTGCTTCTGCTTCTGTTCCCGGCTGACCCGGCTGGATCACGACGAAATCAAGATTGCCTGCCTCGGCTTGCCCGGTTACAACCCAAAACAATAGGGCAAATAAGATGAAGATCGCCTTATATTTTTTCATGGTAATCCTCTACGGCTTATTAAGATACACCTGAACATGGATTTTTCAACACAGAAACAGAAAATATATATTTCACCTAAAAGCTGAAAGGTCAAAGGTCAAAGGTCAACGAAAAATTGAACCGGCAGTCCGCCTTTCACCTTTCACCTTTGAGCTTCGAGCCAAGGCACGACATTGGGTTGCGGGCAGTGCACGCATTAGCTTTTATCGCTTTTGGTAAATCGACCCATCAGCTTCAGGATGGGCGGCAGCGCAAACAGACACGCCAGCATACCCATCAAAGACCCCAGCACCATGATGGCGCCCAGACTGGCCATGCCTCGGTGTTGTGCAAACAAAAGCCCGCCGAAACCGATCATGGTTGTGGTAAAACTGAGCGCCACGGCGGTGGGGGTTCCCGTGTAAAAAAGCCCGCCAACCCCCGACTGCTTAGGGCGATCAGCGAGCAGAGGTTCAATTTCCCGCCATCGGGCCAGGAAATGCACTCCCCCGTCCACCCCAATGGCAATGAGGACGGGAATGGCGAAAAAGTTGGCCAGATTGAAGTGAAGCCCCAGCCAACCCATCAGTTCCAGCAGCCATAGCATACTGATGCCCAAAGGTAAAATGGTAAGCATCACATATCGGAACGAACGGGCATAAACCCATAGTATCAGAGATACCAGCAGAATGGTCAGGGCCGCTGCCTGGAGAAATGTGCGATGCATCAAACGGGCCGATTCATACACGCCAACGGGCACCCCGCTCACGTGAGGATCCACTTTTCGCAGGTCCGTCAGGAAATGCCCCAGTGCATCAAAATCCCACACGTCTCCCGTGGGGCTGATTTTAATCTGGTAACTTCCATCTTTGCCCACATAGAGGTCTCTGAGGCCGGGTGGGAGGTTTTTGGGCGTAACCGGCTTTGCCCCGAGCCATCGTTTCAATTGTTCAAGGGATACCATGATATCCTGCCCCAGTGCCTTTTCCAGCCCCCCAAGGCGGGCTACCCGAACCGGATGTCGCTTCAGTTGTTCAATGGTGGCATCCAGTGTATCCATATTTTTCCCCACAAGGGCAAGTTCCCGGCGCGCCCCTGCAACAAACAATTTTTCTTCCAGGTTTTCCATTGATTGGGATAAACGCAGAAGCGCCGCCATAAGCTGTTTGACGTTGAGGGGATGTTCCGGCGGCAGCTGATCCCGGATATTTTCAAGGGCCATGGCCGCTTTTTGGTATTGTGCTGATTTTTCTTCCTGTTGGTTGGGAATGAAATCGAGAACGCTTTCCACCCGGCCCACGGAGGGGATGGCCATGAGCTTCTTCGTCAGCCCTTTGACCTCTTCCAGGGTCCTGGCCGTAATGATAGCATACCAAGAGGATTCGTCGGCGGCTTCAACCAGAATCCTTTCATATTCCACGGATTCCAGCCCTCGGGCCTGAAGTTCCAGCAGATTGTAGTTGAAGCGCACTTTGAAGAGTCCGGGAAGGGCCAGAAGGGTTATGAGCAGCAGAATACCCAGCACCAGTTTCGGACGTTTAAAAAACCGCTCCAGCAGGGGCATGGCCATGATCCTGGGCATTGAAGAAGGGAAAAGTTTCTTTTTCCCCGCTTGCAGCAACATGGCGGGCAGCACCACCATCATGGACACCAGGCACAAAAGCACGCCGGTACCTCCGATGAGTCCCAGTTGCGCCAGTCCGATGAAATCAGATCCCAGGACCGAATAGAAGGCGCAGACCGATGTAATGGCCCCCAGAATCACACCGGGGCCGGTTCGAAGCAAAGCGACCCGAACGCTGTCTTCCACACCAAGCCCTTTGCCGTGCGCCTCCACATAGCGCATGACCACGTGAATTCCAAAATCCACACCGATACCCACCAGTACAAGGGCAAAAACCACTGACAGCAGATTCAATTCCCCCACGGTGACCGTGGCAAACCCAAAACTCCACGCCATGGCCATGGCCAGCGAAAGCAGCACCAGAAAGGGCCTTAGCCATCCATGAAGGACGATTATGAACAAAACCCCAATAAACAGCACCGCAATGACGGCCGCCCGCGTCATGTCCCGGTCCGTGGTTTCCATTTCGTCCGCCTGAAGGGCGGGTCTTCCGGTAAGTCCCACTGCCAGACCGGGAAATTCCGCACGGGTGGTTTCAAGGGCCTGGCGCACCGCCGCAAGGGGTTTGCCGACCACATCAAGGGCACCGAAATCCTTGGCCGGCAAGATCCGCATGACCAACAGCCGGCCGGAGGCGGTAAAAAAATATTTACCCTGGTCCTGGTTGAGATCAAACAGGGGTCCTTTGGTTTTTTCCCCCGACAAAGCCTTATCCACATTACCCAGGAGTCCTTCAAGGAACCCGAGAGCCTGCCCCAGCAAAGCCGGATCCATCTCTACGGCCGACCCATGACTTCCGCCCTCCGTCCTCCGTCCTCCGTCCTCTGTCCTCCGTCCTCCGTCCTCTGTCCTCCGTCCTCCGTCCTCCGTCCCCTGTCCGCCAAGCAGTTCCGCAACCATGCTGAAAAAACCGGCCAGGGAACCGTCGTGAACCCACCGATCCAAATAGGGCGCCAGAAAAGAAACGATGTGCGTGAGATTTCGGGCTTCTTCCGGAGAGGCGAAAAGCAACGCACCGTCTCCCAGATCCGCAGGTGAAATACGGTAGTAGACCGCTTGAATGAGGTCCGGGTGTTTCAGGAGTCGGGCATCCAGGTGTTCGGCGAACAGCGTGGCCTTCTTTTTTCCGTCCTCGCTCCCACCCGTCTGAATGACCACGAAGAGATATTCCTGGTCTCCAAAATTTTCAAGGTGTTCCAGATATCTTTTTTGAAAGGGGACTGAGGGCGAGACCAGGGAGTCCTGGTTGCTGTTCAGATGCAGAAAAAATACGGAAGTCAGAGCGGAAATAAGTGCCAGTCCCAGCCCTGAAACAATGAGTAAAGCGGGATGTTGGCGGACCAGGCGCCAGAGTAGGTTTAAAACATACTCTCGTTTTTTGGAGGGTTGTTTCATGCGGTTCTGGCCGTTCTCAGTCCCAGGTTTTTGACCGTTGTCCAAGCGGATCCGGGAAATTTGTGTGCATCCTTCAAAACGTCGTCCAGGGCTTCAAGGAAATGATCGGCATCGGAACGGTCGATCACCAGGGGCGGGAGAATTTTCACCGTATCCAGACCATGCCCGGCTACCTGGGTCAGGATGTGGTGCTTCTCCAACAGGGGCATGGTAATCATTTGGCAAAACAGATCCTCGTTCATTTTGTGAAGCAGCGTCCATCCTGTTTTCAAAGACAGGGAGGCGGGTTTTCCGAATTGAATGCCGATCATAAGACCTATTGCACGAATGTCATGAATCAATTCATACCTTTCAGCCAGTTCACGGAGCCCTTTTTCAAGATAGGCGCCCATAACGGCCGACTGTTGAACCAGGTTCTCCTGTTTAATTACATGTAACGCCGCAAGGCCTGCCGCCATGGCCAGATCATTCTGACCGAAGGTGTTGGAATGGGCAAAACACCGTTCCATGCTGTCAAAGACTTTTCCATGGATGTCACGCCGCGTGATGACGGCGCCCACGGGGACGTATCCGCCGGAAAGGGATTTGGAGATAACCAGCAGATCCGGGACCACATCCCAGTGGTTCACGGCGAACATGCGGCCGGTTCGCCCCAGGCCCGTCTGAACCTCGTCCGCGATAAGCAGCGCGCCATACCGGTCGCAAAGGCTTCTAGCGCCGGGAAGGTATTCTTGATCCGGAATAAACACCCCTTTCCCCTGAACCGGTTCCACGATAAAAGCAGCCGCATCCCCCTTCGAAAGGGCCAGATCGAGGGCCTCCAGATCATTAAAGGGAATGGGCACGCAGTTGGGCAAAAGCGGTTCATTACGTTCCCGGAATTCCTCGTTTCCGTTTACCGAAAGGGCGCCCAGGGTCAGCCCGTGAAAGGCTCGTTCACAATAGATGATTTTGCTTTTCCCCGTGGCCTGCCGGGCTATTTTGAGGGCCCCTTCCACCCCTTCGGTTCCCGAATTGGTGAAAAAAACCGCCTCCAGATCCCCCGGGGCCAGCTCGGCCAGTGCCTCGGCCAGAAGGCCGGCAAGAATCCCCAAATCCATCTGAACCATACTGGCCGGGGCCATATCGATGACATCTTTTAAAACTTTGGCAACCAGAGGATGGTTTCGCCCGATGTTGAAAACACCGAATCCGGCCAGGAAGTCAAGCACCTCCCGGCCCTGCTCATCGGTGAGCCGGCTTCCTCCGGCACGGGTATAATTTCGATTGTAACCGATCACCTCCACCACCCGCACCATCTGGGGGTTCACATAACGGCGATGCAGCGTATAAGTTTCATTGAGACGATTCTTTATAAGGGATGCAATATCCATCAAGTTAATAAATCCGCACGGTGCAATCCTAAAGGAAAACCCCGGCGGGAAAGCTCCTCTCTATTTTTTGGGGGAAGTGTAGGAAAAGCAGCTGTCCGTGTCAAGTCCATCCACCCGGTTCGGGCATATTGAGAAGCGATTAAATGAATCAGCCTGGGTTATTTGGACGAGTCCTGAGGGTTCGGAGGAAGATTACCCAGACCTTCCGCGGACCGGATGTGCAGGTCCAGCTGCGGAAAGGATATTTCAATATTATTTTCCCTGAAAATGCGATCGATGTGGTATCGCACCTCTGAGTCGGCGTACCGGTCGACCCAGCCTTTGATCCATACCCTCAGGGAAAAAACAAGGGTGCTGTCGCCGAAATCAAGAAATCTTACTTTTGGCGGAGGACTGTCCAATACCTTGCCACTCTGTTTGGCAGCCGTTAGGAGCAGTTCCGTCACCTTTTCCACATCAGAGCCGTAGGCCACACCGATCTTAATTTCCTGGCGGTAACGCCTATCCGCGTGGCTCCAGTTGATCATTTTCTGGGATATGAGGAGGGAGTTGGGGACGAAAATGGTGGCGCCTGAGAACGCTTTTACCAGGGTGTTTCGAATGGTCACTTTACTGACATGTCCCCTGATGTCGTCAATTTCCACCAAGTCACCGGGCTGGATGCTTCTGCCAAACAGGAGGATCAATCCACCGATGAAATTGTTCACGATGTTCTGTAATCCGAACCCAAGCCCCACGGAAAGTCCGCCGGCGACGACAGCCAGGTTTCTGAAGGAGAGGCCCAGAAGGCCTAACGAGGTCAGGGCGAACAGGGACCAGAGCACGTAGGTAACGATGGTTTCCAGGGACTGCACCGAACCCGAATCCATATCCTGTCGGCGTTCCGGCAGTTTGGCCAGGGACGAACGTGCCAGGGCGATACCGGCGCGGACCGCGAACATAAGCGAAAAAATGCAGATGATGCGATAGATACTGAATGTGAATTGATCCCAACCCACCCGGTAGCGGATGACCTCCATGAAAAGCGACCCTCCGCCTACAAAGATAAAAATCCAGGCAAAACTTGATAACAGCAGGGTAAGAAAGATGATTGGGAATCCGAGAGATCCTACCGGCTCGGAGGCAGGAGAATCCGAAGTCTTTTTTCTGCGCTGCCAGCGAGATGCGATCCGTCCCAGTCCGGTGCTGAAAACCTTGGCCAGGCGAATATTCAGTGATAACAACAGCACCAACATCCCCAGAAGAACCGACAGATAGCCCCAACCCAGAAGGGCCAGAAGCGCCAGAACCGGCATGGCGCCGATCAGAAAACCCCTGGATAGTTTGGCCCAACCTTGTTTCACGGTTTTGTCCCGGACATACTCCCCAAACAGGACCAGAAGCCAGGCCGACCATATGGGAATAAAGGTCTCTTCAGAAATATGTAGTGACTGCAGAATGATACAAGTCGATATGGCGGCCCACAGGGGGACCAGTCGATGGGGTTGGGAAACCGGGTCGGCGAAAAAATGACACCGTAAATTCCGGGAAAGAGAGATCAAGCCGTAGACCAGAATGACCGTCACAACCGTTGAAAAAAATGCGGAGGGGAACAGCCCGGTGGAAGAAACACCCAGTAGAATGCCTGCGCTTACAGCGAAACACACAAAGAACGGAAACAACCGAATACGGTTCAGGCTTTCGAACTGTTGTCTCATGCGCTTTAAGAAAAACAGGAACAGACCCAGGAATAGCAAGGAAAAGAGTACCATTTTGGATAGGAACATGGTCCACCCCATCCCCTTTAGACTGATGGGCTCCAGAAGGTAAATCCCGAATTGGGATGTCCATTTTTGAGCGGCATCCACTCCCGATAACCAGGCCTGGGCCGAAAAGAAACTGGGGGTTCGCTTTAACAAATGGGTTTTTAGGACTCGATTGGATTCATGCTCAATTTGAGCCTGGTCTTTTTTCAAAAGGAGAATGAAAGCCTCAGCGGCATCCATCCCTGTTGTCAACTTGAGGCTGAGGGGTTGGAGTTTGGCCTGGAGGGCGTTCAGGTCTTTCAAATAGGCTTTTACCTTTACCTGCATTTGAGATCCCAGGTTTTGGATGGGACTTCCTTCCTGCTTGAACTTGTGAGACAGGTCCGTCAAGTTCTCCATCTGTCTGGAGATGGTGGCTTTTTCTTGTTTGTAGGGTAGAATGAGTCTGTTGGTTTCACGTTCAAACCAACCCAGGACACCCAGTATATCCCGCAATACGAGGGGGTTTCCGGATCTCAGGTTGAAATAGAGCATGAGTTTTTCAAATTTGGATCTCAACAGGTAAAGATGTTTCTGAAGGTTTGATAATCGGTCGGGCAATTTTGAAATCAGTTGGTCAACGGATTTGGAAGTCTCAACAAGTTCCTGGTGTTGCCGTTTCAGCAACTCATCCCAGCTGTCGGGGCCACTTTCGGCGGGGCCACAGGCATAAAGTGAAATCAGCATCAGAATCAACACGATGAAACAGAAATTTGCACAAGCCTGATTTAGAACGGTTTTTCGGTCAGGTCCAGCTTTACGAAAATTCATGCCGGTTCTCCCGGCGCTGATTTTTCCATTTTTGTTTCCCCATGTGTGAACAGCACATACAACCCTTGATTTTTATTGCAATTTTACTTTTCTGTTCATATTATCCCTTATCATGGCTTTTGGTCAATTCATTTCTCTAACGGGGGAGCCTCTTTTGAACCGTTACATCCTTTGGTTTTTTCAGGCAGCCGTCGTCATTTTTCTAGGGCTGTGGACCCCGGCCACAGCAGCCAGAACCGATCAAACACACCTGAGCAAAATCGTCAAAACCAAACAACTGCTCCTCGTTGAAGCAACCCGGCACATCGATGAAATCCTGCCGGCCAGGATGGCTCAAATCCGATCCTACAAAGCCACCCTGGCCGATTACCTGGCCAGAGCGCATCAATTGCGGTTTCTGATCAGTGTGAGTGAATCCAATCCTTTCGAAGTACGTTTGTACTTCAAACAGGCAACCGAACAATTGAATGGGCTTGAAAGTGAGACGAAAGCCATTCGAAGCATGGCCCAGGAGATCCGGATCAATCTTTCCATTGTGGAAACGGCTCGGAAAGACCTGCAGTTTATCACCCAAACATCTGTTTCCACGGAACAGAAACAGAACGCCCAATCCCTTTTAAAGGATCTGGACCGGTTTGAAAGCGCTCAATTGAAGCTCAAAAAACCCCTTCAAACGGTCCTTGAGCAAACGGATGAAGTGGAAAAACTCCTGAAAAAATGGGATCAGGAACTAAACGAGGAAATGGCGGTGGTATGGTCCATTTACTTCACAAGACCCCTGTTTGTATTGTTTGACAAAGGGATTCTGGAGGTACTGCCCCTGGCCTATTCCATCTGGGCTGGCGCCATCGGCCCAACCCTTGAATCGAAGCTCCCGGATTCACCCGCTGAATGGGGCCAATCCGCATGTGCCTTCCTGGCCTTTGGATTCATTTTCCTCCTCGTTTTCAGATGGGTTCTGGGCCGAATAGGCACCCGGTCAGATGGGAATCAGGATCAATGGGTTGGAATACGCCGGGCTTCCAGCCCCTCCGCATTCCTGTGCGCCGGTTTTTGGGCAGCGGCTATGATCTGCGTTTTCCCGGAAAACATTATTTTTTCCAGACTCGCGGTAATCTTCGGAGCATTGGCCGCCATTTCCCTGGCCTGGGGGTTACGGAACATCAAACTTCGTTCAGAACTTAGCTCTCCCCTGTACCCCTTCTTCTATCTTTGCACTGTCGGCATCATCGCCCAGATCGCCAACATGCCCCTCCGGCTGTTTGGGGTGCTTTGGCCTCCGGGGGTGGCCATCATGATGTTCTTCATGTGGCGCAGAGCCGGTAAATACAAAGATCCGGCACCCCGTAGGCTGGCCCGCTTCTGCTTCTGGAGCGGATTTCCCATAATCGGTCTTTCCCTGGCAGGTTTTACCTTTCCGGCAGTGGAAATCTTTCTGACGCTTTTTCTCTGTGCCATCTTCTATCAGTTTGCTTCGGCCGTGTCGGATCTCATCAGACGAAGGGTGGCTCGACTGCAGGAAAAGGGCGATTCCCTGTTTCATTCCGTGGCCGTTAGTCTGGCCATTCCCATCATCTGGTTTTTCAGTGTCGGGGTTGTCCTCCTCTGGCTGGCTGACCAGTTCGGGAACTCGGGAATTCTGGAACTGACCAGCAAGATCCAATTCACCTGGCAGGACCTTGAGTTCGGTTTTGTTCAAATGGTCGTGGCTGTGGCACTGTTTTTCATGATCAAGCCGGTGGTGGAGGTGCTCAAAAACGGGGTCCAAAGATTGTGTCGAAAATCCAGCGTAGATGAAGCCGTCATGATGCCCGTCGAGACCGTCATCGTCTATGGGGTTTGGGCTATCTACGGCCTGTTGTTGTTACATATCATTGGCGTTCGCTTGAGCTCCATCATTGTACTTGCCAGCGGTATGAGCGTGGGGATCGGATTTGGTCTGCAGCACGTCATCAACAACTTCGTGAGCGGTCTCATTCTTTTGTTCGGCCGGTCGGTTCGGCCCGGGGATGTGATTGAACATGAGCTGGTTCTGGGAGAGGTGGAAAAAGTGACCATTCGAAGCACATTGGTACGGACCCGCAACGACACCACCATGTTGATTCCCAATTCAAATCTGGTTTCCATGCCTTTCGTCAACATGAGCCGTGACAGCCGGGCCGTGCGGCTGGTTGTGGCGGTGGGAGTCGATTATAGCAGTGATCCCGACCAAGTTAGAAACCTGCTTCTGGAAACCGCCCACGAACACCCGGATATTCTTAAAGATCCGGCACCTCGCGTCCGTTTCGAAGACTTTCAGGACAGCCACCTGGACTTCCGACTGAAATTCTGGGTGGATTTTAACGGTTCCAAGCGCGTTGCGTCAGACCTTCGCTTCGCCATTCTCAAGAAATTCAGGGATCAGGGTGTGGAAATCGCCTTCCCCCAGATGGATCTGCATTTTAAAGGTTTAAATGATAAATCCATCCATGGACTTGTGGATCATCCATGAGGTTGCATGTGAACCGGAATTCCCAGAGTGGCTACCGCGTTGCGTAGGCCACAAGTACTACGTAAGGTATCAAAAGGTTTTAGTGGTGCCGATTTTTTTGGATATCCAGATGAAATCAAACATGCCCGAAACGCGAGATCCGGGAACTCAATTCACGATCGTTTAACCTCCTCGGATTGAAGATATCACAGGCTTTTTGACCCGCTGATATATTGCACCTTTGTCAGTTATTCCCAGGCAAAAGGTGAAGAATTGATGTGGCAACTTTGCGAAATTCTGATGGATATGATATAGAAATTTAAAGCAAACTATCATAAACTTCTCAAGGAAAAACGGATTGATCCATGCGCAAATTGCAGACCCAAAAAGAGAGGTACAGATGTTAAGTAAGAGGAGGAATGTGAAAATAATTGGTCTATTTGTGGTATGCCTTACCCTGTTTTGCACCACATCCCATTCCCATTCCGAAGAACCCCTCGAATTTGCCCAGATTGTTGATACTCCGGATCAAGTAATCGGCGCAGAGATATTAAAGGTCGCTTATAAACGTTTAGGAATTCCTATCAAGATCGTCCAGATGCCGGGCCGAAGAACCCTGAGGGAATCCAGCGAAGGGAGAATAGACGGTGAGGTTCACCGGATCTTCTCGATCGGGAAGGACTACCCCACGCTGATACGAGTCCCCACGCCAATCAATTACATCGAACCCACTGTTTTTTCGAAAAATGAAAGATTTGTTGTAACAGGATGCTCCGATTTAAAAGATTATAGAATCGGAATAGTCAGAGGGGTTAGACATGCTGAAGCTTGCACTAAGGGTATGAAGAATGTTCAGGTCGTTGGCGATAGTAATCTTTTGATGCAAATTATCGAGAAAGGTCGAGTCGATATTGTGATTACTGCGCGGATTAACGGGCTTCTCCAGCTAAAAAAGTTAAAGTTTGATTCCATCTACCCACTGTCACCCCCATTAAGCCGAAGTCTGGTTTATCATTATCTGCATAAAAACCACCGAGCGTTGGTTCCAAAAATTGACAAGGTTTTCAAAGAAATGCAAGAAAGTGGTGAGTTAGAAAGGCTAAGAGAAAGATTTTTCAAGAAACTGCTTGAATAAACGACTATTCGCTAACTCCTATCAATTGATATCATCATTCTGATGACTGATCTTATGGGCAAGAATCATGTTGGCTTCCAGTCTTTTTTAATAAGCAAAAACCTGTCAATATTTCTGATACATCAGGTGAGTAGCGGGCTGTAAGTCGAGCGACTCACGTCGATCCTCTGGAATCTTCTGTGCTGGGTTATCACAGGTTTTTCAGGTCACCCAATACTCTTTTACTTTGTCAAGATAGTCCCAGTTTGGTCAGTGTCTAAGATGCAACGGGGTGTGGGCTTTTTCAGTTAAAAGGTATCTGAGGATTTTCTCATGACTACGAAACCGACCTATGAAGAATTGGAACAAAAGGTCAAGGAATTGGAGAAACAGGTCGTTCTGCACAGGCAGATGGGTGATGAACTCACATCAGAGACAGAGGAACCAAACCACTCCATGGTACTGGAAAATCCCCATTTAGTTGATGACAGATATTCTATTAAAGATCTGATAGATATAGAAGATTTACGTAAAATTCTTGAAACCTTTTCTCGGGCCACAGGATTTACCACGGGGTTCGTTGAGTATCCATCACAAGAGATACTTATTGCCACAGGCTGGCGGGATGTTTGTACGAAATTTCATAGGGCCTTTCCTGAATCAGTAAAGCACTGCAAAGAGAGCAACATTTATTTGACAGAGCAATTGAAAGAACTGAAAGAACTAAGCATAAAGCCATGTGAAAATGGCTTGGTGGATGGCGCAACACCAATCGTCATCAAGGGAAAACATTTAGCGAGTCTATTTACGGGCCAGATCCTTTTTGAAAAACTTGACATGGCGTGGTTTAAAAAACAGGCTAAAGTTTATGGCTATGATTCAGACCCCTATTTGGAGGCCTTGAAGAAGGTTCCGGTCGTAAACGAAGATCAGTTCAGAAATGCACTTTCCTTTCTAAAAGAACTGGCTGTGACGATTGCAGAAACAGGGCTCCACAATTTGGAACTAAGAGAAAAGAGTAGCAAATTAAAGAAAGAAATCATAGACCGCAAGCGAGTGGAGGAGGCGCTTAAAGAGAGCGAAAAAAAATACAGAGTGCTCATTGAAAATGCCGGCGAAGTGGTCCTGGTAGCGCAAAATGGGCGGTTTAAATTTGCTAATCGCAAGGTTTTTGATCTCCTGGGTTATAAACCTGAGGAATTGATGGGTAAACCTTTCGTTGACTTCATTCACCCTGAGGACAAAGTAACTGTCGCTGAGCGACATATTAAAAGGTTAGACGGAGTACACTTGCCGGGTGTTTACCCATTTCGGGTCATCGACAGGTCGGGCGAGACAAAATGGGTGGAGATTAATGCTATCCGCATCGAGTGGGAAGGGAAACCGTCTACACTCAGCTTCCTAGCCGACATCACTGAGCGCAAGCAGGCAGAGGAGGCATTGAGAGAGAGTCATAAACACTATCAGTTAATAGTGGAAAATATTTCAAATGTAGTATGGACAATGGATATGAACTTTCATAATACTTTTGTCAGTCCATCTGTTTATCAACAAAGGGGATATACACCTGAAGAAGTAAAAAATCAGCCTTTGAGTGAAAGGATGGCTCCTAATTCGATCGAAAAAGTATTAAACTTATATGATGAAAAACTAAAACTCATTGAAGCTGGCGATTCTGAAGGATGGAAACCAATAGAATTTGAAATTGAACAACCTTGCAAAGATGGCTCTACAATTTGGACCACAAACACTGTTAGGTTCCTGCCTGGCCCGGATAAACAACCAGCAAGCCTTCTTGGGACAACTCATGACATCACCGAGCGCAACCGGGCTGAACAGGCTCTGCTTGAGAGTGAAGAGAAATTCAGATTGCTTTCTGAGCAATCATTGCTCGCCATAGGCATCATTCAGGACGGTAATATCAAATATGCCAACGAAATGTATTCCAGAATTACAGGGTATTCCCTGGACGAGATATATGAATGGGCGCCTTATGATTACGCCAAGACCATTTATAAGGAAGATCTTCCCTTTGTCATGGAGCAATCTCGAAAAAAGCAGACAGGTGACAAGGATGTCTCTACGAATTACCAGCTCAGGGGATTTACCAAAGCGAAAGATATTGTCTGCTGGGATCTCTATTCGAAAACCGTAATTTATCATGGAAGACCTGCTGATCTCTTTATGCTGGTTGACATAACTGAACGTATAAAATCAGAAAAAGACAAGAAAGAACTTGAAAAGCAACTTCAAAATGCCCAAAAAATGGAGGCCATCGGAACCCTTGCCAGCGGTGTTGCCCACGACTTTAACAACCTGCTCATGGCCATTCAGGGCCGAACCTCCACCATGCTGATGAATAAAGACGGTTCCCACCCGGATTTTGAACAGCTGAAGGGAATTGAGGATCATGTTGAGAGCGCTGCCGATTTGACCAAGCAACTCCTGGGCGTTGCCCTGGGGGGGAAATATGAACTCAAACCGACGAACTTGAATCACCTCATCAAAAAGCAAAATCAAATTTTTGGCCGAACCAAGAAAGAAATCATTATAGGAGAGAAATACCAGGTAGATCTTTGGCCCGTGGAAATTGACCGAGGTCAGATTGAACAGGTCATTTTGAATCTTTATGTGAATGCCGGGCATGCCATGCCGGGGGGCGGCGAATTATATGTGGAAACAAAGAATGTGACCCTTGAGGAGGACCATGTAAAACCGTTTTCGGTAGAAACCGGGAGGTATGTGAAAATATCCGTTGCCGACACGGGCGTCGGTATGGATAAGACAACACTGGAAAGGATATTTGATCCTTTTTTCACCACCAAAGAGATTGGCCGAGGTACCGGCCTGGGGTTGGCATCAGTATATGGCATCATCAAGAATCACGGTGGATTCATCAAAGTTTACAGCGAAAAAGGTCATGGAACCAATTTTAATGTCTATCTGCCGGCTTCTGAAAAGGAAGTCATTGACGAAAAAGCGCCGGTCGGGGATACGTTAATGGGATCTGAGACTGTTCTATTTGTAGACGACGAGGACATGATAATTGAAATTACCGAAGAAATGCTAAAGCGGTTAGGCTATAAGGTTTTGACAGCTAGAAGCGGTAAAGAAGCCATTAAAATTTATGAGGAGGACAGTGAGCGGATAGACATAGTCGTATTGGATATGATCATGCCGGATATGGGTGGTGGAGATACTTACGATGGTCTGAAAATGCTCAATCCCAAGGTTAAAGTTCTTCTTTCCAGTGGATATAGCATCGATGGTCAAGCGACCGAGATATTGGACCGAGGCTGCAATGGTTTTATTCAGAAGCCCTTTAAGATGAAAGAATTCTCCCAAAAATTGAGAAATATTTTGGACAAGGAATAGTATCAAACAGGCAAGTATAATAGCCGAAGTTAAACGCGCCAATACCTATATAACACATCCGTTTGATATTACGGCCCAAACGTGAATACATCTGGCAGCTTTGCGAAATTTTGGGGAATGTGATACGGAAAGATAATGTACGTATTGGTTTGATTTTTGAAATATTCTCAATTTACAACTCTGATGCGTTCCAGATTTTCGCTGGATAACATTATAAATGTAATGCTCCACCAATCCGCATAATAGCCGGTTATCTTATGGTAAAAGAAATAGATTTCAATGGTGAATGGTCCAATGAATATGATGATACCGCACATAAAATAATACCTGCTTATCATGCCATTTATGAGTTAACTCAACACCTTTTAAGGGCTAAACTTAACAAAGAGGCGAGAATTTTAGTAGCAGGTGCTGGAACAGGAAAAGAGATAATTGACTGTTCACAAAACAATCCCCATTGGTCTTTTACCGGTTTTGATCCAGCAGAATCGATGCTTTCTATTGCCAGGAAAAAAGTCGCGGCGAACTCTCTGGAGAGCAAAATCTCCTTTGTCCTGGGACTAATTGAAGATGTAGCAGAGAAAGACTTTGATGCTGCCACAGCTATTCTGGTTATGCAATTTTTACCTGATGATGGTGCAAAATTGAATTTCTTAAAAGCCATTGCGGACAAATTAAAGCCAGGTGCACCTATAGTTCTTGTTGACCTTGAAGGAGAGATTGGTTCAGATGAATATAGTGTTCTCAATGCTGCCTGGAAAAATCAGCAACAATTTATAAGAGCTGAAAACGATAGGGTTGATGAAGAGTTTGCATTGCGTGAAAAAGAAGTTCACTTCATACCTCAAAAGCGTATCGAATTACTATTTGAAGAAGCGGGTTTTATTAAGATTCATAAATTTTTTAAGGCCTATCTCTTTGGCGGATATGTAGCAATAAAAAGATAGCAAGACAAGTTCAGCCGACGTCAAAAACGGCGCGGCTGATTTGCAGCGTTAAACTGTGATAACGTATCTTGGCGAACTGAATCCGAGGGAATACTCTCAATGTATTCAACAGTGGGCGAACCTGACAGATGGAATCAAATTCAACGTTCGCTCAAACCCTCTGATTTGATGATATCACAGCTTTTTCGATCTCTATGATATTTTGTGTTTTTGTATAAATTGAATCAAGGTGCGGCTGGAATATTTTCAAATCCGAGCGATTGCTCTTTGCAAGAATTAAGGCTTATCAAAAGTTTTTGACCGTTCCGTTTTTTTTGGGATACTCTTCACTTACTTTGGTCGGAAGGAAAACCAAACATCTGTTGCTTTGTCTCCTCTTGACCAATAATCTGATTTTCTCTGTGCTCGTCGCTGAAAAAAGAAATATTTTGTCATCCAACCCGGAGTATGAAAATGAAATGTAAGACAAAGTTGATTGTTCCAATTATTTTAGCAGCTGCAACCTTCCTGTTTACTGGATGCGATAGCGACGAATATGACAACGGATATGACATTGCACTATTACCGCCGTCGAGCAGTGAGGCAGAAGCGGCTCTGGATTCTACGTTTGACCCCAGAAAAATAAAAGCAGACAGATGGATGTGTGCTTTGAAGGATTATCGTAAGTTAAAGTATGTCATAATGCCCGGTAGCCATGATTCAGGTATGGCCAAACCAAATATGTGTACTGTTGGTGCATCACCATTTGCACAAACACAATCTTTAATCATACGTGATCAGCTCAGGGATGGCACCCGGTTTTTTGATATACGAATCGATGTGAAAAATGGCAAGCTCTATACCTATCATATGAACGCAAAGGGCCAAGGGTGCTATGGTGAACTTTTTGAAGGCAATGGTGAAACGAGTATTATGTACAAGGTCAAGGAGTTTCTAGAAAGAAATTCCAGTGAGTTTGTTATTCTAAAATTTACCGATTTTTACGGTACTTCAGCACGTAAAGACCAAACCAAAAGACATCTTTATGATTATTTCATAAATAATTGGTCACACGATGATATTGTCTTCAAAAAGGATGTGGAAACAAATTATAATTTAGTAAATAATATTAGTGTGAAAGATGTTCGAGGCAAAGCTGTCTGTGTTTTTGCAAACTTTCCCAACTATTATTATGATCCCTCGAAAGGTGTATTTTATTTAAATAATAACGCCTACGCTTGGGCTTGTAATTTTAGTGTTTACAATTCTTTCGGTTTTCCTGAGGAGGGAACTACAAATTATGAAAAAATGAAGAAAACCCGCTTAGGTAGGCTGGAAAGGAACGGAGGGTATGATAAAGACTATATATTTTTACTTGCCTGGACATTAACGCCGGGTATTTATTCTGTAAAGCATTATGCTGACCAAATTAATCCAAGAATGCCCAGAGTGCTATTATATGATATATGGAAAAAGCATCCACATATTTTTCCTCAAATTGTAGATTACGATTATGTTAGCAAGAGTCTTAACCAATATATTATCCAGTATAACGATGATGTCAGGGGATATGACTGGGACAATTAAACTTAAACTTAGTTTTTCGGATGACCTTAGACTGGTATATCCAACGTATTTGGAGCATTGGAGCCAACGCTATATTCTCAATGTATTTGCATCGACTGGTATTTGGTTTTGTGACATCATTTCATTATGGGATGGATGCCATTAGGAAGGTGGGGTACCCGGATTCGTATAATCAATTGTTGGGCATAGGGGAAAT